>Ga0210409_10002162_pt1 | contig 23799 bp, 26 predicted proteins | sample IncBWH17MmetaG_FD_161649 | JGI IMG/M metagenome (GOLD analysis project Ga0210409, IMG submission 161649) | Forest soil microbial communities from Barre Woods Harvard Forest LTER site, Petersham, Massachusetts, United States - Inc-BW-H-17-M | ecosystem: Environmental > Terrestrial > Soil >...
TACGTTGAATACATCGAAGCCGATGTTCCTACGTGTTGCCACGGGTCGCACCAAAATCCTTTGAGGGGTCGCCGCAGTAACATTCTTGCGGCGTTTTGTTCGGTACGATATATACATCACCCTGAACTTTTGTTCAAGCCTCGGTGTGCGAAATGTTTTGCTGCTTTTTCACCGCATTTCCACAGGCTTATATGGCGCGTCGAACAGCATATCTCGATTGACTCTCACTGTGAATTTGTAGCCCACGCGGATCTTAATCGTGGGCTGAATGTTGAGATTGCGCCGCGTGACCTCCGAACCCAGCTCTGTGAGTTGCTGACCGACCGCCGTCGATGCGGTTTGGCCCGCAGTCGGCGTCGTCAACAGAGAGGTGTTCTGCCGCTGCGAGAGTTCCAATCCCGCGGCGAAAGCACTCGTCAGTACAGCAAACCCAACGAGCCGTGCGTAGTGATTGTTCACTTGATCGTGGAAGCCGACTCTTCCCTGATCGTCGTGTCCGCTCATACCGTCTAGATTGATGGAGCTTCCGTCTGGAAAAATGATTCGTGTCCACACGACTTGGACGCGAGCCTGTCCGTAAGAAATCACAGAATTGCAGGTCCCAAGCAGGCGCGCGCCTTGGGGGATCAGGAGATACTCCCCAGTGGCTGTGTCGTAGACGTTGGAGCGCACCAAGGCCTTCACTTCGCCAGGGAGGTCGGAGTCAATGGCCTGCTCCAACGTGGCCGGAATGTCCCAGCCGGCCTTGATCTCGTAACGGCTGAGGGGTTCAGTGCGCGTGGATTTTAGATAGTTGTCGATTGTGCGTCCGCGTGTTTTTTGGAGAAAACTGTCTTTTTGAGATTGACCGTTTTGTCCCTCATAGGCGCTACCTGTCTGTGGAGCCGAAGATGATACGGACTGGAGGTCCTGACCAGTAGGATTTTGCTTTCCGATGCTTGACATCAGAGAAGCCAAAGCTCCGTATTGCTGGAGTGGCTCGGAGTCGCGAGAGGAAGGGGTTCCCATGTTGACGAGCGCATTGCCCCCAATCGCGGTCGGCGAAGCAATCGCCTGTTGTTCCTCTCGAAAGGCCGCCAAACGCAGCCGTTCTTCGGGTGACAGTTCTCCCTCACTGGACGCGTAGATTGATGCCCCTTTGCCAGAGCTTCGACTGTCCCCTCGACCTTGGCCATCCCTTCGATGTGTGATTGACGGAGGACGGAGGGTCAGCTCCGGTGCGTCATAAGGGGAATCTGCAGAACCGAAGTCCGGACGCCCGAAAGGCGCAGCAGGTGGATTAGCCACGGCAGGCGGAGCGATTTCCCTCACCATCTGATCTCCAGCGATTCGCGCCGGCTCAGGGTGCTTCTCCTCATTCGCTCGGCGACTGACCGTTTGTTGCTCCTTTCGGGCATACAAACCGTAAACGACGAGGGTCCCGACGACAAGAACGATACCGATGGCCACGAGCCCGACCTTCTTGCTGATGCGAGCGGTTGGTGGTGGGCTGGGATTCAAATCGAGTCCTGACGGCGATTCGATCTGATCTTTAGGTTCGCTCATGGGTGCTCTCCACTTGCGGCGGCTGCGCCTGATTGAGGAGGCGGAACTCTTACGGGTTCGGTTTTGCCGTTCTTTACTTCCTGTTCCCGGACGATCTCTACTTTGGTCTGGTGCTTGCCGACTCCAAGAAGAAGAGCGGCACGGTCAAACAGGCGATCCACGATGTAGATATTGTCTTTCACTCGGTAATTCACCATCTCCGACCCATCGGCGGTTTTGACGACGAGAACCGGCAATTCGCGATGAATGGCTTCTTGCGGCATCTGAATGTAAGTCTTCACGCCATCATCCATAACGTGGACCGGCCGGGTAGAGGACGAGCCGCCTTTGATTGCGTACTTCCAATAAAGGTTTTCTATTGCGTTGTTCGGAAGTTCTGCGACGCGCTGGGCCTTCTCTTGTTGTTCTTGTTCACGCTGTTTGGCGAGAAAGACCTGCCATTGGCGATTGAGATCTTCCGGGTATGTGAACGCCACACGCGCTACATACTCGGCAGGTTTGGATTGCAGTCGAATGTAGTACGCACGCCTGTCGGTGGGCACGACCATAGTGGTATCGAGCCCCGAGATACGCGGTTTGATGATTAGAATGGGTGTTGCGTCCGGCCCACTGCCAGATGCTGTCGGTGCAATCTCCCAACGAACGCTGTCGCCGATATGAGGTTCTCCGATGATCTTTTCGCCTGGCTCGAGTTCGACCATGCAAACGTGAAGAGGCGCACACACTACGATGGGCAGCCCCGCTCCGTATGTATAGACAACACGCCCATCGTTCCCAATCGCAGGAATATTGTATGAAGCCTCCCAGTCACGGCTAATTAGCAGCGCATCAAGGCCTGTCGGGCTCAGGACGATGTCGTGCTTCGGCTGGAATTCGCGTGGGACTTCGCTCGACGGCTTCCCAGGCGTTGCGTTGCTTATGGATGGCAGTGTCGGTGCTACTTCGGGGACTGCCTGTGGCGAGTTCCCCGATTCGAGCGCACGCAAAGCCTCCGCAAGTGGATACCGGTCTGTGGTGGGAACCGGTTCTTTCTGCGCCGGTGGTCCACGTTTTATGACTATGGGCGGAGCATCCTCCTTCTTTTCCTGCGCAAACCCTGGCAGAACCGCACTGAGGAACAAAACACCAAAAACGGCCATTGCGCTCTTATGACTCATCGTTCACCTCAAACGACCTTGGACCAATTCACATTCATCACGTAAATGCCGAACGGATTCACCTGCAGAACGTTTTCATCTGTCGGTGGATTAACGGCAACGGTAAGAATTGCTTTCCATCTGCCAACAGAAACCACACCCCCGCTTGGATCTCTGGCTGTTTCAGTCCAATCCACTTCGTAGGTGTGCTCCGTCGTGGGGAGGATCGTGTTTACGTCCACCTGAACTGTTTCCTTGTTTGCGCGCTCAAAAGGCTGATTGGCTCTGTAGAATTCTGTGATCAGAGTTTGCGCCGCCGTACCGCTCCCGACCATGGCGTAGACTCGATCAATCGCTTTGCGCTGAGCAAGGCCGTCGCTTGTCACACCGCGCAGGTCCTGAATCCAGCGAGTGAAAGCAATTGCCTCCATCCGCTGGTCAACAGGAGAGCTTCGTTCCACAGCACCCGAGGCGACGACCCGTCCCAGTGAATCAACTGCTACTACGTACGGAACCGTCTTAGGACGGGTGGCCACGCCCAAGATCACGACGGCTTCGGCTAACGCCACGAGCAGTGCCAGCACGGCGGCGCCGCGCCAATGCTGGGCACGTTTAATCAGGCTTCCATAGCGTTCGTCCCATTCCTTGCGGGCATTCAAGTACGGATTCCCCAAGTGGGAATCCATCGCGGTTGCCAATTCATTTTTTGACGTCGCATCGTTCACGAGATGTTCCTCCATCCCTAGCCCTCACCATGACCAGTTGGAATCGTTGGCGGCGCATGCCCTCCGGCATCATGGGGAATGCGAAGATTTGTTAATGCAGAGCGCGTTGCCGCGCTTGTCTCCTCCGCTGCTGCGAAGGCACGCTCGGCGAGCCCGATCAGACTGCGTCCTAGAGAGGGTGGACTTGGTTGTTGGCTGGCGCTCGCGGCTCCGTCACGCAAAGGTGGAGAAGGCTGGGTTGAGCCGGCAGGGAGGGCAGCAGAAGCTCCAACGCCGCTGCCGCCCCCGGGACTAGGTGGGCTTGTTGAGGAAGACGCACCCGACGTACCGCCGCTCGTGGGTCCACCGCCGTTCGCTGGCGCATTTGCAGCTGCGCTCGCGGATTGAACTTTCCCCAAGGCACCGGTGCCGGAGGCTGCCATCGCGGCGCCGGCCATCGCAACGGTCGCTGTTCCCGCCGCTAGTCCAACGCCCACTGCCGCGAAGTCGCCGCCAGTCAAAACGCTTGCACCACCAAGAATCGCGGAAGCTAGCTTCGGCGACATCCAACAGACCGCGAGAAACATAACTGCCGCCGCCGCTAGGTCAAAACCTGTACGCGCTGGCTCGGCAGAATTTCCGATTCCCAAGGCGACTTGCGCCCACCCTTGGGAGAGCGTCATTCCGGCCCCGACCAGTAAGTAGAGGATGAGAATTTTCAAGCCGACTGATACCGAGTACGCGAGGTATCGTTCGACGTAAGGTGCGGTCCACCGCGAACCCCCAAAGCCGAGCAGGATGCAGCCCCCACCGATAACCAAATAGCTCTCAACCAGCGCGACCACGAACTGGATAGCGATCGCAAGGTAAGCAATGAAAATCACAACTGCACAAAAAACGAGAGTCAAAGCTGTCCCCATGTCGGTAAGAAATCCGGCATCGCTCGCAGCAGAAAGGAGATCGACGGCGGTGTTTACTCCGAATCCGACAATGGCACTAGGCCCAAGAGGCCCAACGGCCGATGCATTTTGCCCAAGAAGTTGAAAACTGTTGAGGATCGCCGGAATCCAGCCACCACCGTCCGGAGTAACTCCATAGAGAAGCAGGGCGTAGAAGATGCCGATCCACATGATTTTTCGGATGATCGCAGCGGTGAGCAGCTGAAAGTCTGCCTTCTCTAATGCAAGTAGCGTAAAACTCCAGATCACCTCGATTCCTGCCAAGAGGACAAACAAGCGTTGTGCAGCGCCCAACAGCTTGGAAACCCACTGGCCTTCGAGTGATTTGTATTCGTCGAGGATCGAGGTCGGCGCGTTTGTGGAACCTGCCTGTGCATGCGCAGCCGTGATAGAAAGAGCCACGACTACGCCCACCATTACCACGACTACCGCTAATCTGATCAGGCTCTGCGGGAGTGACCAGCGGTCCTTCGCTTCAGAATTTTCGCTGATCTGTCTGTATGTGTTCGTTTCCAAACACAGACGCACTCGTCGCGGCCTGGCACACTCGGCCTTCCGTGCTGTCGGCCCAATCAGCGGGCCTCGTTGCAATAACTCGGTTGCAGTCCAGCGCAATTTCTTTGGCCAGGTCATGGTGTTGCTTGAACCACTGTTCGATCGATTCTTTTGAGGCATTGGAGACATCACCTGCACCAGCGTCTTGAATCTTCTTCACGATTGGGCTGGGGAAATCCACTTTTTTACAGCCCCCAGCGACCACTGCCACCAAGAGGCCTGCTACAAGCATGTTGTTGAGTTTCACAAAGCTCTTCCACGGAGCTAGTATTTTTTGTCGTCGGTCGCCATGTGTTGCTTGCCGAATACTTGCTGGCCAGCGGCAGCGGCCGCCTGTTCCTTCTGAATTTGCTCCGCCTGATACGCTTGTTTACTCTGTAAGTCGACCAACATCAACTGACGAAGCGCCATGAGTTGCTCTACTTGTTGCTCAGCAATCTGGTTCCCCACTTCGATTGCTTGCACCTCCCCGCCAGCGCCCGTCGACTGCGCACGCAGCGCGGCAAGAATGGCCTGTTGCGTTTGTAATTGTTGGCCGTGGAAGCCCGCCGCCTTTAGCGAGTTCAGTGTCGTGTCCAGGGAGGTCTGAGACCATTTCTGGTAGTCCTGGTAATAGCCCTGAGTTCTGAAACCATATCCAGTAAACGTATTTCGAAATTGGGCATCGAGATTGCCCATTGAATACGCCAGAGCACGTCCTCCTTGGACGAGTTGGGCCAACTGACCGAGGTCCTGTTGTATTACTCCGAACACCTGATTCGGTTGAACGAGGCTTTCTTTGAGTGCCAGCTGGTAGTGCTTCAACTCGTTTGCGAGCTGAAGGCCCTGGCGGATATACGATTGAATGAGTTGGACGTGGTTGAGTATCTGCGTCCACTCCGTTGCGACACCAGCAATTACGCCCGCGTCGCTCTGTGTCGGCGCACCCACAAACAACATGGAAAATGCTACGACAAACACAACAACTCTCTTCATGCTGTGACCCTCCTCTCATTTACACCTTCGACGTCTCGCCACCAGTCCGCCCAATCAGCGCGGCCTCGGTAACGCAACCACTCTGCCTGCCACGTTCGAGGAAAAGCCTTGACGAGATCCTCTACCTTTTTCCTCTCTTCAGGGCTGTTTACCGCCACAAAGGACAGGGCGACTTGTCCCAGGCCCAATGCGATGAGTCTTCGTCCTTCTGGCGAGACAACGTAGTACTGACGCTTTGGCGTGGCCCCCTGAACGATCTGGATTTCCCTCTCGTTTAGCCCCGCCGCCTCGTACAACCGCCGCGATTGCGTCGTAGCTGCTTCCGAGTTGGCGAGCAAGACTTTTGTCGGACATGCCTCCATCACCACATCGCAGATTGCAGAATTAAAAATGTCGGAAAGATTCTGCGTTGCAAGGACAACGACAGCGTTCAACTTTCTTAGGGTCTTCAACCAATCGCGAAGGTATTCGCGGAAGAGTTCGTTTCGCAAGTACACCCACGCCTCGTCAAGAACGATGAGCGTCGGACGGCCATCGAGTTTTTTTTGGATTCGACGGAAGAGGTAGAGCAGCACCGCCACCGTGGCATTGCCACTCCCGTCTCCGTATTTCATCAAGTTCTCCATCTCGAAAACCATCAAATGGCTCTCGCGCAATCCATCCCTATCTGCGTCGAGAAGGCGACCGAGAGGACCGCCCAAGGTGTACGGTTCCAGAGACGTACGCACGTCTTTGTCCTGAACAGTTGCGACAAAATCGGTCATGGTTCTGCTCTCCGCATGCCGCAACAGGTTGATTCCGTCTGCGATTGCATTTTTTTGTGTCGGAGTTACGCGCTGGCCGCTAAGACCACACAGTTTTTCGATCCACGCTGACGCCCAGGCAACATCGCTGTCTTCTCCAAGTTGGGCCAATGGATAGAAAGAGAGCGAGTTCTTCTCTCCGCCGAGATCGTAAAACTCGCCACCACAAGCCTGGGTCAATACATAAAGGGAATACCCTTTATCGAACGCGAACACTTGGGCGCGCGGATATCGGAAGAATTGAGCAATGCCGAACCCAAGAAAGGTCGATTTACCCGATCCGGGCGGTCCCACGATCAATGTGTGCCCGACGTCGCCATAGTGCAGATTGAAACGAAATGGCGTGGATCCTGTGGTCGCTGCAAATAGCAGAGGCGGACTTTTGGGAGGGTAAAACGGACACGGGTTTTCCTTGTTGCCAGCCCATACGGCACTGATCGGAAGCAAATCCGCTAGATTTAGTGTGTGAAGCACTACACGCCGAACATTGCGGTAACCGTCGCCGGGGAGTGAGCCGACCCACGCCTCTACACTATTGACATCTTCGATCCTCGCGGCAAATCCAAGATTCTGAATCGTCTTCATGACGAGGCCAACTGCTTCCTCAACTTTGCTCTCGTCGGCATCAGCGCAAATCACGTTGGTTGTGTACTGGGCAAAAAGAACGTCGCCGGCGACAGCGACACTCATTGCCTCTTCGGCATCCAAACTCATTTGCTGGGCGTGCAGATTTACCGGCCCATTTTGCGTTTGCATGATCTGGTCTTTGAGGCCGCGTATCTTGGACCGCCACTTTTTTCTGACCCTGTCCAGAAGTGACCGGGCCTCTTCGGGGTCCAACAAGATCGCACGTGTATTCCAGCGATATGAGATCGGAAGCGTGTCCAACGCCGCGAGAACTCCCGGCACGCTCGCTTTCGGGAAGCCATCAATTGCGATAACCCGCAAATGCTTCTTGCCAATACGCGGCGTTAGCCCGCCGACAAAATCTTCCGTCGCCAGCAGGTCGCTTAAGTAGACCGGAAAATCGGGCCGTCGAATAGGATGGTCCTTCCAGGTGACGCATCGATGCACGTAACGAAGGAGCTCGTCGTAAACCACGGCTTTCCCTGAGCCGTCCCCCTCGAAGGCGGACTTCAACCGGGATACGGTGAACAGGGATTTGAATACATCCTCAAATCCAGCGATTCGCGACTTGAACTGTTCAAGAACTCGCGCAGCGTTCGCCTGCCTCCCCTTCATCCCCTCGAACATCCATCCCTTGACCTTCTCTTCTCGCGCAATTGGCGGAAGGTAAGTCAGAGTCAGGAAATATTCGCTTTCGAAGTGCGCGCCTTCAGCCATGAACTGTTCGCGACGCTCGTCATCGATAATTCTTGTGATGGAGTCGGGGAATTGCTGCTTCTCCGGGTACCCAGGCGCCTGTGAACGGATACTGTCGCACTTCACCATCCATCCACTTCCCAATCTCAAAATCGCACCGAGACGAGCGCTCAGCGTGGCCATCTCTCCATGAGTGGCCGAGCCCAGGTCGGGACCGCGGAACTTCCAACCTGCGAGTAGACCGCCGTCATGAAGCAGGACGATTCCATCTTCGATAAGAGAGTCGTAGAGGAGTAGATCGGCTAGCCCAACAGCATGACGGCGATGTTCGATGAAAGGCACAGAATTAACTCCAGTTCATGGGTGTTGTGGTTGGTGGGGCAACGAGACGGCTCTTCGCGGGATAAAAGTCTCGATATCGAATATGGCGGATGTAAACCTTGCGCAAAAGGGGGTCCGCCTTCCCCATTCGAGCGAGAACCCCTACCGCTGTGAGCCATAACACAATTCCAGCGACGACGCTCCACCACTTCATGACCGCGAAGACAAGCATTGCCGCCAAAATGGCAAAGACGAGCACCATCTCCCGGTCACCCCCCAAGAGAAGGTTCGGACGGTTCGCCGAATCGTGAAACGGAACTTCTCGCGGAGCGTCCATGGCTACACGACCGCCGCACCAACTTGGAAGAGGCCCGCCAACAGCGTTGCCGCCGACACGATGAAAGCGATTGCGCACACCGCGTAAACCGAGCGGCGAGCGAACTCATTCCACTCGCCCCCGAAAACGAGGACGACGCCTATAGCCACCAGTGCGATCACCGCGATGGCTCCCGCGACAGGCCCACTAAGTGATTGTTGCAACTTCGTTAGGGGAGCTTCCCAAGGCAGCGCCTGCCCACCTTGCGCGCCAACGGCAGCGCTGCTCAGAGTCAGCGCAGCGAAGGTAAAGAAGAAAAAGTGTGCGCCCACCTTTCGACAATCAACCTTCTTCATAAGCTTCATTTGAGTCTTCCTTTCATCGAGATTTACAACCACGAACCACTCGCTCCGCTAACTCCGAAGCAATGCATCAGCAGAGCGAAACTCGAAACTACAAAGGCGCCTGCGTAGACGTACAAGAGCCAGCGACGCAAAGCCGAGGGCTCTTCAAAGAAACCACAAGCAAGAACACCCGCGAGCCCGGCCAGTGCCCCTGTCCTACCCAACCCAGTCAAGCTATCTACGTGCAGCCCATGATTGATGAAGGCAGATTGCGACTGCACGAGAGACTGCGCGGCCGCTGCAACCGCTACGCAGAGGACGGCGACGGCCGCCATCCCTTTGAGAACTACGCAAACGCCCAAGCCACGGAATGGAATCATTCCTCTCTGCACGTCGGTCCTCCTCACACGTATTCCAATTCGTAGGCACCATCTCGGTAACCCATCACGACAGCGACTTCCCGAACCTTTCTTCCCGCTTGAATCGTTGGTTCGTTGTCCACAAAGACGACTAGGTTGACTGCTTCAGCGATCAGCTGTTGTTGGGGCGCCTCTGTCGCCTCTGCGACCAAACTTTCAAGGCGAATAAGGGCACTGCGCGCATCGTTCGCGTGTAGGCTCGCCGCCCCTCCGGGATGGCCGGTGTTCCAAGCCTTCAACATGCTCAGTGCTTCCGCACCGCGCACTTCCCCGACCACAATTCGCGTGGGCTTGAGTCGCATGCACGCCCGCAGACAGTCCAGCATCGACACCCGGCCCACCGCTAGGAGTGCTACGGAATTCTTGACGTTGCACTGTAGTTCCGGCGTGTCTTCGATGATCAGAACGCGATCCGCAGGACTTAAGAGAGCCAACTCGTCCAATACGGCATTGATGAAGGTCGTCTTCCCAGAGCCGGTTGAGCCGGCCACGAGAATATTTTTCCGCTTGTCGATTGCGGCGCGGATCACATCAACGTGTCGCTTACCGCGCACCAACTCTATGAACTGATCGCGGTGACGTTGACGATTCAGCGCGTCGTTCTTGTCCGTTAGTATCCCTGTCTTTTCGTAGTCCGTAAGGGAGAAGACACACCGGGGACGCTGGCGAATAGCGAACACTGGCTGACGAACAACCGGCGGAATCAGGCCTTCGAAGCGACTCCCGTCAGTGGGCAGCTCGGTTTCCAGGATGGGGTTTTCGTGATTAATGACCGTGTTACGAATTGCAGCGATCGTGCCAAACGCGCTGAGCGCCTGCGCACTTGTCATTCTGCCAGCAACTTCAAAATCGCTATGCGTCCGTTTCACCCAGAGAGTGCTATCGGCATTCAGAAGAATGTCTTCCGTGCGGAAATCGTTTAGGCAAGAGGTCACCAGAGGCCCGAGTTCACGAACCAGCTTCTCGTTTCGCCGAACTGCGACTTGCTCTAACTCCACCATCGTTATCACCCGCCCTCAGTCTGCGGCCACTTTACATCTGGCGTATTCATATAGATGGTGCTATATGTATATCGCATGCTCGATGGAGCACCGTACGCTTCATTTGCGGGCTTGTCAAGGGGGAACTTTATGACCATAAAATCCACGGAAGAAGCCGTTCAACTACAGGCCGTAGGGATGCACGCCGAAGTTTTCGAGATCGGCCTCTTCGATCCCAATGGTCGTCGGCAAATGCTGCCGCGCGTGTGGGACCGAAATACGCTTCTCCGATCTATTCCTTGGCTTCGGCTCAAAAACGGTCGCGGAAGGAACATCTATATTCGGCCGAGCGGCGAGCACCGGCTGACACTCCTTGACGACATCGGTTGGCGAACGGTTGGCCGCTTGAAAGAGGAAGGCTTTGAACCTGCCGTGATCGTTGAAACATCTCCGGGTAATTTTCAGGCGTGGCTCGACCACGGAGAAACGTTGCCCAAAGAGTTCTCGACCTTTGTGGCTCGCATTCTGGCGCGGCGATTTCTTGCAGATCCGGCATCCGCAGACTGGCGCCATTATGGTCGTCTTGCAGGCTTCACAAATCGAAAGGAGAAGTACCGTAAGCAAAACGGCCTGTATCCTTTCGTGCTGCTGCATGAAGCATCCGGTCGAACATACAGGCGGGCGCCGGAATTCCTACCCGAGGCTGAGGACTTGTTCAACGAGGCGAAGAAGAGACAGGTGCCTACGAATCTTTCTGCACGTGTCGGAGCACCACTCGTTTCTCTGAAGACCATCGAGGATTTTCGGCACCGGAGCATCTATGGCGGCGATCACACTCGTTGTGACCTGGCGTATGCCATCTATGCCTTGGCGCATGGGGTGCCAGAAACGACCTTACGAGAGCAACTTGCGTCCCGGGATCTTAGTCATAAGGGAAACGACAAACGGCAGCAGGAGTATCTGGATAGGACCGTCTTGAAGGCACGCATCAGGGTCAGGGAAGACTTTTCTCGAGTGCCGGCTAATTCCTCTAGCGGCTTGCCCCGGCCGACAGCTCCTGGAGAGCGCATAAGTAGGTAATCGAAAAACCAAACACTCGCGGGCGGGCGCTTGGCAACATCGGCCCAACCTCCGCGCCCCCCGCAGGTCGTTGCGCTAAAAGCTTCCGCTCAACATGCGCCACGGCCCATCCCGTCGACCGTGCACCACGAAACACCAGGCGCGCTACTTCAAGGGCCTCCGTTGCTCGACGGCTTCCTGCCCCGCTCTCTTTCCAGAATTGGAATTCTTGGCAAGACGTCAAAGGTTAGCGGATCTGAGATGACGGTGCAGTAACTCGCCTATTGTGGCCAAGAGGTTTTGACATCTGGTAGAGGCAAAACACCATGAACAGGATGATAAGTAGGAACGCGACCCGGAAGACGCGATTCCCGCTGTAACTTGCACCAAAAAGAAATCCCAGCAAGAATCTCATCGTAGCCACCTCCCCAGCTCAAAACCCAAGCCGACGCCGATCACTACTAAGATTAGACCCGAAACAATTCCGATCGCAACCCATCGACGTACGGCCGAACGGGAGTAAACCTGACTGAGCTGGATGACCAGCTCTCTCGCCTGTAGTCGCCCGGAATCAATATCCCGTAGAACTTGCGCTCGGAGGGCACCTCCGGCATGCCCTATCTCCTCTTGAACCCAAGCTAGCGCTTCTTGTTGCAACCTTTTCTGCCTCGTTTCTGCCTCGGCCACTACCGCCCGCAGCCGGGCCTCCGCCCTTTCCAGGACCTGTTCCAAAACGATCTCGCTCATCGTGACAAGGGCCATCGCCGGGTCATCCTCACGAATCAGAACGCCGTGTCGGGCTGCCACTTCGCCAGTCAGCTTTTTGGCATCAACCGAGCCCATGCTCAATTTCCCTTCCTAAGACAACCCAATGGCATCCAACTGCTCAAACAGATCCCGCTGGATCACGCGCAACCGCTGCTTCGCCATGATCGTGAAATCTGCTCCGTTCACCGCCTCCTCAAACGTCAACTTGCGCGAAATCATTTCTTCCACGTCCCGGCCAAAGGTGTCCGCATTGCGGCGTACAATAGCTACGACGCCGTGAATTTTTTCGCGGTGCGCTTTGTAAACAGCCATGTCCGCAAACGATAAACCGTGTTGCTTCACCTCGCCAAAGTATTCATTAAGCCAAACGACAAGGTTGCGCTGACTAGTTGTTTCGGCGAGTTGGTCGAATCCACTAAGAGTATCGCCAAGGGACTGGCCGCCCGTAATCACGGTGTGTACAAACACCTGGCACCCTCGACCGAGCAAGAAATCCAGAGCTTTATTTTCGAGCAAGTAGTGCCAAAGCGGGATAAATGTTGACGCCCCGGTGTCAACCACAAACGTGCCCGTCTCAGTGAGTAGACGCTCCATCAAGGTGTCGAACTCTCGCTGATCGACATTGCCGTTTTTCAATAGCTTCAGCCGCTCGGCGCCGAGCGCTCGATATTCAGCGAGTGTTTGGTTAACTGGGTCTGCGTCTACGGCATGTAGTGCGCGATCCTTTGACACGAAGTATTGAGATAGCACAGATGCGACCAAGCTCTTTCCGACACCTCCCTTCCCTTGCAAAGACAAATGAACCGTGGTTCCTTGACCATTACCGTTCGCTTTGCTCACGAGATTCCCTCCTTCCATGCACTAGGACATCTAACTTTTCCGCACCTCGAAAGTGAAAACCTGGCCTCGAAGCCTCTACTTTTCGCAGATTGGCTAGCGGATCGTGTACCGGCTTCCCCGTGAGTCCTTCAGCATCCCTTTTAGGGAGTCTGTGAATTTTCCCCGCTGGTGCGGCGGTTATCCGCGGTTTCCTTCGTGCGCGGCGAACAATTGTGTGGAACGTTTCATATGTGACATCGAGGCCTTCGTCAGCGAGCCGTTGCCACACCTGCTTGCGCGTCTTACCTGACGCCAGGGCGATTTCGATCTCAGGGAGAAGAGCGCAAATGAGTGCGGTTTTGGTAGCCGGAGGTTCGGCGGCAAGTTTCTCTAAGGTGTGGCGGTAGCGATTTCTCATTGACTTCCTCTTGAGTGGTGTATACATATAGCAGTATAGACAATCAAATGCAAATGAAATGCTGGGCGACAAAAAACTACAAGTGGCGACTAGTAGCGACTAATGGCTACAAATAGCAACGATTAACGACAACTAATAACAGAACGGAGAGCAAGGAGTGGGGAGGGGCGGGATTTGTTAACGGGGGTGCTGGGTATTGGAACATAAAGGAAGGTGGCGCGGCTTCGCGTGATTTGAGTGGCAAGTCCGGTGCAATGAAGGTGTTACGTTATGGCGCTTTTTGACCAGCTGCGCCACAAATGCGCCACAGGCATGAGCCAGGGGATCAAACCATGAGAAAGCACAGGATCGAGCGAAATGTGTCATTTCCAACGGAGGAATTCCGGCGGCAGATACGATCCGCCGCTAAGGAACGAGGATTTCGGACGGAGCAGGCGTTCATCCTGGCAGCCTGTGACAACGAACTGAAACGGGGCGACGGCGCCGAAGCAACAACTCAACTGGAGGCCCGCGTGGCCGCCACGCTCGCGAACGTAACGAAGGAACTGCAGGCACTCTTCACATTGGCCCATGCGCAGTTTGCTCTGACGAATTCCCTTCTGCAGTACGTACTGACGTGCACGGCTGAACCTCCTGAAGACGTACTGCCTGCCGCTCGCGTTCGTGCAAGAGTCCGCTACACAAAGATTCTTCAACAAACAGCGCAGGAGGTAGCGATTCGAAACAAAGCCACACTGGAAGAGGTGCTACGCCATGGCAAACAACAATGACGAAAAACCCATCCGCCTACGCCCGCGGCGGTCGAAAGGAAGTCCGAACGACGACCCCCGAAGATATGTCGGGGCGCTCGGATCGGTTCTCCGATTCGTACAAATGACAAAACGCCAGCGGCCCAACAGGGGCAACCGTGCACAATCTCAGTTGCGCTCCGGTTGGCGCACTTCGTCCGCACGACCTTTTAGCCAACGCGTCTCGGTTCGGGTGACCTACGGCAAGAACAAAAACCCCGGCCAATGGAAGGCTCATGGACACTACATTGCGCGCGACACTGCCACCCAGGGGAGCGATCCGTCACGAGCGGGGTTTAATGCCACGCGAGCAGACGTCAATATTGCTTCAGTCTTGGACGGATGGCAGCGAGCAGGAGACGAGCGCATCTTCAAGATAATAGTGTCACCGGAATTCGGCGACCGGCTAAACCTCCAGAAACAAACGCGCCAGCTCATTCAGCGTATGGAGAATGACTTGGGAACCCACCTTGAGTGGGTGGCAGCGGCGCACTTCAACACGGAGCACCCGCACGTGCACATCGCACTCCGGGGGCGAGACCAAAACGGATCTTCACTCCGACTCCCACGTGACTACATTCGTTCCGGTATTCGGTCCCATGCCGAGAACCTGGCGACAGAGGCGCTTGGCTTCCGTTCTGAACGCGACGCCGAAGAAGCTCAACGCCGAGAAATCACGCAAAATCGCTATACCACGCTGGACCGGGTCATTCAGAGGTCCAACGATATGCAGTCGTCATCGTTTGAAATAACGACCGGCATTACGCGCGAAGGACTTTCCGAGCGAGAACGGATTCTGCAGCAAAATCTGAGTGCCAGGCTTGCCCACCTGGAGAAGATGGGGCTCGCGAGATCACTCGCTCCACAGCACTGGGCGGTCCAAGTCGATTTTGAGAGAGTCCTTCGGACTTTACAGCACGCTGGCGACCGGCAAAAGATGCTGGCCGCTCACGGCGCACTAGTATCAGACCCGCGTCTAACGTTCGAGATCGAGAATATTCGAAAGCTGAAAATGGTCGAGGGACGTGTCCTCTTGCATGCCGAGGACGAAGGGAACGGGCGCCGGTACCTTTTGCTCGAAGGTATCGACGCCAAAGTCCATCTCATATACCACACAGATGTTATCGACCAGGCGCGACGAACCGGCCAACTCGCGATCAATAGCTTCGTTCGCCTGGAAAAGAGGTTTCTCGAACAAGTCCCACAGGTCGAGATTTCAGACTATGGAGATGCAAGCGCGCTTTTGGAAGATCCTATGTTTTTCAAACGCCAAGCACAAATCTGCCTCAAACGCGGGATAGTGGGAAACGAAAATGCCTGGGGAGGGTGGCTCGGCCAGTACCACGCAAAATTGGGAGCCTCAGTTGAAGAAGAAAGAGTGCGTCGGACAACGGAAAAAGGAACGCGGAGGGATTCGCGGCGCTAAGAGTTGATTCTGCTTAACATCGCCCGCTACTCTCTACTGTATTCCATCTCGCCAACATTCGCCCGCTCGGAAGTTGCTCAAGAATAGGCCCGTCCGGTACCAGAATCGGAGAAGCGGGATTTTCGACGATCCCGCAATACAAATCATATTGACAAAGCCCGGGAGTAGGGTGCTATATGTATCAACCAGCCAGATTAGCAGGTGTCTGGTCTCGGACTCTTCTCTGAGAGGTTCACCGATGGACGCCCCGAACGCAGCTCTCCGCCAAGACGTAATTCAAAATGCAGTAAACCATCAGATGCAAGAACTCGAAGCGGGTGCCACCTCGCCGGCAGCGCTCGACACGATCTTCAATTCTGAACTCAGCCACGACCTTATCACGTGGCCTCGGCAGTACCTTGAAGCTTATCTGGATTCGGACGAGTCTGGACGCGTGCCCCTTACTACTGAGCAGCTACAGGATGTTCTCGAAGCTGCGTTCGAGCGCGACGCGGCGTTGGCCGTTGAATTTCTCGAAGAGGTCAAGGCCGGCAAGGGGCCACAAACTCTCCCCGACTCGTCTCTTCAGATTGCAGATGCCCGAGCCCCCGATTCGAAGCTGCCATACGAACTCCTCTTCGACCGAACCAACCCTGGGGATCTCGCGAAGTTATCGGCGAGAATTAGTGCCCTCGCCCATGCCCCACAACAGGCGAACCAAGTGATCGCCAGCCCCGCACAAGCTGACGTCGAGCGCCGCGAGACCAAGTTCCGCGTGGTCGAACACAAGCTGGCCAGCGACGTCATCCAGGTTCATGACAAGGTTGCCGGAACCGACGTGCGGAAGCTCTTGGGCGGCGCCGAACTCCCTCGCCAAGTTCAATTGGCTCTGCAAGAGCTTGGCCCCGGAGCAAGGATCGACCAGGCGCTCACTGATAGTGGCATTTATCGAGGAACTGTTCTCGCGGAAACGGTGAAGGACCTCATTCAGCAAATCACCGCGCAATCCGCAGTGGTTCACCACAAGGATCGCCTCGATGCGGTACCCCAGATGGGCGAATACGTTCGCATCAGTTATAGCGATGGTGTCGCACACGTCCAACAGGTTCGCGAAAGGAGCCGAAGCAAGGAGCTCGCCCGGTGAATCCCCAGATTGCATACCGGAAGCCGCGAGACCCTGGCTACGTCGGGGGTTACTACTGGTCTCCGAGTATCGTTGCCTTCATCGGTCTAATTCTTACGAATGTACTGGCAACCCAATATGTCGCCCAGCATTTCGAGTATCAGCAGGCACTTGGGCCAGCAGTGCTTGACCTAGGCAGCTTTCACTTCTACGCCCCGTACAATTGGCTCACTTGGCTTTTGCGTTTCGGCAATTCTCCTGAAATTGCTGTGAAGCTCCCATTGTTGCTGTCGTGCGGGATCATTGTCGCGGGAGCGTTCGCATCTGGCGCCCTGTTTTTCTGTGTCAATGTGGCGCACACAAAAGCACTTTCGAAGAATACCGAAGACCTACATGGCTCGGCTCGCTGGGCCACGAAGGAGGAGATCGAGGCGACTTCGCTCTTGGAAAGCAAACCGGGAGTTTATGTTGGTGGCTGGTATGAGAAGTCGGCAAAGCACCTGCATTACCTGAAACACGACGGTCCTGAACACATTCTCGCCTTTGCCCCAACACGCAGTGGCAAAGGAGCTGGGTTCGTAATTCCCACTTTGCTGGCGTGGCCCGATAGCGCCGTCGTGTATGACATCAAGGGGGAGAACTGGGGCAAGACCGCCGGGTTTCGCAATCAAGCCGGACATTTGTGCTTCAAGTTTTCTCCCCTCGAACGCGACTCCTCACGCTTCAATCCTCTCGCGGAAATCCGCCTCTTCACGGACCGCGATGTCTCAGATGCGCAAAATATCGCCGAAATGATTATTCGGACTGGTGAGGACAGCCCTCAGGAACGCTACTGGCAGGAAGCTGCCGTTACGATCACCGCGGGCATGACTCTGCACGTCTGCTATGCCAACGCGGAGCTCGGACGCTCGGCCTCCTTGACTGAGCTTTCGGGCGTATTTACACGTCCCGGTATCACCTTTCGCGAAACACTAGAAGAACTGTTGAACTATCCGCACGACCGAAATGGGCAGCAACATTGGCGGTTACCAAGCGGAGAACCCACCCGGACCCATCCCCTGGTGAAGGAAAAAGCCCAGGAGATGCTCGATAAAGAAGACAAAGATTTTTCAGGGGTGCTCTCGACTATGAAGACAGCCCTGGCTCTCTACAGCGACCCTCTCGTTTCTCGCTGCACATCCACGAGCGACTTCACGGTCCAAGACTTGGTGAACCACGAACGCCCTGTTTCACTTTACTTGGTTGTGCCACCCAGCGACAAGATTCGCCTGCGTCCTCTCATGCGGCTTATCTTTACGATGGTCGTGAACCGACTCACTGAAAAGTTGGATTTTGAAGGGGCGCGTCAACTCCACAACAGGCACCGTCTGCTCTTCCTCATCGATGAATTTCCTTCTCTGAAGCGTATGGAAATCTTCGCGGATGCGCTTTCGTACATGGCTGGTTTCGGACTCAAGGCTTACCTCATCACCCAAGACATCCGGCAAATCGTGGATGAGTACGGTCCGAACGAGAGCATCGTGAGCAATTGCCAGGTCCGTGTGGCTTTCGCGCCCAACCAGTACGAAACCGCCGAGCTACTGAGCAAGATGACCGGTGTCCAAACGATTAAGAAGGCCTCTTTCACCTTTTCCGGCTCGCGCATGTCTCCCATGGCCGACCACGTCAATCAGAGCGTGGTGGAGATCGAACGTCCTCTCATGACACCCGACGAAGTGCTGCGCCTTCGGCCTCCCCGTAAAAAGGGAACTGGCACCAAAGAAAAAATTGTCGCAGCTGGAGACATGCTCATCTTTGTATCTGGCCATTTTCCGATCTACGGCAAGCAGATGCTTTATTTCTTCGATCCCATTCTCAAGTCTCGGGCCGAAATTTCGCCGCCACGGCAGTTCTATTGCATTCGAAACGGCGCGCTGATTCCGCAGGAGCCGTTCCTTCGTTACGCTTTTCGCCAACCTCAACCACCCCAGGGCGCAGCACCGCTCACCACGAACCACAACGCGGATGCCGATGCTCCAGTTGAGCCACTCTCTCCTAAGAGCCAAGACTTGCAACCGGCTCGCGGGTTCGTCGAGCGCCTACGAATCGATGCGGAGCGCTAATCATGCAGGAGAACCGTTTTCACTTGGCGGGATATCTAGCGGCGAGGCCCACACTCCGTTCCTTACCCTCGGGCATGGCTGTAGCAAATGTCAGGCTGGGACAAACCTATCGCCTGTCACGTAATGACCTGCCCGCGGAGCATACAAACTGGTTCAGCCTGGTGTTTTATGGCGACCTCGCCGCCCTCGCCATGGAACTGGACAAAGGCACGAACGTCTATGTGGAGGGGAGTTTCGACCAGCGGCCCAGCACCGATCAACAAGGGCGCAAGCGCTACGTCTACGAAGTAACAGTGCAGAAATTTTTCCGAATCGGCCGAGCCTCAGACGAAGAGGTACGGCCTGGATCGCCCAATCGTCCACCTACAGAGGGAATGAACAATGAAACTGACGGCGGCTACCGACTTGTGGAGAGCGTTCCATGGGCCATCTGACATTCGTGCCCGCTGGCCGCGTGCCTTTAGGGCAGCATTCCTCCTTTGTGCACCATTCGTTTTGGTGTACGCCATGTTTCGACTCTTCGGAATCCGCATCAACATCACGTCTTCCCTGGAGCGCGGGTTCTATGTTGTCAGTCAAAGGCCATCAGCAAGTCTCGTCGAGTTTTGCCCGGAAGGTGAAGCCGCAAGTCTCTCGCTCCAGCGGGGTTACCGTATGCCAGGAGGGACGTGTCCCGACGGAGGCTCACCGCTGATGAAACCAGTCGTCGCCGTTGCCGGCGACCGCGTGGAGGTCACAAGTAATGGTATTCGAGTCAACGGAAAACTCATCGCCAACAGTACCGCTCATTCCAAAGACCATCGTGCCCGATCGCTCATACCATGGCCCAATGGCGAATACATTGTCCAAACAGGAAGCCTCTGGGTCGTCTCGGACTTCAACAGTTGGAGCTTCGACAGTCGGTACTTTGGCCCGATTCCTTCCTCGATCGTCCAACACAGACTTCGGCCCTTATGGACGTTTCGTACAAAAGTTCCTGAGCCATAGCGCTTTTCTGCCCGCGCTTGCGGCCATTTCTTCCGCAATCGCGTGGAGCGGACACGTCGCGACGATCCCGTTCTCTCTCTTGGCACCGCTACTTCTGTACTACGCTCAATCGCGAACTCACTCCTACGTAACCCTATTTTCCTACTATATCGGAGCGAGTTGGCCCCTGATTCCAGTGGCAAGCATGTTTTTCGGCTCGCACGGAAGTGTTCTCGAAGGACTCCTGCTGTGCCTGGGCGCGGCAGCACTGTTGGCTCTTCCCGCCGCACTTCTCTTCACATCTAACCGCGCAAAGATTCCGCTTGCGATAACCGGAATGTTTCTTCTCACAGCGCTCCCTCCACTCGGAATTATTGGATGGGGTTCGCCTTTTCTTTCGGCCGGAGTCCTATTCCCAGACACCGCTTGGTTCGGCCTCATCATTATTTTGGCGCTCATTCCGCTGTTTGGACGATTTCCGCTGCGGACGGCGACAATGGCCACGATCCTAGCGGTTGCTGCGAACAGCCTCTATAAACCACCTGCTCTCCCAGTAGGCTGGCAAGCCATCAATACAGAATTCGGTGGAGCCGGACAGGGGGCCCCGGATTTTCTTGAGGAATTCAAAGCTCATGAGCAAATGCAAGAGACAATTAGTCAATCAAATGCACGCGTTCTGCTCTTTCCTGAACACGTAGTGAACCAATGGACAGAAGCAACAGACGCCTTCTGGCGCGAGTCTCTCAAGACTCTGGCAGAGCGACACGCGATAATCCTCATTGGTGTCGGGTTTCCGCGATCACGGGGACTACACTTTGCAGATAGTAGTCGCTACTACAACGCGCTGCTTGCGAAGAACCAAGACACTCAGGCCGTCTACTACCAGAGAATTCCAGTACCCCTCGCCATGTGGAAGCCGTTAACCGGCGACGGTGTGCCACTAAATCTGTTTGGCCCTGGCACACTGCTAGTGCAGAATCACCGTGCCGCGGTTCTCATCTGTTACGAGCAGCTTTTGGTCTGGCCATTCCTCTCCTCAGCCTTCGAACATCCGACGGTCCTCATAACAGCTGCCAACGACTATTGGGCCAAAGGTACACCGATACCGAAGATCCAGGAGACCAGCGCTGCGAGCTGGGCACGCCTGTTCGGCCTACCTCTGCTCTCGGCGGTAAATCAATAGTACGGAGTCAATAGGACAATGTTTCAAAACACTATCAAGAACACAACGCATCATTCAAAGATCGGTGGAAACGTGATGGGAATGGGAACGCTTCGCTGCCTTTGTCTCCTCCTTGGGTTGGTGACAAGTGCGCAGGCCCAACTCCCCCACGCCCGACTTTCGGAGGCCGAGTTTGTATCACTCGCCGAACGTTGCGCGCCGGGAGCACCAGCGGATACCCTGCTCGCTATTGCCCGGACCGAATCGGCTCTCTACGCGAACGCGATCAGTATTAACCGCCCCAGGTCCGCCGCATGGCGCGCTGGCCATGCAGATGGAGAGCTTGTTCTTGCAAAACAGCCCAAGGATCGAAGCGAAGCGAACTCCTGGCTTCGCTGGTTTACACTTCATCACTACACCGTCAGCGTCGGCTTAATGCAGGTCAACGCTGAAACGGCTCTGCAGTTTCATGTGAAGCTCGATCAGCTCCTCGAACCCTGCACTAACCTCCGGATCGGTGCCGCGATCCTCATCTCGCTGTACACAGACTTGGCCCGCGAAATAGGCGAGGGCTTCAGGGCACTCGACGCTGCCCTTTCCTTCTATAACACCGGAAATCCAACGGCTGGATTCCGCAATGGGTACGTAGCGAACGTCTACGCGCACGCACCGCGCCACTCACGCCTCTCCGAATCTCGCCAATCCCAGTTCGCACCCTGATTGGAATGGACAGTTTTACGTAATTCTATCGGCGGTTCAACTTAACTCTGAATTGAGTAGCGGACAGCTCGAACTGCGGCGCTAGAGACCCTCGGTGAATAAATACTTTTCCGGAGTTTCTTGAAGTATCAAATTCGAAGACCCGGTACAAACAATAGTATTGGGAATGAATTCTAGAAAACTCAACCTCGTTTGCAGAAATGAAAAAATCTGTGCATGCATCACCTTCCGTTGTCTTAACCTCTATGTATTTCCTCTTGCCGTCGGGACTAAATGAACTAATGTCGTAGCCAGTCCCGTCGCCTTCAATAACGGAAACGTGCCTAATCTGCGCAGCCAAATCTGGCCGGCCGGCCTCCGTGAGACAGTTCCGGTCATAACTCAAAGCTAGTTCCTCTCCTTTTAAACCGAGCCCCCGATTCTTAGCGTCACGCTGCGCATAGTCAGGCGATTTTCTCCCACGAAATCTCCGGGCCGTGCCAGATTCCGACGGCAGGTTCATTGAAGGAGCTTCCACCACTATCAAAGTATTCAACGGTTCGTTTGTGTCGACCACCTTATATGGTGGAAGTAAGTTAATGCCAATTGTTTGAAGTCTTTCGCCAGGAATTTCCCAATCCGCGATCTGCCATTCGAAGTAAACGGGGTTTTCACGGCTGGGATCGTGACTCAAATATTTGAGATTGCCGACGTACACGTAGTCTTTGTCTCGATGGGTCCGGAAGAATAGGTATATCGAATTCTGATCTTCATTATGGTGAATTAATTGTTGAATTTGGTCGTCTTTGAGTCGCTGTCGCGGCTGCGACTGCCAGGTAAGAACTCCGTCTTCAGTTATCCCTTCCGCAAAACGGTGATCACCTTGAGATTGTCCTAACGTAACGAAGAAAACGAAATCTTTGGGCCGCTCGGGGATTTCGATGATTCCCTGAATTCCCCACGTCCCTGACTGCGGTGTAAAGGGTGTCTCAGGTGCGAAAATGTCGTGTGCCTCTTTTCGAGAGTACTCACTGAATCGTTCTAAGGGGCGTGTTAGCCCTTTCGTGGTTCCATTATTTCCAGCTGTGTCCACCGAATACCCCCTCGTAGCCCTCGCGGAATTGGCCCGTGCGCGGAAAGCCGAGTTGAACTAATCCTCGGATTCCCCGCCGATAACGTCGGTAACAAGTACTACGACCGGGTTGGTAAGAAGGCGACCCTCTAACTTGGTTGGATCTCGGAGGATTTCTACTGGCGTGCCTGCGATCGGAAAACTTTTGTTTGCTGGAACGGGAAAGGGTTGGCGCAATTTCATTTGAGATTCCAGATCATCCAGAAATCGAGTGAGACGCTCCTTGTGGCTGCGTAGCTTGAGCTTGGCGTTATCATCTCCTGGCGCCGCAAGCTGCCCGTCAATCGTGGATACACAAATCTTTGCAGCCTCAACGACTTCCGCTGCAACTTTCAACTTGAGATGAACATGTTCACCTCCGGTTCGGGTGGTATAGAGCACCGCCGACTTGGTTCCCAAGTCCTTTTGCTTTATGTCTCCTTCAGGACCCCGATAACAAACCGAGATAGAGCAGCGATCGAACATCGGAGGAGCCACCGGGATACCTACCCGATTGAAATCATTTGTAAAGGCCGTTTGTATTTGGGTCGCAAAAGGGTGCCGTAACCTCAGGCGCCTGTGCAGCTTCTTTTCTGCCAAAAACGCGCGCAGCCCTACGGCGTGGGGCGACTCAACGCTTTTCAGTCGCCAGACAATCTGGTACGTTTTGTCGCGATAGGGCACAAAATAAGTGGCGGCATCGGAGCACTTCCCGGCAGCCGACTGTTCCTGTAGTTCGCCGGGATCATCACTACGCTTTGCTCCGGCCGATGTTCTCTTTTCGCGTCAGCCTCTGGAGCGTACATGAGATCACATTCCGCTGTGATGACCATCAACGCGTTTTTGTCATTTTCGTCGATAAAGATGTCGCCAAAATGGGGGTCAGGTGGCGCGTCCGCGTCTTCTGGATTCGGAGTTGCGCGAGGATGAGTTCCCAGCTCGTCGATCTCTTCAGCCACGACGTTCCGATAGAGTTCAGCGAAATCCAGAGACGGCATG
>Ga0210409_10002163_pt1 | contig 23798 bp, 19 predicted proteins | sample IncBWH17MmetaG_FD_161649 | JGI IMG/M metagenome (GOLD analysis project Ga0210409, IMG submission 161649) | Forest soil microbial communities from Barre Woods Harvard Forest LTER site, Petersham, Massachusetts, United States - Inc-BW-H-17-M | ecosystem: Environmental > Terrestrial > Soil >...
CCAGATTTTCAGCGACGAAAGACTTGCCTTCGTTACCCACGGAACCGGTTACCAGGATCTTCTTTATCGAAAGTTTCTCGCGTATCTGGTAAAGGCGGGAACGCAAAGTGCGGAAGGTCTCGCAGGCCAGCGCCTCTTCATTGTGGAAAAACAACATAGTCGCCGGGTCCGGAGACCACTCACTCACGGCACAGCGTTCCACCAGGGCTTCGAAGGTGAAAGGGGCGGTGAATGATGGCATAGTAGCGACAGAAGGGCTGGAGGTAGGGGACGGTTCGACTTGTACGGCACTAGCGGACCGTGGAGCGGAGGATTCGACCCCATCACCAACATAGGCGGATTTCTCCAGTTCCGCTTTCTTCAAGGCGTCGTGAATTCGACTCATGCTTTCCTTTCCTGAGCAAGACCCTGTTCCAAATGCCGCACCTGTTCGGCCAGTGCCTTGATAGCTTCGAGCAACTCGAATTTGCCAGCGGGCACAGATTGCGGTTCTGTCAGCGGAGCAGGTGAATCGTACAGACCGTGGCGAAGGTCGAGGTCTATCGAAATCGCCTCCACCATTTCGGCCTTGACTGTTTTCTCTCCCGCGACAAAGGCGTTCACCAGGCAGTGCTCGCACATCAGGTTGACGACGCGTGGGATCCCCCCGGAGTAGCGGTGGATCAGCATCAGAGCTCCCCGATCGAACACATCCTGCCGAACCGATCCCGCTATTGCCAAGCGTTGCGCAATATAGGACTCGGTCTCTGCCAGCGAAAGGGGCTGGGTCTTTGCCCGCAATGTGATTCGCTGTCGGAGTTGACGTAAGTGCGGCTGTCTTAACTTCTGTTCCAGTTCTGGTTGTCCCACAAGCACAATTTGCAGCAGCTTCTCGCTTGCTGTTTCCAAATTCGAAAGAAGACGAATCTCCTCGAGAAGCTCGTCGGACAAGTTATGTGCTTCGTCGACAATCAGCACCGCGGTTTCTCCCAACCTGTACTGCTCCAGAAGCCAATGATTCAAGCGCAGCAGTATTTGGCTCTTCGACGGAGACTCGCACGGGATGCCGAAGTCGGCCATCATGTAATCAAGAAACTCGGGCACGTTCATCCGGGAGTTGAAGATGAATGCGGTGTTGACTCGTTGTAGCCGCAAGCACTCCATCAGCTTATTCAGCAGCGTAGTTTTCCCGGTACCTACTTCGCCCGTCAGCAACACGAAGCCCTTGCGGCTCTGGATACCGAAGGTTAGGCAGGCAATCGCCTCCTCAGTGTGCGGAGTCGGACACAAGTAACGTGGATCGGGACTCACGTTAAACGGATTGCCGCGCAAACCAAAGAAAGTTTTGTACATCGGCCTAAGCCCCTATCGTTTCTTGCTCGTGCGATCTTTTGAATCGACCTAGCAAAGTTCCGCTCTCACCACCGTCTTCGTCCGCTTCTACCCAGGGGACGGCCACCAGCATGGGCAATTCGAGCGCGGCCAGCACATCCTTTTCATCGCGGATGGACTTATCCTGGAATTCCAGCAAAAACGCTAATCCCAGGCCGGCTACGAGTCCCATGCCAAGACCACCCGCCGCAAACATCCATCGGACAGGAAAGCTTGGTGAATCGGCGGCGCCAGCGGCGTTGAGCAATCTCATCTGTTCGCCTTGTTGATGCCGCTCCATATCGGCCTGAACCTCCGATTGCCCCTTTTTTGCCAACAAGTCATCGTATGATTTCCGCGCAGTTTCGTAGTCGCGCGTGAGCACCTTGAACTGCTCTTCAACGGCGGGACTCAGGGCCACACGACCCTGATAGAGATTGATCGCGTCCTGCAACCGCTTCTGTTCCCGCGCCGCCTGCGTGATGATGTTCGTGTACTGATGGATCTGGACTCGTAACTGGCGAATTTCCGGCGGTTCGTTGGCATTTGCTTTTTCAGTGGCATCGCCATTTTGAACCGCGGCGGAGTTAATCTCCTTCAACTTCTTTCGGAGTTGTGCAATGTCTCGCTTGGTCTTGGCAACATCCGGATAATCATCCGTATACCGCGCTTGCAACTCGACCAGCAGGGTTTGAAGCTTGGTCAACTGCTGCTCGATGCTTTGCGGGTTGTCCGCGGACTGCGAGGCCTTCCACATTGCCACATCCTGTGCCAGAAGCGATTCCGAGTAGGTCTTGTCCTGTTGCGCCCGATTCAACGTCTGGGTGTTGGAGTCCAACTGAGAATTCAATCCCATGAGGATCTTGAGGTTCGTATCTTCATCCCCAGGCAACTGACCCAGGTATTGTTTCTTGAAGCTAGCGAGTTTGCTATCCTGGCCATCGAGATCGTGCTTGGCTTCTTCAACCTGTCGCGATAGGAAATCGGTGGTGTTCTGCGCGACTTGCTCGCGCGCTTTCAGGTTCTCTTCGAGAAACATCGAAGTGAGTTCGTTGCATATCAATTGTGCGTCGCGAGGGTTGTCGGCGGTGAAGTTCACGTCGAATCCTACAATGTTGCTGCTGCTGTTCGGTCCCGGCTTTTTCTTCGTGGAACTCGAACCAGAACTCGAGGAACTGGAAACACCTGGCTGGACGGGCTCGACGTCAATATTGGCCTGGATAGTTCCGATAACATCATCCAAACTCTTCCCGTTCTTGACCAGTCCGAGCCGCTCCACCATCGGTTGCAGGCGGTTCCGGCTAAGCACCTGCTGCTGCATGGTTGCTATGCGCTGAGTGAGGTCTTCTGTAACGACGGGCTTCACATAACCTTCCGGAACACTCTGGACCTCGACGAGCACCAGGGCTTGCGACGTATACTTTGGCGAGAACGCGTAGGAAACGAGGAATCCCGCGAGCGGCGCCAATAGGATCGGTATCAAAATCACCTTGCGGCGCCGGCGCAATACTGCCAAGTAATCATTGATGCCAAGTTCACGATTTTCGATCATTCCTGAGTTCCCATTCCGCCACCGCGAGGATGGCACAAAATTTAATCGATCCGAATAGGGTGAGGATGCCAATCCAAACCAATCAATCCCACTTCCCGCTGCGACGTATAGCTGCACGAGAAGCCGGTCATACAGAGTGATCCGTTCGGATTTACGTTGCTGAACTGGAAGCTGATGAATCCGCTGAGTTGCCGGCCCAATTGACGATACAGACTTCCCCCGGCATAGACGTAGCCAAAGGACTGCGCGGTCTGGCCGGGAAGAGTCAGGATCCGACTGTTGTGGGAGTACCCAACGTCCACGTTTGCAACCCACCGTTCGCTCAACGGGTGGCTGACAACAAAGCGCACCACATTCGTGGTGGCGCCGGCAAAGATACCTGATCCGTTTGTGTTGTAACGAAAAAACGTCAATGCAAGTTGCGACTTCTTGATCTGATATCTCAGCGACGCGCGTCCGGAGAAAGTAACCCGGTTTTCCGAGCCTTGTTCGGAACTATCAATGTGTACAAACTGTGGGCCTCCGCCAGCAACGAACTCCATGCGTCCGCTAATGCGGCGACCGAATAACACGTTCACCAGGTTGGTGCTGAAGCTGCTTCCGACGAAATTCGCAGGAGGAAGGGTGCTTCCTGTTAGGCTTGGGAACTGAAACGCCTGGTAGGCGTAAAGAATGGCGATCTGATCTCTTCGGTTGAGTAGGTAGTCGTAGGCGACTTGTCCGACGATCTGGTGGCTGTTAATAAGCCCGATATTATTGTTATCACCAGTAAAGTGGACAAAGCCATACGAGCCGACACCTGAGATCGAGCTTCGTGGCGTGAGATACTGAGTCACGTCGGCGATCGTAACGTTGGTAATGCGCGGTTGCTCGCCAAATGAGGCAAATTGCCCGGGACCCAGAATACCCAAGCCCGCCAGTCCGCCAGCTAGTCCGCCAATAGAACCCAAGGCCCCGCTTCCCCCAAACGATCCGGCGCCGAAGTTTCCTTCGGGTAAGTAGCTGAACGAGTCGCGAATAGCAAATTGACCCCGGCTCCACAAGATGTGCTGGTCGACGTCAAGCAATTGCAGCGACGACAGACCGACCGGCCGATTGCTGTAGTACGCGGCACCCCCCAGATAGTCCAGAGCAAGCTGATAACGGCGCCAGAGCTTTTCCAGACTAAGGGTACCCCATCCGCGACTTACTCCGTTGATAGATGACCCGCTCCCAGGGTTCCCCTCGTTCGCCTCTACGCTTTGGCTTATCTGCGCACCGGGAATCAAGAAACTGCGAGTTTCGGCACCTGGTGGTTGAAGGGCCGGCACATCTATGCCGACGATTGGAGGATTAAGCTCATGAGCCGAAGGCTGATTGATCTGATCCGACGGAGGGGCGGGATTCGGCTTCTGACCAGTCTCAGCCGGCGGCAATCCGTCTTGCGCTGACGATCCGCTGTCCGCTTGTGCCCAGCCGACGCCTACGACAACCAAGAGAAACATGGCTATCGCAATGGCGTCTGCACGATTTGTCTTACGGAACAACAATCGTGTCTCCCGGTTTGAGCACGATGTTCTGAGTCATCGCCTCACCCTTGATCAACTGCTTGTAATTCACTGGCAGCTTCTGCTGAACTCCATTGACCGACCGTAGTACATAGATTTTCTTGGTGTTGGCAAACTGAGTCAGGCCCGAGGTAGCCAGGCCTTGCAACACCGTCATGTTCGGCAACAACGGTAGTGCTCCGCTGTGTTGCACCTCCCCAGTGGCGAAGAACCGCTGGCTGTTCATCTGCGACACCACAACCGAAACCCGTGGATCGTCGAGATATTTCTTCAGCTTTTCCTGGAGAGACGCGGCCAGTTGCATCGGAGTCAAGCCAGCCGCTTGCACGTCATTCAGCAGTGGAAGAGAAATCTTGCCGTCGGAACGGACCGGCAAGGTCGCTGTGAGCTCCGGCTCTTTCCACACTGAGACGTGCAGCGTGTCCTCGGGGCCGATCAGGTAGCTCGGCCCTGGCAGATGTGACACATTGCCATCGCTGGCCTGAACAGAGGTGCCGGCATCATTCGCAGGGGTTGCAGTATCGGTCTTAGCTTTCGAATGGTGCAGCGGCCAGATCCCGGCCAGCAGCAGCATCGCGAATGTCAACCTAGCCTTCATTCACTCTCCTCATGTGGTTACGACGCCTCGGATTGCGTGTACCCAATCCGCTTGAGTTTGTACAAGAGCGCCTTGTAACTGATCTTCAGCTCTTGTGCGGCGCGACGTCGGTTCCATCGTGTGCGCGTAAGCGCGTTCAAGATGATCTCCTTTTCCGCCTCCTGCGCAGCCGCGCGGGTTGCGTCTCTCAAGGAAACCTCTTGTCCGTGGTGGTCACGGTCTGACTTCAGAAGCATTGCCCGCAAACCATCCATCGCCAAAGATTCATTCCCTAGCAGAACAATGGCTTTGGCTGCGTCCGCCAGCTCCCGGACGTTTCCCGGCCAGTCGTAGTCAGTGAATAGTTGACGGGTTGGTTCGCTCAAAAGCGGCGTAGGGCGGCCGAATTCCTCTGCGAATTTCAAAAGGAAAAAATCCATGAATAGCGGAACCTCCTGCTTGCGGTGTCGCAGCGGCGGAAGTCGCAAGCACAACCCACTGATCCGGTAGTAAAGGTCTTCATGGAATTCACCCGAACGAGCTTCCGCGTCCAAATTGCGTGCGCTGCCACAGATCAAGCGCCCATGCAACTTCTTGCTTTCGGCTTCTTCCATCCGGATGAGGACCTCGTTCAATTTGAGCTGGGCGGAGGGACTCAAGCCGGCGATCTCATCGAGGTAAATCGTACCCGGGCAAGCCAAGACGTTTCCATCGCCGTCAAAGTTCTCGGGACCCAGATTCCCGCAGTCGAGGAGCCGAAATTCTCTACTCCTTCTGCGCGAAGCTTCGTGAATCCGGCGTGCAACGGTTTGCTTCCCTGCACCAGTTTCCGCCAATAGCAAGACTGGAACATCACTCTGTGAAAGATCCTGAATCACCTCTTCCACGGCGCGCATTCCAGCGCTTGTTCCCTTGAGAAACGCTTCCGAGTTTCCGCCTCGGCCCTGGGGCTCGCTTTTCACAGAGCAGGGCGTTGGCACCAATGGACCGCCCTCGACCTGAACTACAGAGGAACTACGCGAACTGGAATTCACACGCATCGACTGTGCTGGTTGCAGCTCCTTCCTTGGAAAAGCTCCACGTACCGCAAAGATTCAAATGACAAGCTTCTGCTTGACGATGAGTGAAGATAGGACGTAAGAACGGGGAATTTCTATCCCGAAAAATGACATACCTTGATACCACAAAAGGGTAAAGTTTCTCGTTTGACTCTGTTAATTTTCGATGAATAAAAGTGCAAAGTTGTTCCAATCGCCCGGCAACTATTGCAGAATGGGTGGGCCTGACGTAGTGATAATGAGCTGTCTTCTGTGTCAAGTTTGCGAGTGGCTTCGCGAGGGCATCACGCGCCAGGTGTACACCGGAACAGTTGATGTGCCGGGTCGTGAATCGCTACTCCGCTGAGTTCTCCGCATGAGCAAGTTGCCGCAAAAGTCGCCTTTGCTTATTGCACGTGCAAATCGGGGAAGCAACCGTGGGTGCTAATCTTCGGTTTGCTCTGGTCGTAATCCTGCTGGGAGGAGTTGCAGTGTTTCTGCGCTCCTCGAATCACAATGAAGTGATCCCGGCGAGGGAGACATTCAGCTCATTTCCCCGTCAGTTGGGAGACTGGGCAGGAGTGGATTCGAACATTCCGCAGGATGTTCTCGCAGTGCTCGGCCCGGGCGATTTCCTTCTGCGTAGCTATCAGACATCGTCTGCCGAGAATCCTTCGGTCGAGCTGTTCTTGGCCTATTTTCCCAGTCAGCGAACTGGAGATACTATTCATTCGCCGAAACACTGTCTCCCGGGTTCAGGGTGGCTGCCTGTGGAGTCGGGCAAGGTTACCCTCTCGCTCCCGGGAAAAAGTCCGTTTCTGGCAAATCGTTTCGTGATTGCGAAGGGTACCCAGCGCGCGCTCGTGGTTTATTGGTATTGGGCGCACAACCGGGCCGTCGCGAGTGAGTACTGGGCAAAGTTCTACCTCATCGACGACTCCATCCGGCTGAACCGGAGTGATGGTTCATTGATCCGCGTTGCCACAGAGTTGAGACACCGCGAGACTGCCGCCGATGCCGAACCCAGGCTAGTGTCCGTGCTCAATGTTGTTGCGCCAACTCTAGACCGGTACATTCCGCGCTAGTGTTCGAACGCGAGCTTGGTAGCTAACGTTGTGATTGAGTATATGGCCACTCGAAATTGTGATGTTTTGGCGCAAGGGCGGATAAGCACGGGAGATCCCCGATGACGCATGGTTCTATTTTCCGTTCAATTGTATTTCTCACTGCCGCTTCAGTCGTGATGGTGAGCTGCTCCCGTGACCCTAATGTGCGCAAGCAAAAGTACTTTGAGAGTGGTGAGCGTTACTTAGAAAAAGAGAAGTACCGCGAGGCGGCCATCCAGTTCAGTAATGCCCTTCAGGTCGATTCGAACTTCGCCGATGCGCATTATCAACTAGCTAAGGCCTACCTGAAGCTGCAGCAATGGAGACAAGCCTACGAAGAGTTCACCCGAACGGTCGAACTGCAGCCCCAGAATTATGCAGCCCATCTGGATCTAGCCAATCTGCTGATCGACGGGCATGAACTGCAGCCGGCTCAAGAACACATCAATTTGCTGCTTGAGAAACAGCAGAATAATCCGGAAGTTCACTCCGCCGCCGCCAACCTGCTGTCGATTCAAGGCAACATCCCAGGCGCACTCCGAGAGGCGCAAAAGGCAATTGATTGGGGCCCGCAGCGCTGGGAGTCGTATCTGGCAATGGCGCGGCTGCAGATGAATGCGAATCAATCGGACCTCGCCGAGACTAATTTCAAAAAGGCCGTCGAGCTCAATCCAAAGTCAATCCCGGCGCGATTGGCACTTGCTAACTACTATCAATTCCGCGGACGCTTCCCTGAGGCGGAGCAGCAAGTTCACAAGGCGATCGAGGCCGATCCGAAGAATCCCGATCCTCGCTCCGCGCTAGTGCAGCTGTATATGGCCGAGGGCAAGAAGAGCCAGGCCGAAGACTTTCTGAAGCAAGTTAAGCAAGACTTCCCCGACAACTCCGTCGGTTACCGTATGCTTGGAGATTTTTACTTCGCAACCGGAGACCAGGAAAAGGCGTTGGCTGAATATGCCTTGTTGTACCGGGCCCACCCAAAAGACATTCGGGTCAAGAAGAACTATGTTCAGCTCCTTATTTTGAGCAATAGTGTCGACACAGCTCGCAAGCTCAACGAAGAAATTCTTAAAACCGCTCCCAATGACGACGACGCACTGATTTGTCGAGGTCAGATCCAGAATCGCGAGGGCCATTCCAGTGATGCTGCGGAGACCCTGCAGACAGTCATCAACCGTGACCCCGACAATGCCGTTGCCCACTATCACTTGGGTTTGGCCCTCAATGCTTTGGGGAATCTGCAACGTTCCCAGGGTGAATGGCAGAATGCTGCCCGGCTCAATCCGGACCTCATCGAGGCTCAGCGCGCTTTGGCGGATGCTGCTCTGCGAGAGGGTGACCTGACTGCTCTGGAACAGTACGCGACCAAAATTATTGCTCTTCAGCCGTTCTCTCCGGATGGGTACGCTCTACGCTCCGTGTCCTACATCCACCGCCAGCAGTTTGTCCGGGCTGAGCAGGATGTTCGCAAAACCCTGGAGGTCGCTCCCCAAAACGCTGTTGGCTACATCCAAATGGGCAATTTGAAGTTGGCCCAGCAACAATTCGGAGACGCGGAGCGGTCTTTTCGAGAGGCGCTCGACCGCGACCCCAGTTCACCGGATGCGCTGGCCGGGTTGATGAATACCTACTTGGCCCAGAAGCAACCCGACAAGGCAGTGGCGGCAGCCGACGCACAGATCTCCAAAGCGCCAAACAGTAGCCCGTTTTATGATCTGCTTGGAACTGTTCTGTTCAATAACCAGCGCGACACTAACGGTGCCCTGGTGGCGCTCAAGAAATCGCTTGCACTGGACAAAAACAACGCGGACGCTCTGAGCAAGCTAGGTCAGGCACAGGCAGCGAGTGGAGCCGTCGATGAGGCGATCGCTACCTACCAAAATTCGCTCAAGGTCAACCCGCGACAACCCGACTTGTACATATTGACAGGTGGATTATATGAGTCCCAGCACGACTGGGATCACGCCAAGCAGATGTACCAAAAGGCTCTGGAGATCAGTCCCGAGAATCCGCTTGCGTCCAATGATCTTGCGTATGTGATCCTGCGAACCGGCGGCAATGTGGACGTGGCGCTCTCGCTGGCGCAGACTGCCCGTCGCGGTATGCCCGATTCGCCTAACGCTGCTGACACCCTGGGCTGGATTTTTTATCAGAAGGGTGCTTACAAGTCTGCGATTGACCTATTCCAGGAAGCGTTGAAACTTGGGGAGAAAAATAAAGCTCCCGAGGACGCAACCGTGCATTACCACTTGGGGTTGGCCTACGAGAAGACAGATCAGCCTAAGCTTGCCCGGCAGCATTTGCAACGGGTGCTGAAGATCAATCCGAACTACAGCGATGCCGCTGACGTGAAGAAGCAGTTAGCTCAGTTGGCGTCATAGATCAATCACCGCTGATAACGCCGCGAGCCGAAAGAATTGGCCGATCAACTTTCGATCCTGGCACCCAAGACGCGAGATGCGCAAACGAAGCCTCGAACCCGAAGGTCCCCTGAAAATCAGTCGCTTAATCTTGAACTCGGTTGGGCTTACAAACTCGACGCATGTCTCCACTTTGCAAACAGGGCAATGCCAACCAGTCCCGTGCCAAATAGAATCAGGGTTCCCGACTCCGGTACCGCCCCGAGGGTCAGTCCGCCAGGGCCCCCCGTTATGCTGCCCGTTCCAGAAGCAAACGGATCAATTCCAAAGTATTTCTGTGTACTCAGTTGCACATTGAAACCCATCTGATGCTGTGTTCCTCCGCCTGGTAGATAGTAAGTTCCGCCGATGTTACCCTGAACCTCCCACTGGTTGTATTGGCCTTTCGCACACACGCCCGCGACGCACGTTCCAATATAGGTCCAAGTAATATTAGAAAAGGATCCCGAAAACACCGTGCCATTTGGCCCTGTGCCCACGCCAGGCATAGTTATCGTGAGGGTGCCATTACCCAAACTCGTGGGATCGTGTGGGACCAAAACGTTAATCAGGCTAGGGTTAAGGCCGCTGGTCATACCCGTCGTGTAACTGACCTTATCGCTTCCGCTACAGGGGTTACAGTCGTAAGAACCGGCGCCCGTCACGCTGGTCAGATGAGAAGCTGCCCCCGCGTTGCTGAGGAAGTAACCCGTCGTCCCCGCACGGGAGGTCAGTATGCCGTCTGTATCGTTCCAATTCGAGTCAGCAAAAGCCGCCGACGAAAAGCACCCAATAGCCAACACGAAAAGAATTAACTTACTTATTTTCATGCCGCCTCCAAGAACGCAGTGGGGAATTCTATTCTCTGTTCTCGGGGCTGAGTACAGGTTACGGCTCAACCAACGCATGCACCGAAGGTGCAAATTTGTGTGACAACACTCTGATTCTCAACGCACTCTTTGTCAATATAAAACTGAAAAGGAATTGTTAAAATTAGGTGACAACGACGGCGTTCAGTCTCGCGATGTTGATTTCGAACCATGATTTTCACAATGGTGTGCGATTTTCCTCAAAACCGGTCCCAGAGACGAAGTCCATGGCGGAGCCTTTGACCAAGGTCAGGGAATCAATTGGATTCCCCACGGCAATAACAACCGAGTTAATGTCCATTGGTTAGCCGCGAGAGTCCATTCGTAACTTTCTTAAGACAAAAGAGCTACCGATAACGACTCCCCAGGCCAAAGCATTGTTGGGAGCGAATGTCGACGCCGTGATGAGAAAGGCCGCCGGCATTCTAGACGTGACTGCATGTTGCGCGGACCACGTTATCTCGATCAGAGAGGATTGAGGTGTGGACTCGCCCCAGAATTGCGCAGCCGCTACCCACTTCGGCGTGCACTGACGGGACGAACTACGACCCCCACATTCTGCGTTGGATTCACTTCCTGTTAACATTTCCCCTCTTCGATCGTGGCTATACTGTTAGCCACAAATGAGGACCTCGTGGACCAGAATCGTGGTCGACGTCGCACTTCCTTTTTGACGCCCTTCATGAGCCCAGCCATGCTATCTCGCAAGCCGGAGCAGATTCTTTCGCTGGATGGAATGCGTGGAATCGCCATCCTTTCCGTGATGGCCTTTCATTTCAGTTGCGTCTTCGAGAACGGAGCCTCGCGCCTTGATCATCGCGTGGTTTCGCTGGCAAGTCACGGAAGCCGTGGCGTAGACCTTTTTTTCGTTCTCTCCGGCTTCCTGATTACTCGTATCCTGATCCGCTCGCGGGATTCCGGAAACTATTTGCAATCGTTTTACATGCGGCGGGTTCTGCGCATTTTCCCAGTTTACTTCGTTTATCTCTTCATCGTGTTTGTCGTCATGCGCCAAATTTCTCCCGAAGCCTTCCTGAATACTCGGGCCTGGCCGTATGTGGCATACCTCTCCAATTGGCAAACGGGAACCGGGTTGAAGGATCCCGGCTTAATTCACCTCTGGAGTTTGGCGGTCGAGGAGCAGTTCTATCTGGTCTGGCCGCTGCTGGTTCTTCTCTGCCCGCCGCGTCGACTGATCCACGCCTCTGCCGCAGTCTGCTTACTTGCTCTGGGTCTCAGGATCGCCGCGACTGGCCACATCGCACCGCAGATCATTTTTCGTATGACCCCGTTTCGCGCAGACGCCCTTGCCGGAGGAGCCATCATCGGCGTGATCTTCGACAGCCAACGCAGAGCGGAGTTAACAAAGCATTTCGCCATCCCCGCCGCTGGTGCAGTGATGCTGCTGGCGCTGATGTTCCATGGCAGTGGCTATTCCCAAGCCGTTGAGTATTCTGTGATTGTGGTCGCTTGTGCCGTGGCGATCTTTCTGGCTGCACATCACGATCCTGGCTTCCTTCGCCATCCGGTCCTGACGACGGTCGGGAAATACAGCTATGGAATGTACGTGTACCATGTTCTTCTGGGGTCGCTGATCTGGTCCGGGCTTAAGGCGTTTCAGAGAGCGGTTCCCTTGGCGGCCTTGCGATGGTGTTATCTCCCCATCGCAGGCTTGAGTGTCTATGCGTTAGCATGGTTGTCCTATCGATATTTTGAATCACCATTTCTGCGCCTGAAGGGAAAGTTCACTACGACAGATGCGTCTCCAGTGCGAATGGCGCCGGTCGTTCAGCACACGGACGGCGTTCCTCCGGCTCCACAATTGGCTCCCTCCAGTCCGCAGGTTGTTTAGGCCATCGATTGCACCGCATGACTACACCACGCTGGTGCTGCCGCGTCTGCTTGGCAGTCGCGCTGATCTCGCAGGGTCTGGTCGCCGGTTTGTGGGCCGAACCCAAGCTGCCTCCGATCTTCGGCGATCGGATGGTCCTCCAGCAGAATCAAGAGATTCGCATTTGGGGAAGTGCTGATCCGGACGAGAAAATCACGGTCACCCTCGCTCGCAGCTCCGCCGCCATCGCGGCAAACAAAGATGGCCGCTGGAGTCTCAACCTCCCCCCAACGAATTCTGGCGGGCCTTTTGATCTTCGCATCGCCGGGAAGACAACCATCGTCTTGCACGACGTCATGATTGGCGAAGTCTGGATTGCCTCCGGCCAATCCAACATGGTTTTCCCGCTGCGCTTGGCGGTGGGCGGGTATGCTGCACAGAAGAGCGCCAATTATCCGGATATTCGCCTGTTCACCGTTCCCAGCGCAAATTCAGAAAAAGGAGAGTGGCGCGTCTGCTCCCCGGATGTGGCAGGTTCATTCTCAGCCGTGGCTTACTTTTTTGCTCGTCAACTCCACCAGAGTCTGGGAGTGCCCGTTGGGATCATCCTGAGCGCCTACCAGAGAACAACCATTGAGCAGTGGAGTGAGCCTGAGGCATTGGCGCGGATTTCGCGGAGGTCACCTTTCACAGCTGCTGACACCTCGACCAACCTGAATGGCAATCCGCCTCCCCAATTTCCGCCTTCTTATCTTTACGACACCATGATCAAGCCGCTGTTCCCGCTGTCGGCTCGGGGCGTAATCTGGTATCAGGGTGAAAACAACGTCTTCCGTGCCTTCCAGTACCGCGCTCTGCTCTCGGCGTTAATTGATAGCTGGCGCCAAGGATTTCGCAACGACAATTTGCAGTTCTTGATCGTCCAGTTGCCTGCTTTTGGATTACCGGCTCCGCAGCCGAGGGATTCGGCTTGGGCCGAACTTCGCGAAGCCCAATTTCTGGTCGCCAAGGAGAAAGTCGGCGCCGGCTTGGCCGTAACCATCGACTTGGGCGACTCCAGAAATCTTCATCCGCCCAGAAAGCTGGAGGTCGGTGAGCGCCTGGCTACGCTGGCGTTGGGATTGACCTACGCACGTCCCCTTGTGTTTTCAGGCCCTGTGTACAACTCCGCACAGATTGATAGAAGCCGCGTCGTGGTGCACTTTGCGCCGGCAACAAGCGCGCTGACGGTTCAGGGTGGCGGACCGTTGGCTCGGTTCGCGTTAGCGGGAGCTGACCATAAGTTTCACTGGGCAGATGCTTCGATCCAGGGAGAGACTGTCGTTGTGTCCAGCCCCAGCGTCCCGGCTCCCGTCGCGGTCCGGTATGCTTGGGCCGACAACCCGATATGCAACCTGACCAATGTAGCCGGATTTCCAGCTTCGCCTTTTCGAAGCGACGATTGGCCCGGGCCAACATCACGAAGAGCCAATGCCAGCAAATCCGGATCGGGGCCTTCGCAAACTCCGGACCGGCACATTCCGTAAGGGCTTCTACTGTCGCGCAACTTTCTTTTGAGACCGACGCCCCTTCCTTACTTAGTAATCACAGCTCCCGGGGAATTCGCACTGCCTCACGGAAGACAGGTCCTCGATCACGTCCAGCGACCATGAACTCGTTCCCGTATTTAGCACATCCACATACAACCGGCCCCGAGCGGAATCCACCGCAAGGTTCCCGGGCTGATTATTGGCTCCCAGCAAGAAGCTCGTGATTTTGGTTCCGTTCTGGTTGTATACATCGATCGAGTTTCCCGCAGGATTCGCGACGTATACGTGCCCCAGAGCGTTGTTCACTCCGACGGCGGAGGGCGTGTAGGTTAAGTTTACTGTTTTAAGTATGGCCTCACTATTTCCCAGGATGACCTGTAGATTGTTGCCGGAGGTGGCATAGAGTCTGTTGGTTGCCGAATCGATGGCCAGTACAGTTCCGAATGTCGTGTTAGATACCTTGAAGGTAGTTGGATCGATCTCTTCAGACACTCCTCCCGAAGTCACATAGAGCTTTCCGCTGCGCGGGTTCGCCACTGGAGGTTGTGTGATCGTGCCACCGGAAGGAATGGGGCCGTCAATGAGCTTGAAATTATCAGTTTCGAACACCCAGACAGAATCGTTCTTCTTACCACACTCTGCAGCCACCCACATCCGACCCCTGCAATCAAAGGACACGGCCGCCGGGCAGGAGCCGACCTTCGTGGAGAAAATCTCGACGTTAGTACTGCCTGCGTAGACCTCCACATCCCCGGCCGTTAGAGTGCCGGTCCAAATATTGTCGCGCTTCATGTCCACGCTCACACCTGCGGACGGAGCGATAGTTTTCACGACGGTGAAGGTGACGCCGTCGATCACCGTGAGGTTGGCCCCCGTTGCATTGGGGTCTCCTCCTGCGTAGATCTTATTCAGAGCTGGATTCACCGCGACCTGGCCGATCGAGGTGGTTGGGATCGGTATTGAGGCAATAATGTTTTGTCCTGCCGCCTGCCCCACGAGTACCCCAACCAGAGCAGCCGCGAAAATGGTTATGTATGTCTTGCTGCAAATCGGATTCATACTGTTCTCCTCAACTTAACCGGATCTCTTTTTTAGTTCGGGAACGGTGGAGATTTTATACCCGGCCGCCTGTTCTCGATATCGTGAAGCAACAATTTTCATTGAATTTTCATGCGGGCGTCTAACAAAGCCACATGCACCACGCGCGAACCGGAATCCGCATCCCGCTTAAGATTGCCCTTTCTTCCATCCGATTCAAACAGTTGGAGTCGGAGTGTCTAGAGAATTTAGCGCTTTCCGCTCTCGCAAAGCGGCAACGACGCGAACGTGGTCTATTGTGCTACTGGATTCTATGGGTTCTCTTGCATTGCGCTTGGCGGGATGTTGGCATATGCTAGCCGCATTCCCCCTTATGGCACGCAGTGGTGTATCAGGAACAAACCGCGACGCTCTCAGAGCGGCCTCTGCCGCCTGCCCTGAAGCGTCACTCGTGGTGGCGAGCCTCGGTGCTCGTTCTCCTCGTCGCCTGGCTCTACTGGTCCATCCTTTTTCATCTGGCGAAACAGTGGTCCAGCGACGCTAATTTTTCCTATGCATTTTTTGTTCCCGCTTGTTCTCTCTTCATACTCTGGCGAGACCGTGTCAGGCTCGCCCAGCAACCTCGCGTGCCGTCTTCCTGGGGACTGCTGATCGTCGCTTTTGCGCTCTTTGTGCTTGTCGTGGGAGTGCTGGGAGCGGAGCTTTTCCTTTCTCGCATTTCCCTGCTGCTGCTGATTGCAGGCCTTGTGATTTCCTTGCACGGATGGCAATTGTTTCGTGCGATCCTCTTCCCCTGGGCATTCTTGATTCTGATGGTTCCCATTCCCGCGCTCGTCTTTAGCCAGATCACTCTGCCTCTTCAAATGCTGGCGTCCAAAGTAGCCGCCATTCTCTTGCCACTCGCGGGCGTTCCCGTGCTTCGCGAAGGCAACGTTATCCATTTGTCCTCGATGCGACTGGAAGTTGCAGAAGCCTGCAGCGGGATTCGGTCGCTGCTCTCTCTGACCACACTCGCCATTATCTACGGCTATCTGGTCGAGACGCGTATGTGGGTTCGGGTCCTGCTCGCGGTTGCCTCGATTCCAATCGCCGTTGCAGCCAATAGCTTGCGTATCGTAGGCACCGGCCTGCTGGTTCAATACTGGGATCCGGACAAAGCCCAGGGGTTCTTTCACACCTTCTCAGGCTGGCTGGTCTTTGTGGTATCACTTGCGATGCTCTTTCTGCTGCATCGACTTCTACGAATCAGCCGCGGATAGAACGGCGGCAGACAGATTGGCTAGGGAAATAAATGAAGATTGCGGCGGTGAAATCCAAGTAGAGATTCTCGCCTGACGGTGGCGATGGTCTTTATCTTTTACTGTATCGTGTGCCTTTTCACTCTGGTTTCTTCCCCCGAGGTTTGGCGAACTCCCATTTTAGGCGGTCCACTTTTCGTCTACAACCGATGGAGGAAAATTCGAGTGTGGGTAAATTAAGGCCCTACTTGGCGGTCTTCAAATGTCCCGACTCGCAAACTCCAATCTCGAAGAAATATGAATAAATTTGTATCAGCGACGCCGACGGCGACCGGAAACGCTAGCGATTCACCACTTCCCTCCGCGATTACTCGCACACTCTGAATTCCGATTAGCCTCCTGGGTGTTGCCTCCGTCACAGCGTTTGAACGTTGGTGCGTTTATTGCAAGCTTCCTGTGGTCACGTTGGCCGGGTTGCCGATGGCGTCGCCGGAGACAAGAAGTTCAACTCTCCGGTTCTGCTGGCGACCGGCAGAGCTCTGGTTTGAGGCCACCGGCAGGGTGTTGCCGAAACCTCTCGCGCTGACTGAATTCGTGGTTACGCCTTGTTGCACCAGATAGTCGCGCACCGAATCGGCACGATTCTCGGACAGCTTCTGGTTCATGTCATCGCCGCCCACGTTATCCGTGTAGCCGCCGACTTCAATGTTGAGTCCAGGGTAGGCAAGCAGAATGCCGGCGACTTTCGCCAGCTTCTCCCGTGCACCGGGCTTCAACGAATATTGTCCCGTGTCAAACAATACGTCGGACATGCTAACGATGAGCCCGCGTGCGCTGTCGCGAGTCTGAAGAATGGAATTCAATTGCTCGGACAAACGAGCGCGCATAGCGGCTTTGTCGGTGTCCGCTTGCCGTGCAGCTAAACGGGATTGGTTGGCATCGGCTTGAGCCGCGTTGACCGCAGCTGCTGATGCTGCCTGGCTTGCGGCCATGTCGGATTGCGCTTTCGTGGCGTCAGCTTGAGCTTGCTCCTTCTGCCGGGTGGCGTCGTCGGCTTGGGCTTGCGCTTGGGCCTGTGCGTCCGTCGAATTCTGCAGGTTGTTGGCCACGCGTTGGTCGTCCATCTTCTTGACTGCGATGGCGCGAGCGTCTTCGGCAGTTTGGACTGTCTCGCGGGCGACTGCGATCAGCGGCTTGTCCGGAACGTTCTTCCTGGTGGCATATTCGTCCGTGTTGTTCATCAACTGGACTGCGTGTTGATACGTATCGCCGGCGTACTGCTCGGCTCCTTCGGATTTCGCGATGCGCAGCGCATTGCGCGCCTCGAAGAATTCCAACGGCAACTTGGCGTTCAGGACCACGGGGTCGAACTTGTAGCCGGTCGGAATGTAGCCGCCCCTTTCCATAAGCTCGTACTTCGCGTCCACCGTCTCGATGGTTCCTTTGGTGTCCTTGCGAATAACATTCTCGAGCACGACCACGTTGCTGGGTTGCCGCACCGCATAATAAGGCTCTGCGGTGACGATCAATGCGAAGGCCTGAAGGTCGGTAGTGACGTGCAACTTGCTGCGGTCGTTGCCGCCCACTAAGACCTCGCCCAGATTTACGGCGCGCCCTTCCGGCGAAATCGCCCACAAGATGTACGTCAGGTATTCGTTGCCGAAAGTCGTGGGCTTCTGCAGGTTGCCGAATTCCGCTTTGATCTCCATCGTTCCCCGCTTGCTGTTCACTTCGGCTTCACCGTTGGCGGACGGCATGAGATTCGTGCCCATGAGATCCACCTTCGTAGGCCCGCTGTGATGTCTATAGTTGACCGCGGGCGTCGTGCGGCTGGTTACGACTACACGGAACGTGGGCGTCTGCGTCATGGGTTCGACGGCGACTGCCGATTGTTGATTGGTTTGAGCCAGTGCGCTCACACTTAGTGCGATTCCAGCTGCTAACAACAGGTTCATTTTCATCTGTATCCCCTTGGCAGATGCCTGCCGTGTTAGGTTGTCTCGATCGAGTTGTTGTGGCAAATGTTTCTAAGCGATCTCTTCCCAGCTCGTCATCCTTTTCCGATGCGGACATTGGATAGCGAATGAAACAGTCCAAATACATTCAGCAGCCACAGCACCACGGCGATGACCACCACCCCATTCAAAATTGACTTGATGGATGACTGCATGGGAATGAAACGGTTGACCAGCCACAACAGAACCCCCACCACGATGAGAACTTCCAGGAGTTGAATTAACGGCATAATCTTGACCTTTCTTATATCGAGGACTAACGCCTCGCATCTGCGCCGAGGTGTCGCCTGAATCTGTTCTGCACAAGCTTTTAGGGTCGAATCGTGTTCGCCGGAGGTTCCACGGCATACACACGGATTACGAATGCCAATCGGCTGGATGTGGCCGCTTCGAATCTGATTGTGTGGGACCTTACCCACAGCGGCCTAAGAATGAGAGCTACGAATTGGTGTTCGTCACTCTCTCGACACACTCAGCAGAATAAAGAATGACAGGTGTAGGTTTCCGCGTCTGAGCTAGATTGCTCACATGTGAAGAATTAGGATTACGACGCCTGCGCCCAACAGGTTCAAATCGCGGGGACCTCGGCCTGCCCCGCCTGATCTAGTCGTGCCCTACCGTTGGCGGCAGCACTCGACCGTACTGGATGCATCGAATCCCAGGAATACCCGAATTCCTGCCCACATTGGAAGCAGACCCGGTAGGTCCGTTTCTTGATGGTGAACACGCGACTGATTTGACTGTGGTGGCAACCAAACGCCGAGTGCAAAATCCAGAGCAATGGTTTCATAAGTCCAGCGCTCGTCTGCGCTCACTACTTCCATTGGCGTCGAGCCAATCGAGTAGAGAGCGAACGCTGGCCCGAGCCAGGGCAATCGAGCAGTCAGCAGCCCCGTAGTAAAGATTGAGGCTGTCGCCGTCGGAGTCCATCGTATATCCGCAGGGGAACACAACATCGTCGACGTCGCCGTGACGCTCGTAGTCGGCTTCTGGCCCAAAGATCCACGAATCCCCTCGCAGTAAACACTTGGCTGGATTCTCAAGGTCGAAGAGCGCCAAACCCAGCCGGTACAGACAACCCGAAGGTGTGTGCCGTACTCCGTGGTAGAACACGAGCCAGCCTCTGGAAGTCTCGATAGGCGGCGGCGACAAACCAATCTTGTTCGCGTCCCACCAGGCGCCGCGGCGTGCCTCCAACATCAGCTTGTGCCTTCCCCAATAGCGCAAGTCGGGAGAGTAGGAAACCCACATATGCGATCCCAGCGGCGTCATCGGTCGATGAATAAGCGCCCAGCATCCATCAATTCTCCGAGGCAGTAACGCGGAGTCTTTATCATCTGGCGGCATAATGACCCCATAGCGCTCGAAGCTGCGGAAGTCTTTGGTCAGAGCCAAAGACACTCCTGGGCCACCGCGCGAATAAGAGGTGTAAGTGACTACGTATTGCTGCAACTCGGGTACGAAGGTGATACGCGGGTCCTCAATGCCCCAGATTTCCTCTGGATGTTCTTTGGGGCTTGGCATCAGCGTCGGTTCGATATCAATTTGCCAATTGTCCACTCCGTTGCGCGAGCGGGCAGCGCAAAGATGGGACAGCCCCCGCCGATCTTCGACACGGCACAGCAGCAGGGTTGATCCGTCCGCCAGTAGTGTCGCGCCCGCATTGAACACACTATTAATGGAGTACGGCCAGTCCTTGGCCGACAGAATTGGGTTGGCAGGATGCCGAAGAAGCAGCGGCTCGTGGCGAATTGTTGTGGCAACGCTCATAGGTGTTCACTCAGTGGTCCTGATCAATGTCTAATTGGTGGAAGCAAGAATTAACTCCGCGCTGGTTCCGGAACTCCCAGGTTCTGGCAGCGAGCTCATCTCGAGCAGTGCTATCAAGAACGATAATGTGGATTCTGCTCCCTGGTTCTCGTTGGCTCGATCGGGGTGCAGACCGTCCCGGCAGCCGCCGGTGACGGAATCATAAAGAGGAAGTTGCAGATCGTTATCGCCAAGGAACCAATTGAAGGCCGACCAAGCCTCACTGCGCCAACGGCTGTCCCCGGTTACACGGTGGGCTTGCAAGCACGCGGAAACCGCTCCGGCGGCCTCCAGCGGCTGTTGATCGAAGCGGGCCTTTTCACCACCCTGGCGGTAGAAGCCTTGCGACCCGATCGGTACAAAGTGGCCATTGGTTTCGCAATGCTGAGTCTTTAACAGCCAATCCAGTGCTTCGAGACCGGCGCAAACCATACGATCATGAGCGCAAGCGGATCCTACGAGCAACAGCGCTTGGGGCAATCTCGCGTTTCCATAAGCCAGAATGTTTTCGAACCATTTCCAATCCGGGGTGCGGATCGACTCGTACATTTCAAGCAATCGAGTGCTGAGGACGGACCTTATTTTCTGTGCGTCCCGGTCTCCGGGATAGGAATCGAGGTATTCCTGAATTCCGAGCAAGGCGTAAGCCCAGGCACGAGGGCTGTTGAATTCCATTACTGCCGGAAGTGAGATCTCGAACAAACGACCAGCAGCGCACCTCAATCCCTGATTCTTTGATCGCCCCAAGACCGTTCCAAGTCCCCACAGCGCGCGGCCATGACAATCTTCGGAGCCCTCAGCTTCGTTCCAGCGGCGATCGTAGCCGAGAAAGTTTCTGAATCTGCCCTTCTCCGGATTGAACGCGTGCTGCAAAAACGCCAAATACCGGAAGGACAGCTCTGGGGCGGACTCACTGTACTGCCCCTGGCCCATTTGCCCCAGCAGTACTGTCAAAATGAGTGCGCGAGCATTGTCGTCGGTGGTGTATCCCTCTGAGTAGTTAGGGATGGTGAAGATCGCGTGCTGCAGCATTCCGGTGTCATCGGTTAGCCTGTTGAAGTGCTTCAGGTTCAGTCCCGGCAGCTGATTCAATGTTTTTTGTGCAACGCGGGCCGAGAACCGCACTTGTGGAGCCTCCATGCGGTCACTACGAACGTGTATAAAACTTTCCATGTAGCCCTGCGCTACTCTTTTCCAGACCATCTCGCGTGCAAACAAGTAAGCACGCTTACGCATGGCGTGGCGTATCGCCGGGGTGTCCAAAAGCTCGACTGTCTTTCTCGCGATAGCATCAGGATCCTGGAAGGGAACCATGGCGCCGCGGCGGTCGTCCAGCAACTCGATCGCATGCCAGTACGGGGTTGAAATGATTGCCTTGCCAGCACCCAGCGCATACGCAAGCGTCCCGGAAACTACCTGGGCTTCATGACGATAAGGAGTGATGTAAATGTCGGCGGCGCCAATGAACTCAACCATCTCCTCCGGTGTGACGAAGCGGTTGTGGAAGATTACGTTCGCCTCAACTCCTACTTCCTTCGCCAGCGCTTGCAAGTGAGCTCTATACTTGTCGCCCTCGCGGCGGAGAACGTGAGGGTGGGTCGCGCCCGCAACTATGTAGACAACATTCTTGTGTTGGGACAAGATCTGGGGCAGTGCTTGAATAACGTTTTCGATTCCCTTGTTCGGGGAGAGCAGGCCGAATGTGAGTAGGACCGCTTTTCCTTCCACACCGAAGCGGTCCTTGTAGAAATTGGGATCGAGGAATGGCAGGTCTGGAACGCCGTGAGGAACCATGTCGATCTTGCTGCCAGGCACCTTGAAGATTTCTTGCAAGAACTGAGATGAGAGCTGGCTCATGACAATGAGCCGATCCGAAAGATCCGCAATCTCTTCCATTACCGTGAGCTGGTCAGGATTCGGCTCGCGGAGCACGGTATGAAGCGTGGTCACCACCGGCATCTTCAGTCCGCGCAACAGGTGCAAGATGTGGCTGCCAGCAGGTCCGCCGAAAATTCCGTACTCGTGCTGCAGGCAGACCATGTCGATATTGTTGAAGTTCAAGAACTCAGCGGCCTCTTGATACGATCTCAAATCGTCTTGGGCGAGCGACCATCTCACACGCGCTGGATAGTCATATCCTTCTTCTGTGTCGTTTACGGGTAGCGCCAGCAATCGAGCCGTCCCATACTCGGCGGATATGGCTGCGCACAGGTCGGTGGTGAACGTTGCAATTCCACACTGTCGGGGCAGATAGTTCCCGATCACCGCGATCCGGCTAGGCAGCGATGGCTTCGATTGCGATCGCGGACGAGCCGCTGAGACTTCCTCCCGCACCACAGGGCGCAGGCCGACGACTTCTAGCTTCCCTCTGGGGAGCACTGTGTTTGGTAGCGACATTAGCTCCTACGTTTGCCGAAAACGGCTGCTGAGACAAGGTCAGAGTTCCGATAAACCCGACGCCTCATCCGACTGGTCGGAGGATATCGGTTACCGGCGCGGGGTTTGGTTCATCAGTAGAGTTGGCCTCTTCTAGTATTCAACAGAAGGGAATTGCAAACTGGTCAAAATTGACCACTTATGCCTCGAACTGGGGGGATGCAGGTACTTTCGCGATCCGCAATGACTATCGGTTCAAAAAACGATTACCGCCGTAACCACGATGGTATTGTGACGAACACTCTCTATTGCGGAGGAAACCCTAAACTAGAGGCAGGTGTGTTCTGGCACACCAAGAATCTGCGATCCAAATGGAAACTCGCTGGGGTAGGCGTTTCGGACGATACGAGGTCATAGCCGAGGTTGGCCGCGGCGCCATGGGAGTGGTGTACAAGGCTCGTGATCCCAAAATCGACCGGTTTGTAGCTGTCAAGACGATTTCGCTCTCCGGTCAGAATCCAGAGGAAGAGCGCGAATACCGAGAGCGGTTCTTTCACGAGGCTCAGGCAGCCGGTCGTTTGTTGCACCCGGGCATTGTCACTATTTTCGACACTGGCGAGGACCCGGAAAGCCACATTGCCTTCATTGTTATGGAGTTCATTGCGGGCCAATCGCTGGACCAACTCCTTTCAGAAAAGACCAAGAAGCTACCGATCGACACAGCTCTTCGGTTGTCGGAGGAACTGGCAGAGGCACTGGATCACGCTCACGGCCAGGGCGTAGTCCATCGTGACATGAAACCCGCCAACATCCTGGTCACACCCGAAGGCCATGCCAAGATCGCAGATTTTGGTATTGCGAAAGTGAACCTGGCGCACCTCACAATTCCCGGCCGGGTGCTGGGCACACCGGCCTATATGTCGCCGGAACAGTTAGAAGGTGAGCCGGTCGACAAGCGCTCCGACCTATTTTCGTTAGGCGCGATTCTCTACCACATGGTTACTGGCTACGGCCCTTTCCAGGGTAACAGTGCTACCACCGTTTGCTTCAAGGTCGCCAACCACGATCCCTTGCGGGCAACCGCGATTGACCCCGACCTTCCCCCCGAACTGGATTCCGTAATCGCCCGCGCCATGGCAAAAGATCCCGCGCAACGTTATCAACGTGGATTGGAGTTTGCCCTCGACCTGCGCGAGCTTCGCGGGCGCCGCCAGATAATCTCAAAAGGTGACAGGGGTGCGTCGCAGTTCCCGGGAACGAGAGAATTACTCGCTCGGTCACTTGACGAGGTTACGACTCCCGTTCCTGCACTTGCACTGGCTGGTTTCTTCAAAATATTAGGGCACGCGGCGAGACAAGCCCCCACATTCATTCGGCTGCAGGTCTTGTCCTGGTGGCGGCGTCCAGCAGTACGCTTAGGGCTCGTGCTCTCGATGGCGACAATCATTCTCAGCCTCTTTGCGTATCACAAAACCCTGCCGTCGCGAAATTCAAGTCAGACCAGCCCATCAGCAATCGTCGGCGG
>Ga0210409_10002164_pt1 | contig 23796 bp, 18 predicted proteins | sample IncBWH17MmetaG_FD_161649 | JGI IMG/M metagenome (GOLD analysis project Ga0210409, IMG submission 161649) | Forest soil microbial communities from Barre Woods Harvard Forest LTER site, Petersham, Massachusetts, United States - Inc-BW-H-17-M | ecosystem: Environmental > Terrestrial > Soil >...
CCACGAACGGCTTCGTCAATACCATGGTTCACCAAATACAGTGCTTCATACAGATGTGCTTTTTCCATGACTGAACGTCCTTTCAGCGGCGAGGTGGCCGCGAGTTCGGAAGTTGATAGGTGCGCCGAGACACACATCCTCGATCAGCCGCGAGCCGACGCGGTAGGACAAACGAATTCACTTGGACAGAATTACGGGAGGGGGATGCGCGACACGCAGAGGTATGGATCGCGGGTTGGAAACGAAACGGCGATGGGCGAGTTGCGCCCGTGAGGGGAACGCATTACCTTTTGTGACAGCCATTGTTGCCTCTAATCCAGGCGACTTTGGTTAGGGGCGCGTTGGTGCTGATAACACCTGCGCGTCCCGCTTGCCGTGCGCTCCGAAAGCATTCCTATGCTTGAAGCGTAGCAAGCATAAGCTTAGCGCGTTTGCCGCAATGTTGTCAAGAGCCGTTCATTGTCAGAATTGGGGCCTGCCCGGTACAATCAACCCATGGATCCCAGTCTGATTTCGAAGGTCATGCAGGAGATGGGTCGCAAAGGCGGCAAAAAGGGCGGGAAAAAGGGGGCGAAAATGCGGGCCCAATCTCTAACTCCTGATCAGAGGAGTCAGATTGCACGAAAAGCAGCAAAGACTCGGTGGGCCAAAGCTAAGAAAAAGCATTGAAACTTCTATTGATGGACCCGTTTGAAATGCGTATTTAAGTTCCCTTTAATAGCATTGTCTCTTACTAAGAGATAGGCCTCTTTGCTTAAATAAGCCTGCAGTGGAAGTTATTCAACGCAAGGTTCGCGACGGAGAGGCCTTCGACTTTCTGCAACTCCATATCACCAGTCGCCGCAGCACTATTTCGACCGTCCATTTCGGGAATGATCCTGTCGCCCAGACCAATATCGCAGATTCGCGGGACGTGATCGTTTAGATCGAGCGCCTGGCAGTGCCACTCGTCCGCACTAGAGTGATGTGGAATTAAGTTTTGCAACATCAATACAATCGCATCTGCGTAAGCGTCCGGTCTTACTTTCAATTACCCACAAGTTGCTGAGGGCGAGGTGGGTCCAGTACTTCGTGTTGCCTATTTGATTGATCACTTTAGGGAGAGTGGTCTCGCAGTAGGCCGGCGCGTGGTGAACTGCCGGTATGACGAAGCGGCAGGAGTCACAACGCTTACAGAGAGTTGATCACGCCACCGCCTCCCAAACCAAGACCTGGATCGATCGTGAACTTGTCGGCAGCGAGTTCCGCGACGCCCGACTCAACAAGCGTTTTAGGAAGCTTTTTGAGCAGCTCTCCGACGGCCTGACGGCCCTGAAGTTCTGGACCCGCAACGAATTTAAGGGTTGTAACGCACTCAAGAGGAAAATCAACCCCACGCGTATACCGATTGAGAAGAAGGAGAGTATCCGCTGGCTCGAAAACTTGACCCAATCCACCGCTCTTTTGAATGACCCGAAACGCTGTGTCCACATCGGCGACCGGGAGAGCGATATTTACGAGCTTTTCTGCACCGCAGAAGCGTTTGGAACACATTTCCTAGTGCGCACCTGTGTGGATCGCCTAGCAGGGGACGGGAAGCATACGATTGCCACAGAAATGGAAGAGGTACGCATCCAAGGGCTACACCGCATCCAGGTGCGTAATGAAAAAGGTGATCGGTCCGAAGCCGTTCTGCACATCAAATATCGGCGTATCCGGGTTCTGCCTCCCATCGGCAAACACAAGGAGTATCCCGAACTTTTGCTTACGGTCATCCACGCGCAAGAACGTGGCACACCACAGGGGCGGGAAAAAATCGATTGGAAATTGATCACCAACTTACCCGTGCGCTCGCGTACGGAGGCCATTGAGAAACTGGAGTGGTACAGCATGCGATGGAAAATTGAGACCTTTCACAAAATTCTGAAGTCCGGTTGTAAAGCGGAGGAATCGAAACTGAGAACGGCCGAGGGCCTCGCCAGGTTGCTGGCAGTCTTTTGCATTCTTAGCTGGAGAATTTTCTGGCTCACGATGACGAACCGCTCGTTGCCTGGTGCATCTCCAACTCTGGCCTTCACGGCCTTGGAAATCCATCTGCTCGATCAAGTAGTGAAGAGCAAAAGAACGCGACAATCACAAAAGCGTTCACTTTCCACTTACCTCATCAAACTCGCTCAACTAGGCGGATACCTGTCGCGTGCTGGGGATTCTCCGCCCGGAAATCGTGTGATCTGGCGAGGCCTGTCGCGCTTGACTGATATCGAGCTGGGTTTCACGATCGGAGCGGAACTTGTGGGTAATTGAAAGCTTCGACTGACGCTTACATATGAAATTAAAGCAAGTGACCCGCAGCTCAGCGGTTAGACCAACGGACTCATAATCTCATGAGCGGGTACTGGGTATCCATAAATTTCAATCACTTAGCCAGACGATTGCGGATGATAAAAGATCATTACTGGGCCATTTTCGGGGTTATGGGACCTGAATTGGGACCCAGTTATTGGGACCCGTTGAACGGATTTCGTCCTCCCTCCTCGCCCATCCCAGCAAGAGAGCGGCGCTGGTCTACGAAACCAGTCTTAGCGGGTTCGAGTCCCGCCGCTACCTCCATCTTTCCCAGCAGGTTTTGAGTGTGCTGCGCCTGCCAGTTCCACCACTCGACGGCCCGTACCTCAGATCGCAGCGGGAATGCTAGCACTGCCGTGGCGTTCAATCAGTGCCCGGAATGCGGCTGCCTCCGTGGGTGTCAAACCGTAGGTGCGGATGAAATCTTCTTCGGCTGTATCTAGGTTCTTCGCAAGCATGGGACGAAGCGCAACCTTCTTCCCTGAAATCTCCATTACTGTAAGGGATGTTTCAACTGTACCATTCGCTTCAAGCCGGGCATTCAACGCCCCCAAAACAATGGCCGCTTTTGTCATTTATAGAACCTCCTTACACCTAATTCTACCAGGTAAAGCCTGCCTACTCTGTGTTTGGCGGCTGTTCGGAACCCGGACCAAAACTGAGGTATTTTCGGGCGACGTAAGTGGATACCGCAGCCAAGAGAAAGCCCGTGACGCCTGCCATCATTCGAAGAGCAAAGAGCGAACGCAGCACCAGTGGGCCATACTCAGGGTCGAACCATAATTGGAATAGGTGATCTAACTTGCCTAAGAGATACCCGGTGAGGAAGACGGAAACCACTTTTGCATATTCTTTGAACCGCGTCTGTTCGCTTTGGTAAGGCGCTAGCAGTATTCCAGTTCCCCATCCAGCCGCTAGTCCAAGGGCCGTAGATAACCACGCCAGTAAATCCTTCATGGCAATTAGAACAACCGCTAAAATCATGGCGACCAGGACCGCGAATGTGAAACTACCCGCCAGTTTGATCTTTTTGGATGTCACACTGTCTTTGACCCATTTCATTGCGGCAGAAATTGAAGGCACGTGAGTCCTCCGGTGATGCGCTGCGAAAACCCAATACCAAGTCGTCACAATGAACATCAGATCGAAGAATGAGTCAACTCGGAAAAGCGGCGAGTATTCGAGACTTCCTTTGTCATATCACGACAATGCCCGGCGGGAGAATGTGTCTGTATGGAGACGTGGGCTTCCTGATTCGAGTATTTGGTAGAATACGGTGCATCATGCCACTTGATGAAGTAGGCCGCAGATACGCTGATAGCATTTACCAGCGTCGTCTCCATGACATGGGTAATGAGGAACAAGAAATCAACCGACTCCGCAATCAGCATGCAAGCCGGGGCAGCATCTTATCGGGAAACTATATTCACGATCACTTTGAACTACTGCTGAAACGAATCGATATTTTGGCGCAGGCCAAATCAGATGGCCTTGTCAAGGCGTATGAAAAGTCGGGTATTCCCTTTGACGAAGCGGCGTTTCAGGAAGCGAAAGGAGAGGTGGTTAGTTTTTGCCAGTCGCAGCAACACAACCTCATTGGCTCCATGACTCAGGTAGTTCGGCAGACGCTTGGACAGAATACTCCCGCAGGAACATTCGATTCTTTGTCCAAGCAAATCGTCTCTCGAATTGGTGCAATGATTTCTCGATTAGTATCTGATCTCGCGATTAAGCGGGATGAAAAGATTTTGGATGACCGTAAAACAAAGCAAGTATCTGCTGCCGACTACAAGTTCGCTCGTTTGGCTATCGATGAAGCGCGAAAGAGTGTGCCGGAAAACGATGGCAGACCCCATCCTTGGGTGGGTGCCGTAGTAGTCAAAGATGGCAAGGTGCTAGGTACTGCGCATCGAGGAGAGGTGCCCGGCAATCACGCTGAGTTCGTAGCATTAGAGAGAAACCTGCCTGATGTAGCCGTTGCGGGTGCCACGGTGTATACGACTCTTGAGCCATGTACCACACGTAATCCTCCCAAAATTCCGTGTGTGGACAGACTGATCGAACGCAGAGTGGCGCGTGTTGTAATCGGAATTCTGGACCCTGACGATAGAATCAGAGGAAAGGGGCAGCGAAAATTGAGCAATGCGGGAATTGAAACCTCTTTATTCCCGCACGATTTGGCGATGGAAGTTGAAGAGCTAAACCGCGAGTTCACACGGTTTTGTGAGCAGCATATGCGCAATCTGTCTTTGCCAACTACGAACGAAGATCAGTCAAGCTGGCCTGACGTTATTATGGATTGCCAATGGCCTCCGTTGATTCATGAGTCCAAGATTCCCGGTTCTCGTATCGTTCGAAAAAGGCCTTGGATGCTCCGGCATGGAGGCCCTGGTGCCGTGTATAACGTCCGCGTCCACGCTATAGATTTCGGCGCGTATAAAGCCGAGTTTGCTCCTTTTTCAGTGCCAACGCTTACCGACACCGCGTCTATACACCCGATTATTTGTCAAAAATCAGATGGGCTGGTCATTACAGCACATGATCTGGAATCTCTCATACTTAACCCACCTTCGGGGTGCGATGTCCAGCAATATGCTGTTGAATTCGATAGAACCGAAGACGGGGAAATTCGGCCCGAGAGCCTCATACTTGAAGTAGAGATTCCGGTCACGATCAGTTACGACGATAAGAATGGAAAGCGATTTAAGATCAAATACCTTCTCCGCTATGAGACCTATCTGCAAAAGGGCGAGATGATTCGGATAGGCGGAATTGAAAAGATCGCACCCAAATAGTTCACGAGAGATTCACTGCCGCGCTGGTGCAATTTGCTGACCGAAAAAGATGTACGCGAGCTGCTTGTCCGTAAAGCTGAGAGCAAGAATCTCGATTATAAGGAGTCAATGAACTGGGGGACGGCAACGTCGGAACAAAAGGTAGCCGTAGTCAAAGATGTCATTGCAATGGCCAATACGCAGGACGGCGGCAAAATCATTTTCGGCGTGCGTGATAGCGATTATGAAGCCATTGGGCTGGCTGAGGAGCAGTTTCAGTCTTTCGATGCAACGCGGTTTGCTGATTTCCTGAATCGCTATTCCGACCCTTCGTTCGAGTCTGCCATCCAAAAGTTCGTCATCGATGGCAAGAAGTTCGTCACAATCGACGTTCCAGAATTTAAAGATGTGCCTATCATTTGCAATACTGATGCGAATGATGCAAGTGGTCGTCAGATATTAAAGCGCGGAGCAGTATACATTCGAACCAACCGAGCAGCTACCGAGGTAGTGCCAGACGCAGAAGCAATGCGCGACCTTATGAACCGAGCAGTTGTGAAACGAGGCGATGAGCTTCTACGTATGGTGCCGCGAGCGGACTTCAAGCATTTTCCGTTCACCATGTCACTCCAACAAGGAACGTCTGGAAGCTATATCGGGAACGCAAGAAATGAATCGAAGCACAAGGTCTCTGTCGAGACAATCCAGATTTTGCGCGGAGATACCAGTTACGAATCCCCACTAACCGAGGCTGTCAAACCACGAAAAACGGACGACTGGACGCTTGAACCTGGCGGAAGCAAGAGTTTTTACTGGGCACCGCAGCACGACCCTAAATCGATGCTACAAAGTTTGGTCCGCAGTCCAGACCCACATTTTCCAAACGGCAATGTAATTCCGATTGTTTTGGTCCTGACTGTCAGAGTGGACGGAAAACACCTAATCGAAAAGAAATATATTCAGAATGTGCTTTTTCAGGGGAATCAGATTTTGCCTTGGGGACCGTAAAACAAAGGTCACTCGCTGCGGTAAACATTGAGATCATCTGAGGTACTCCGTGCCGACATCAAGTAAGCCGAGAACTGTCTATCACTACACTTCCCAAGAAGGATTATTAGGGATAATCCAGGAGGGGATACTGCGGGTTAGCAGCATCCGTCATCTAAATGATTCGGCTGAGATGACATATGATTGAGCTAGTAAGATCGAGGCTGAGTATTTCCCGTGAAAACAATTCAGTCGCCTGGGAAGAGTTCATCGAACGCCTGCCGAAACATCTCGAACTTGTCAAAGAGTCAGATTGCCACGTGGGGTCGTTCTCACAGGAGCGCGATCAATTAAGTCAATGGCGTGCGTATACAGGGGGTGGAGTGGGTTACAGCATTGGATTTAATGTCGGAATGCTAGAAGGCTTCGCAGACGATCAAAAGTTTGAACTCGTGCGTTGTGTCTACACGGCTGAGGAGCATAACGAACTTTCAAACGGGGTCGTAACGAAGATTGAAAAGTTTCTCCCGGACAATGTCGATACAGCTTTAGCACTGTGCGCTCATCACGTGTTACGCATCGCGCCGCGAGTCAAGCATCCGTCATTTGCAGAGGAAAAAGAGTGGCGCATTACGAAAGAAGTGGGACTGGAAGAAAGCGCGAAATTTCGGCCTGGTAAATCAATGCTCGTCCCATACGGAGAATTCATTTTCAAGGACGAACACGATAACACCCCGATCACTGAGATCGTTGTCGGACCAACGCCACACACGGAACTCTCAAAACGATCTGTCGAGCGACTCCTGTTAACGCATGACATGGCCCACGTACCAGTCATAGATTCACTGGTTCCATTCAGGAATTGGTGACTCTTCCATTTCGGCGGCGGTCATGCGCAGTTTTGAGGCTATCGTGGTGAGTTTCATTTTGGCCCCGCTGACCAATAGAACGCCTATGCCTCGGAACTTATCTCCAGTCGAGTAAACGACGAAGGCTAGATAAAGGAAAAAGAGTCCCACTGTTAAACGCCAGAGGAAGTATCTGGTCCACGAAAATCGAACGTCGAGGTAGCTGCCTCCAATCCCGGCAAAAGAAATTGCAGCAATTGTGTTAGCTGTTCGCCGGACGGTCGTTCTCGCTTTATTAACATCGAAATTCATGGCGGAATCGTAGCATGACAGCGACTTACTTCTTAGCAGGTCTATAGTCGCGGCATTTGCAGCCCGGATACCAACACGGATGTGTCGGCACTCCCGATGTGATTTTCGTGTGGTGGGCGCGCCGATGCCATGCTGACAGCGACACGCTTTTATCATGGGACGGAGTTTAAAGCGGCGGTCGGACATTGTGAAATGCTAGCACGGTGCTAAGCGGTCAGTCGCCGGGGCAAAAGAACTGGTATATTATTCGGCCAATGAACGGCTCATCCTGGGCGATTGCCGCCTTGGGCGTCGCTACTGCGATAACCATCTTCACGTTGTTTAGTGAGAAGAACGAACGAGAAATAATTCCCTCACGGCTGCGCCGTTGGAGGAAACCAATCCTCTGTCTTCTGACTGTCGCTGCATCTGTCGTCGGTGTCGGTCAGATTGTGAAAGCTGATAGAGAGGCACGTGAAGCTGAGAAAAAGGCACATCAAGTAAGCGCAGAGTTAAAACAGGCATTGTCGAAGTTGGATGATTCAACAACAAAAATAGCAGAGATGACCACGTTGAACACTCAGCTTCAACAGAGTCTGATAAAACAAACCGACACCATTGCCAACCTGTCCAGGGAAAATATCGCAGACGTTACAGGCGGGACGAGCTATTGCTTTATCCTCGCCTCGCCAGTTGAGAACAACTTTATGTTGGTTGTAACAACAGTTGGTTCAAGTCCTCTGCACGACGTGACCATCGAAATGGTTGATGTGGACCTACTCAGGCCGATGACTAACAAACCTTCTCTCACGTTGCAGGAAATCCAGAGCTTTAAAACCGTATTTCCTACTATTCCATCTCTGGTTTCGAGCAGCGGACACCTGCTAGTTACCATTCCTTGGGGAGGGACGGATAAGCGGAATTTACATTTCACTTTTTTCAGTGTGAACGGAGTGTGGGGAGAGGACTTAAATATGCGACTTGTCAAAGGACAGTGGCAACAAGCGCTGCGAGTAATGAAGGAAATCAAGGGCAACAAGAGGAAAACCATTTACAGCTACGTCGCTCCAGACTACCCGAGAGTGGACGACAAGGTGGATTGGTAGAGGACCAATCGTGCTATAAATTTCTGATGAAGATTATCGAACAGTGGCTCTTATTTAAGTACATCAAAGGTGAGTTCACACCATTATCGAAGCCGTTCAAATCGAAAGCGGTGGCGGAGAAGACGCGTTTGAAACTATCGGAGCGAGAGCGAAGGTCGGTTGCGGTGGGTGTGATTCGAATCAAGAAGTAGCCGGGCACGACTGACGCCGACACTCGAAAGTTGAACTAGGCAGTTGGAGTCGGGATGCGATATTGGTGGGTCAACCAAAATCAAACATTCCGCCAAGAGATCGCAGGCGGTTATCTGTGGTCACCGAAGCGCAACGCCAACGGTGGTCGCAATCCTTTCTACGAGTCGATGCGTGAGGTTGCACCTGGCGATCTGATTGTTTCTTTCGTAGACACCCGTATCAGCGCTGTCGGAATAGCAAAGTCCTACTGTTGGGAGAGCCCGAAACCAGCAGAATTTGGTCCGGCGGGGCAAAACTGGGAGAACGTCGGATGGCGTGTGAACGTATCCTTCGTTCCGCTGCTGAACAAGATTCGGCCGAAAGACCACATCGATGTTTTGAGGTCGGTCCTGCCGCAGCGCTACTCACCTCTTCAAGCTAACGGCAATGGTATCCAGTCGATTTATCTAACAGAGCTTTCGCCAAATGTCGCTGAGGTGCTCGGCGGCATAATAGGAAACGAGGTCCGACCTCTGATTGCAGATGGTGAAGTCGCTGCCGCTCTCGAAGATGGCAGAATCGTAACGGGCGATGATCTGGATGTATGGGAACGAAGGCTCGAAGAACAAGTTGAGAGTGATGTTTCCGTGACCGAGACAGACCGCGAGGCTATCGTTCGCGCACGGGTCGGGCAGGGTCTTTTCAAGCAGCGCGTAATGCAGATCGAAACCTACTGCCGCATCACGGGCGTGGACAATCTCATTCATCTGGTGGCCAGCCACTGCAAACCGTGGCGAGACTCCACCAACGAAGAGCGCTTGAACGGAGAAAATGGTCTGCTTTTGACTCCTAGCATCGACCATCTTTTCGATCGAGGTTTCATTGGGTTCGAGGATTCAGGCGATCTCATCATCTCGCCAGTTGCACATAAGCCGTCGTTGCAAAGAATGGGAGTCGAAACAAACCGCTCGGTCAACGTCGGAAATTTCACAGAAGGTCAGCGGCAATATCTTGACTATCATCGCAACAGCGTTTTGCTCCAGATAACCCGATGAATTTCTTCGTCGCAGTTACCGATTACGATTGGTTTTTATTGCATGCATCCAAACCTCGCGTCGAAGAAGTGAATTTCTGGCGTCCATCGTCGGCAGCACCCTTCAAAGCACTTCAAACTGGTGAAATGTTGCTGTTTAAGCTTCACGCGCCGCGCAATTTCATCGTCGGCGGAGGGTTCTTCACGCGGTTCGTCCAGTTGCCAATCTCGCTTGCTTGGGAGTCCTTCGGAGAAGGCAACGGCGTTCGATCTCTTTCGGAAATGCGAGACAGAATCGCGAGATACAGACGATCACCTATCGGACCAATGGACAACCCATCAGTCGGCTGCATCTTGCTCGCAGAACCATTCTTTTTCAACGAGGCAAATTGGATTCCGATTCCATCCGATTTCAGTTTGAACATCGTTCAAGGAAAAGGCTACAGCAGCGAAGACGCGTCCTCGGGCGAGGCACTCTGGCGAGCGGTGACTGAGAGGCTAAGCACAGAGGCGAATGCAAATCTCGATCCCGGCCCCGCGACTGTGGCAGCTGTTGAGAGTCGCTATGGACAGCCAATGCTCGTGCGGCCTCGGCTTGGCCAGGGCGCATTCAGGGTGATAGTAACGGAAGTGTACGAGCGACGATGCACGATTACCGGAGAGCGTACACTGCCAGTGCTCGAAGCTGCTCACATCAAGCCCTACGGTTCAGGTGGTCCGCATCAGCCGGAAAATGGTCTGCTGTTGCGCAGCGACCTCCACACTTTGTTCGACCAGGGCTATATGACTGTGGACGCAAACCAGTTAAAGGTTGTCGTTAGCGGTCGAATCCGGGAGGAGTTTGAGAACGGGCGAGATTATTATCAATTGCACGGACGAGCCATCCGACTTCCGCGTGAATCTAGCGACCTGCCATCCCGAGAATATCTTGCTTTCCATAACAGCTTGCTCCGCTAGGAATTAGCCGGGGCAAATTCAACCGAGAGGCTCACTCAGCGCTTGGACCCAGCCGGATGATGCCCCGCCTTGATTCAGGATGCTTTTCCGGTGTGCTCCATGCGACTCCGGAAAAAATTCTCGGTGTTCTTGTCCATGAAATGGACATAGCAGCCCTTCATGCCGCGTGTCAGAAGAACGCGGTATGTGTTCTTGACCATCTGCGTGAATCGGTCGCCTGATCTCTTCACCACCGTGTCGTAGGTCCTGGTTTTGTCTCCCTTCCAATCCGCTGCTTCGGGTACGTAGACCAAATCAGGCCCGAAGATGACCCCGACATAGTCAAATTCAAATCCCTGAGCCGTATACACACAGCCAATTTGATCCATGCCGCCCGAGTCGTACGCCCAGAGACTCTCTTTAGGGATGCCGGATGCGAGACGACCTGAGTCAGACTTGGCGTTCCATGGTCGAGCGTAATCGCCAATGACCACGTCTTCCACGAGTGTCCCGTCAGACTTAGGATTGGACCAAGACCAGCAGAAGCCTGCCGTTAAACGCGCGGTGGATTTCTCTCCCAACTTTTCTCGGATCGTGTCCTCAAGAGCTTGAGGTGTGGACATGATTCTAAAGTCGAACTCGTCCGCCTGATTCCACATCACGTGCGGCGTGCGCTGAATCCCAAGCGTATTGTTCACCCAACTAACGAACGCATCTGAGCCAGCACAACGGAACTGGGCCTCCAACTCAAACTCACAAACGTCACAGTGAAGTTTCTCAGCTTCCGTCTTAATGTAGTCCGTCGAGCCGATCTCCCCTGGTCTAACGATCTGGTTGTCATCGATGAAAAATACCGACGTACGACTAGCCTTCAACAACTCTTGAATCTGGGGGAGTTTGCTTTGTTTTACCTTGGGCGTGAAGCGGTTGTTGCTGGTCTCGCGAATCCGGTGGGCTTCATCCGCGATCATGACATCAATCACATTCACATCCGCGCCCATGTAGCTATTGAAGTAGCGAACTTGTGCTGCCCCACGAGTGCCGACGATCTCGCGGATAGTCGAAGTGAACGCCCGGGAACCCGTAACGTAATGCGCGTTGAGGCCCATCCCAGAGAGGTCGCCAAGCAGATTCATGGCAATGACTGATTTCCCTGTGCCAGGGCCGCCCCTGACTATAATGGCGACCTTCTTTCTTCCTTTGACACCCTGAGTTGCGGCCTCCACAACTTTGTCGTAAACCACTAACTGCTCATCGAGCAAGACATATTCCGGCTTGCCCTTGATCAGTTTGGAGACATGGTCTAACAGCTTTTTGCTGGGGCGGTACTTACTCTGTTCTACTTTTGCCGAAACCTCGCCGCTATCGGCATGATGGATTCGTTTGTCCAGGAACTCGGTGAGATCGGGCACATGATCGGCAGTGAAGACCGGAGACCGTCTAATCTGCTCTGCAAACTGTGGCAAGAAAAGAGGATCGTCCTTAACCGGACTGTAATTGTGCAGATACGAACAAGCATGTGCGCTAATTCCGTCCTCGCCTTGAAAAGTCGTGTGGCAGTCGGTTAGGTAAGTCATGTACTGACCGACTTGGGCTGAAGGATGGAGCACGTCCCGGACATTGCCGCCGACGAAGGTGGCCACCTCATTCTTACCCGACGCGCCTTTGCACCCGCTCCACTGCTTTAGCTCGATGATGACTGCGTTAGGCGACTTTTTGCCGTCGTACCCAGTCACGAGACAGTCCAAACGTTTGGAGGTCAACGGGAGTTGAAGTTCTAGCAAAACTCCATGATCGAGGAGGGATGCTGCCTGAAAAACTTGTGAGATAGCGCGGAGGGAATTGTTCCAGGAGTTCACTTCAGCGGCTGGTGGCTGGTAGCGAAACTCGTTGAAAAAGGCATCCTTCAGCTTCGATGCAATGCGGTTGAACGCGGAGTCTTCTATGAGAGATTTTGTTGTACCAGAGTAAAGGCGCATGCGTTTTAGGTTCTGACTTTAGCAGAACACGTACCCTTTAATACAAAATGTGCTTCTCTTACTTGATACGTTCATCTTTTGGTTAGATTATATGTGCAGTTAATCTCTAGTTCCAGGCCGCCACCGGAGGCCCAGTCCGTGAGAGTCACCTGTTCATTGTTTGCCTCGGCACTTCTTGCTTTTTCGAGTTTTCAACAGAATCCTCCCCACCCGACACAGGAACCCAAGGACCAGCAATCAGTACAAAAGCCCGCGGTGACAACCCTGAAGCAACCGCTTGCGTTTGGCTTGGAAGATGGCACCCCGATTAAACTCCGACTCACCCGCAATCTATCTTCGGCAGATGCTACGACTGGCGAACGTGTGGATTTCGAAGTGCTCGAAGACATCAAAATAAAAGATGTGATCGTGGTTCCTCGGGGTGGGCTTGCCTTGGCAACAGTAACAGAGGCTCAACCTAAGACGCGGATGGCTCGCGGCGGGAAGCTCGATGTAAACATCGACGATGCGCGTCTATCGGACGGGGAGAAAGCCCCTTTGAGAGCGGTGAAAGAGGCAAAGGGAGATCCCCTCCCAGCAGTACACATGTACCAATGAAAGCAGGCTTTTAAGCCCGAATCTCAACAGCAAAATTGAAAGGGCAACACTAGCCAAGTGGAAAGCTGCCAGATGAATTGCGATAATACTCAAAAACCTCTGGGAGTCTTTGAGCCGATTAGTTTTCGAAATTCTCGGTGAACGCTATAAGTCTACTAAAATTTAACTTGACTTGCCCTCATCAGATCTCTATAGTCCGCCTTCATGTTGTTCCGTGAAGGCATCCTCGAACTGTAAAATCGGTCGGTATCCTTTTAAAAACTGGTCAAAGCTAGTCGTTTCCCTATGGAGGACTGTATGGCGCGATTCCGTTCTCTGGCGAATACGATCGGTCGTCAGTTCGTTTTCACTGTCGCTGCATCAGCACTCTTCCTTCTGGCTAGCACGATTGATGGCTTCGCCGCGAAGGCCGAGGAAGCTAAAGGCCCAGTCAATCTCGCTCTTCGCTCCGCCGGAGCTTTTGAAGAACCGCTCGTAGCAACGGGCATAACGTTATCTAGTGAGGATTTGGCACTGGCCGAGGCGATCGCGACCTACAAGACTCAGACGGTCCCCGACGATTTCACCGTTTTCGATCGCTTTCTTGCTGAATACCCACAGTCGAATTGGCGCGTTGCGCTGCTCACAAACCTCGGCCTTGCGTACTACCACTACGGGTATTTTTCCAAAGCATTAGACTCGTGGGAGGAAGCTTGGAAGGAGGGACGCAGAGCAACCTCAGCCGAGGCCAAAGCACTTGTTGATCGAGCTGTGGGCGAACTTGCAAGAATGCATGCCAGGCTTGGCCACGCTGACCGCCTCGCAGCCCTATTTCAAGAAATTGGCGACCGACCTGTATCGGGTCCTGCAACCGAATCCCTAACTGGGGCAACTGAAGGCCTTTGGACGATGCGGAACGATCCCGGCGTGGCATACCTATGCGGTCCGATGGCGCTCAAGAATCTTCTGTTGTCAGAAAATGTCAGTGCCGAACGTGTGCGATTTCTGGATGAGTATCGTTCCAGCCCCCAGGGCGTTACGCTGGCCGAGGTCGGACGCTTGGCGGAGCAGGCCAAGCTTCCCTATAAGCTCGCGTACAGAGAGAAGAATCAACCGATTCCGGTTCCCGCAATCGTGCATTGGAAGGTAAGCCACTTTGCCGTAGTGATTGGGGAAACAAACGGCCGCTTTCATATCAAGGACCCGACTTTTGGAACAGACCTCTGGGTAACCCGTGGGGCGCTCGAATCCGAATCCAGTGGCTACTTCCTGATTCCGTCTGAGAAACTTGGGACCGGGCTCCGCGAGGTTGGTTTCAAAGAAGCGAGCAACATTCGAGGAATGGGCTTCACTGGCTCAAACGACCCTAGCGCGACGAGCCCGAGTTCCGACACAGCAATGCCTCAAAGTTCTAATTGCGGGATGTGCGGATATAACGTTAGTGAAATGGTCGTGAGCCTGAACCTCAAGGACACACCGGTTGGTTATGCACCTCCAAAAGGCCCTCCCGTGTATATGAGTGTTATCTATAACCAGCGCGAGGCCAGTCAACCCGCAAACTTCAGCTTCTTTAACGTCAGCGCTAAATGGACTCTGAACTGGCTCAGCTACATTCAGGACGATCCCACGTTGGCCGGAGCCAATGTTCTTCGATATGTCGCCGGAGGAGGCTACGTTAACTACCTAGGATACGATAGCTCATCGAGATTTTTCTTTCGCGAAACCACAACTAAGGTAGATGCATTTCTGCAGCTCACGTCGAACAGTCCCATTAGTTACTCGCGCTATCTGCCCGACGGATCAGTTGAGATCTATTCGCAATCGGACGGCGCTACCACATTTCCGCGACACGTTTTCCTCAGTCAAATCAGTGACCCTGTTGGTAACGTCGTGAAGCTAAATTATGATAACCAGCGGCGGCTAGTTTCGATCACTGATGCGACCGGACGAAACACGACATTGAGCTATGAATTGACAACTAATCCGTTGCTCGTGACACGGATTACCGACCCGTTCGGTCGTAGTGCTCAAATTGCTTATGACGCCAACGGCCGTCTGGCCCAGATCACTGACGTAATTGGTCTCACATCGCGCTTCACATACGATTCCAGCTCTCTCGTCAATTCGATGACGACACCTTATGGGACCACCACGTTCGCCTTCGGAACTGGGGTGGGTTATGGACCATCTCGTTTCGTCGAGATCACGGACCCTCTTGGCAATCACGAACGCGTGGAATACTTACAGGGCGCACCTGGCATCTCCAGTCAAGAGAGTCCAATACCGAATGGGATTAAGGTTTTTCATTGTTGTGCACCGGATAACAGCTCCATGTTCATGGATGGGCGCAATACTTTTTATTGGGACAAGCACGCCCTGTTACTTGCACGCGGGGATTATACGAAGGCACGAATTAGGCACTGGTTGCACGATGGGTTGTCGGCCAGTGTACAAACTTCTTCAGTAATCGAAAGCGTTAAATATCCTCTTGAGCGTCGGATTTGGTTCAACTACCCAGGTCAAGGTCCGGACCCCTATGGCGGCGGGGTCACCGGTAATTTAGATAAGCCCAGCGTCATCGCACGAGTGCTCGATGATGGTACGACGCAACTGATCCAGCTCAGCTACAACTTCTTTGGCAAATTGGCAAGCGTTACTGATCCGGTCGGGCGGGCGACCTTTTACGACTACGATCCTAGCAACGGGGTTGACCTATTGAGCATAAGGCAGCAGACGTCACCTACAGTCCTTTCAGATATCGCTCGCTTTACTTACAACAGTCAGCGTCTTCCAGTGACATATACCGACGCGGCGGGCCAGACGACGACATACAGCTACAACAGCGCAGGCCAGCTTAGCCAGGTCACAAACCCGCTGAACGAGACAACAGAGTATGTTTATGACGGGTTAGGATATCTGACTCGAGTCATTAACTCCAATGGCAAGACGGCGGCGAGCTTCACCTACGACGCCTCCGGTCGAGTCGCCACTCACACTGACTCGGAAGGCTATACGGTTAGTTTCGCTTATGATGCTGCCGACCGATTGACGATTGAGACATACCCTGACGGAACCGCCCGTCAATACACTTGGAATCGGCTGGATCTATCTTCAGTCAAAGACCGGCAGGGCAGAACGACGCAATATAACTACGATGCAGTGCGTAATTTAATCGCTGTCACCGATCCCTTGGGTCGCAAAACGAAATTCGGCTATTATGAAAACGGTAAATTAAAAACTCTGACCGATCCTAATGGCAATGTTACGACGTGGAATATTGATGTGCAAGACAGGGTCACGGCTAAGGTGTATGCAGATGGCAAGCAGTTCACGAATACCTATGAAGCTACCACCAGCCGACTCAAATCCGTGAGTGATCCTCTTGGCCAGACGAAGCAGTATGGATACGCACTAGATGATCAGATGACGAGCATTAACTACTTGAACGCACTTAATCCAACCCCCAACGTGACCTTCGCCTACGACACCTACTTCCGTCGGCTCGTGTCGATGACCGACGGCTCCGGCACCACCCAATTTGAATATCAGCCGGTGGGTGCTCTCGGAGCACTTCATCTGCTGAAAGAGGTCGGCCCATACCAAAACAGTACAATCGGCTTTCAGTATGACAAGATCGGGCGAATGGTCGGTCGCGAGGTCGACACTAGCACCGAAAACTTCGTATACGACAAGCTCGGCCGCCTCACGCTGCATAATAGCCCACTTGGTACATTCGCTGTGGACTATTTGGGACAAACTGAACAACCCACCAGCCGACGTCTTGCCAATCCCTTCTCTCCTGAGTGGACCCAGCAAAGTGGTCCGGGGGATGGCGATTTTATAGGCGGCTCGATGCTCACCCAGTGGATCTATGACAGCAATACGCATGATCGACATCTTCTGCGGATCAAAAATGGCAGGGAGGCGCGAAACTATCACCTCACGATGACGCCGGAAAACCTCATCACCCGCATTGATGAAACGGGTGCCGAACGACCGCGCTCTTGGAGCTACGTCTATGATGCTGCTGACCGGCTGCTTCAGGCATCATCCGATGAAACAGAATATACCTATGCTTATGATCCGGCCGACAACATCGATTCTATCGGGGGGCCGACTGGGACCAAAAATGGGAACTACAATAATGTCAATCAAGTCTTGAGCTTCAACGGCGATTCGTTTACTTACGACGCTAACGGTAATGTCATTGATGACGGCAAACGTACCTACGCTTGGGATGCAGAGAATCGGTTGCTGAGCATCGGCGACAAGGATGAACCGCAAAGGAAGACCACATTTCGCTACGACGGATCCGGTCGTCGCGTCGCCATTGTTACTTCTAACGGGGCAGATTCTCGAGAAAAGCATTATCTCTGGTGCGCCCTTGCACTTTGTCAAGCAAGAGACTCGAGCGATGTTGTCTCTCGGCGATACTTCCCCGAAGGGGAATTGTTTGTTCGGCATGACGATTCTGATGACGAGGAATCCTCCACGACTACTTCGTACTATGCTCAAGATCAACTTGGGTCAGTACGTGATGTCTTATCTGGCGTGTCTGGTCACACTGTGGCTTCCTTTGACTACGATCCATATGGGAATCCGACGCGCAGAACCCACGGCGTTTCGACGAGCTTCCGCTATGCAGGTATGTTCTACGAGCAGAACAGTGGGGTCTATCTGACACTCCATCGTGCCTATGATCCGGGCTCCAAACGATGGCTGTCCAGAGATTCTAATGGTGAGTGGCCTTTGACAAACCTTTATGGCTATGTTGGCCAGAGCCCTACCAACGCTATTGATCCCACCGGACTGGTCCCGTGGTGGACGACTTTTTACAACTGGCTGAGTGGCCTGTTCACCGATGTTGGAGTTAACGGCAAGAATGCGGACGTCCCAACGGATATCGTTTCAGGAGCCGTCAATGTTCCGGGTTTGCCAGGTGCAGGTCCGGCAGTTGGGATAGCGCTGGATCCGAACAATGCGGTCCCGCTAGTGAACGGTATTAAAACTGTGACGACACCTGGCTGGGCGATATCCCATCAGGCTCAACTGTGCGAGGTGGATCCAGAATTGTGTCAGCAAAATCCCAAGCCTAGTCCTACTCCCCAATGCCACCAGTGAACTTTCCCGTGATCGCAGGGTTTGTTTTCTGCGCCCGTGAACTCCTGCAAAAAAATGCGGGCGTCCGCACGGGTGCAGACGGCAAGCCGCTTTTCTAACATTTCTAAAGATTGGAATGGAGTGCGGCTGGTAACGCCTTCAGTCGATGAGACTTAGGATTGAGTGGATGCAGTTTCGATCCCCACCGCCCCCAATTTCAACAAACACACGCAGGGCGACCAAGCCGGTTCTGCAATGGTCGTCAGAGCACTTTGGTATTCCGTTTGTTCGAGAAGGAAGAGTCCATCTCTACGGGACGGTACGTGCCCGGCTCCTAAAAGGGTGAGCCAAAAACGCCGCACGAAATGTGCCAGCGAACCGCTGTATATAAGGTACTTAGCGGAGGCTGCTTTGATGGGCGGAAATCTGTAGTTTTCCGCTCAAGCTCGGGATTAAAGCATTCAATAATATTGGCGAGGATGTAACCACAGAAACTTCAGGAATAGCTTGACATCCTGATTAACGTAAGAGCAGAGTACTGCCCATACCCCACTCCCGCCCCGTCGGGCGGCATATCGCAACACAAAGGGTCCCAGATGTTCCGTCCAGCGAACATCTCAACGGTCCCCTCTCGGAGTCACCCTCCGCACGTCGCCGACTATCCTATTCCCTCTCGGAGTACATCATGAATTTCCTGCGTAAGTCCCCGCGCTCTTCGTCTTTCTGTGCACAAGCCGTTGCGTTTCTCGCATTCGCTTGCTCGGTTTCCCTTTTCGTGTTCATGATGAGTTGCTCATCGAACAATTCATCGTCAACTCCGCCACCGCCGCCGCAGGCGGTGACGGTTACGGTCTCGTCCTCAAGCTCTAGCGTGCTGCTCGGGAGCACTCTGCAATTTACAGCGGCAGTGACAGGTTCATCGAACACCTCGATAAGCTGGAGTGTAAACGGAGTCGCAGGGGGGAATTCAAACGTCGGAACGATTTCGAATTCCGGTCTCTACACCGCACCCGGGGATCTTCCCAATCCGGCGACAGTTTCTGTGATGGCGACTAGCCAGGCCGATACCTCAAAGAGTGGCAGCGCAACCGTCACCGTAACGAGCGACATCAGCGTGAGCCTTGTGACTTCACCTCCCGGAGCTACATCAGTCCAGACAGGTGCAATGCTCACTCTCACTGCGACGATAAGCAGTGCTGGTCACCCTGACACAACTGTGACTTGGGCGGTAAACGGAGTTCCTAGCGGGAACACAGCAGTTGGCATGATTACGACCACTGGCGCGGACACCGCAACCTATACCCCTCCCGTCACGCCACCCGTACCGCCTCAGGTTGTTATTCAAGCCGTGAGCGTTGCGGATTCGCGCCAGTCCGTATCAGCGGGTTTTGTTGTGTTCAAATTACTCGAAAGCGCCAGCCAGCTCGTCTCCGCAAGTCAAGGCGGCACGATTACCCTTCCGAGCGGCAGCGGTGTATTAATACCAGCCGGATTCCTTTCAACAGACCAAATGGTTCAATTATCGCTCTTGTCGTCCTTCACGACGGAACTGCCAAGCGGTTTCCTCGAAGGTGTCGGTCCTGCTTTAATGCTAACGTTCTCGGCCCCCGTGAACGCAACGCTTCTCACCCGGTCGCAGCGAAACACGATCGCTCAGAGCAGTTCCCCCTCTATAGGAAGCCTACAATTTGTCATCAATTTCGGAACAAATACGGTGACCAACTTGCCGGGTTCCGCATCGGCCGTCGACGTTGTTGACCTCACGGCAGGCGACACTTTTATTGGAGTCCCTGGATCGTCGACGGACACCAACGCGACTATTTCTGTCGCTCCCGGGCTCGTTCAGAACACGCAAACTGTCCTGGTAGGGCAGATAAATGTAAAGCCCGCTGTAGAGCTGGCGCCCCTTCCCACCCCGGGCGCGAAGATATGGAATGGCACTCAATGGGTTGATGGGACACCCAATTTCGATCCGACCAAGAAGACGCTCGTTTTAGTCCACGGTATGAACAGCCAGGTCGAACAGGCGTTTGGTGACCCGAATTGTGTGAACCAAATAATGAAATTGGGAGGGTACGAGCAGGTCCTTGGGTTCGACTATGACTACACGCAGGGACTCCAAACAAGCGGGCAACAATTAGCCACGTTCCTCAACAGCCTCAAGGCCGCAGGCTTGACACAGGTAGACATCGAAGCACACAGCGAAGGTGTGCCGGTATCGCTTTCAGCCGCATGTCAAACAGGGATTCCAGTTGGCAATTTGGTTATGCTAGGTGGGCCGATAAATGGAACGCCAGCAGCTAGCCTCGCAGTCGCTCTGCAGAGCAGTAGCTACAACGCCCTTCAAACCGTCCTCCACTATCTCGGCACTTCATTCGCACAGCCAACCGGGAATCTTCAAGGAATACTCAGCGGTCCCTGGGCAACCGACATGTTGCCGAACAGCTCTACACTTCAATCAATTCAGGGATGCGTCGCCAGCCAGATGGCAAATCCTTCTGCGAATCTTTCATCTACGAAGCTAATCGCGGTTGCTGGGAACAATTACGCCATGGACCCGGAATTGAAGACACCCGGTCGGGTCTTCAATGGGCTCGGGCTGTTTGGCACTGATCCCTCTGACGGAGTTGTAGGGCAGTCGAGTGCTTTGGGGCAGGGTTCTGGCCTGGCAGGCTCCATACAGAGGTTGTCTCCTTTCCCACTTGGTCATACGCAGTTGGAGTGCGATCCTACCGTTATCTCATGTATTGGCGTAATTGTACGCGGCAACTCCGGTGGTGGTGGCTCTAGCTTCAGACTTGTCGTCGCGACTTCTGGCACTGGTACGGGAATGGTGACTGCCAACCCTCCGGGTCCAACTTACCCACCTGGAACTTCTGTCTCGCTGATGGCAACACCGGACAGTGACTCCACATTTGACCGTTGGAGTGGGGATTGTTCTGGTACTGGAATGTGTAGCTTGACAATGGATAGCGACAAGTCGGTGACGGCCACATTTAACAAGAATGGATTCACGCTCACAGTGACCCTGGCAGGGAATGGGACTGGTACAGTGACGTCTGTACCCGCCGGAATCGATTGCGGGTCCGCTTGCTCTGCTGACTTTCCGAGTGGCAGCACGGTGACCTTGACGGCGATGGCGCTCACCGGTCAATTCATCGGGTGGTCAGGGCCATGCAATGGGATGGGAACCTGCGCCATTACCATGAATGCCGACACATCTATCAGTGCTAACTTTTCGCAGATCGCAATCATAACAATTGATACGTTCGTACAGCCCTTGAGCGCGTGCTTTGATCCTTCGACTGGGATTAGTGTAGTCATCCCACAACAGCTTGTTGCGGGAGGGGGCGCACCTGGCGCAAATGGTTACGCTTGGACGCTCGCTCAGGGATCGAGCTTTGCCGTGGGCACGACTGTCGATAGCGCCACTGGGGCTTTCCACGGAATCGGAGCTACAGTTAGCCCTGGCACATACAACTTTCAAATGACTGTCTCCGATGGAATACTTACAGGGTTGGGAACCTTCACGCTTATTGTGGAGAATTTTCTCGATCCCCTGAATTGCGGCGCGCAGGAGCAGTCGCTGCTGCAGCCGAGCGCACCCAGCGCTGCCTGGATTGGTCTCGCGACGGCTGGCTCCCCCTTCGGTAGTGATCTCGAAGCTTTCGGCGGAACACCACCCTATGTCTGCACGATTGCCTCCGGCAGTCTCCCCCCAGGGCTCCTGATCAACAAGAACAGCTGTGTTGTGACTGGAACTGTTTCTGCGGGCAATTCCGGGAAGAACTTTTCTTTCACAATCTCAGTGGCAGATAGTACGGGCGCGGTTGCGGCTTGCTTCAACGGCGTTTGTCCAACCTATCCAATCTCAGTGTTTTAACTCGTATGCATTTTTTTTTGTTCCGTCTCGGTTTGCCACGGCGCTGCTTCGGGGGGATTCCCCGCCTAGCAGCCTCTCCCCTATGCTCCTGCGTCTCCTCCCGAAAGATCTTTTTGAACGCCGATGATACGGTTGTGTCTGCTTTGGTTCTTGCCGATGCCGCAAGCCGCTGTTTCGGCTCATTATCTCCGTTCATACCCTCTCCATAGGGCACGGCTTCGGGGATAATTCCTGCGCTCGGCAGCTTCGCGTCTTCTGCTTTACCGGTTCCTCCCAAGAAATCTTCTGATACACCGCCGAAGATTTCTCGTCCCTCCCCAAAAGCAGCCGCTTGCCTTGGGAGCAGTATCCGTTCGCTTCTCTCCTTCACAACGCCGAGCAAAGATTGAGGCCCTCGGTCGCACGGACGAGGGCCTCTCCTGTGTCGCTTACGTTAGGACTTCACCTTGAGCGCCTCCTGGAAGTGTCTGGCATCGACACCCCCTTCTGCTCGCTGCGCCCACGTCGTCGTCGGTCCGCCCAACTTGACGAACTGAGCCTTGATGATAAACTGATTGCGTATCAAGAGTGACAGCGATTTCAACTGTCCGGCAACCGAGCGAAAAACAACGCCACGGTGCTAACCTCGAAAGAGGGATACGGCCTCCAGGGGCAAAACCCACCTGAGCCTTCTCCCATACTCAACTTTCGAGGGCATCTTTCCAACTTGGAGGAATGATGTCTTCGCATAACGATTCGTTTGTAGCTTCAGGAAGTTCACCAACGCCTGATTTTCTTTGTGAGAACCATGGCTCCATATTTCTCCTGCGTCCCATTTCTCCCCCTGCCTTCGCTTGGATTGAAGAACACCTTCCCCCTGACCGACTCACATTCGGGAACGCCGTCGTTATCGAACCGAGGTACGTGTGGGCAATCCTCGTCGGGCTGCAAGACGACGGGCTGGTGGTGACCCGTGGATAAGAAACTCGCAGCAGAAAAGATTCGCGCCCGTTTGGAGAAACGACTGGCAACGTTTCTCGCTTGCGAAGTGAAGGACCTGCCTCGACTGAGGTTGGGCGAATTGGTTCATACGTCGTTCCTGCTTTGGGGCGACGGCGAGGAGATGGGCGGATTCAATCCGACGATGCACTCGCTGGCGCAAATTCTCAGCCGCGAGATCTTGTGGGAGTTGCCGAAGGCGGAAGAGGCGGAGACGCCGAAGGTGGTTATCAACTAGTGGAACCAATACGCTGGCTAAAATTGGGACATTGCTGGTGAAGGCCATTCGGAAATTGAGCATGGAGGAACGGAAGAGGCTCGCGGCTGCGCTTTTGGAAGATTTGAGGAAACCAGTTAGAAAGTTAAGGAGGAAGAAGTGAAATCGAAAAACGCGTTTGAGACCAGCGGCAATAGCCCGACGAAGGTTTCAGAAAACGGCGCGCCTATTCTGACTGGACGTGGACTGGACGATGTGAAGCATAGAATTATGGAATCCTTTGAGAAAATTCGCCTCCACAAACCTGCACCCGCCCCTCCATCACTGGAGAAGATCGTCTACACAGAGGAGCATGAAGGTCACTTCCACGCACGCGCCAAGGAGCTAACACTGGTGGCGCTCCGTTCATCTCACATCATGAAAACGAAGGCACGTGGAAACGTCTCCGAAATCGTAGTGCCGGTGGAAAGCGCGGAGGAATTGATCGCGGAAGCCTTGAGGAGGTTCAAGTGAAGGAAACGAAAAAGGCGAAGATTCTCCCTTTCAAGCCTCTCAAACTCGGCCCCACACAGTTTCAAGCGGAAGTAGAGCG
>Ga0210409_10002165_pt1 | contig 23789 bp, 23 predicted proteins | sample IncBWH17MmetaG_FD_161649 | JGI IMG/M metagenome (GOLD analysis project Ga0210409, IMG submission 161649) | Forest soil microbial communities from Barre Woods Harvard Forest LTER site, Petersham, Massachusetts, United States - Inc-BW-H-17-M | ecosystem: Environmental > Terrestrial > Soil >...
GGCCACCGCCTCCGTGGCATCCTGGGCGTTGGAGGCTATTGTAAGGTCTAAACCTACAAACGAATCCGCTTTTCCCTGACAGACTCAAGTCCATCGGTAGTGTAGAATATTCCTTCCATTGAGATTAATGTCGGAAATCAGTTACCTGGGACATTGTATATCGGTAGGCCGCGGGATCATGGTCTCGAGTTTTTAAAGAAAATGCGTCCAGCGGCTTGTGAGTCAAGTTACAAACCTCGTGTAAGATTGAGGACACTCGATGAACAATGCGGAGCTGCTCCACGAATACGGGAGTGACACCTCCGAAGCGGCCTTTCAAGCTTTGGTAGAGCGGCACTTGCCGCTGGTGTATTCGGCCGCGCTGCGCCAGGTGCGCGAGCCGGTGTTAGCGGAGAACCTGGCTCATGTGGTGTTCATCCTTCTGGCGCGGAAAGCCAACGAACTCCCCCAGGAGACGATTCTCCCAGACTGGCTTTTTCGCACAACCCGGCGGGTAATTGCTAAAGGCCTGCGCGGCGACCCAAATGGGCGCCGACGCCAGCAGAGAGGCTTCGGTTTGAAGGGTCGCCGATTTATGGATGTTTGGGAGCAGGTTGCCCCCTTTTTCGATGCGGCTCTCGCCCAATTACACCACTCGGAGAGCGCGGCGGTGCTGCTGCATTATTTCCAGTTTAGAAGGCTCGAAGAGGTCGGATCGGCTTTGGGCATCAGCGAAGAATCCGCGCAAAGGAAGATCGCGCGAGCGATTCATAAATTGCGGAGACTCTTGCTTGCACAGGGGGTGAGTTTGCCGGTGGAGGTCCTGCCCGGTCTGCTCATGACTCGCGGAGCTCAGACAGCGCCCTCCTACCTGGCAGCCTCGGTAACGGCTGCGGCGCTAAGCCAGGTCCCGGTCTCGACCGCAGTGTACGCGCTTCTGCAGGGAGCCGGACGGGAGCCTGCCCGGCTCAAAATAAACCCGGCCCTTTGGAGGATTGCGGCAATTGCGGTTATCACCGGGTTGGTGATGCATTTTTGGCCGAGCCGTACCTCGAATGACACCACGGCCTACAGTTTCGACTCGAGAATCGTGATGCGACCACCCTATGTCGCCGCTCCGGCTTTATCACCATTCCCACTGGAGACGGTGGCACTCGAATCCTCCGTAGCGGATCCAGTGGCTCGCACAAACAACCCCGCACCTCCGCCACGAAGTGTGGTTCAAGCCCAACCTGCGGCGACAAACCTACTATGGGGTCCGGGTGGCACAATTGCTGATCTCACTGCCGCGGCTCCGGGGCTTTCAGACTCCGGTGCGCCACCTGATGGGGTGCCAACGCCTGACTCCGGCTCCTCGGTGCAAGCCCCCATGTGGCTCTCGCCGTACCCACCTGGTTATCTACCTGCCCAAAACGTTGTTCGAGTTGACGGGGGATTCCACCCGATCTATAGCAACAACATCACGCCTTGGACGACGCCGCAAAGATCCGTGATCGTGCTGCCTGGGCGCTTCAGGGCCTCGACTCCGCCAAGAAAACGATGAATGAAGCGCGCACTGACAGCTTCGGCCGTAATGGGTTCACACTGGTCGAATTGTTGACCGTGACGGCTATCATCGGCTTGCTTGCGGCGTTGCTGCTGCCAGCGGTCAATCGCGCGAAAGTCAAAACCAAGACCCAGCGGGCGCGCTTGGAAATGGGCCAAATCGTTGCGGCAATTACCGAGTACGAATCCACTTATAATCGTTTCCCGGTCTCGAGGGACGCCACCCGGGTCGCTGAAATGTCCAACGAGGATATCACCTACGGCGGCGTGCTTGAGGAAACACACACCTGGCTGGCCGGGCCCGGTTATTTCACCAACAACTGCGAGATAATGGCGGTCTTGCTGGACATTGAATATTACGGCGATGGCAGTCCAACAATTAACCAGGGACACGTGCGGAACCCGCAAAGAACTAAATTCATAGATGCAACCCAGGTCGGAGGGACGAACGCGGTACCGGGCATTGGTATTGACGGGATATACCGCGACCCGTGGGGAAGCCCTTATCTGATAACGCTCGATCTGAACCGCGATGGACGAGCGCGTGACATCATGTATCGCGAGCCTGCCGTCTCAGCAGATCCCACAGCTCCTCAGCGCGGCCTCTGTGGACTGACCCGTGGAGTCGATAACCTTGGAAAGCCGGTGTTTGAATTCCCCGGCTCAGTGATGGTCTGGTCCGCCGGTCCGGACCGGCACGTGAGCATCAAACAGCGCGCCGATGAAGGTGTGAATCGCGACAATGTCCTTAGTTGGACTCCTTGAGGAACGAGGCCTACCTCTTTGTTTAAATCAATTTCCACGACGCCGGCGTGGACGGAGTCTGTAACGGAAGGGTAAATCGAGGTGACCATCCGAGCCGCCGGACGGCCGACCCGAGAAATGGATGTGATTCGCGTTCATTTGCGTTCATTCGCGGTTAAACTCTGTGATGGGCCCCAGCCCGCCTCGCGAATCATTTCATTTGAACCTTTTCTCGCCTTCGGCATTCCACTGGTTAGAAATGCTGGTAGTGGCTGAACGTGATCAATTGCCTGTGGCGGAAGCCCGGACCGGAGACCCGGCGGCCTGGGAAACTCTGTTTCACCGTTACCAACTGCCCCTGTATGTTTATGTGTTCGAGTTGGTGCATGACGAGCAAGCCAGCCTGGACATCGTCCAGGAGACGTTCATCAACGCCGTGCGGCATATTGGCGGCCTGCGCGAGGACGACAAGATCGGCGGAGGGCTCTTTGGCATCGCCCACCAGAAGTGCGTGCAGCGCTCGCGCAAGCAAACACGTGAGGACAACGCGTTGGAGGAGGTTGGCGCCGCCCCACCCGAGTCCGAGGCAGGTCCGGACGACCTGCTGATTCGCCATGAGAATGAGGAGGCGTTTATGCGTCTGCTCAATGAGTTGCCGCCTCCGCAACGTTCGGTGCTATTGCTTTATTTCGTCGAGGACTTTTCCGTCGATCAAATCGCCGAGATTACCGGCGCGCCTGCGGGCACGGTGAAGTCCCGACTGTACTACGCCAAAAAGGCTCTTAGAAAACGAATGGAGGATCCATGAAAACGCCACGAGAGATTTTGTTTGAACGCCATCGCCCGGTCGAGCCGAGGCTGGACGCCCTCCGGAGAAAGGTGGTCGCCGAGCACTTGGGAGAGCGGAGTCCCTGTCTACGAAGGAACACAAGGAACGTGCGGGCAGCCTGGCAGGCTCGGGACCTGCTCAGAAGAACCTGGCTGGAACTCGTCTGGCCCTCCCGGCACGCCTGGGCGGGCATGGGTGCGCTGTGGCTGGTAATCGTGGCCGCTGACCTGCATATGAAGGCCGCATCCCCAGCTGTGCCGCTGGCGCGGGCCGAGCCCGGCGCCGCGCTCGCGCAGGCCTTTGCCGAGCAGCGGCGGGTGCTGGCCGAACTGCTTCCTCCCGCCAAACCGCGGGACATACAGGCTGCGCGTCCAGGTGCGGGCCGGCGCAGCGAGCAGCTAAGGCCTTTCAAAGCCTGTTAGTCCAGGGACGCAAATGAACACATCGGATTCTCCCTCCCCTCAAGGTTCCAGCGAGTCCGTCCCCTGGCGGCTGGCGCGGCGCTTCCTGTTGACTGCGGCGGCGTTGGTAACGCTCATCGCGATCTTTTATACGGTGGAAAACTGGCGCGGCCAACGCGCATGGGAGAATCGCCGGCGCCAGCTGGAATCGAAAGGTGAGGTGCTGGATTGGGCGGCGTGTATTCCAGCACCGGTGCCGGATGATCAGAATTTCTTCAAAGCCCCGAATATGCAGGAATGGTTTGTGAAAGATTCATTGCGGGACCTCCGCGCCTCACCGGCAGGAAATACTCTTGGTGCACCATTGCCCTTTGCGCTACGACAGCGGAAAGGTACCAATTTGGTGCTGGCCCAGGTGGAGGTGGTTCCTCGCAACGCTTCACCCGAATCCCCACCGCCGGACGCGGCATTGCATTTCGAAGACCCGGCGGCGCGAGAGCAAGCAGCGAAGCTCCTTGGCAAAGCGATTGGGCCTTGCGCCATTGGCGCGAGGCAATGCGTACTGGTGGCGCAGCCTTTGAATCAGTTCAGGCCATTGCATTTGGCGCTGCAGACAGACACCGTGCCAACGCTCAAGGAGTTGGCTGCTTTTTTCCCCAATAACCCTCTGACCAATTTGGCAATGGCTTATTCTCAGATTAGTTACTTGCAAGTCGAGCCGGCCGGGAGCAACACCTTCCGTGTTTCACTAAAGGAGCCGGTCTATGAGGCGGCGGATTATCTGGCGTGGACGGAACCATTGACGGCCGATTTCGACCAGGTTCGCAAAGCACTGGAGCGCCCCTATGCGCGAATAGACTGTGATTACGAGCAACCCTACGCGATTGGAATTCCGAATTTCATCACCATCCGGAACGTGGTGCAAATCCTGTCTCAACGCGCGCAGAGTTACCTGTTGCTGGGCCAGCCAGAGGCGGCGTTGCACGAGTTGGCGCTGGTCCACGACTTGTGCCGGATCATGCAGGCCAAACCGTCTGGCAAACCTATGACTTTGGTCGCGGCCATGATCGACGTGGCCGTCAGCGGATTATATGCGGACACCTTCGAGGATGGCCTGCGGTTGCACGCCTGGCGCGAGCCACAACTGATGGCCATCGAGCGCCAGCTCAAGGAGACCGACCTGTTCACACCGGTCTTGGAGGCATTCCGAGAAGAGCGGGCGGGGACGTCTCGAACTTTTGAAACTACCAGCCGCCGTGAACTGCTAAAGCTGTTCAACCCCGATCCAATGTCAAAGTTGGCGCTGACCTGGATGCCGCGCGGTTGGTTCTACCAGAACATGGCGTTGGGCGCGGAATTGGGGCAAGAGGTGCTTGGCAGCATGGATCAAACGAATCAACTCGTTCTGCCAGGCCGGCTTTCCGAAAGCGTCCACAGCGTGTCGTCCAGGTCCGAGCACCGCTCCCCTTACACGTTTTTGGTGGCGGTTGCCCTGCCCAACTTTGCAAAAGCCGTGCAAACCTTCGCGCGCACTCAAACAAAGGTCAACCAGGCCCAAATCGCCTGCGCACTGGAGCGCTATCGCCTCACCCAAGCGCAATATCCCGAAACGCTGGACGCGCTCGTGCCGCATCTCAGTCAGAAGCTGCCGCACGACCTCATCGGCGGCCAGCCCTTAAAATATCGCCGCACCGAGGGCGATGGATACCTACTCTATTCCGTCGGTTGGGATGAAAAGGACGACGGCGGCGCTCCGGGCAAATCGGCAGACGACGGCGACTGGGTCTGGGAGCTCCACTGAGTGGATTTCGCGCTTTCCGCTTCGCTCCCCAGCTTTCAGCATCTCAGCGTTTCAGTCTTTCGGGGTTTTCGCTAGTCAGGGCTCGGCGGGAGCCTCGCCCCACCCTACTTTTCGGACCCAACTTGTTCTACGCGCCCTTAATCGCGGCGATTCCAAAATCCCGGTTTAACCGGGCGATGAAGCTGAGGCTGATTTCTTTCGGGCAAACCGCTTCGCAGGAACCGGTGACCGTGCAGTTGCCAAATCCTTCGGCGTCCATCTGTTCAACCATGCTCAGGGCGCGCCGGTCCTTTTCGGCTTTGCCCTGCGGCAGCAGGTTGAGGTGCGATGCCTTCGCGGCGACGAAGAGCATGGCCGAGGCATTCTTGCAAGCCGCGACGCAGGCGCCGCAGCCGATACAGGCGGCGGCGTCCATCGAACTTTCCGCGATCGGCTTGGCAATCGGGAGTGTGTTGCCATCAGGAGTGCCTCCGGTGTTCACGGAGACAAAACCGCCGGCCTGAATAATTCGATCAAAAGCGCTGCGGTTCGTAATGAGGTCCTTAAGAATGGGGAAAGCTTTGGCGCGCCACGGTTCGATGGTAATTGTTTGGCCATCTTTAAAATGGCGCATGTGCAACTGGCAAGTGGCCGTGCCCTTGTGTCCGCCATGGGGAATTCCGTTGATCACCAACGAGCACATCCCGCAGATGCCTTCACGGCAATCCGAATCAAAGGCAATCGGATCCTGGCCCCGTTCGAGGATCCCCTCGTTGACGACGTCGAGCATTTCCAGGAACGACATGTCTTCCAGCACGCCTTTGGCTTGATGGGTCTCGAAATGACCGGGTGCTTGCCCGTTCTTTTGGCGCCAAACTTTGAGAGTCAGATTCATGGCTAAAACTTCTTCGCTTTGATCCGCGGCGCTTTCAAACGCGGGATAGCGTGAAAGCCGATCTCCCGCCTGACGGTCGCGTGGATTGGCGCGCCTTCGGTCATCAATTCCCGAATCGCATCAAAGACGATTTTAAATTTTCGGTCATATTTACGTTCTAGGGCGGCAAGCTTGCGTGCCAGCTCGGCATTGGACGAAAGCAATTGGCGCAACCGCACAAACGCGCGCATGATTTCGATATTGACCTGGATAGCGCGAGGGCTGTTGAGGACGCTCGAGAGCATGGTCACACCTTGCTCGGTGAAAGCAAAGACACTCCGCGCGTGCTTGATCTCCGAACATATCACAATCTGTGATATGTTGCGTATCTCGGCCCGAGTGAGGGAAAACAGAAAGTCGCTGGGAAATCGGTCTTTATTTCGCCGCACGGCCTGGTTCAAAACCCGCGTCTCAACCCCGTACAAAGCGGCAAGGTCGCGGTCCAGCAGCACCTTTTGGCCACGAATGAGGTAGATGAGGTTCTGTACCCGTTCTACCGGCACCAGGTTGGCGTTGGCGATCATAGCCTACTTGTAGCTGCGGGTGCTCATGTGGACTTCCTCGTACACCAGCGGTTCCTTGTGCATCAGCGGCGGCTTATCCGCGCCCTGGTATTCCCATGCGGCAACATAAGAAAAATGCTCATCGTCCCGCTTGGCCTCGCCGTCCGAGGTTTGGAATTCTTCCCGGAAATGGCCGCCGCAGGATTCGCGGCGATGCAGGGCGTCCAGGCACAGCAACTCGGCAAATTCCATGAAATCGGCTACCCGTCCGGCGTATTCAAGTGATTGGTTCAGCTCTCCGTTTTCGCCGGTCACGTTGACATTCTTCCAGAATTCTTCGCGCAGCTCGGGGATGCGCTTGAGTGCTTCCTTTAGACCGGCTTCGTTTCGGGCCATGCCGCACTTTTCCCAAAGCAATTTGCCCAACTCCCGGTGCAGGGAAGTTGGCGTGCGTTTGCCTTTAATGGAAAGGAGTTTGTTGGTCAATAGCCGTACATTTTCCTCGGCCTTCTTGAATTCGGGATGGCTGGTGGGGATCTTCGCAGGCTTTGTGGAACCGAAATAATGGCCCACGGTGTAGGGCAGCACGAAATAGCCGTCCGCCAGCCCTTGCATGAGCGCGCTGGCGCCCAACCGGTTAGCTCCATGATCGGAGAAGTTGGCTTCGCCGAGCACAAACAGCCCCGGCAGGGTGCTCATCAAATTGTAATCCACCCAGGTGCCGCCCATAGTGTAGTGCACGGCAGGATAAATGCGCATCGGCGCCTCGTAGGCGTTCTCCCCGGTGATCTTCTCGTACATGTCGAACAAATTGCCATAACGCTCCCGCACAACATTAGCCCCGAGCCGTTTGATGGCATCCGCGAAATCCAAGTACACACCCAGCGCACCGGGGCCGACTCCGCGACCCTCGTCACACACTTCCTTGGCTGAACGCGAAGAGATATCTCGCGGAGCCAGATTGCCGAAACTTGGGTACTTGCGCTCCAGGAAGTAATCGCGATCCGCTTCGGTAATAGCGCTGGCCGCCTTGCCGCAGTCTTCTTTGCGCTTGGGCACCCACACCCGGCCGTCATTGCGCAGCGACTCCGACATCAGCGTCAACTTCGACTGGTGCTCGCCGCTGACGGGAATGCACGTCGGGTGAATTTGGGTGTAACACGGATTGGCAAAAAGAGCACCCTTCTTGTAGGCCCGAAAAGTCGCCGTGACATTGCAACCCTTCGCGTTGGTTGACAGGAAAAAGACGTTGCCGTAACCGCCGGTGGCCAGTACGACGGCATCCCCGGCATGGGAGGCAATCTCGCCCGTGACCAGGTTGCGGGTCACGATGCCTTTGGCTTGTCCATCAACCACCACCAAATCGAGCATCTCGGTCCGGGGAAACATCTGCACCGTTCCCAGCCCGATTTGGCGGCAAAGCGCCTGGTAGGCTCCCAGCAATAATTGTTGACCAGTCTGGCCGCGGGCATAGAAGGTGCGCGACACCTGCGCCCCGCCGAAGGAACGATTGGCCAACAGCCCGCCATACTCACGGGCAAACGGCACGCCTTGGGCTACGCACTGATCGATGATGTTTCCGCTGACCTGCGCCAGCCGATAAACATTGGCTTCGCGCGAACGAAAGTCTCCCCCTTTTATGGTGTCGTAAAACAGCCGGTAAACGCTGTCGCCGTCGTTTTGATAGTTTTTGGAAGCATTGATGCCCCCCTGCGCGGCGATGCTATGGGCCCGGCGTGGACTGTCTTGAAAACAAAAGCATTTCACCTTGTAACCGAGCTCAGCCAGGGAAGCGGCGGCCGAGGCTCCGGCCAACCCGCTGCCCACGACGATCACGTCGAATTTCCGCTTGTTGGCTGGGTTCACCAGCTTCATGTCAAACTTGTGTTTGTCCCACTTTGCTGTCAGTGGGCCGGAAGGGATTTTGCCGTCGAGTGCCATATTACTTCAAAGCCTCCTTCCCGTATCCGAGCAGAATCGCCAGAGGAATAGAGGTGTAACCAAGGAAAATCAAGACCGCCAGCGCGCGCGCGCCTTTGTCCAAGAGGGGACGGTAGGTGTCGTTTTTCCAGCCGAGTGACTGGAACATGCTGCTGACCCCGTGGCTCAGGTGCAGGCAAAGCAGTGCCATCCCCAGAACATAAAAAGCGGATACCCACCCATTATTAAAGCCCACCACCATCATCTTGAAAATATCATGACGATGCTCCGGATCGGTAAAACTGACGAAGTTTTGGCCGGTCAAATTGATGTACTGTACCATCACTGTGAAATGCAGGAGATGGTAGACCACGAACGCCAGGACAATCAGTCCGCTCATCAGCATGGTTCGGGAGGCATAGGTGGAACCTATTGGCTGATACACCGCGTAACCCACCGGCCGTGCCGCGCGGTTTTCCACGGAAAGCTTGGCCGCCGACCAGATGTGCAGCCCAACCAGGGCTAAGAGGGCAATCCGGGCCGGCCAGACCAGCTCGTAGTTGCTTTGCAGAAAATGTCCGTACCGGTTGATCGCCTCAGGGCCCAAAAAGACCTGCAAATTGCCCACCAAGTGAGCGATGACAAACAGAAACAGCAGGAACCCGGTCACCGCCATGACATACTTCTTGCCCAGTGACGATTCGAAAATGTGCGTAATGATCTTCATGAGACAAAAACCCGACAAGTCGAGCGGCACCGGCCGGGCGGCGCAACTCAGGGAATCTACTGGCGAACGGCGACAGGTCAAGAACCTAAGCTCATATTAAGCTAATCACATAATAGAAGTAATCATAACTTATCCAGTTCGCGCAGTGAACCCAGTTCCGATACCGAGGGGTGTTCGATCCCGCGCCGGACTTGCCGGGCCTGCAGCCCGGCTGACTGCGCGCCGCGCAGGTCCATCTCCAGACTATCCCCGACATGAAGAGTGTTTTCAGGCGCACAGCCCAGCGCCGCGCAAGCGGCCGCAAAAAGCTCGGGCGCCGGTTTGCAGGCCCCTATCTCACAGGACACGACCACCGTTTCGAAATACACGTCTAAGTTCAAGTGCCGCAGCAACGGCCGCAACCGGTCGTCCCAGTTGGAAACGATACCGAGCTTGAGCCCGCGTGACTTGAGCAGCTGAAGAGTCGGTAAGACGTCTTCATAAACGTGCCAGGCATCCGGTTCCGAGAAACGCCGATAGAGTTCCGGGAAAAAGGTTTGGCTGGGCGGCGGTTCGAGCAAACTGCCGAAAGTGAGATCGACCAATTCAGCCCACTGGGAGCGAGTATGGCGAAAGTTTTGGAAGGCCTGCCAGGCCGCTTTGAACCTTCGGTTTAGGAAGGATGGGGATACGACAAATCCATGCCTGGCAGCCACCTCGGCGTAGACGTGCCCGACCGATGGCCAGCACTCGATGAGCGTGCCGCCAACATCAAAGGTAATGGCGGAGACGAGGTGACGCATTCCGTGTGAGGTCGTGCGTACGTCGGCCCTTATCCTGACCTTTCCCAATCGTCCGCGCAAAGCCTTCAATTACCGCAGGTCCTTGGCCTTATTCCTGTTCATGTTTCTGCCCTTCGGATTTCGGTATTCGGCCTTTCTTACGGCGCAATCCATTCGTTCAGCCCTCTCTCCTCCATCGCCTTGGCTGGGGAAAGCTGCAAGAGTTCCATCGCTTCTCCAATCAGATAAAGCGAACCGGCAATGGCCACGAAGCCATCCTTTGCCGAATCGGAGAGCGCTGCTTCCAATGAGGCATGTTCTGTCACAGTGGCCTGATGATTGACACGCCGGCAGACCTCCGCCAGACCGTGCGGCTCGGCGGTGCGCTCGCTGTGTACCGGCACTAGGAGGATACGACTGGCTAACGGCGCAAGCAGCTCGCACATATGGCTCCAGTCTTTATCCCGTAAAATGCCGAGGATGAACACCGGCCTGGCCTCGGGAAAGTACGTTCTGAGGGCCGCCGCCAGGCTCTGCGCCCCGTTCAGATTGTGCGCGCCATCGAGAAGAACTTTCTGACCGGAAGAACGAATGACCAATTGCAGACGACCCGGCCAATGAACCTGGGACAGCCCAAGACGAGTCACTTCATCGTCGGCAGCGGTTCGGAGTCCCGCTGTTAGGGGGGAGAGCGTCTGTGGCTTGGGGGCTGCGGTTTCCCTGGTTTGCCTGGCAGAAACTGGGTCCGCGATTCGGCCAAGCGTTTGCACGACCGCCAGGGCCACCGCCGCGTTCATCCTTTGATGTTCTCCCAACAGAGGCAGTGACAGCGTGTCCAGCGGCGGTTCATGGGCCTGCGCGGGCTGAACCATGGTAAGCGGCGCGTTTTGATCGCGGGCTGTTTGGCGGATGACCGCCAAAGCATCGGGCTCTTGGGCTCCTGTAATCACTGGAATCAGGGGCTTAATAATCCCGGCCTTCTCAGCGGCGATACTGGCTAATGATTCGCCCAGATACTTCTGATGATCGTAGTGAATATTGGTGATGACGCTGGCCAGCGGGTTCACAATGTTCGTGGCATCCAACCGCCCTCCCAAGCCTGTCTCCCAGATCACTAAATCGCAGTTTTGCGCAGCGAAATAGCGCAGCGCCATGACCGTTACCACCTCGAAAAAAGTGGGATGCTCCTCTATTGGAAATTGATTGAGCAAAGGCTGGATCTCAGCAATCAGCTCGGCGACTTCGGATTCCAGGATGGGCTGGCGGTTCACCTGGATCCGTTCAGAAAAAGCGACCAGATGTGGCGATGTGAACAGGCCCACCCGCAAACCGGCGGCGCGGTAAATGCTTTCGAGCATTGCACAGGTGGACCCTTTTCCGTTAGTCCCCGCAACATGGACAAACCGAAGTTCGTTTTGCGGGTTGCCGGCCAAGTCGGCCAGCTTGAAAGTGTGAGTTAAGCCAAATTTCGCCCCGAACCAGCGGAGACTGTAGAGAAATTCAATGGCTTCGGGGTAGGTCATTAAAGTCTCCACGAATGGAGCAATCGTCCGTAACCATGGATTTCAGTGGGCACTAACTCGGGCATCAGTAAATTCCGAGCATTTAGCGGCGGAAAAAGTAGCTCAAGAAATCGTCGATGACGTGCCGCGGGTAGGTAGCAGGATCGCGCTCAGGATGATCGAAGTCGAATTCAAACGGACAAGGGCCTTCGGTTCGCATTTTCCAAAAGCCTGGTCTGTCGAGGAGTCTTGGGAGCAGAGAGTCCGCCAACTCAAGGATTCTCTCCAGGCTGGCTCCGCGATGGTGAGAAACGAAATCGGGAGCGATCGGGAACTCCAGGTCCGGACAATCATTTTCCGGCGCCGTCGAACTATTCGTGTTCGCAAGCATAGAGAACCTTTTCGTAGAGGTCGGCGTTGCCATACTTTAAGAATAAATCCCGGATTGTGGGAGACCGCAAGTCAATCTTGTTCAATTGCACTAAGTGCATGACATCCTCAAAATCTTTCAAAAAACGCCGTAAATTGCTATGCTTTAGCGCGTGCAATTTAAGCGCAATGAGGTGCTCTAAAGAGACAAGCTGGAGAACGGCGCCGCCGATGGTTTTTGGCTTGGCTTCTGCCGTGATGCGCTCAAAGGTCGCTTCGTTTACGAACATTAAGTCGATGGGCCAGTTTGGTCCTTGGCGCGCGGCGTACTGACTAAAGACTTGGGCTTCGTGTATAAGCTCATACCCTAAAGCCAACACAAGTGAATGCCACGATTCCTTTTGGACGCGCTGGACCAGAATGTCAAAGTCCGTGGTCAGTCGAGAATATCCATGCTCGATAACGGCCAGTCCGCCAATAACCACAAATGTCAACCCTCGCTCTTTTGCAGCGCGTTCGACGGACTGAAAAACGCTCATACTCTTCCCGCGAGCTCGACTCAGCGCGCGTGGTTGTGCGCGTGCGCAGCAGCGATGAATCCCTTAAACAACGGATGCGGCTGGTGAGGTTTGCTGTGGAATTCCGGGTGAAACTGGCTGGCGATGAAGAACGGATGGTTGGCTAGCTCAATGATTTCCACCAGGTTTCCATCGGGAGTGAACCCGCTGAACACGAAATCAGCTTTCTGAAAGGGCTCGCGGTAAGCGTTATTGAATTCGTAGCGGTGGCGATGGCGCTCTTTGACGACAAACGCGCCGTAGAGCCGGGCGGCTTTGGTCCCCACAACGAGTTGGCAGGGCTGGGCTCCTAACCTCATGGTCCCGCCTTTTTTGGTGACCCGGGTCTGTTCGTCCAGCATGGCGATGACCGGGTGCGGTGTGTTGGGATCAAATTCGGTCGAATGGGCTTTGGCCAGTTTAAGAACATTGCGGGCGAACTCAATAGTGGCGATTTGCATTCCCAGGCAAAGGCCCAGATAAGGAAGATTGTTCTGACGCGCATAACCCGCCGCCAGGATTTTCCCTTCGATTCCCCGCTCGCCGAACCCGCCCGGCACCAGCACGCCACCTAATCCCTTTAATAGCTTTTCGGGGCCGTCTCGTTCGATTTCCTCGGCGTCGACCTTTTGGATCTCAACACCGCAGTCGTTGGCAACGCCGCCGTGAATGATGGCTTCGTAGACCGACTTATACGCATCCTGCAGCTCAATGTATTTGCCGACTACACCGATTCTAACCCGGCGTTGCGGCGCAATGATTTTACGCAGGATTTCCTGCCAGTGCGCCATGTCGGGCAAGGGCGTATCCAGGTGAAGCTGCTGGCAGACCAGGTCGTCGACTCGCTCGCGCTGAAGCATCAAGGGCACCTCGTAAATGCTATGATCAACATCTTTCTCCTCGATCACCGCCTCGAAGGGCACATTGCAAAACATCGAAATCTTGCGGCGCAGCTCCTTATCCAGCGGCTTTTCGCACCGGCACACCAGGATGTGCGGCGCGATGCCGATTTCACGCAGTTTCGCCACGGATTGCTGCGTTGGCTTGGTTTTGAGCTCGCCGGCCGCCTTGATGAAGGGCACGTAGGTCACGTGCAGGAACAGGGCGTTGTGCGGTCCGACTTCAAGAGCGAACTCCCGGATGGCTTCCAGGAAAGGCAGGCCCTCGATATCACCCGTCGTTCCACCAATCTCAGTAATGATAACGTCGGCCTTGGTGTGCTCGGCCAGCACGTGAATGCGGTTCTGGATTTCATTGGTGACGTGCGGAATGACCTGAACGGTTTTTCCGAGATATTTGCCCTCGCGCTCATTGTTGAGCACAGTTTGATAGACCTGGCCGCTGGTCAGATTGTTGAGCCGCGTGAGCTGACAGTTGGTAAACCGCTCGTAATGACCTAAATCAAGGTCCGTCTCGGCGCCATCATCGAGCACGTAGACCTCGCCATGCTGATACGGGTTCATCGTGCCGGGATCGACGTTCAAATAAGGATCGAACTTCTGGAGAACGACTTTGAGCCCGCGATTTTCCAACAGAGTGCCCAACGAGGCGGCCGTCAGGCCCTTGCCGAGGGAGCTCACCACGCCGCCGGTAACAAAAATGTATTTCATCTGATTGCTTTCAAGACTTGTTCGACGCGCTCGACGTCCGCCGGAACATCCACGCCAATGCTGTCGTAGTTAACCTGGACCACAGCGATGGAAATTCCGTTCTCGAGCGCGCGCAACTGTTCGAGTTTTTCCGCCAGCTCGAGCGGCGAGGCGGGGCATTGCACCAAACGCAACAAGGTTTCCCGCCGGTAACCATAAATGCCCAGGTGTTTCAAAAAAGGAAACGCCGCCAATTGTTCGCTCACCGAACGACTGGCGGCTTCGCGCAGGAACGGAATCGTGCGCCTGGAAAAGTATAGAGCTTTGCCGGCTCGGTTGACAACGACTTTTACTACATTGGGATTGTCATATTCCGCCACCGCCCTTATGGGAGTTGCCGCCGTAGACATTTCCACATCTTCCAAGGCCTCGGCAACGGAGTCGATGACTGCAGGATCGATAAGCGGCTCGTCGCCCTGGATATTGACGACTGCGTCGCAGGCGCAGCGCCTTGCTGCCTCGGCTATCCGGTCCGAGCCGGTCTGGTGATGGCTTCCGGTCATCTCAACGCGACACAACGGCTTAACAACTTGGGCGATACGCTCGTCGTCGGTGGCAACGATAACCTCAGCCAGGCAACGAGCCATTTGACACCGCTCGACGACGCGCACGACCAAGGGCTTACCGGCGATTAAGGCGAGTGCTTTGGCGGGGAAACGGGTGGAGGCATAACGGGCGGGAATGATGCCGACGACTTTCATCCGCACCTTGTAGCCGGACAGCGCGTGGATTGCACGGCTGAAACTCCTGGGAACACGGGCGAGACGCCGGCGAGTTTCCTGGTCAACGGACTGTAAGGTGCCGGCGAGACGCCCGCGCTCCCGGGGCAGAGCTAAAGCACCCCGGCCTGCAGCTTATAGCTTAGCGTATTGTAGTACCTGCGCTTGAGGCCGCGCTTTTTGCGCTGACGCTCGCGAGCTTTGACCAGGTGCTTTAGGCAGCGAGAACCTTGTGCAGCCGGCTCACCGCATTCGGTGCAGCGTTTGTCCCGTTGGCGGCGCATTTGATATTTGCGCTGCCGTGAAATAGGCAAGTGAGTGAATTCGTCGATAATGTAATTCTTCATGGCCGCAAAGAGTTTTTGTTTTGCCTACTGCAGGCCAACCTCAATCATTTTCCCTGTCGCTGCGGAACGATAGTCAGACCGTTGGCGCTCTACAATCGTGCTTGACACGATCTTGCCATCGTGGATTCCACGATACCTCCCTCCCCGAGCTACGTCACCGAGCCTGGCGATTCACCCATTCGACCGCGCGACGGACCAACTCCAGGGCGTTGTTCAGTTTCAGTTTTTCTTTGATATGCGCGCGATGCGTCTCGACGGTGCTGATGCTCAAGTGGAGCTTCGAGGCGATTCGCCGGGTTGCGTGACCGTGGCCAACCAGCTCGAATATCTCCAGCTCGCGATCGCTCAGTCCTTCGACACCGGTCGCGCGAGCCCGTTTGGGACGATCGAAGTGCTCGTGCACGAGGCGGCTGCGCATGGGATCGCTCAGGTACAGCTCGCCTCCCAGGACCGTGCGGATGGCGTTCATAACTTCGCTGGTGGGGGCTTGTTTCATGACGTATCCCCGAGCGCCGGCTCGCAGGGCGCGCCGCGCGTAAAGTGCTTCGTCGTGCGTGGAAAGGACCAGAACAGGCAATGCAGGATGGCGGCTTTTGAGGTGTTTGATCAGCTCCAACCCATTGGACTCGGCGAGCGAAATATCCACGATCGCCAGGTCCGGCTGAAGCGTATCAATCGCGACAATAGCCTTGACGGCAGCGCCCGCCTGGCCGCAAACCTGCAAGTCGGGTTGATAATTAATCAACTGGGCAAAGCCTTCTCTCGTGACCGGGTGATCCTCCACCAGGAAAAGACGCCGTTTGAGCGTCTGTGCATCAGGGTGTTTGAGTTTCGAGCCCACAAAAATCATCGCACGCGCCCGCTTCCCAAAGGCGAACCTCGGAGCCGGCAGATCACCACCGTGCCACCGGAGGTTCCCGGTCCGATCTCAACGGAGGCGCCGATGGCCCGCGCCCGGTAGCTCATCAGATGCAGACCCATGCCGCTCTTGCGGTTGGGCGGCTGATGGAAGCCCGAGCCATTGTCCTGGATCCTCAACACGAGGTTTTGTTTGCGTCCGGATAAGCGAACAGAAATCCGGCTGGCGCGTCCGTGTCGGATGGCGTTATTGATGGCTTCCTGGGCAATCCGGTAGAGGTGTGTGGCCGCCAGGTGATCGTGGACGAGCACGGGTTGCTGGAAATCGCAATGGCAGGTCAGGCCGTAAACATTGGCGACGCTGGCGGTCAACTCTTCCAGCGCTGACATGAGACCACGCGCCTCCAGATCGACTGGATGCAACCCGCGCGCGATGTTGCGCGCCTGCTGAATGGCGCCGTTCAACAGGGCTTCGATGGCCCTGGCGTCGACAGCCTCAGCGGGCGCCTTCGGCTGGAGCTTTTGCTCAAGGAGCGTCGTTTTGAATTTGATGCCGCTGAGCAGTTGGCACAGCCCATCATGCAAATCCTGGCCGATGCGCTCGCGTTCCTGGTCGGAAATCTCGAGGATTTGCTTTTCCAGCCGTTCCCTCTCAGTGACGTCATTGGCGGCGATCAAAAGCCGGTCCCCGAGCAAGGTGCCGACGAACTCGACCCGGCGCAGAGAACCGTCCTTGCACGTCACTTCCACCTCGGGTGGGCGCACTTCCTTGCCCGCGCTGAGGCCTTTCTTGAGATAGGTGCGCCACTGGGCAGCGACCTGGCGGCGATACATGGGGTTGGGATAGGCGCGCGCGAACCAGGCGGCGGAAGTGGGTATTTCCTGATGTGAATAGCCGAACTTTTCCTCGAACTTGCGGTTGAGGTACTCGATGGTGCCTTTCATGTCGTCGACCGAAAGAGGCACAGGCGAGGCGTCAATCACCTGGCGAAAATGAGTTTCCCCATTGTGCAAAGCATGTTCGGCACGAAGACTGCGATTCTCGGCTTCCAGCGCTGCCACGCGCCGCAGCAATTGCCGCCGCGGAGAAGCCGCAGCGGGCGGGCGCCGACTGTTACGTTTTCCCACCCGGCGCACGTCCGATGGCTTCGGATTTCGAGCTTTGGCTTCGCGCATACACTGGGTCCGCTTCGTGCGTGATGAAATGACGTTATTCGTGTCTAATGTCTCAGGACCAACCGGCAAAGCAAGGCAATCGAACGCGCACACCGATGAAGCTACTCCCATCTGAGTTACCCAAAACCGCGGCGCGCGAGAAGCTCGCGATCGCTCCGATACAGGAGTCCAAGCCTCTGGCGACATCAGAGGTGGCCGCGGTGGCTCACGCCCTTATTGGGAACGTGGAAAAGGTCATCGTGGGCAAGCCCGAGCAGGTTAAGCTGGCCGTCGCCACGTTGCTGGCCGAAGGGCATCTTTTAATTCAGGACATACCGGGCGTCGCCAAAACAATGCTGGCGCGGGCCATCGCGCAAAGCGCCGGGGGTTCCTTCAAACGAATTCAATGCACCCCGGACCTCCAACCGACCGACGTCCTGGGCGAGCCTTTCACCGTGCCTGAGACCGGGAAGGTGGAATACCAATTCGGGCCGCTGTTCGCGCAGTTTGTGCTGGTGGACGAAATCAACCGGGCCAGTCCACGCACCCAAGCGGCGATGTTGGAGGCGATGGGCGAAGGCATGATCTCGGTGGAACGAGTAACTTACCGGATGGAACGCCCTTTTATGGTTATTGCCACCCAGAACCCCATCGAGCATGAAGGCACCTTTAGCTTGCCCGAAGCTCAATTGGATCGCTTTCTCATGCGGATGAGCCTGGGCTATCCGTCGCCTCGCGACGAAAAGGAGATGTGCCAACGTTTCCAACTGGGCCACCCGATCGAGCGATTGAAGCCTGTCACAAACCCCGACGCGATTATGAAGTGCCAGGAGGCAGTCCGCAACGTGCGGGTCGCTTCGGAAGTTTGCGACCATATCCTGGCGCGCGTCCAGCAGACTCGCGGTCATCCCGGGTTGCTGCTGGGCGCCAGCCCGCGAGGTTCCTTGGGACTATTTCGGGCGGCCCAGGCAATGGCGGCGATTCAAGGGGAGAGTTTGGTGTCCGTTGCCCAGGTTGACGCGTTATTGGAAGTAGTGTTGGCTCACCGCCTCATCGTGCAGCCGGAACGCAAAAGCCGCTGGAACGCGGGAAACGATATCATTGCCGAGATCCTCACAGGCAAGAAATCTGCTGGCACTGACAAGTAGCCATATTTAGGCTGCTGCCATGATACCCAAATGCAGCCGGCCCGCGGATTCCTCCCTGTTGGAATGTAGATTCTGCCTTTCCCTAGTAGCTCTTGGGTTAGTGGTGGTCCCAATTCAAGGCTTGGCTCAGACCGGCCAAGCCCATTCCGTAACTTCGCCTGACGGCTGGATCGAAGTCTTCATCCATCTGCCGGCTGGTAGCTCAGCCGAAAGTCCTCGTTGGTCGGCCAGATTTCGCGGCAAGCCGATCCTCTCCGATTGCCGCCTGGGACTGCAGACCGCCGATGCGGGCGATGTCATGGCCGGCGCGCGCTTGGTGCGGCAGCGCAGCCGTTCGGTTGACCAACGAATCCAGGTCCTGTTCGGCAAATCCGACCAGGCCCGCGACCGTTTCCATGAAACCCGCTTTTGGCTGGAAACAGCGGCGCATCGGCCAGTCGAACTGGTGTTTAGATGTTACGACGATGGCGTCGCCTTGCGCTACGAGTTACCCATCGACAAAAAGGTTGTCCCGGTCGTTATCACGGACGAGACGACTTCCTTCGGTGTCGAGGGGAATCCAACCGCCTACGCGCAATATCTCGAGAGCTACACCACTTCGCACGAGCATAACGTGACGCCGGTTCGCGCTCGCGAGCTGCCGCCCGGGCAATTGCTCGACATGCCGCTCACGCTCGCCTGGGAAGACGGCACCTGCGCGGCAATCACCGAGGGGGCCTTGCGTCATTACGCGGGCATGTCGCTCCGCCGTGCAACGGGCGCGGTCGACCGAGTTGAACTGGTTTGCCAGCTCACGCCGCGGCCAGACGGCTCGAAGGTTGTCCGCCCTCTTCCGCTGCAGACCCCCTGGCGGGTGCTGTTGATTGGGGATCGTCCTGGAGCACTGCTCGAATCCGGCACGCTCTATTGTTTAAACGAGCCATCCGTCATCAAGGACGTTTCGTGGATCAAACCAGGTAAAATCACCTTTTCGTGGTGGAATGGGGACGTCTATGACGGCAAGCGCGACCTGCCCATCCTGTCATTTGCCATGGCGAAAAAGTACATCGACTTTTGCGCGCGCACCGGCATTCCCACTCACTCGCTCACCTCCGATGAAAAGACCGTGTCGCCTTGGTACTTTCAATCCACTCAGGGTGTTGCACCCGGGCCGGATACGGATGTGACCCGGCTGCGGGCGGATTTCGACTTGCCGGCCATCCGACAATACGCCGCCTCGAAGAATGTGCGCCTCTGGACCTGGGTGCACCAGGGCGCCTTGCGCGGACGCGTCGAAGAAGCTTTTACCGCCTTCGAAAAATTCGGCTGGGGCGGCATGATGGTCGATTTCTTCGACCACGACGACCAGGACTCCGTCGAACATGCCGAGGCAATTCTGCAAGCCGCCGCGCGACACCATCTCCTCATTCATTTTCACGGGATTTGGAAACCGACCGGTTGGCAGCGCACCTATCCCAATCTTATGAACCACGAGGGCGCGTTGAATCTTGAATATCTAAAGTGGAGCGACCGCTGCCCGCCCGAGCACAATCTCATGATGGCCTACACGCGGCTCATCGCGGGGCCGATGGATTATCACCTGGGCGGATTCCGGGCGGTGACCCGCGCCGAGTTTCAGCCCCACAACATCGCGCCGAACGTGCTCGGCACACGCTGCCATATGCTGGGCCTGTACGTTTGCTACGATAATCCCAATCCCATGGTCGCCGATTACCCCACCGCTTACGAAGGGCAGCCCGGATTTGAGTTCCTGCAACTGGTCCCGACGTGGTGGGATGAGACCCGGGTGCTGGTCGGCAAAATTGGTGAAGTCCTCGTGACCGCGCGACGCAAAGGCAAGACCTGGTATGTCGGCGGCATCTCGGCCGGCCCGGCCCGCGACCTGGATCTGCCGCTATCCTTTCTGGGCTCCGGGCGATACACCGTTAGGGCCTGGAAGGACGCTCCTAACGCAGACTCCCAGCCAAACCACATCGCCACCGAAACGCTTGAGCTCGCGTCCGCCAACTCACTCCCCATCCATTTCAGCCCCGACGGCGGCTTTGTCGCCCAGCTTGTTCCCAACGGATCAGCAAGATGAGTTTTGGGGGCGCAGCCGCAATGACTGAGCGGCGAACCAAAAATCGCTGTCATGCCAAGAGGGTTCTGAAGTAACATTTCCTGTAATCACTTATGAGCTTTGTCGAAGCCAGGAAAGGGTCCGGTGCTTTTACTCTCATCGAGCTGTTAGTAGTGATTGCCATTATCGCCATTCTGGCCAGTTTGCTCTTGCCGAGCCTGGCTAAAGCCAAAACCAAGGCCCAAGGCATTAGTTGCATGAGCAACCTCAAACAGCTTACTACGGCGTGGTGGCTCTATGCCGACGATAACGGTGAAAAGCTTCCTGGCCAGGACGCTTGGGTTTCCGGGTGGCTCGACTTCAACGGTGCCAATCCAGACAACACAAACCTGCTCTATTTGCTCGATTCACGCTACGCCAGCCTGGCTCCTTACACCCGCTCGGCCGGCATCTACAAATGCCCCGCCGATCAAAGCGCCGTAACGATTGGAGCGCGCCGATACCCCCGGGTGCGCAGCATCTCGATGAATACCACCTTGGGAGATGACGGGCTCGGCTCGGCCTATCGTTGGTGGATCGGCTCTCCTCCCTATCGCCAATACCACAAACGCACCGAACTGGACAACCCCGCTCCCAGCCACTTGTGGGTCTTTGTCGACGAACATCCCGACAGCATCAACAACGGCGACATGGCCGTCAAATGCGACGCCGTCGGCCCCGACGCCCAATTCGTGGATTATCCGGCCAGTTACCATAACGGCGCTTGCGGTTTCTCCTTTGCCGATTCCCACGCCGAAATCAAAAAGTGGCTCGACCCGCGGACTAAACCTCCGGTGACATACACTGGAATCATTAACGGCCGTCCTTCACCTAATAATTCCGATATTGCCTGGATGCAGGAACGAACTTCCAGCCGCCGTTGATACTTCTCGCTCTACAAAAGTGGAGTAGCTTTCAACTCGTTGCGTGAGCCCGCTGGATCATCCCCCACTTGACCAACCAAGGCTTCCGGTGGACCCTATGCAATCAGCCCGGGTAGAATCAACCTGGGGGCTCGCGCTGTCGAAAAACCAATAAACCTCGTCACGACCTATGGCAAAATACGTTGAATGGAACATGGAAGGTTTCGAGTTTGCCAACTGCAACTGCAGTTGGGGATGTCCTTGTCAATTCAACGGCCCGCCAACCAATGGGAATTGCCGGGCGTTCTGTTTTATCCAGATCGACAAAGGACATTTTGGGGATGTCCATTTGGATGGCTTGCGGTGGGGCATTTTGGGAGCTTGGCCGGCCGCCATCCATCTGGGCAACGGCACCTTCCTGTCGGTCATCGAGGAACGCGCCGATCCCAGGCAGCGACAGGCCATCGAGGCGATCTCTCACGGAAAAGAAACCGAGCCTGGCAGCCTGATTTGGCAGGTCTTTTCCACAACTGTAACGAAGCTGTTACCCACTGCTTACAAACCCATCGACTTGTCGATTGATTACCCGGCGCGAACCGCGCGATTGAGCGTTCCCAATCTGATCGAAGGCCGCGCTGAGCCGATTCGCAACCCGGTCACTGGCGCTCCCCACCCGGTGCGCGTCACCATGCCGACCGGTTTTGAATTTACGGAAAGCGAAGTGGTCAACGGCAAATCCAAAGCCACGGGGCCAATCACCCTGGAACTCGATGGCTCGCATGCGCACCTGGCGCGAATCCATTGGAGTACGCATGGAGTGGTGCGATCCTAAGACCCGCCTGGAATCCCTGCTCCTGCGTGACCGATGGATCATCGGCGTCACGTTGGTGCTCGTGACCGCGTTGTGCTGGGCCTGGATTGCGCCCATGGCCGTTGATATGTACGGCTCCATGAGCGGTTCGTCCGCCTGGATGATGACTAAAAAGTGGGACCTGACTCACCAAGTCCTGCTCTTTGCGATGTGGACGGTGATGATGATCGGGATGATGCTGCCTTCCGCGACGCCCGCATTATTCCTCTATGGCAGTGTCATCCGCAAAAGCCCGGAAGGCGAACGCGCGCCGGCTTATGTGTACGCTTTCGGCGGAGGTTACCTGGTTGCCTGGACCGCTTTCAGCCTGGTCGCCACCGTGCTCCAGCTTTTGCTCAGCCATTGGCTGATGCTCTCCCCCATGATGGAAGCGCGCGCGCGTTGGTTTGGCGCGGCATTGCTGATCATCGGCGGGATATATCAACTCACCCCGTTCAAGCAGACCTGCCTCGCATCGTGTCGGTCTCCTGCGCTCTTTATCACCAGGCACTGGAAACGGGGGCTCGTCGGCGGGTTTCGCATGGGCCTGGAAATGGGATGGTACTGCCTGGGCTGTTGCTGGGCGCTGATGCTGCTGCTCTTTGTTGGCGGAGTGATGAACCTTTGGTGGATCGGGGCGCTGACGGTCTTCGTTTTGCTCGAAAAACTCGCCCCGCTCGGCGCGCAAGGCGGCCGGCTCTCAGGTTTGCTAATTATCGGGCTGGGAATCTGGACGTTTTTGAAATAGGGCCGGGAGGATCGTCCAGCGGTCTCTTACGGCGGGCGGCGAGCGGACATTCTTGTTTTCCTGGGCCTCCGCTTCGCTTCAGCCCAGGCTTTAACAGGACGGGCTTTCAGCCCTAAGAGAACCGCCTGTTGCTTTTTCATCTTGAAATCCTAGTCAGGTGTTACGGTCGCCTCAACCCGCGAAGCGAAACGCCCAATTGAAGATCAGGCTTTAATCCGCCAGCCGCCCGGTCGGTGAAGAAGCTTTTCCCGAGACAACATTACCGGGAGCGGCGGGAGGATCATCCGCTGCATCGAAAAAGCCGATAAACATTTCATCCCACGATTGCAGGCCGAACTGGACGCGTTTGGAAGGCGCGGGATTGGAAGGGTTGGCGAGGGAATTATCAAATCCGCCGGTGACCATCAACCAGGCGCCTTTTGGCACGCGCCGTGGTTCGGCCAGGCGATAAACTGTTTGCCAGTTGAAATCGTAGCGCGGGACATTCAGCAAGGTCTCGCGATGTCCATTGGGCAGGAGCAACTCGAACCTCATCCATTTTCCTCGCAGATGCATGTGGGGCATGAGGCTGTAAACAGTGGCCGGCCGGGTAAACCCGTAGATGGCGGAGTCGCGCGATTCATCGGTTCCCGGGGCGATGTTGAGATCGGTCTGGATAGCTGAGCGAGTCGTCAGTTCGCGCTCGGGTCGGCTGGGCAGGACATAAAAAGCAACCTGGGTTTGGTCCGTCTGTGGAGACCCGACCGTGGTGTAATGCATCTCCAGGTCGATTTTTGCTCCTTGAGGGAGTCTCTTGCCTGTTC
>Ga0210409_10002166_pt1 | contig 23787 bp, 20 predicted proteins | sample IncBWH17MmetaG_FD_161649 | JGI IMG/M metagenome (GOLD analysis project Ga0210409, IMG submission 161649) | Forest soil microbial communities from Barre Woods Harvard Forest LTER site, Petersham, Massachusetts, United States - Inc-BW-H-17-M | ecosystem: Environmental > Terrestrial > Soil >...
TCAAATACTCGTTGATCGAGTCAGAGCAATCGCCAACCGCAAAGGCGTAAAACCCGGGCAACTAGCCCTCGCATGGGTGCTCGCCAAAGGCGAAGACCTAATCCCCATCCCAGGAACCAAGCGCCGCAAATACCTCGAAGAAAACGCAGCCGCAGCAGACATCCACCTGACCCCAGCCGAAGTCGCAGAGCTAGAAGCCGCCTTCCCACAAGATGAAATCGTAGGCGAGCGATACGCCGCCGCAAACCTGAAAGCCATCGACCGCTAACCCACAACTCCGGGTGCCCCATCCTTCGCGCTTTTGCGAAGGGTGGGGTATCGTGCGCAGCACGACCGTTCTCGCTTCCCCAGCCACAAACCCCAAGTCCCATCCTCTGCGCCTCTCATTGCGCCGACGGAATTCAAAACCTCTCCCAGCTAGCTCTTGCATTTACCCGCTCACCCGTCACAACCCTCCCTGCTTTATCCTGTCATCATGTCACGCGGTTTCTTCATCACCTTCGAAGGTCTGGACGGCTCCGGCAAAACCACCCAGCTTCGCCGTCTCGCCTCACACCTCGAATCCGAAGGCCACAAAGTCGTCACCCTACGCCAACCCGGCGGCACCGTCTTGGGAGACCGCATCCGCAGCATCCTTCTCGACTCCAAATCCGAAGCCACCCTCGGCCCCATCGCTCCCCTCGCCGAGATGTCTCTCATGTTCGCCGACCGCGCCCAGGCCATCGCCGAAATCATCCTCCCCGCCATCAACGCCGGCAACATCGTCCTCTGCGACCGCTACACCGACTCCTCCGAGGCCTATCAGGGTGGAGGCCGCCAGCTAGGCAGCGAGCGTATCCTGGCCATGCACCGTGCCGCCTGCGACAACCTCCAGCCCGACCTGACCATTCTCCTCCTGCCCTCCCTCGAAGCCTCTCTCCACCGCGCTCGCCGCCGCAACCAGCGCCACGTCCAGCAAACCGGCTCCGACGAGAATCGTTTCGAGCGCGAGTCCGACGACTTCTACCGCCGCATCTACCAGAAATACGAAGAGATCGCCGCCCGCGAACCCAATCGGGTCATACCAATACGCGACGACGCTTCCATTGATGCCATCCAAACCCGCATCCGCGAGCTAGTAGCCTCACGCATCAAAACTCCAGTAGCAACCCCATGACCACCCAGCCACCAATCCTTGAGGACCCACCCAAAAGAGCGTGCCCCATTCCCGGCCTCTCGGACATGGGTTCCTCCAATCCAAAAGATCCAACTCCTTCGACAAGCCCTTGGCGGATGCCCCCAGGCCTGAAACACTCCCTCCCCTTCTACGCCCGCAAACCCTGGGTCAAAATCGGTTCCCCCATCCTCCTCTTCGAACACCTCCACGCCACCTACGGCAACATCGCCCACTATCGCTTCATGGGCACCCCCATCGTCTTCATCAACGACCCCGAATACATCCGCGAGATCCTCATCAATCAAGGCTCCAGTTTCGTCAAGGAGCGCACCGTCCGCCGCATGAAGATCCTCCTCGGCGAAGGCCTCATCACCTCCGACGATCCCATTCACATCCGCCAGCGCCGCATCGCCGCCCCGGCCTTCCATCGCCAGCGCATCGCCGCCTACGGAGACCAGATCGTAGCCAGCGCCGCAGCCCACCGCGACCGCTGGCAGCCCGGCCAGACCATCGACATCAGCGCCGCCATGATGTCCCTCTCGCTCGAGATCGTAGCCCGCACCCTCTTCGACACCGAGGTCACCGACGACATCCGCCGCATCAACGACGAGGTCAACACAATCATGGACCTCTACAACTTCATCGTCGCCTTCCCCAAACTCGAATCCTTCCTCCATCTGCCCATCCCGGGCCTCATCAAATTTCGCAAATCCAAAGCCCGCCTCGACGCCGTAGTCAACCGCCTCATCGCCGAACACAAAGCCTCTGGCGTAGACAAAGGCGATCTCCTCTCCATGCTCCTCTCCTCCCGCGACGAAGAAGATTCGCAACACACAGGCATGTCCGACGAGCAGGTCCGCGACGAAGTCCTCACCATCTTCCTCGCCGGTTACGAAACCGTAGCCAACGCCCTTACATGGACCTGGTATCTCCTCAGCCAAAACCCTGAAGTCGAAGCCAAACTCCACGCCGAACTAGACATTGTCCTCGGCCCCCATCGCCTCCCCACCCTCGCCGACTACCCCAACCTCCGCTACACCGAACAGGTCTTCGCCGAATCCATGCGTCTCTACCCACCCGCCTGGGCCATGGGCCGCATGTCCACCAAACCCGTCACCCTCGGTCCCTACCGCATCCCCCCTGGCGCTCATTTCTTCTTCAGCCAGTACATGATGAGCCGCACCCCCGAGTACTATCCCGACCCGCTCCGCTTCGACCCCGACCGCTTCACTCCCGAAAACAAAGCTGCCCGCCCAAAGTTCACCTACTTCCCCTTCGGCGGAGGCAGCCGCCAATGCATCGGCGAGAGCTTCGCGTGGATGGAAGGTGTCCTCTCCATCGCCACCATCGCTCAACGCTGGCGAATGACCTACCTCGGCCCCACACCACCCATCCCGCAAGCCAAGATCACCCTCCGCCCCCGCGATCCCCTCATGATGCAACTCACACCGCGCTCCTAGACCGGATACGTCGGTCGGGTGCCCCATCTTCGCGACGGCTTTATCGTCGCTAAGGTGGGCAATCGCGCGGATGCGCGATCCTCTTTTTTCACAAGCCACGAGTTCCAATAAAACCTAAGAGACACGCGGATTCAGCGAATAAGTCCCCATCCACTTAGCCTCCGCCAGCACATGCCCCTTCACAGCCGCCTGCACATTCGCCGGTGTTCCCGCGCCCTTCACCTCCAGCCGTTCCACATCCAGCGCATACACCGTAAAGACATAGTGATGCACAATCGAGTCGTTCCACGGAGGACACGGCCCATCGTATCCATAATGATCTCCCGCACTCCCGGAATAGTCATTGATTCCCTGCCGCATCCCACCAGAAGCCTCGGGCCCTTTCTTATCTCCATTGCTCTGGCTGCCCGCTGCGATCTCCCGCATCGATGCCGGAATGTCCCACAGCAGCCAGTGGTAAAAATCCCTGCGAGCGAGTGAAGCCGGAATCTCCCGGCCCTCCTTGTTTGCGTCATCGAACCTGCTCGGCACATCCGGGTCACGACAGATCAGCGCAAACGACCTCGTCCCCGCTGGCACATCGCTCCATGCCAGATGCGGATTGCGATTTTTACCCGGCGCGGTGTGGCTCTTCGCATCGATCACCGCGAAAGCAAACTCCCCGGGGATCGCCGCGCCGTCACGAAAACTCTCACTCTTCAATTGCATTTCCATCACCTCTCGTTCCTTGGATGCATCTTCTCAACCTCCGCGCTCCCAATCAACCGCTGCGGCGTACGCGGATGGAAAGCGCTCAACCCGTGACGGACTCCCTCACCCTGGAGTATCCTTTCTGGCAAGAGGTGCGCCATGCTCAGGAGAGAATTCCTTCGCAAGACAGCCACTGGTATGGGAGCCGCCTGGCTATCCTCCACGACATCCCTTGCCTCCGTCCTCGCCTTCGAAACCCCTTCCCAGAAATTCAACGCGCACGACGAGATCACCCTCGGCAAAACCGGCATCCGGACCAGCCGCCTCGCCATGGGCACCGGAACCGTAGGCTTCGGTGGAGCCTCCAACCAAACCCGCCTCGGCATGAGCCCCTTCTCGCGTCTCCTCGTCAACGGCTACCACGAGAACGGCCTCCGCTTCTTCGATACCGCCGACTCCTACGGCAGCCATCCCTACGTCGCCACCGCACTCAAGCAACTCCCCCGCGACAAAGTCGTCGTCATGACCAAGACCGACAACCGCAACGGATCCGAGATCGCCGGCGACCTCGACCGCTTCCGCAAAGAGCTCGGCATCGACTACATCGACATCGTCCTCGTCCACTGCGTCACCGAGTCCGACTGGACAACGCGCTACCGTGGCGTCATGGACGCCCTCTCCGAGGCCAAGCACAAAGGCGTCATCCGCGCCCACGGCGTCTCCTGCCACAGCCTCACCGCTCTCCGCGCCGCTGCCGCCTCACCCTGGGTCGAAGTCGATCTCGTCCGTCTCAACCCCATCGGCTCCCACATGGACGCCGACCCTGACACCGTCATCAAGATCATCAAGCAGATGCGCGCCGACGGCAAAGGCATCATCGGCATGAAGATCCTCGGCCAGGGCGACATGCGCGACCGCCCCAGCGAAGCCCTCCGCTACGCCCTCAACAGCGGCGTCTTAGACGCCTTCACCATCGGCGCCGAATCCCAAAAAGAACAAGACGACCTAACCCAAAGAATCGCCGCCGCCTGACCCCTCTTTTTGCGCCGTCATGCGGTCATCCGTTTTTACGTCGTCATGCCGTTGCCTGTTTCACGTCGTCATGCGGCCATCTGTTACGTTGTCATCCTGACCCTTGAGCGAAGCGAAGGGGAAGGATCCCTGTATTCCGCTCTTGCCTCTGTTGTTGTATTTTTGTTGTCATCCCGTAGGGATCTGCTTCTGTCCTTGCCGTTGCTTGTTCTTCACTCCTAATAGTGGAACCGAAAGCGCACCTCACCATAAATCTCTCGCGGATCGTTATAGTGAAAGCCGCCAAATGTAAGACTGTTATCCAGCAATACTCTCCGATTGGCTACATTTAGCGCATTCACTGAGGCCGTAGTACGTTCCCCAAAGTTTTTGCCAACAGTAAGATCGAAGGTCGTATGCTCTGGCAAATACTCGCCTGGAAACTGGTCATTGGGAGAACCATTGTGAAAGCCCGAACCGTAGTACACATTGGTCGAAGCAAACGCATGGAAAGGCAAGGGCGTGTTGTATCCGACATTTAGAGTATTGCGTTGATCGTGATCGAGTGGAGTATAAGTGAAGTCCGCCGAACAATCCGGTGAAGCGATCGGATAGCAAACAAGGCCACCAGTAATAGCACCCCGCTGCTTCGCGATCTGGTTGGAATACGTAAGGTACGCCTGACCGCCGCGCCACAACCGCGCAGACCGAAGCGTCAACTCCCATCCCTGAATCAGCGCACCGTCGATGGTCACCGGGTAGTAGATACTAGACTCCCCCAGGTTGGAATGGTCGAGGAAGTTCTTAGCCCGCGTCTTGAAGGTACCGGCATCGAGCAGCCATCCGTGAAAAGGAATCTGCACGCCAAACTGATGCTCCTCGTCGCGCTCGCCATGCAGCGCCACAAACGTTGTGTTCTGGCTGTTGGCGTAGTCCACGATAGGCCCGGCTGCCGTCAGCAGTGGCGGCGGTTGATAGAAACGCCCATAGAAACCACGGAAGACCCAGTTGAGCTTAGGCACCTGGATCGCCGCTCCTACGCGAGGGCTTGTCGCATTCTCACTGAAAGAGCCCGTGAAATGCGACTGCCGTAGCCCGCCGATCAGGGTAAGCCACGGCGTCACTTTGTAATTGTCGGAGACAAACCCTTCGACCATCCCACCAGTAGCCGAATCGTTGATCTTAAAGTTTGGATAGCTCCCATCATTGAAGATTGAGCCGTAGGTATAGCTGTCATGCTGGCCAAACCCATAGAAACCCGCCTGCAAGGTATTACGGGCAATTTGAGTTGTGATGGATGCCTGCGCCCCAGCATAGTTTGATGCACGATCTGATGTAGTCGCTACCGGCAGATCGTTGATGTTCGGCTCATAGTTTGCCCTGTTGTAGTGGTAGAAAGGCGACACCTGCAGCAGCGTCGACGCGCTGAACGTGTGCGCCCACGTAAAGTCCACAATGCCATCCGTCTCACGCTGGCCGTCGCGCAACCCGCTCGAGTCGTACTGTTGGTTCTCCGCGCTGTTTGGATCGGGATCATAGGGAATCTGAAAATAATCAGTTCGCAACTGCGTCACGAGCCGGAGCTGGTCCTGCGGGGTCCGGTTATAAATGAACGATCCAAAGCCGCCATAGCCGTTAGCCGCGTTATGATGCGGCTGGGCAATCGGTGGTGACAGCCCATAGTCGCTGCGATTTCCGTTCAGACTCGCGTAATACGCAAACTTTTCCGTGTGGCTGCCAAAGTTCACCTGATTGTTCGTCTGGAAGAAACTGCCAAGACTCAGAACAATCTCGCCCTCGTTATTGCGCTCAAAACCGGTCCTCGGCACGACATTGAAGACACCATAGGTCCGGCCACCCACATCGGAGGCGTAGCTTCCCCGTTGCACTTCGAGATAGTCGATGTCTTTGGGATCAATCTGCGCCCCAAGGTTACTCGCAATATTGGTATTCGGAATCTGGACACCATCGATCTGCCAGCTCACCTGATGGCCGCCGCGGACATGCAGCATGTCATGGGTCACATAAGCTCCCGGCACGTAGTTAGTAATCATCTGCAAGCCGTTGGTCCGTTCTGCTCCCGGAGTTTGAGCTATATCGATGCGGCTTACAAGGGTCGTCGGCGTGGCCGAATCAACGTTCGTTGTTCTGCTTTCGGTCGAAACAGTCACAGATTCCTCAACACTCCCAACCTGCAATTCAAAGTGCAGCATGGGCGAGGTGTTCGACGCCAAAGTGATGGTCTGTTGAAGAATACGGAAGCCGGTCTGGCTTACTGTGACGACGTACTCTCCCAGCGGTATGGCAGGCAGGCTAAAGCTACCATCCTGATTTGTCTGCCCGGAAGCCGTGAAATCAGAGTTCACAGCGCGGATCGTGATCTTCGCTCCGCTGATAGGACGGTGCTGAGGATCATGGACGATACCCTGCACCTGACCAAAAATGCTGGCATGGGCAACCTGGCTAAAGAAAAAACATAAGAGAATGAAGCAGCATACAAATCGGCGCATCGAGCGGCTCCTCGCCAAAGGGCTTGAGTCGTGGCAGCAGACGTAGCAGCGGCTTACCTGGCGCCGGTCCAGCAAGAGGCGAAGGACAAAGCCAGCGCTGCTAAAGGAGAAGCATTAGCCGAGGATTGTGGGAGGACCGCGTTTTTGGCGGGAGCGATCTTGCGAGATGCGGCGGCGCGATTCGGTTTGGGCGATACCAGCCGGATGACTCGTCAAAGGAACCAGATCCGCTGTGGCGCTCGGATTGATCAGAGGATTAGGGTGTGCAGCCGCCACTGCCTGAGGACAATGGGGACACGTCTGGGCGGGAGCGCCAATCTGAGTATCACCCGGAATTTCACGCGGGGACACCGTCGCCCTCCCCGCCATGTTCGTCATGCAATGATGCTTGCCGTTTCTCCGGCAGCACGCCGGCAGACCAGCCTCAGCATCCAACCCCATCGCGAAGAGTGGGGAGACGAGAGGAAGGCCAAAAGCAGCCAGCAGCAGGATGGACAAAAGTCTACGCAATGCTTCGATTAAGCACCAAATCCTCCCAATCTGCAAGATCGGCACCTCATATCTTGAGTCGTCGTCCTCCTGAAAGTCCGTATCTTTGCCTCATTGCCACACGTCGCCATCCTGAACACCACCTTTGACGTCGTCATCCTGACCCTTGAGCGAAGCGAAGGGGAAGGATCCCTTTATTTCGCTTTTGCTTCTGTCGTTGTATTTTTGTTGTCATCCCGTAGGGATCTGCTTCTGTCTTCGCCGTTGCTTGTTCTTCCACTTCCTCCCTTCCTACAACCCCCGCGCGGTCCACCATTGCTATACTTTGAAGGACTTCGACAACTCAGAAAGGACCGGTCTCCTCCTCATGAGCCTGAATACCCTCCTCACTGAGAACGCCGCGAACACCATGACATCATCCTCACCCCAGAGTGCCCAGGACCGTCTGGCCGTAGCCCTCGACGTCCCAAATGCCCAACAGGCTCTTGACCTCATAGACCGCCTCGAAGGAACCTGCCGCTGGGTCAAGGTAGGTATGGAGCTTTATTACTCCGCCGGCAACGCCTTCGTCGAAACCCTCCGCAAAAAGGGCTTCCAGGTCTTCCTCGACCTCAAGCTCCACGACATCCCCAACACCGTCGCCGGAGCCGTCCGCTCAGTCACGAGCGCCGGAGCCTCCCTGCTCACCATCCACGCCACCGGCGGCCCCGCCATGATGGCAGCAGCAGCCGAAGCTGCCAGCGCGCCCGGCTCGCCCCGTCTCCTTGCCGTTACGGTCCTCACCAGCATGGACGCATCCGAGCTCTCCGACATAGGCATCCCCTCGACCCCTGCCGATCAAGTCCTGCGTCTGGCCCTCCTGGCCCAATCTGCTGGAATCCATGGAATGGTCTGCTCCCCCGAAGAGGTAGCCATCCTGCGAGCCGAAACCCACCCCAACACCATGCTCGTCATCCCTGGCATCCGCCCCACCGGAAGCGACATCGGCGATCAGAAGCGCATTTCAACTCCAGCCGAAACCATAGCCCACGGAGCCTCGATGCTCGTCGTAGGCCGCCCCATCACCCGCGCCGCCAACCCAGCCGCCGCCGCTCAATCCATCCTCGACGAGATTGCCCACGCCGCAAAACCCTAACAAACTACATCCCGCTGTCCATCTTTACCACGCTTAAAACCACAAGTTGTCCACAAAAACACCATCGCGAAATACCAAAAATCCCAATAAAAAGCCCCCTGCACCACGCGAAAAAAAAATCGCGGTACAGAGGCTTTTAAATCCTGCAAAAAACTAAATTGCGTTTGTAATCTTGGAATCGCTCAGCCGCAAAGCCAACGCCTTAGCCGAACCGCCACCCCGCACAAACTCCGTAAGCTCAAGCTCTGTAATCACATAGCCAAGATCAGTCAGCCGCGATGCAAGCCCCGTCCCAACCGGACTCGTCAGAATATTTCGCCCCACATTGATCACATTGCAGGCAAACCGGGTAGCCTCTAACTCGCTGACAGCAATACGCTTATCCTCAGGATACGCAGCCTCGATCTTAGCCAGCGAAGCGGCATCAAACGCCCCCGGAAAATAAACCAGATGCCCCCCGCTAAGTGGAGCAAAGCAAGTATCCAGGTGATAAAACCGTGGATCCACGAGGTGCAGTGAAGTAACCTTCGTATGCCACGCATCCGCCACATGTTTATGGCTATGCTTGCACGTCCTAACCCCATGCGCAGCCCATAGATGCGTGCCCTCCGCATTGAAAAGCGCATCACCCTCGCCCTCAAATGCAGTCTCCCGAGGCGTCTCCCAAACCAGGAAACCCTCATCATGGAACCACTTACGCAGATGCTGCTCCTCGGGCTGCCGCTGCGGATGAGCGAAGCTCGAAACCGCCGCAACACCATGCTGCACCAGCGCCGAATGCGCCACAAACACCATATCCGGCGACCCGGAACGCGCATGAAGCAACCGCACATCCGCGATCCGCTGCAGGTGATAATGAAGATTTTTCCATTGCGCAAACGCCGTATCCCGCGACGGACGATGCAGATTTCCCGCCATCCACGGGTTGATGACGTAGTCCACGTCATACCACTCAGGCGGGCACATCAGGTAAGTTGGTCTATCTAAGTGGGGGAGTGATGCGAGGTTTGAAGCAGCTGAAGCGACCGGCGAAGCGATAATCATAAAAGCTGGTTTCCTACTTTCCGCTGTTGAGTCTGACTCTCTGAGAGGACAATCGTCAAGCGGTGTAATCGTAATTTTTTGTACAACTTTGGTTCGACTCAGCCGCCCACAAAAAGGGTTGACAACTACCACGCAGAAGGCGCAAAGAGGTGCCCCGGCACACAAAAGAGCACACGATAAAAGCCCGTCGCCGGGCCTCTATCCTGTGCTTTGATGTTCAGTTTTTCGAAACTAACTTTAGAGCTTCTCGAAGAAGTCACATGCTGAGCAGGAGATATAAACTCCGCCTGGCGTACCGCGTTCACGGTCCTTGACCCGCTTGACAATACGGGTGGGTTTGGAACACTTGGGGCAATCGGTGCTCTTGTTGGTATCCATGACCTTCTTACGGTCGCCGGTCTTGGCAATCTTTGCCATAATGCTTGCTCTCCCTGGTACGAATGTTTCGGCTCGCGCGCTGGATATCTGATCCTTAGATCGAAGACATCCGGGAACTTCTCGTAAGGATCGCCGGGACAGGCCACGGCGGAGATCAGAGAAGAACTGCGGTTGTGGCTCTCTAAAGAGTTTACACGAGTATGCGCATCATTGGAGATGCGGTGCCGACGGGTCCGTCGTTGGCGATCCCCCTTTGGAAACCGTTGGCTGGTTTGTAGTCGGAAATTGAACCCTGTTCATGTCCGTCGGCGGGGCCGCCTCGCCAGGCTGACGCAGAGTCGGCGGGGCCGCCGGTGTACCTTCCTCGCCAGTCGGTTTGCGGTCTCCGAGTGCGATCTCACGCGTAAGCGTCGGATCCTGATAGCCGCCCATCTCGTCTTTATCGTGAATCTCGACTTGCTTGCCCATCGCAGCGATCTCAACAACCGTTACCCGATCTCCAACGAACCGAATGAATCGGACCGTCTGCGGCACATGACCGTAAATCCACTCCTCATAACGCGCGCCATTCGCATCCCCGCTCTCCTGTTCCCGAATCTTGCTCTCTGGAGCGCCGAGTGCAGCCAGAACCATCCTATGATTCATACCCACCAGAACCTCATGAGCTGCGATGGCGCTCTTTAGCGGCGCGGGAAGCGTGTCCGCATAGGCCTGCTCCGAGGACTTGACCCCAAAGTCAATCACGGGCTCCAGCAAAGCCTTCACCTCGGGCGCTGATATTTCAGGCACAGCGCCCTTGAAAACCAAGGTAACTCGCGCCCCGGTCGGCTGTTCCCCGGGTTGTGCTACAGGATTGTCATTCAACGAGATGTGGCTGAGGAAACGATGTTTTGCATAAGGGCCACCGTTAAGATCGAAGACAATTCGGTCGCCCTTGATGGTCATTGCTGTGATGATCACGCGGTCGCCCGGCGCAGCTGACTGACCTTTCTGATAGATCATCTGCCTGTACTCCGCGGCGCCGGGGCTAATCGCACCATTGGCTTGCAGCGTTAGTCCGGCTCCCATAGGGAGGGCGCGATGCGCGAATCCCTGCTCCGTCTCAAGATTTCGGACTAGCTCACGACGTCCGCGCTCGCTGAGCGTGGCAGAAGGAAGAGGAACATCTGTAGGGGTGAAATCCGTAGCTAGTCCGTCAGTTGCAGACTTTTCTCCGACGACGAAGACTTGGCTTTGCATCGGAGCGACGGAGAGGGCCAGAAAACCAGCGATGAGAGCCCATCTGTGTGTGCGCGACACCATGGAAGCACCTCAGATACACAACAGCTTGCGCCTTCTCTTCTCTTTTGACAAGTGGCCGATACGCCGAATCAGCCTTCATTGCAATAATTTCGCAAAATAATGGCTAATTTGTGACAACTGACAGAAAGATCGGCGCTTAGGGCTTCGGATCGTCCGTAACAGAACGGGTTTGAGGAGTCGTCGGCAGAATCTGAATGAGTGCTGCTGCAGGCCTGGCCTGCTGTTCCATGGCCGTATGCGCTGCGGGAGGTTGCGCATCCATGGGATATCCGCCCGCAACTATAGGAGCGTGGGTGTAATGCCAGGCATAGTCCCGTGTAAGCCGAACCAGAACAACGATGCCAACAGTAATTGCCACAATGGTGAAAAGTGCGGCTTCCGGCCCGTAATATCCACCAGTCAACCAAAGGGGCCCCTTGGCCCGAGTCTGGACGACGCTCGCAAAATCTGTGATCCCGCTGACCGGAAGACCAAAAACGATCCCCATGCTCGCATTCCAGGCAAAGTGCAGTCCCCAGGGTAGCCAGAGCCCGTGCGTCCGCAACCAACCAATCGAAAGGAGCACACCAGCTAGCATGGTTATCAGGACGCTGGTCCACGTCGCCTCATTGTTCAGCATATGCACCACCCCAAACAGGATGGCCATAATAACCGTTGCTCCCGTAGGCCCAACCGCTTCAATCAGGCTTCGGAACGGATAGCCGCGGAAGGCGATTTCCTCAGCCAGAGCTGCGACTGCAAACGTGGCAAGGTTTAGCAGTAGGAGCCAGAAGGCACGCGGAGCCATCCACAGCTGAACATAAAGCGCTCCGGCCAGCGCCATTGGCAAAACCGCGAGAACGACGATTCCCCAACCGATAGCCGCACCGACTACCCATTCTTCGCGAGCCGTAGGCCGTTTCGGCAGCCCAAATACGCTGCGCAGAGATCCGTAGCGATGACTAATCGTATTGAGCAGCGAAAAGCCAATAGCCAGCAGGAAAAGGAGAAAGAACGAGCTGAGTAGCTGTCGTCCGGAATCAAAATCAAAATAGTTCGCCAGACCTCGTGCGGCTCGTCCGGCAAGTATCTCGGAGGAGACAAACCAGGCCGCGCAGGTCCCAAAGACCGCTAGCTGTAATGTCTTGCTGGTGCGGTTTGAAGCGGTTGAATCGAATGCCGGCAACGGTAATTGCTCCATAGTAATTATGCGGACCGTTAAGCGGTGGTGTAGAACTGCGCGATATTGCGGAACTTCTTATAACGCTGCTCAAGCATCTCGTCGAGCGGAAGAGCACGCAGATTCGCGAGATGGTAGCGTAGTTTCTCGTCCACTACGGCTACAGCAGCCGCAGGATCATTCTGTGATCCACCATCTGGTTCAGACAGTACATCGTCGACACAGCCAAGAAGCCGGACATCTTTTGCCGTATATCGAAGAGCCGCTGCCGCCTGCTGTTTCTTACTCGCGTCTTTCCACATAATCGAGGCGCAACCCTCAGGCGAAATAACCGAATAGATTGCGTTTTCGAGCATAAGCACACGGTCCGCAACCGCAAGAGCGAGTGCACCTCCAGAACCGCCTTCTCCTGTAATGGTTGCGATGGTTGGAACGCGCAGCCGTGACATTTCAATCAGATTGCGGGCAATCGCCTCGCCCTGCCCACGCTCCTCCGCTCCAATACCGGGATTCGCGCCGGCGAGATCGATGAACGTAAATATGGGCCGGCCAAACTTTTCCGCAATCTTCATGGCGCGAAGCGCCTTGCGATAGCCCTCCGGGTCAGGCGAGCCGAACTTGCGCGCAACCCGCTCCTTCAACGTCCGGCCTTTCAAATTGCCAACCACCAGGACAGGCTCGTCGTGAAAGAAGGCCATTCCACAACTCATCGCTGCGTCGTCGCCAAAGGCGCGGTCGCCGTGAATCTCGCTGAAATCGGTGAAGATTGCTTCGATGAAGTCCATCGGATAGGGGCGCTGCGGGTGCCGGGCCAGTTCGGTCTTCTGCCATGCCTCTGGTACGACGGCCGCAGCGGAATGATTCTGGCCTGCTCTGCTGGATTGTTGTTCTGCCATGTTTATTCGGTAAAGCCCAGAGATGATTGTATACGTCTGAGGGCCACTCGAAGCGTTTCCGCACTTTCTAATCCACGGCCAGCGGCGCTTCTCCCCTTCCCGATAGGGCAGAGCGGAAGATCGCCTCAATGACCGCCATATTTTTTACCGCATCCTCTATCGACACCGGAACCGCCGTTCCTTCTAATATGGCGCGAGAGAAAGCGTCTCCCTGAAGCGTGTATTGGTCGCAGACAGGAAGAGCCTCAGTCGTGACACCACTCCCAAAAACGTCGTGCCCATCATCGATAAGAATGCGACACGGCCGGTCAGGGGGAGCGTTGAACGGTATTTCAATCTCAATGCGTCCCTTGGTTCCAAAGATATTGACTCGCTGGTACGGCACAAGCTGAGTGCTGCACGTAAAGATGGATTGTCCGGAAGGAAAATCCAGAATGCCCGAGGTCAGACGGTCTATCTTCATCACCGGATCTCTCTCGGCTACACCGAAAACCCTCATCGGCTCTTCACCAAATAGAAATCGGGAGACATTGATGGGATAGCACCCAATATCCATCAATGCGCCGCCCCCATCCTCTGGAATATTGCGAATATTTTTCGGATCGGTATTGAAATAACTGAAGAACCCCTGAATCGAACGCAACTCACCAATTCTTCCCGAACCTACGATCTCTCGCGCCCGCAACCATTGCGGATGAGTCCGGACCATGAAAGCCTCGCCGATCTTTACACCGGTGCGGCGTTGCGCCTCAAGCAGATTTCTGGCTTCCGCAACCGTCAGGCTTACCGGCTTCTCACACAGCACGTGCTTCCCTGCTTCTGCAGCCTTGATCGACCAGGGAACGTGCATCTGGTTAGGAAGTGGATTGTAAATGGCATCAATATCCGGATCAGCCAGCAAAGCCTCGTACGATCCATAAGCCTTCGGAATTCCTAACTGTTTGGCAGCCGTTTCGGCCTTGCGAATGTCTCGTGAAGCAATCGCGGCAATGTCACATAGCTCGCCCTTTTGCATCCCCGGTATAACTTTTTTCACGCCTATTGCAGCGGTGCTCAGTATTCCCCAGCGGACTTTATTTCTCATAGACCAACATCATAGCTGCACGCTTGTTATCGTCGAGGCTAGTGCCAGGCGAGGCTCTGCGGCACAGGTGGTACGCTACTTGCATCATCCAGCAGCTCCCACCGCTGCAACGAGAACGGCACATTCCCGTTGAGCCACACGTAGTCATGGAATGTCTGTAGTTTAAAATCATCTCCCTGTCTTCGCCGCGCATCCGAAAGCATACGAATAATATCGAGCTTGCCGATCTGGTACGTAATGGCCTGCCCCGGTGTAGACGCAAACATGGCCGCCTCTCCACGAGCCGTATCCATGTCCATCGGAACGGTTGAAGCAAGGTAGTCCGCCGCCTGCTCAAGAGTGAACTCACCCAGTGCAAGCCGCACATCCACCTCGACGCGCAGGGCACGAAGCCGCATCATGCTGTAGATATCTTCCTTGATCCGGGGCGTCGAATCGAAGATCCCAGCTTGCAGCATCATCTCTTCAGCATAGAAACCGATGCCTTCGTTGGACTCTGAATCGTAGTAATGGCGACGGATAGGATCAGGATGATGCCAGCTCCAGGCCATCTGAAAGTAATGCCCCGGAACGCCCTCGTGGATCATGAGCGGGCGGGTATCATGCGCAGTCACGAGCGAAAAGAAGCCCATCTTCGCGCTCGGAGTCTCTTTGTAACTCACGCTATTCTCTGTAAGTCGCGACGGCCCTGTAAGGTCGTCAGTCACTCCCAGAAAAGAGAGCGGCGCGATATAGGCCGGTATAGCCATGTCGTGATAATGCCCCACCTCCGCCGGTACCGAGAGAATGCCGTGATCGACGAGATACTCACGTATAGCCCGTTCGGCCTTGTCTCCACTTGCGACCTGCGTTTCAACGTTCGCAAAGATTGCCGGATATGCTTTGCCAACGTTCGCGGCTCGCGCAAGACTTTCGAAAGCAACCGAACGTTCCCACTCCTGCTTCCCTGCGGTTAGCATCTGCTCCGGCGTCCACGACATCAAAGCCACATTGCGAAGAAAGTAGAGATAGCCCTCTCTTCCAACAGCAGTTTTCTCAGGCAAGCCCGGCGCTTTGCTCTTCAACCATTCGCGATAATCAACCAGCGCGGTTTGCGCATTCGTAGTCGCCTTCTCAAAACGCTGACGATTACTATTCGCCAACTCTGGCGCCAGAGCCGTCTTAAATACTTGAAGCGCAGCTTCAATATTTTTAAGCGAATCCAGCGTCACCCGCACATAGGGGCCGCGCATATCGTTGAGGTTCTCTCGTGCCGCTGAAAGCGTCGCAGGAATTCGTTCCATGCGATTGAGAATCTGCACTTGACGGTCAGCGCTGATCGGAGGCGGAGGTAGCAGAGCTGCGTAGACACTTCCCAGGCTCTGATCCAAATAGAAACCGGGATTTCGTCGCCAGTCTGGAACAACATCGAGCTCCCAATAAACTCGAGCAATCGCCGAACCAAGCAGCCTGTAGTCCACCTGGTCCGCAACCGAAGCGCCGCTCATATCCAGCGCCCTCCACTGCCTCTCGAAATCAACAATCTGCTCTTGATAACGCTTCGCAGCTGCAGGCGACCAATCAACTCTGAACCCAGAAGCGCGCTCAATCCGCGGAATATCATCATTGGTAAATGGCTGTTCCGTTGCGCGCCACTGCCAGAACGATTCACTAAGGGCGTCAAGTTGTGGGCGGCTAAAATCCGCGTGAGCCTGGGCCAGACACACAATCAAAACAGCGCAGCCAAGCGCAAAGAGCTTCATCTGTCGGGTCATGCCTACAAACTACACGGAGACTCGATCCGATTGAACAAGATTCGACAAAGCTAATCGATGATGCGAACTCCTCCGCGCCCCACCAATTCCTCGATACGATCGATAAACAGACGGTCCGCCGCAACCAGAACATTGTGTGGCTCAAGCACAGCGCAGAACTCTCCCGGCTCCTCCAGGTCGAGCAGCAGCTTCCCTTTCCCCGGAGCCCCCAACAGAATCGAGTGAAGCTTCTCAAGCAAAGTCGTATCAGGATTATGCAGCGGCACTTTAATCCGCAGCGCATCCGGCAACTTAAGCTTCACATCCTCGAGCGCCTGAATGCTGGAGATGGCCAGCTTCGGAGCTGAATCCTCCTCACCGCGCAGAACGCCCTTTACCAGCACAGGAACATCAATCTTCAACTTCTCCGCAAGCTTCTCGTACGACTGAGGAAACGCAATCAGTTCAATCTTGCCCGTCGTGTCTTCCAGCGCCGCCTGGGCATACAACTCACCCGAGCGCTTCGACTTCGCAACCTTCAGCCCTGTAATCACGCCCGCGATCTGGATCTCGTTCTGCGGCTCTTCATTGCGGCCTCGGCGAAACACCTGCGGCTCGGGCTTCATCTCGATAGCTGTCGCAGTATCAACTACCTTCAGGTTGCGTAGTTTCTCGCGATACTTATCCATCGGATGACCAGATACGAAGAAACCAAGAACCTCCTTCTCGTTCTGCAGCCTCGTATGTTCATCCCACTCAGCTACGTTGGGCAGCTTATCCTCTGCGCTAGCCCCCGCACCGATATCAGAGTCGAATATTCCAAACAATCCGTGCTGACCAGACGCCTCATCCCGCTGTGCCTTCTGTGCCCGCTCCATCGCCTTGTCCAGTGCAGCCGTCACCTGGGCACGATGTCCAAAGCTGTCCATAGCCCCAGCTTTGATAAGCGACTCCAGGACTCGCTTATTCAAACGCGACAGATCCACCTTTTCGCAGAACTCCCAAAGGCTTGCAAACCCAGCTTTCCCAGCAGTTCTAAGCGCAGCACGCGCGGCAATAATCGACTCAATCGCGTTGTGCCCGACATTCTTGATCGCAGCCAGACCAAACCCGATCGCCTCTCCTTTATCCGTATTGATCGGAGTAAAGTTCGCATCCGAGACCTGCACATCAGGCGGAACGACGGCAATGTTCATCTCACGGCACTCCGAGATGTACTTCACAACGTTCTCCGGCTTCGACGTTTCGCTGGTCAGCAGTGCCGCCATAAACTCGACCGGGTAGTGCGTCTTCAACCAAGCCGTATGGTACGCAAGCAACGCATAAGCCGCAGAGTGGGACTTATTGAAGCCGTATCCCGCGAACTGCGCCATCAGATCGAAGATCTTTCCAGCCGTATCCTTCGGATGCTTATTCGCTGCGGCACCAGACATGAACCGCTCACGCTGCTTGTCCATCTCTGCGGCATCTTTCTTACCCATCGCTCGACGCAGCAGGTCCGCATCGCCAAGCGAGTAGCCTGCCAACACGTTCGATATCTGCATCACCTGTTCCTGATAGACGATGACGCCCAGCGTCTCACGCAGGATCATCTCCAACTCAGGCAGCTCATAAGCAACCGCGCGGCGCCCCCACTTCCGCTCGATGAAGTCATCGATCATCCCACCTTGAATCGGGCCCGGCCGATAGAGCGCATTGAGTGCAGTTAGATCTTCAACAGTATTCGGCTTATAGCGCCGAAGAACATCTCGCATCCCACCCGATTCGAACTGAAAAACACCAGACGTAAGCGCACGATGGAAGACCTGCTCGTACGTTGTCACATCATCCAGCGGAATCAATGCCATATCGACATCGGTGCCGGTCGTTGACTTGATCAGCTTCAGACAATCATCAATGACAGTCAGCGTCGTAAGACCAAGAAAGTCCATCTTCAGCAGACCCATCTTCTCGACGGCCTTCATGTCATACGAAGTAACGATTGCCTCGTCCTTCGTTCGTGTCACTGGAACAAGCTCAGTCAAAGGCTTAGGCGCAATCACCACACCAGCGGCATGCACGCCAGCCCCACGCACCAGTCCTTCCAACCGCATCGCCGTGTCGATCAATTCTTTGATCTTCGGATCCGCCTCATAAGCCGTAGCGAGCGGGCCGTTGTCCTTCAGCGCCTCATCAATCGTGATCCCGATGGTCGCCGGAATCATCTTCGCAATGCGATCTACCTCGCCATACGGCATCTCCAGTGCGCGTCCAACATCCTTGATCGCAGCCTTCGCCGCCATCGTGTTGAAGGTAATAATCTGCGCCACCTGGTCTCTGCCATACTTGCGTTTGACGTACTCGATCACCTCTCCACGGCGATTCATACAAAAGTCGATATCGATATCCGGCATGGAGATACGTTCAGGATTCAGAAAGCGCTCAAACAGCAGCTCGTTCTGTAGCGGGTCGACGTCAGTAATCTCCATCACATAAGCCACAAGCGATCCCGCAGCCGATCCACGACCCGGCCCCACGGGAATTCCCTGTTCACGCGCATATCGGATAAAGTCCCAGACAATCATGAAATAGCCGGGAAACTTCATCTGTTTGATGATGTTAAGTTCGCGCTCGAGCCTTGCGTGATAGTCAGGAATTGTCTTCTTCAATAGGCCGCGTTCCCGCAAATGAGCCACAGCCGTATCGAGTCGCTTGCGCAGCCCCTCGTGACACACCTCCTCGAAGTAACTCTCGAGCGTATGCCCTTCAGGAACAGGAAATTCCGGAAACGGATTATCAACCTTACTCAGCTTCAGATTGCACCGGTCGACGAACTGCATCGTGCGCGAGCAAACCTCAGGATGCTCCGAGAAGGTCCGATGCATCTCCTCGGCAGACTTGATATAGAACTCCTGCGTATCGAACTTGAAGCGGTTCGGATCATTCATACTTCCCGCAGTCTGAACGCAAAGCAGAATCTCGTGAGCACGAGAATCATCCGCAGCCACATAGTGACTATCGTTGGTCGCAATCAGCGGAATATTGAGATCGCGCTCCATCTTGTAGAGCGCCTCGCACACACCTTTATCTGGCTCCAGACCATGGTCCTGCACCTCAAGAAAGAAGTTCCCCTTCCCAAACATCTCCTCGAACTGCCCAGCTGTACGTTTCGCCTCGTCATACTTCCCAGCCATCAAGTGCTGGTTCACCTCACCCGCCAGACAGCCGGAAAAAGCAACGAGTCCCTCAGTATGCCGAGCAAGAAAATCCTTCGACACACGCGGCTTGCGATAAAAGCCATGCAACGCCGCTTCGCTCGTCAGCCGAACAAGGTTGCGATAACCCGTCTCATTCTCTGCAAGCACCAGAAAATGCTTATACCCTCCGCTCATCTCGCGATGATCAGCAGTCTCGGAGAGATAGAGTTCGCACCCAAGAATTGGTTTGATGTCCTTCTTCTTCATGGCATCGAAGAAGTGCACTGCGCCATAAATATTGCCATGATCGGTCATGGCAGCAGCGGTCTGCCCAATGCTCTTCAAATGAGCGGCCAATTTATCTACGTCGCAAGCGCCATCAAGAAGTGAGTAATCGGTATGAAGATGAAGGTGGGTAAACTCTGCTGCCATTCCACCATTCTAGGCTTTCAGAAATCTATACGCCGTTGAGGAAAAGTAGTCCGAAATAAGGATGTATAAAATCAGAAGACAAGTGGCGAGATGTTTCCTTTCGACCAAATTCGCTCTAAACTGCAGCACAAAAAACAGCACGAAAAAGTGCGTCAAGCGCAGCAATGGCCAACTACTGCTGCCGAGATCAATCACTGGTCCATAGTCACTGCCGATCAAGAGATCGCTTCATCTGCCACTCCCTATCAGATCGAGGCAAGATTCCACTTCTCGCTCAACGGGGAGTACTTCGGCGGATACCTCCGTAGCGTCGCTCTCACCCATCATGGCGCTGAAGTGGCTGCCAAAGGATCACCCACCATAAACGTTCGCTACAATCCCGCAAATCCGGACTCAGTAGCTGTCCTCGCCGAAGATAACGTGGGAAACCTTCCGTTTCCGATCATCTCGGGCTAATCATCATCACGACCGAACGAGCTCTTCGGCAAGCTGAACATACAGATTTACAGCTTCAAGCAGCTCAGATTTCGCAATCTTCTCATTTGGCGTATGAGCCACATGGATCGACCCCGGTCCCAGCAAAAACGGCTCTCCCCAAGCCGTAAGCGATGGAATATCCGTAGTGAACTTCGCTACCATAGTCGGCAGGCTCCCAACCTTCCTCATTCGAACGAATGGCAACTCCAGGCTGAACTTCACCTCCGCGCGGTCACCAACAGTCTTTAAAATTCCCTGCTTGATCTCGTCAGCGGGCCCCACCAGCCGAATCAGGATGTGCGCCTCTGCCTTATCTGCGATTACGTTCGGCGCACGCCCACCCTCGATCAATCCAATATTCAAAGTAGAAGGACCAATCTCCGGCTCAACAGGCAACGGCATCGCCAGCACATCGTTCAAGGCACCCACCAGCTTATCGATGGCAGACTCTCCCAACTCCGGATAAGCCGAATGCGCCATGCGTCCCTTAGCGCGAATCTCTACACGCAGCGCCCCTTTCGAAGCAAGCGCAAGCCGATTATCCGTAGGCTCACCATTAATGAGGAACCGCGACCCCTTCGACGACAAATTCGCAACCGCCGCCCCGGCAGAATCGCGCTCTTCCCCAACCACAAATAGCAAGCCCACCTTTACGCCAGCATCGCGAAGCTGATCGGCCGCCGCAACCTGCGCCGCAATAATCCCCTTCGCATCACACGTTCCGCGACCATAGAGAAACTCATCGTCTTCCGTGCAGCCGAAGTAAGGCGGAACTGTATCCATGTGGGTCGAGAATACGACGTCCGGAGTCACACCCGGCAGCGCCGCATATACATTGAAGCGTTCGCCTTTGCCCGCCCCAGGGGTGTGCACATGATCCGGCTGTTCCACAACCATCCGCTCCACTCCATACCGCTGCCCAACCAGGTATTCATGCAGAAATTCTCCAGCCAGCCCCTCGTGATACGTGGTGGACTCAATATCGACGAGCTGCTTCGTAAGCTGAATTGGATCAATGGCCATATGTTTCAGAATACGATACGTCCTGTCGAATATCCTTCGCCGATGCAGATTCACAGAACGATAAACTGTATGGGATGACTCACCCTTTCGTCTCTCACCTTCGGTCCATTGACGACCTCCATAGCCCTGCAGGCAGACTTGAAGCCGTCCTGAATACCGGACGTGAAGACGCCCCTTACGCCGCACTCGTCTGCCATCCACATCCTCTCGGCGGTGGAACCATGCACAACAAGGTGGTCTACCATGCGATGAAGGTTTTTACGTCACTCGGGCTCCCCGTGCTCCGGTTCAACTTCCGAGGCGTAGGCCTCAGCGAGGGCACATTCGACGAGGGCAAGGGGGAGCAAGCCGACGCCCACGCCGCACTCAACTGGATCGAAACTAACCTGAACAAACCCATCATCTTCGCCGGCTTCTCGTTTGGCTCTTACGTCGGCCTGCGTTCCTGTTGCGGAGACCCACGCGTCAAAGGACTGATCTGTCTTGGCCTGCCCGTTCATGCCGAAGGCAGAGACTACACCTACAGCTTTCTCCCACAATGCCCTCAGCCAAAGCTTTTCATCAGTGGAGACCACGACGCTTACGGCCCGCGCACTAAGGTAGAACAAGCCGTCGAGACAGCAGCTGAACCTAAGCGACTCGTCTGGATCGAAGGAGCGGAACACTTCTTCCAGGGAATCCCCTCATCCCCCACCGCGAAACTAAGCCTGATGCAAGAGGCAATCCGCACTTGGCTGCAAGACCAGTTCGGTCTAACCCAAAGTTGATTTCAAGCTGCAGGCGGTGTACTCGCCAGCCAATCCCGCATCGCTTTATTGCAGATTTCCGGCTGTTCCTCAAAAGGAATGTGCCCAACCCCAGGAATCACAATCAGGCTCGACAACGGAAGAATGCGCTGCAACTCCCGTCCTGAAGAAAGTCCAACAGCCCGATCGCGATCGCCCCATATCAGGAGCGTCGGCTTTCCTGCCAGCTTTGAGAGCGACGATCGCAGAAGCCCCATATCCGCAGACCAGCGCCGGACAATCTGCAAAACATGGTCGATCGTACCCGGCACATGAAGGCCGGCAATATAGCCTTCCAGTGCTCCATCGGTCACGCGCTTCGGGTCGCCATACATACGGCTCAGCGCGGTCGCCTTCAGCATCCTTGGAAAAAATGGAATCTGCTTCGCAAACCAGACGCCAAATCGCGTCTGATAAAACCGGATCAACTGGTGCCCAAGATCGCAGAATGGATTAGCCGGCGCGAAGAGGATCAGTCTTCGTACCCGATCTGCATGGCGAACCGCCAGCATCATCGCCACAGCCCCGCCATGTGAGTGCCCAGCAACGTCCGCCTCCTCCAGTCCTAACGCGTCCATACATTCGACCACTCGGTCCGCCGTTGCTTCCAGACCGGCATCGAGCCGCGGTACACGCTCAGACTCCCCCATATTGAAGAGATCGACGGCATACACTCTCGAGTCAGCTGCCAGAAAACTGATGTTCTGCCGCCAGTTCTTCGCAGAACCAACTAGCCCATGCAACAACACCAGAGGTCGGCCTGCGCCGGCGCACTCATAATGAATCTTCGCGCCGCCCACCACGACGTAGCCATCTTCGATCTCGCAATGCGTCGCACCCACCGCTGTTCACTCCATTGGCCCATGAACAGCAGGGCCGCTATTCAATGTTACAGGAATATTAAAATTCCCATCTATCCTAGTCTTCTTCCTCTAGGCACAGGATCGCCGCTGTTTTTTCTAATCAGGACGCTGATCCGAAATTCGAGAATGAGTTATGATTTTCTGTAGATCCTGAGTGGCCCTTGTGAAGATTCAACGCATTAAGCGATGTAAACGTTTGGCACTCGATGTGCTCTTATAGTGTTGAAGGGTGTAATGAAGAACTCTGCCCAAACACGTATCTTAGCAACCGCTCTTGCGTTAGCGACTGTGATTGCATGCGTGCTTGCTGCGATGAACTTCCAGCGCGAGAGTGGCTTCGACGTCCCGACCGACGGCATCTGGTGGATTGAAGCTCAGGGCGGCCTCCGAGCGGAACATGTTCCGCTCAACTCCCCCGGCCAGCGCGCCGGCGTCCGCGAAGGCGACATCCTCGTCGGAATCAATGACAGGCCAACCAACCGCCTCGCCCCATTCGTTCGCGAAACCTTCCGTAGCGGCATCTGGGCTCATGCCACCTACTCCATCCTTCGACCATCTGCGCACTCGTCCGACCTGAAAAACGCAGCAAAATTCGACGTTCAGGTCATCCTCGAACCCAAAGACCGTTCCATCAATCTCGGTCTCCGATTCATCGCCCTGGTCTATCTCTGTATCGGAATCTACGTCCTCTTCCGTCGCTGGACGGCTCCCAAATCGACCCACTTTTACGTCTTCTGTCTCGTCTCATTCGTCCTCTACGCCTTCAACTACACGACCGAGTTCGACACCTTCGATTGGATTATCTACTGGGGGAAAATAGCGGCGGCGGCCCTCCAGCCTGCCCTCTTCCTGCACTTTGCTGTCAGCTTCTCCAATGACACCAGAGCAGAGCGACGGACAAGACTCGGTAGACGTCTCCTGATCGCCGGGCTTTACCTGCCCGGAATCTTCCTCATGGGCCTGCAGATTGCCGCGATCCAACTT
>Ga0210409_10002168_pt1 | contig 23785 bp, 16 predicted proteins | sample IncBWH17MmetaG_FD_161649 | JGI IMG/M metagenome (GOLD analysis project Ga0210409, IMG submission 161649) | Forest soil microbial communities from Barre Woods Harvard Forest LTER site, Petersham, Massachusetts, United States - Inc-BW-H-17-M | ecosystem: Environmental > Terrestrial > Soil >...
GACATGCACCTTGGCTGGAATCGCCAACAACTCCGGGCCGCTTTCGGTGAGCACATAATGTTCGCTGCGGAAGGTATCGAGCGGGCGATTAATGAGCGCCAGCATGCGACCGTGGCCGTCGTGAAGCACCACCGGATCCACGCCATAGCCGCCGTCGGCCTTGGTTCCGCGGAAAACCTCAACGGCCGCGGAGAGCGGTTGCCCGCGCTTCAGCCGCTTTACAATAAAGGGATAGCCCGAAGAAGTAAGATCGCCTGGCGCCCAGTCCGTGGCAATCAGCAAGGTATCCTTATCCTCCCAGGCGATGCGATGCTTGCCGCGAGGCAAGGTGAAGCCGCCGTCGACGAACGTGCCCGTGCCGAGATCGAACTCACGGGCGATCACGGCATCCTCGCCGCCATCCGAGAGCAGGATCATGCAGCGCGTTTCCTGCGGCTCGAGGAGTTCGGCGCCCTTGAACACCCAACTCTTTCCCTCGGTCTGGTTGAGCCCGTCGATGTCAAGAACCTTCATCCAGTGCGGTTCGGAACGGATGTAATCTTCGAGGGTGGTTTTGCGCCAGATCCCGCGCAAATGTTGGGGGTCCTGCCAGAAGTTATAGATCTCACCATGCACAAACTCCGGCATGGGTATGCGGTCCTTGGCGCCGGCGATCGCGAGCGCCTCGGCATAGTTGCGCGCGTAGCGCGGGTCAGCCTCGAGCCGGTTGGTGGTGACTTCATTGTGCCGTTCCACCCATTCCATGGCCCGCGGCGCGGAGACCTCCTCGAGCCAAATGTACGGATCGGCCGGATCGGGCGCCTGCTCTAATGCCGGCAAAGTTGCGGCTGTGGCGGCGAAGAACGCCAGTTGGAGGAAGAGCCCGTTTGAGGGGAAGATATGTCTCCAAATCATGGGTTATTACAATGGACAACCGGGCAGGTGGTGTCAATCGGCAGGCGTTGCGACACTTTGGGGACAACGCCCACAACGCATTGCTCCAAGCCGGCGAAGATCCAAAGCCCGAAAGCGGGGGCCGAAAGGGCCAATGAAGACATCAGGTCAGGCCTGCTACCGGTTTCCGTTCTGAATCGAGCAGCCTGCTTTTAACAAAACAATCCCGCGGTGCGCACCCAGATCAAAATGACGAACCGGCAGGCAGGATTCCGGCCGCTCCAGCGTGTCGTGGTCGACGACTCTAGCTTCCCCGTCCGGGACAGCGACCTCGAGAGCCGGCTCCGGCGTTGGATTCACCACAGCCCAGCCGTTCTCGAACTGGCGCAGGTAGACATGTCCCTGCCGGCCCTCGACCCGTTGGGATTCGCCGCGGAGACGACCCAAGTCCAGGTAGCGCGGGTCCAACTCCTTAAGCCAGTGGAATTCCGTATAGCTCCAAACTGTGAAGTTCATGAACGCATTCGAACGCTCTTCGTTGAGGCCCTGCAAGAATGAGGCGAGGGCGTACCAAAGAACATCCCAGGCGCGATTGCCGGCTGCGTCACGCGCGTCCATCCGGGCGATCCCCTTGGCATCGCCGCAGACAGGTCCGTGTACGTTCATCAGGGCGCGAACGTGCTTGAGCCCGCGCATCACCCGGACCTGAGTCAGCCATTGGTCTTCATTCCGAAACACGAAACTGCCTTTGCCGCCCCAGGGATGGACAAAGGCTCCTTCTTCCATCGCGGCAAAAGGAGCGTCCGGTTCGTTATCCAGTTCCTGCCAATCCCCTGGCCTGCGGGCCATATCCCCGAAGTTAAGACCGAGTTTCAGCTTTTTACCGGCCATCCAAGGGAAAGCGCGGGCGAAGAAACTCTCCATCTCACGATGATATAACGCTGCACTGTATTGCTGACCCGAATAGTAATCGGCTGGGACGTCGGCCTTCTCCGGCTCGCCCTCAGGATACCAGCCTTTCAAATAAGGCATCGTGTAGGAGGTGTTGTCGGCAAAGATTCCATCGGCGATCGCCTTGGCCCGGGTTGCATCGCCCCAGTACTTCTCGTAAATATTCTCGAGCCAATATTGCTGCCAGGCGGGATTTCCTGCCAGCATCAGCCGCTCGTTGCCATAGGCTTGCCCTTGAAGATATTGGCCTGACCTGGAGCTCAGGGCGGTCCAGCGGTCGGGGCTGCCGACGCCGTGTTCACGCGTAATCCATTCCCAGCCTTTCCCGATCCGCCCCCAGCTTGCCGTGTTGTACTCGCCGGGGCCGATTTCGTAGAGCAGCATCACCATTCGGGGGTTGAGTTTTTTGAGGACCTGCCACGTACCTCCTGGGATGGCCGGATCGGCCCGGTCTTGGGAACTGCCCGCTCCCATGACCAGCACATCAAAATGCGCCGCGTCCTGCAACTCGGGCCAACCGCTCGTGCCGCCGTACTTGATAGCAAAACTGGGAATGAACTTCGCGGGGGCCTTCCCTGAAGTGACGGGCGCGGCGGCGAAGGTCAGGGTCGTGGTTGCCCAGCAGGTAACGATGGCGAAGCGCAGTAGTAACGAGCCCATCATGGTCAAAGGCTTGGTCACTGTTCAGGCCTGCGCAAGCGCAAAACACTGAAGGAGTCGTCAAAGGGTCGGTTATTAGTATTGATTCTGCCGAAACAAATAATGACTACTTACGCGCTTACGGAAATTGGATGCGGTTTAACCCAAGTCCGATACAGCCTTGCGGGTTGGTAAAATTAGGCCCGGAGAAGTTCGAACTGGCGCCGGTGTTGCGGAGTGCTTGTTGCAGTTGGACGCGATTATACTGGCTCACGCTGCCGTCGGCTAATGCAACGTTGCCTTGATTGGAATGCATGGTGTTCAGCCAGCCAACACCCGCATCGCTAACGAAATTGGTGCCAAGTGAGACCTTAAAGTCAGGAGAGTAAGTCGACGGTGCGGTAACAAAGCCACGGAGTGGCGTTGTGTAACCGTCTGAGCCCAAATTATGGTCTCCCGTCAAAAACGTACGGGGGTTCGTCTGGACCGCATCGACGCCAATAAAATAGCTGACGTTGAGGTCGTTGGTTAGCGGCACGATGCCCGAAGAGTTGAGGGGTGCGACGTTGGCGAACGTGGTAGCCGGCAGACGACGTTCATTCTCCGCCGGACAGATCAGCACCTTGGGACTGCTCAGCTCGTTCGAAAGGCAACCGAACACTCCGAACACGCCTCTCTCGAAGCCCATTATCTCAGAGGTTAGTCTCTCTCCGATGAAATCAGCATAGCCACCATCTGTTACCGCAACGCGCATGGGAAAGGCATCCGCGTGGTCCTGGCCCCAAATTTGGAATGCCGCCCCGATTCCTTTGAGGTTATTGGCGCAATAGATTCGTTGCGCAGGCGCTTTGGTGCGTGCCAGCGCGGGAAGAAAGGTAGCCGCGCAAAGCGCCAGGACCGCGCACACCACCAGCAATTCGACCAATGTAAATGCCCGCAATGTTCTACTTGGATTGTTCATAGTTATTACCTCAGTTGTAAATGAGACACGTGTTCAGTACGCCACAATCCGATAAAAGCGCTGAGCGGCGGCCGGCGCTTCATCTTGGAGATAACCCCGGTCCCCCGCGATGGATACCTGGCCGCCGAGATCCTGCCAGGTCGCATCGTCCAGTTTCTGTTTGAACTGCACGCGGTATGTCTTGCCGGGCACGACCGGCCAACTTAGCCAATTGGATGGACTCGACCCTGAGGATAGGGAGACCGAAACCGCGAACGGGGGCACCATAGTGCCGCTGTAGAGCCCGAGCGCGAACACATCGAGATCACGATTGTAATCGTCCGGAATCAGGTCCCCGGCCCAACTCTCGAACACCAGGGTGCGTCCGTCACCGCTGAACACGGGCGCAAGCGAGCGGTTATCAGCAATGAACTCGCCCCATCGACTGGCGCTCACCAGCGTCGTCGCGCCGCTCGATTGATCATACAGGAAAATATTGGGCACCAGGTTGGTATCGCCGGGGACGAGATTGCTGGCGGCGCTGCGATAGGCGACAAATCTGCCATCGGAACTGATGTCCGGAGAATCGGAACTGCTGTTTCCGGGTGAAACGCCATCGTAGCCGTGGCTGACGAGCAGATTTGTCCCGGTTTGGAAATCATAGAGAAATATTTGATTGGTATATAGCGGGGACTCAAGCGCAGTGACATAGGCCAGAAAGCGTGAATCCGCGCTAAACCGGGGCGGTGAAGTCGAATAGCCCCGGTACGGTGCGATCTCCCAATTGGTATTTGAAATGCGATCCAGTACCATGAGTTGTGACGTGCCCGCCGAGTTAGTGGTATAAACGACCTTTTGCCCATTAGGGCTAAGTGCCAGCGGGCCAAAGAATCCGCCGGGGCCGGCCAGGCTGTAGACAATCGATGCCGACGCCGAGTCCCACACATAAAGCTGGCTGGGAATGAAACTCGTAGTGAATGCGACCACGCCGCCATCCGGAGTCATCGATGCAGAGGCCACCGCGACTCCAGATTGGTTGGTCGTAAGCTGATAAGTCCGATTGCTGGCGAGATCTCTCCAAAACAGATTATCGACACCTTTGAGAATACCCATGCCGGGCTGGAGGTCGCTGGCTTGGCTGTAGAATAAAACGAACTGACCATTGCTGCTCAGAACCGGCGAGTAGGAAGCCCCATTTCCAGGTCCGGTGCCCGAGTTGTTGACGCTCACCAGCGTGGTTGTGCCCGCCTGCACGTCTCGCACAAATACGTCCGTTGCCCGATTGGTATCCCCGTTCACCAAATCATCCGCCAGGCTCGTAAAGGCGACATACCGGCCGTCCGCACTGATGGCGCTGTCAGTCGAATAACCGTTTCCGCTAACTCCATTCGTGTTGACGCTCACCAGCACATTGGTGCCGCTCACTACGTCGCGCACGAAAACATCGCGCAGACCGTTGGTGTCATTGCCAACCAGGTCGTCCGCCTCGCTCCAAAACGCAATGAACCGCGCGTCGGAACTGACCGAAGACGAAGAAACCATGGTCGACCCGTAGGGTGTCAACGAAGGCAGAGTTGGGTCGTGAGCGGAGATCAACTCGACCGCGGCGTTCCCGGGCTCTCGCGCGAGAACATCATAAGCATGTTTGCCGTTCAAGGGCCCAAGGGAACCCTCCTGCCGGTGAAAGGCGATGAGGCCCGCATCTTCACTCAGCGCCGGAGCCGTGCTCGGATCGATCAGCGAACCCGCGCTGTTTGTATCCGCGTCTACGAGCGTGGTTGTCTGCGTTTGTAGATCGCGCAGGTACACGTGAAAATCGGCCGGGCTTTCATTGGTCACCAGGTCCGGCGCACTGCTCACGAAAGCGACAAAACCGCCGTTAACGACCAGGACCGGTGAATCTGACAGAGATCCCGACGCAACCGAGCCGTTGGTGTTCCCGCTGACCAGGCTCGAGACGCCGCTTTGAGCGTCCCAGATCCGGATGGCGGTGGTGCGGCCCGAAGTGTCGAGGGCGTTGGCGACGTAGGTTATGAGCCGGCCGTCCGGTGTGCTGCTGAGATTCTGCACATTTTCGTAGGTTGCTGTCACTGGGACAGCGGCGTTGGTTTCGACCAGCTCCGTCTGGCCGGTCTGCGTGTCGTACCGGAGAATGATGGCGAGGGATGGTTTTAGAAAAGCCGAATACGCCACGGCTTCGAAGGCGACGAACCGGCTATCGTCGCTCAGCGCGTGATTGAACGATACAGCATTGGAGACGGTGGCCAGGGACTGCAAGGCCGCCAGCGCGCCGGGGCTGACACAAGCCGTCGTTCCCATCTGTTGATCACGCAGATAGATATTGGCCATCGTTCCCACTCCGGGGGCAAGGTTGGTTGCCGTGCTGTAAAAGGCAATGTATCTGCCGTCCGGTGTTATGACCGGGGTGTCGGAACACTGTTCCAGATAACGACTGTCTCCTGTCTGGGCGCCGACGCTTACCATCGTTGTGACGTTGCTCACCACGTCCCGAACAAACACGTCGGGCACACCGTTGCTGTCCCCGGCCACCAGGTTGTCCGCCGCGCTGGTGAAGGCCACATAGCGGCCATCCGGAGTCATAACCGAGCTGTAAGAGCCGCCATCGGCGAATGCGCCGTTGGTGCCCGCGCTTACTAAAACGGTGGTGCCGGCTTCCAGATCCCGCAGGAACACGTCAGCCGCATTGTTCGTGTCCCCCGGCACCAGGTTGCTAGCTCTGCTTTCAAACAGCGCGTAACGGCCGTTCGTCGAGATCCCCATCGGGAGCGAGTCGCCGTTACCACCGCCGGTGCCATCCGAATTAACGCTCACCAGCACCGTCGCGCCGTTGGTGCGGTCCCGCAGAAACACGTTGAGGGGCGACGGCAATACCGCCGGAGCCGGGCGGTTCGTTCCCGGAACCACGAGATTGTCCGCGGCGCTTCCAAAAAGCACATAACGTCCATCACGGCTGACGACCGGAAGGAAGGAGTCTCCCGCTGCACCTGCCGGCGGACTAAATCCAGGGGCCGGTGCCGAGACAAGTTGGAAAGCTGAACCGTTCGCAACGGCTCCAAGCCAGAATTGCACCAGGGCAATTCCAACCAGGCGGATGGATACAGGTAAACACGGATGGAACAGACAAAGCTTATCGTTTTTGCGCATAGGCTCGTGCTCACCGGTGGGTGAGTGGTTCCAGATCTGGCTTTGAGCGTCTTCGGCACTTGGAGTTCGTGTTCATCCGTGGCTTGAACTGAATCGTTACGGCTTCAGCGGCAGTGCAGCCTTCAGCCGTTAGCCCTTAGCATCGCCAATGCCAACAAGCCCACGGTTCAAATCGGTTCAAATCAGTTCAAATTCCGTTGATTTCTGCGGCACCCCTTATTTCCCACGCGTGATTTTCGCGCAAAAAGCGTGAAATTCACGCGGCCAGGCAGTTCAAGAAAGCCTCGAACTGGTACTGATAGGAATTTGTTTTTTTGCCCAAAGTGATCCTCCAGTCAGCGCCGTCTCGCATCCCTCGCTGGTGCCCCGGTTGTTGGTCTGCCGAATCAGCTTCGTGGAATGCCTGCAGCGGGCACGTGGGTGAATGTGTATGAATGAACGGTTGCTCCATCGGCCCTTCATTCTTTTGAGCTGTTCAAGCAGGTTGCTCAGTTGGGTGAGTAGTTTTGCCGGGTTGGACTGGAAAAGTGGAAAAGACGTCAACCCATTTGGGAAGACTCCAAGAAAGGGGTCACCCATAGCATGTATGGATCATTTTTTATCGTCCTTGATAATGGGAGGTCGATTTGGCAAGTTGAGCTAATGCCGCGCCAGGCCAGCCTCCCTCGGAATATGAGAAAAACAGGCCAGGCTAGGAATTATGAATAGAACAACCATTTTTGCATCCTTGCTTGTTTTGCTGGCGTTCTTTGCGCTGTGGGCGTTGTTCCACAAGAAAGCGGAATCTTCTCCGCCGCCAACTCCAGGGGCCGCTCAGAATCAGCAGCAAGAGACAGTGGCGCCGGCCAGGCCTGGCGCGCCATCGCCAACTATGTCATCTCCGAAGGCGGCCAGCACTTCGGTCAACCCAACCTCGCCGGTTTCCGAAGAGGTCATCCGTTACATCCAGAACGTTAAGGCGGACCGTCAATACGACTGGAAGCAACCGATCAACTTTTACGGCAAGGTGGTTGATGAAAGCAATCAACCAGCAGCCGATGCGGACGTCCATTTTGTATGGAACGACCTATCGGAAAAGGGAACATCCGAGGCTGATACGAAAAGTGACGCGAGTGGCTTGTTTTCGCTCACCGACCGGCATGGCAAGGGTATTTCCGTAACCGTTAGCAAAAATGGTTACTACACGCCGAAGGGGGAGTCATTGAGCAGCTATGAATACGCGAATCCTGCCGACGGGCTGTTTACTCCCGATGCGGCAAACCCGGTCGTTTTTCATCTTCACAAAAAGGGACAAGCCGAGATAATGATCCACGGCTTGAAGTTGTTCGGTCTCAGAACCGACGGAACCCTGTGTTACGTCGATTTAGTCGAAGGCAAGGCCAAGCCAAACCCGCCGGTGGATTTGATCCTTCAATGCAAAAGATCACAGACAGACGACCAAAAGCGATTCGACTGGGAGTTTACCTTGGCGGCGCCTGGTGGCGGTTTGATTGAATCGACAAATGAGTTCGACTTTATTGCACCAGAAGACGGTTACCAGCCGTCTGTCCAAATACATCATGCTGCTGCCGACGCGGACTGGGTTGGACAGGAGAAGCATAAGTTTTTGCTCAAAAATGAGGAAGGGCACCATTACGCACGCATCGAAGTCACCAGCATACCCGACTACAACGCGAATGCCGCTTGCGACATCGAGTGGTTTTTGAATCCGGCCGGTTCAAGAAATCTAGAAGCAGATGCACAACATACGGTCCAAGCAGGCCAATAGACCTCTAATTGGATTCTTTTCGTGCAGCTGGTTGCTTCATCGAAATAAGTATGCAAGTCCGCCGTTCCATTATATTCTGCATTGTCATCGGCACTCTGCTGCTTTTGTTGCTCATTATCCTTTTTATATTGACGTTAATCCTCGTTCGCATTTTTGGAGCGTGACTCCATTTATTGCTTTGATATCAACCAACAAGGATTTCTATCGAAATCCGAACGCCGCCGAATCTGGAAACAAACTCGAGGTGCCCCGGCCGAGCCGCACGGCCTGCTCACTTGGAGAATCCATACAGGACCAGGACGACGCACCTGGCCCCAAGGATAGCGAGATAACGGTCACAGTCATTAAAAGAAAGTAGGGGGACACGCAACACGCCTCTGAAGACAAGTGAGCCGGGGCGCCCGCGCTAGCTTTCTTTATCCTCACCTGAGAGTTTGCGGTAGAGGGTCGCGAGGCTGACGCCTAGCAGGACAGCGGCTTTTTCCTTGTCACCGTCGCACTCTTGGAGTGCCCGATTCAGATGGGCTTGCTCCTGTTCACGCATAAAAGTCCTGAGTGGGAGAATGGGTTCGCCCGAGGGCGGCTTGCCGCCGCCCGAAGTCGCCGCCGGATCCTGTGCATGCAAGGGGTACAGGGCGGAATCCGGCACAGCGGGCAAAGCGACTGCCGCCTCGGAGTCTTTGTTGGAAGGGATCTGCACGGATTCCACAACGCTGGGCGGCAGGTCGGCGGCCTGAATGAGGTCCCCGTCGCAGAGTGTCGCGGCGCGTTCGACGGCGTTCTCGAGTTCCCGCACATTGCCAGGCCAATCGTAGGCGCACAGGATGTCCATCGCCTGGCGCGTCATTTGGAAAGAATGGTCGGTTCGCGGGCTGATTTTATCCTTAAGAAAATGCGCGACCAGCAAGGGGATATCGTCGCGCCGTTCACGCAAACTGGGCAACGTGATGGGAATCACGTTAAGCCGGTAGTACAAATCCTCGCGGAAAGTTCCGTCTTTGATCTTCTTTTCCAGCGGTTCATTGGCGGCAGACAACACCCTGACGTTGACGTAGACCGGGACGTTTTCGCCAACGCGGCGCACTTCGCGCTCCTGGAGCACGCGCAACAGGCGGCTCTGGAGCAACGGCGACATCGACCCCACTTCGTCCAGGAAAATGGTTCCGCCATCCGCCTCCTGAAAGAGCCCCTTTTTGTCGGTGATCGCGCCGGTGAAGGAGCCGCGGCGGTGACCGAAGAGCTCAGACTCGAGCAAGTTCTCCGGCAAGGCGCTGCAATTAATCGGAACGAAGGGCGCGAATTGGCGGCGGCTGTTGAAGTGCAGCGCCCGTGCCACCAGTTCTTTGCCCGTACCGCTCTCCCCCAGGATGAGGATGGTGCTGTCGGTATCGGCGACGCGCTCAATCATTTTGAAAACCTGCTGCATTTTTGGCGCGCTGCCGATGATCTGGCTGAACTGGTATTTCTTTTTGAGCTGTTTGCGAAGATAAACCGTCTCGCTGACGGCGGCGTTGTAAGAAAGCGCCCGTTGAACGCAAAGCTTGAATTCGTCGACCTTGAAAGGCTTTTCGAGGTAATCGAAGGCGCCCTGCTTCATGGCTTCCTTGGCCGTGTCAACCGAGCCAAAACCGGTGATAACGATCACCACCGCGGGAGGAGTTAGTTCCCTGGCTTTCTTGAGGATTTCCATCCCATGCGGGTTGGCCTTGTCGAGATACAGATCCGTGATAACCAGGTCGGGCGTGTGGGTGGTTAACGCGCCCGAGGCGGCCTGGATGTTGGTAAAGGGGAACACCTCATGACCCTCCTGGCGAAGCATGTCAGCGACCATTTGAACCATGGTCAGCTCATCATCCAGCAAAAGGATCTTGGGCATCCGGCTGAGGCTAAATCAAAGCTTCACAAGGGAGCAAGCGAGTTTTGCGAAGCTATGCAAATCTGCACAGCCGCAGCAACTCCGTCAAACGCAGCCCGCCAGGTGTAATGTTTACGCCGCAGCCGCTCGATCAGCCGGCTTTCCCAGGGCGCTTTGCCGGTGTCGGACCACGCTCGGCACCCCTGGCGGTTGGGGTTTCCCATGTTTGCGGTCCTCGACAAAATACCACCGTAAACCCTTCCTCCAACCTTCCATTAATACACCGCTTCAGCGGTGCATCCGCACCGGAAGCGCCAATGGAACCGTTTTCAATCTCTCAGTAAAACAAATTGTCGTCAGGAGTTTTCTACCTTGCAATAAGTCTCGGGCCGGTTATTCTGTCAGACGGCTAGTAAAGGAATTGTTCCTATGAATGCTATGAAGAGAGGTTGCTGGATTTCGAGTTCGGCATCGTTTATTGCTATTGTAAGCATTGTTACTGGTGCCTCGACCGGTCCCGTTTCCGCACAAACGCTCATCACCTTGCATTCGTTCAGCGCAACGAGCACTAATGCCGCCGGTATATCCACTAATAGCGACGGCACCGCCCCTTATTGGTTCACTTTATCCGGCGACACCATTTACGGTAGCGCTGCTGCCGGGGGGCCGCTGGGCTACGGCCTCATTTTCGCCCTCAAGACGGACGGCTCCGGCTTTACGAACTTGCACAACTTTGCTGGCCCACCGAAAGACGGGGCTGATCCGGCGGATCTTGTTCTCTCAGGTAACAGACTTTATGGGGCGGCTCGCAGTGGCGGGAGCACGGGCAGTGGCACGTTGTTTGCATTGCAAACGGATGGCACTGGCTTTACAAACCTGTACCAGCTTTCGACCAATGGCTTTGACTGGGAGGGAAATGTCACAACCAATCATGACGGGTACTCACCGGTAGTCGGAGCGGTTTCATCGGGAAATGTGCTGTTTGGCACCGCATTGCATGGCGGCCCTGAGGGTGCTGGAACAATCTTTGGCCTGGACCCTGCCGGCAATTTTACTGTCTTGCATGCCTTTTCCTATCTTGCCTTCCATGTCCCCCCCGCCAATGCCGACGGTGCTTGGCCTAATGGGCTTATTCTCGCTGGCCAGACTTTGTATGGCACTACACAATTCGGAGGAAATGGAGGCGGAAACGTGTATAGCATTAAGACCGATGGCTCAGCTTTTCAGGTGCTGCATGACTTTTCATCAACGTATCCCAGGAGTTTTCCAGTGGCACCGGTGACCATATCGAGCAATACTTTGTACGGAACAACGCCAACCGGCGGCAGTGCGGCAGTAGGTTTTGTGTTCGCTGTCAATACTGACGGCTCGGGCTATCAGGTGCTGCACAATTTTGGGGGGAACCCAGATGGTGGGAGTCCTCTGGCCGGGCTTGCCTTGTCGAGGAATATGCTTTATGGGGAGACATTAAATGGAGGTGCCTCGGGTTATGGCACAATTTTCACGGCCAGAACAGACGGCTCGGGCTATGCTATCCTCCATAATTTCAATGCGTCTGATAGTGATGGAACCGGCCCAGCCGGCCAGGTAATTGTCGCCGGGAATGTTCTCTATGGAACCACGGGGAATGTTCTCTTTGGAACCCCGCCCCTGGGCACGCTTTTCAAACTTTTATTGGCGCCCGAATCTCCGCCATTGACCATAACCACATCGAACACCAATCTTGTCCTTACGTGGCCGACGAACAGCGTCGGATACTCTTTGGTAGCTGCTCCAAGTCTCGATTCATCCACCTGGGGTGCCGTTCCTGCGGTTCCGGTGATCACTAATGGACAATCCATGGCAATAATTCCCCTTTCCGGCACGCAGCAGTTTTATCGACTGACCCATTAAGCGCCCCCACGGGGACCACGGCCAGCGATTTCTGGAATTGGGACGGCACGAATTGGTCCTGGGCCACGGCTTTGATGGACTGACTGACGCCCCGTACTCGGGCGGCATGGTCTTTGACGGCTACCGGCGACGCAGTGTTTATTTCGGTGGCGACTACCAAAACCTCACTGCCAGTTGGGAATTCGACATCGCCCTCGGTCCAGCCAAATTCTTTCGATTAACCCAGACAAGCCCTTAGCCGTAAAAATGCAATTTGAACCACGGATGGACACAGATAAACACGGATGAAACAGACAAGCGTCACGGTCTTTGCGTCTTTGCTCGCACCCACTAATTGGTGAGCAGTTCCAAGTCCCGTTTCAAGCGTCTCCCGCCCCTTGAAATCCGTGTTCATCCGTGGTTTTGAACGCCCATCCTAAATTTCAAAATCTTTCGCGGATGCTTGACACCCCAACAATTGGTATGATAGATCACTCCTGGCCACAATTAGCTGTGGGTGGGTGTTTGAACTGGCTCACGGCGGAGACTCCGTCAACCAGCAGCGCCACAGGGCCTTTCCGGGCCCGCCTACGAGCTGAGAAAGCCAATGTTAGCTCTGCCCCGCTAGCCCATGCGCTGTCCGAAATGCGGTTGCCAGGATGACAAGGTCATCGATTCGCGCGCTTCGCGCGAAGGCGCCACTATCCGCCGCCGCCGCGAATGCGTCGGGTGTGGTTATCGTTTCACGACCTATGAAGAAATCGAGCGGGGCGGCTTAGTGGTGCTCAAGCGGGATGGCCGGCGGGAAGAGTTTTCGAAGGAAAAGCTTTTGTCCGGGCTTCGCAAAGCCTGCCAGAAACGCCCCGTCAGTCAAAAAGTCATTGAAGACCTCGTCGAGCGCATTGTCGATGCGGTGACGGACAAATACGAACGGGAGGTGCCGGCGGAAGCCATCGGTAAGCTGGTGATGGATGGTTTGCGCCTGATTGATGAGGTCGCTTACGTGCGTTTTGCCAGCGTGTACCGCCGGTTCCAGGAAGCCACCGATTTCGTGCAAGAAGTTAGAAAACTCGAAGCGAAAGAATGATTACACTGGCTAAGGATTGCCTGTTATTCCAGTTAGCCAACGGGGAACAGGTGCCGTTTTCGGCGGAAATGATTTCGGTCGAGCTGATTGGTGAGACCGCGCGCTGGATCGACCCCGAGATGGCGTGGCACGCGGCCAAAGCGGTCTTTCATTATTTCAAACAGGAATTGAAACGTCAAAGTGTGACGGCGGACGAATTCGCAGCGGCAATGGAAAAAGTGCTGCGCGGCTTCAGCCTGAAAGATTCCAAAGCTGCCCAGCCGAAGGCAAGCGTCGTCGAATCGGATCTTTTCCGCCTGGCCCGCGAAGCCGGTGGAGGCTGCGAGTTGCTTTTCTTTCCGAGCTTGCGGAACGAGTTCAGGCAACACCTGCGACACAAACCTCGCCTGGTCCGTTTCCACGGGTTGCGGGCATGTGTCAAAGAGATTATGGGCGCGCAGCGATGGAGCGCCCGCTGCACGGATCTCGAAGACCGAATTGTAGATTTTCTGCGAGAATGCGCCGGCACTGACATGGGCCGGTCGGACCTGGCATTCGTCGTGGAGTAAAACACGCCCCTCCAAGGGCTTGCGGCAGGACTGGTGGTTCGGAATTTGATTGCGGGCGGCCAGTCCGATGGTGTATCCATTCGCTGTAATCAGCGAGAAGATGGACACGCAAGCAACTAACGGAGTCCTGGAAGAATTTCGTCTCGAATTCCTTGACTGCTGGCGTCGGCTGCCCAACAAGCTGCCGTTTCTCGTCCTATTGGCGGCTTGGGTTCTCCTCTTCCAATTCCTGGGCAACTCGACCCTGGGCTATGTTCGAACCTCCTCTTTGTTCGGTTATATGTACGACGCGTTTAGCGCCGGCGGCCACACCAGCCTGCTGGAAGCGGAGGAAGGCTATGCCGTTCTGATTCCGGCCGTGGTGGCCTGTCTGTTCTGGATGAAACGCCAGCAGCTCCTGGCCTTGGATTTGCTCGGTTGGTGGCCCGGCCTGCTCATTTTAACCTTGGGCACTTTCCTTCACCTGTTGGGCTATTCGGTGCAGCAACCGCGCATTTCCGTCATGGGATTCTTTACCGGGATTTACGGATTGATGGGCATGACTTGGGGATTGGCGTGGCTGCGAGCGTCTTTCTTCCCCTTTTTCCTTTTTGGCTTTTGTATTCCGATCGGCTCATTGGCTAATCCCATCACGTTCCGAATGCGTCTGTTGGTTTCGCAGTTGGTCGGCTTTATTTGTCACTATATTCTGGCCATCGACATCAACATCCGGGGCAACGATCTCATCGATCCTACCGGCCATTACCGATACGAAATTGCCGCCGCGTGCAGCGGGATCCGCAGCCTGATTGCCACGCTGGCCTTTTCCGTCATCCTGGGCTTCGTTTCCTTTCAAAAAAGCTGGAAACGTCTGCTGATGATTGCTTCGGCATTCCCACTGGCGATCCTGGGTAATTTGCTGCGCATGCTGACCATCATTATCGCCGCAGAAATGGGAGGGCAGGAGTGGGGCAATCATGTGCATGACGGCGGGCCGGGTGGCATCTTCAGCCTGCTGCCGTACATTCCCGCCTTCATTGGCCTGCTCAGTTTGGAGCGCTACCTGCGCCAGCGCAAAGACGGACCGGCCGATCCGGTCGTGAATAGCCTAAAGCTCAAAGAAACGTGAACCGGCAGATTGCCATTTGCTCCGTACTGGCACTGTGCCTGATGGGCACCGCTGCCGGAATGCTGCACCAGGTGAGCAGCCGGCAAATTCTGGCTCCCCCTGGAGTTCGAACAAGCCCGCTGCAGGACTCAATCCGGCTTCGGGCCGATTTACCGCCACGTGTTCTCGACTACGGTTCAGAATTGATGGACACCGATGATGTCACCTTGGGCACGCTGCCGAAGGACACTAGTTTCGGCCAAAGGCGCTATAGGGCTCCGGACGGTTTCTTGATGGACTTGCGAGTGGTGCTCATGGGACGCGATCGCACCAGTATGCATAAACCACAGCTCTGCCTGACGGGTCAGGGCTGGCGTATAGACGATGCAGCCTCGGCCGAGACCCGGGTGCGCGTCCAACACCCGTATGAATATGATTTACCGGTGGTCGAGCTGGTAGCGCACTCGGTAGATAAACAGAACCAGCCCTGCAGCGGAGTGTATGTCTACTGGTACGTGGCCGATGACGCCGTGAGCGCCAGCACCTCGGGAATGCAGCGCATGTACCTGATGGCGGCCAAACTCCTACGCACCGGAATCCTTCAACGCTGGGCCTATGTTAGTTGTTTTGCTCCATGCTCTCCGGGGCAGGAGGAGGCGACGTTCAATCGGATCAAATCTTTTATTGCCGCGGCCGTGCCGGAATTCCAGCTATACCCGCAACCCAACTCGGTCCGGATCACCGCGGTGCCATGAAAGGTTGCCACAAAGGTAGCCGGTGGAGAGGCTGTCGGCCGGCGCGAATGCCGATGCGCGAATTTCTGACGATGTCGTAGCCTATGCTGAGACGCGATCGCTTAATCCGGATGCAATTCCACGAGCTGCTGGACGCTTGTCTCTTTGCGGTCAGTTTTTGGCTGGCCTACCTGGTGCGCTCGGATGGACGGATCATCGATTTTTTCCACCTCGACGACGTCAGCCCCTTCGATGCCTACGTCTGGCTGTACCTGATTCTCATACCTGCCGCACCCCTCATCCTTGAGGCGCAAGGTTTCTACAATCGGCCTTTGTATTCCTCTCGCACGACGACGGCCTGGCTCCTTTTTAAGGGTTGTCTGCTCACCACCCTGGGCCTGATTCTCACTCTCTTCCTGTTCCATAGCGGCATTGCCCGCTTGGTCACCGTTTTGTTTGGCGCCATCAGCTTCCTGCTGTTGTTCGTCAAAGAGGAACTGTTGCGCCGCGCCTTCCGCAGCGAATTGGCTCGCGCCCAGTATCGCCGACGCTTCCTGCTGGTCGGCTCGCCTGAAGAAACGGCGCACGTGCGCTCGGAACTGCGTACCAAATCTCCCGAAGCGATGCATGTGGTTGCGGAACTGGATCTGAACAAGATCTCGGTCGAAGGCCTGGTGGATCTGCTGCACGAACATTCGATTAACGGCGTGATCATCAGCGCCAAGCGCTCGTTTTTTGACCAGGTCGAGGCGGCGGTCCGAGCGTGCGAACTGGAGGGCGTGGAAGTCTGGCTGATGGCTGAGTTCTTCAAAACCCAGATCTCACGGGCCAGTTTTGACGACTTTTACGGCCAGTCCATCATGGTCTTCCGCGCCGTCCCCGAAGCCTCGTGGGCAAGTGTCGCCAAACAGTTGCTCGATTTCTTTGGCGCCGCCGCCTTGCTCCTCTTGTTCGGCATCCCGCTGGCCATCGTGGCGTTGCTGGTGAAACTGACTTCCCCCGGACCGATTTTCTTTCGCCAACAGCGCTCAGGACTCAATGGACGGCCCTTCACACTTTATAAATTTCGCACCATGGTCACCAACGCCGAGCAGCTTAAGCATGAATTGGCGGCCATGAATGAAATGAGCGGGCCGGTGTTCAAGCTGGTGAATGACCCTCGCATTACGTCTTTCGGTAAATTTCTGCGCAAGTTCAGCATCGATGAGTTCCCGCAACTCTTTAATGTGTTGCGTGGCGAAATGAGCCTCGTCGGACCCCGGCCTTTGCCGGTGGACGAAGTCAAGCGCTTCAACGACCTGGCCCATCGACGCCGCCTAAGCGTCAAGCCTGGCTTGACCTGTTTGTGGCAGGTGAGCGGACGCAACAAGGTCAAGGACTTCAAAGACTGGGTTCGATTGGACCTGGAGTACATCGACAACTGGTCGCTCTGGCTGGATGTGAAGATTCTCTGCCGCACGTTGCCCGTGGTGCTGACCGGGGCGGGAGCCAGTTGAAAAAGTTGTAGCTGTTCACGGCCGGATGTTCGCTCACAAACCGGCTTAGAGCGAAAGCAGGTAGATCGTCAAGTCATTAAGTTGGCCAGTTGAAAGCCGCGACGTGGTGCCGTGCTTGTCCGCGTGATTCTTTGTCGTGAGCACATCATGGATGGTCTTTGCTGAGCCGTCGTGGAGATATGGAGCGGTGCGCCACAATTCGACGAGGGAAGGGGTATCAAATTTGTCGCTCTGCTTATCCGAAGGTCCGGCGGTCCCGACATCGTAACTGTTTTGGTCAGTGAAGAGCCCCGGCGGATGGCACATAATGCACCCACCTTGAGCGAAGATTCTTCTTCCGCGTCTGGCTGCCGACGATAGGCGTCCCTGCACAAGGTACGGACTTGGCACAGGCTTGAGGGAGACAAGGTAGGTGCCCACCGTGCCAACCACGTCCTCCGATTGGCTGCTAAAGAGGATGTGACGAAACCCGGCCCGAATGGCGGCACTGGCAGTCGCCCGCCCGCCCAGGCTCATGGCCGGCGGAGTCTGGGTTGCCAGCAGAAGGCTTTTCGTGTTCTTAGGGTTTCCGATGCCGTCGTTGAGCAAATCCCAGTTCAGGCCGTCGGCGCGACCATCCGGATGACAAGTGGCGCAGCTTTGCCATGCCTGGTGACAAAGAGTCGCATCGTTGAAAACCCGCTCTCCTGCCCGCTCGCGATCTTCTGAATCCCCGTTTGCCAAAGGGATAGTGTAAATCATACTTGAACTGCTCAAATCGACGGCGGTAACCGAATCCGAGAAGAATTCCGCAACGTAGGCAACCCCGTGGCTTAACGCCATGGCGCGAGGTCCATTACCGCCGAGCTTCACTCGGTTGCGAATGCCCTTTAGGAAATCCAAGTCGGCAACCAACTTGCCTTTTCGCTCATTGGCGAGCCTCCCTTCCAGGCCCGGGAAGTCTATGACACTCAGCTCATGTGTGCCGGCATGGGTGATGCAGAGTTTCTGGCCATCTGGTGTCCATGCAACAGATGAAGGATTTGCCGCGCCGCGCCATGGTTCATCCAGCATAACGGTTGCCCTTAGGGTCGGCGGTTCGGTTGTGAGCAGGCTTAGGGCGCTGACGTTCATCCAACCATTCTCGACCTGGGTAGTCGGCACCTGGAAACGAGCGATGTTGTGAACAACGGCGCAAAGATCCCTCTTCGGATGGAACGCAAGACTACGGACCGATGTGCTGCCATTAGGTAAACTGACGGACGTTTGCTTGCGAAACCCCTCAAGATTTACCAACGAGACTATCGCTTGGACGACGGTTTTGTTCGCTGGCCCGCTGGGAAGAAGGTTCGCGACCGCGAGAATCCCTGTTTCCGGGGACAAAGAAAGCGCAACAGGTTGGCGATCAGCCGCCATTCGCGCCAACTCGCGCCCGGAGATCGTATCCATCAGGCTGACAGTGCCGTCGTAGCGGTTACAAACGTATATCCTGTTCGGGGAGGCGGCGCCAACGGGGCTGCAAACACCGTTGCCTGCTGGCCACTGACCCAAAACTCGGCCGGTGCGAGGATCCAAACAGAGGATAACGTTTTGCTTTCCCGAGCAGGTGACCACGAGTCGTGATGGCACCCCACCCAGCATCAGTCCCGTAGGGCTATCTTTGAGTCGGTAGGAGCGAATCAGTTCTCGGGCCCTGAGGTCCACAATAGCAATCTGCCGTGCACGCTCGCACGCCAGGTATAACGTTTTCCCATCCGGGTCCAGAACTGCAGCGGTTGGACCCAGCCAGTCGGTTCCTGCTCCCCAGGTAGCGGCGCTTGAGCACACAAGAAAACCGGCACACACGAGTTGAAATGACACCATGAGCCATCCTCGAAAGAATTTAGAATTAGGGCGCGGCCCGAAATGCATAAGCAATAAGATTAGTTGTACAATTTATATTGACACATATAGATTAATATAGTTAACTGTCTCTCGAAAGTGGGACTTTTTCACAACTTATTGGAAATTTACTTTAACAATCCAAAACTAATCTAGTCAAGGAATCTTATGAAACAAGGCGGGCGTGGGTGGACAACCGGGCGGCTCCGCTCGGTAAGTCTGGTGTGTGTTTGGCTACTCTCCGTAGCGGTTGGCCTCAACGAAAGTCCGGGACAAACGAGCACTGCTGTGGGTAGTCGCATTGCAGGCCCCTGGTTCTTCACCACGCAGCTCGAATCGCTGGGGAACAGTCCCACCTCTTTGCTCGAAGGGGCTCAGATCAAAGTCGCCATTCAAAGTGGTGCTATGGCGCATCCTTTTGAGCTGGCCGAACTGCTGGCGGCATTTGCTCAGGAGAATCCCTCGTCGGTGTGGACCCCTTCGTTACGGGCGAACCTTGGAGCTTATTACTACAGCGAGGCTTGTTACACCAAGGCGCTGGAACAACTGGAGCAGGCTTGGGAAGCAACGAAGGATTATACCAATGGTCCCGGCAAACGAGTAGCGGATTTTGCATTGGCCAAGTGGACGCGTTTACTGGTGAGCCTTGGGCGATTGGATGAATTGCACCTGATCTTGCAGGAGACAGCGGGTCGAAACCTCGATGCCGGGCCATTGGAGCAGACATTTCTACGCACGCGGGAGATTTACTGGCTGTTACGTAGAACGCCGGCCGCATCCTATCGTTGTGGCAGGACGGTGCTGGAACATCTGGCGCAGCAGGTAGGGGGCCGAAGCTTTGGTACGACTGGGTTGGTTTACCAGGAGCAGACGCTGTTTGAGAGTTGCTCGATGAATGCTTTGATGCAAGCGGCCGCCGGGGAGCAGTGGCAGTTGGCGGGCGTGGCACGGCCTGAGGGAGTTGCAGCTTTTCCGCTGCCCTGTGTGGTGCATTTGAAGCAAGGGCACTATGTAGCGTTGTTCCGACAAGAGGGGGGACTAATGGTTGGCTACGACCCATTGTTTGGAACTCGTTTTTTCCTGCCGGAAGTGATCAACTTCGAGGCGAGCGGGCGTTTTCTGGTGGACGCGGCGCGAGTTCCGGCCGGCTGGCAGTTACTTACGGGTGACGAGATGGCGGCGACACTGGGTCGCTCTGCCTCAGTTTTAGGCTATGGGGACCCTGAGGAGAGCGATTGCGATTCCTGTGACAGGTGCCCGGCTGGATTCGGTGGCTCGCCTCCAAACGGTGCACCTCCTTCAGGCGGCCCTCCTGGAAAGGGAGGCAATCCTACTAGCCCTGGACCGACAAAGAGTCCTGCCATAGGTTGGAGCAGCCCGGCAGCGCCAGGGGGGAACTGCAGTGGCGCGACCTGCAAATCTGGCATGCCTCAGTGGCAGGTCAATGAACCTAACATCAATCTCTGGCTTCGAGACACGCCGATCGTGTGCCAGGGAGCTTACGGCCCTCCCGTGGGTTTCGAGCTACGTTATAAGCAGCGTGACGAAGCCGCGGGATTGGATACGGAAGTATTTAGCCTCGGGGCCGGATGGAACTGCCGTTGGCTATCGTGGGTGAACAACTCTATTTACGCAAGTCCGAGCGGGAACTTCGATGTTCCGGTGCATCTGCCCGGTGGAGGCATCCTCAACATGAGATTCCCATCCGGCCAGACTGTGGCTTGGGATTATGATTACAACATCCGGCTGACGGCCAACTTCAGCGGCAGCACCCTCAACGGTTACACCTTGGATTATCCGGACGGTCGCCGGTACGTCTACCAGCAAGGTTGGAAGACAACCTTTTATCTTAGCGGTGCGTGGGACGAGCAAGGATTTCCGACCTACTTTAACTACACTTATCCTTATCCAATCGACAACCTCGGGTACCCGTGGCTGAAGTTGGAAACCGTCTCGGATCAGGTTGGTGTGCTTTTTTCACTTCATTACGACAACGCATCCCAAGCAAACCTGATTACCTCGGTGACTGACCGCTTCAACCGGACGGCCTATCTGGCATACGACACTTCGACCTCGCCGGCCCATTTGCAGCAGATGCAGGACGCTGCCGGGTTGATCAGCCAGATCGGTTACAACAGCCAGGGCTGGCCGCATACCTTGGTTACCCCGTATGGCACGACCACCTTCGATTACCAGTGGGTGGAGGGTCAGGCCGATGCCTATCGCTGGGTTTGCGTAACTGAGCCCAACGCCGGCAGGCAAATTTATGCATTTAGGTACGATGCCACCAAATTGTGGGGCGGGCAAGACTGGCTGCCAGCACAATTTGCCCCCAATTTGCTGCCGGACGTGAACGTGTTGCCGAACAGCACGATGCTTGACAATGAGGATGTTCACGGACCAGGAAAGTACGACAGTTTCTATTGGAACCAGGCCCAAAGCGTCGGGTTGCCAACGGATCTGACGCAAATTACGACAAACCAAATGAACAAGGCGCGGACGCGCCACTGGCTGCTTACCAGTTTGGCAGGAATTGCCCCGGCCGATTTCGCCCTGTCAATTGAGATAGCTCCAAGTCAAAGCAGCGATGGGTCCAGTTGGGGCCAGATTACCTGGTATGACTACGCGGGCAAATCCAGTTCAGGAGTGAGAGGCACACAGGTTCAACCCTCTCTGATCGCCCGGAAGCTGCCGGATGGCTCGACCTGGTACGAATCGTATCAGCGGAACGCCTTTGGGAACGTAACGAGCAAAACGAGCACGTATGGGACAGGCAGCCCGGCCGCAACCAGAACCTATACCTACGTTTACGACAATAACGCCCAGGATTTATTGCAGGTGTGGCGTCCGGCGAGCACGACTAATGAACTGGTCAGTTCCTATAGTTACAATGGCTACCACCAAGTGCTTACGGAAACCCAATGGCCCGACGACACGAATTGGTACACCACGACTTGGACGTACGACAACGGAAGACCATCGACTCAGGTCACTTCCGGCGGTTTGACCCGGACCTACACGTATGGCGCCTATTCAGGGAATTATGCGGGCTACCTTTCGAGCATCACCGACAGCCCAATCGCCCGGACCGAATCCTTCACCTGGCTCAATGGCAATATTCGGACCTACACCGACGCGCGAGGGCTGCAGCTGACATACAGCTATGACGGACTGAACCGGCTCACCGAAGTTGATTATCCGTCGCACGACGGGTTGGCCGCCAGCAGCATCGTTTACAGCTATGCGCTGGAAGGGGGGCATGGATTTAATAACGGTGGCAGCGCGATCAACATTTTGGAAGTTACGAAGGTGACGGACCGTTTGGGCAAAACGACGTATTACGATCGGGACCAGCTCGGACGCCTGACAGTGGTCAAAGACCCGCTGGGCCACACCAACGGCTACGCTTATTGCGGGTGTGGAGGGATCGAGAGCATGACCGACGGGCGGGGCAAGATCACCAGCTTCACCTACAACAATGCCGGGTGGAAAACGGCGGTCAGTTACCCAGGTGGTACGTCCGAAGGTTATGGGTATGACGCTCTGGGCCGTTTGACTTCGCGAACCGATGCTTTGGGGACCAGGAACTTCACATACAACAACCAAGGGCTGCAGATCGGCATCACCAGCTCTTTCGGTACGGAACGCTCGGTTACCTACGACCAGTACGACATGCCCGTGACGGTAGTGGATGAGAACGGGGTAAGTGTTTCGCAAACATTCGATCGCTTGGGGCGGCGGCTGACCCGAGCTGTAACGGGCCAGGGGACCGAAAACTTCGTCTACTCGGCTCGGGGTTTGACAACCTATACTGGTCCGGACAGCAAAACCACCCAGTACGGGTATGATGAGCGTCTGCGCAAGACCGACGAGACGACTCCCAAGAGCGAGAACATCTATTACACTTATAACGCCGCGGGCGATCTGCTCACGCTGGCCGACGGGCGCCGTAAAACCACGAGCTGGACCTACGACATCGAAGGCCTGGTGCGCAGCAAAACCTACCAGGGGCAGTCCTTCGCCAATCTGGTTTACGGCTACGACGCTGCCAAGCGCCTGGTGTGGCGGAAGTCTTACTCCTCGGCCAGTACCTTCTCCCAAACCAGCTACGGTTACGACGACGCGGGCAACCTGACCTCGATCACCTACCCCGCCAGCCCCAATATCGGCTTCGGGTATAACGAGGACAACCAGCCGATTACGATGACCACCGCGGGTCTGGGCACTACGCATTTTACATACACCGACGCCGGGAGTCCGGCCAGCGAGTATGGGTTGTGGGACAGCGACGGTGTCAGCTACAGCTACGACCCGAGTTCTCCGCGGTTGCGCACCGGCCTGACCATCCAGGAATCCGCGGACAATTGGGTGCAAACTTACGGTTACGATGCCGCCGACCGCTTGCACAGCGTAACCAGTCCGGCCGGCGCCTTCACCTACACGTACCGCGGTCCGGGCACGGTGTGGACCAACCTGGCCCTGCCCAACGGGTCGGCCATTACCAACGCCTACGACGCGGCAGCGCGTTTGACGGGCACCTGGCTGAGGAACAGCGCCGGAACCATTCTCAACAAGCACGTTTACCAATACAACGGCGCCGGCCAGCGACAACAGCAGACCTTGACGGACGGCAGCTACACGACTTACGGTTACGATGATGACGGGCAATTGCTTTCGTCGCAGGGCTACTATTCCGGTGGCACTCCTATTGGCGCCGAGCAACTGGGCTTCGTCTACGATGGCGGGTGGAACATGACCCAACGGAGTGTCAACAGCTCACCGACGAGCTACCCGGTCGACGATTTGAACGAGGTCACGGGAGATGGCTTCAACAGCTTCGGTTACGACAGCAACGGCAACCGGACCAGCCAGACCGCCGGCGGGGCTTCAGTCGGTTACACCTACGATGA
>Ga0210409_10002169_pt1 | contig 23779 bp, 27 predicted proteins | sample IncBWH17MmetaG_FD_161649 | JGI IMG/M metagenome (GOLD analysis project Ga0210409, IMG submission 161649) | Forest soil microbial communities from Barre Woods Harvard Forest LTER site, Petersham, Massachusetts, United States - Inc-BW-H-17-M | ecosystem: Environmental > Terrestrial > Soil >...
CGGTGGTCGTACCAGAGTGTGAAGGCAGCAGACGACCGGATCTACGTATTGTGGGGCGACACTCGCCGCACAGTTACGGAACCCATGAACAAATTGGACCCCCTTTCGGGGGTGACCCACCCGCAAGAAGACGTATTTTTTGAAGCGATAAGCCCGGAATAGAGGCTGGTCCAATAGCAAGCTGGTCCAACCTGATTCAGCGATAATTGCCGGGCGGGGCTCCGCGCCGCCAAGGTAAAACTTAGGCACGTCTGCGCTTGGGTTCCGACGTGTTGCTACACACTGCTAAAGGCCTGTTAACTAGGACTGAACCGCCAACTCTGTCCTATACTTCCCGCTAAGCTCGCTCGCCGTGTGCTGCAGCAACGTAGGTACGACGCGGCGGAAGCACTCTCGAAGATCACCTGTATGAAAGCGATTGTGCGCACACAGTACGGATCACCGGACGTGCTGCAGTTCGCTGAGATATCGACACCTACACCCGCCGACAATGAAGTCTTGATCAAGCTTTGCGCTGCGTCAGTAAATCCCCTCGATTTGTTCGCAGTGAAAGGGGCGCCGTGGAACCGCGTGATCCCGGGACTGCGCACACCAAAACACCAGGTCATCGGTTGTGATATCGCCGGACGAGTGCATGCGGTCGGCAGGACGGTAAGGCAATTTCAGCCCGGCGACGAGGTGTTTGGGGTAACGGGTTTCGGAGGGAACGGATTTGCCGAGTATGTCTGTGCTCCTGAAGCGAAATTGGCGGCGAAGCCCCCCAACGTATCGTTTGAGGAGGCCGCAGCCATCCCGATCGCGGCAACCACGGCCCTCCAGGGTCTTCGTGACAAGGGACGGATTCAGCCCGGCCACAAAGTTCTTATAGAAGGCGCGTCTGGAGGCGTGGGCACATTTGCGGTGCAGATTGCCAAAGCACTCGGGGCTGAAGTAACTGCCGTCTGCAGCACGAGGAATGTGGACATCGCGCGATCGATTGGCGCAGACCATGTCATCGATTACACCCAGGTGGATTTCGCGCGGAGCGGCGAGCGTTACGATCTCATCCTGGCGGCGAACGCTCACCATTCGATTTTTGATTACCGGCATGCGCTGAATCAGAGGGGAATTTATGTCGCGGCCGGGGGCGCTCTGCTCCGCATTCTCCAAGGGTTGTTGTTAGGGCCGTTGTTGTCACTGATTGGGTGGAAGAAAATGACTTTTTTCATAGCGAATATGAATCAGAAGGATTTAGCTTTTCTGAAGCATCTTCTGGAAGCCGGAAAAGTTGTACCGGTCATCGATAGACGTTACCCGTTGTGCGACGCGGCCGCGGCTCTCCGTTATCTGGCCGAAGGACACGCGCAAGGGAAAGTCGTATTAACCGTCTAACGTCCGGCAGACGGCCCCCTCAAAGGTCCCATTTACATTTAGCTTGCTGTTCGTTACCGTGGTTTTGCCCACCCATTTTTGGCTCCCCTTCAGGGATGTCACTAACCAAAAGGAGCTGATCCGTCATGCCTACGAAAGCTCGCCGGAAGAAATCGCAGGACGCGCCCAAACATCCGATCCGTGTGGTTCCCTTGCATCGCCCGGAGGCACCGGCCCGCGCGGCCGCGCCTCTTCTCACGTATCGCAACGGCTCACTCCTCACGGCCGTCCAGGTTTTCACTGTCTTCTGGGGCTCCGCCTGGCAGCAAGCGCCAAACACGGGTCTCCTCCAACAAATGAATCAGTTCTTCGACTATATTTTGACCAGCCAACTCATGGATCAGCTGGCTGAGTACAGCGTCCCGGGCCAGGCCATTGGCCACGGCTCACGCATCGGGACGACCGTCCTCACTTCCCCGGCCCTCGGCGCCTCTGTGCTGGACAGCGACATCCAGCAACTGCTGCAGCAGCAAATCGACGCTGGAACCCTACCCGCAACCAACCCCAAGACTTTGTACTTCGTATTTCTGCCTCAAGGCGTCCAGGTCGTGCAAGCAAACAGCGCTTCGTGCCAGGCTTTCTGCGGATACCACGATTCTTTCGGCAACAATGTCTACTACGCCGTGATGCCCTATCCTGGCTGCCAGGGTTGCACCGGAGGCCTTGCTTTATCCGATGCACTTACATCAACGACCTCGCACGAACTCTGCGAGGCGATCACTGATCCAATTCCCGGGCAGGGCTGGTACGACGATAACAACGGTGAAATCGGCGACATCTGCGCTTGGAAAACGCGCACGCTGGGTAGCTACACTATCCAGCTCGAATGGTCGAACCAAGCGGGCTCGTGCATCTGAGGTTTGGCCTCCCTTGTCACCTGGCAGCCTGGCTTCGTTAACGGCTGAGCCTACCGACCGATGATGGCTGGCGTATCGGATCAATTCCGGTTTGTCGACGGCTTCGGGGATTGAAACTTTTGCGTCTTGCTCTCAGCCGGGCGGCGCTTCAAGTGCGAACGCATTTGGTCCGTTGGCCGGAAGCGCAACGCCGACCAGACTTCGTCGATGGCAATGATGGACACGGCGCGCCATCCGCAGCCACTCATCGCTTCGCGGATCAGGTCGCGACTCAGATCGCTGGCGTTCCTGGATGTTTTCTTCGGGTAGGATATCCACACCAATGCATTCGGAGCCGCGTGTTTCGAGAGCTTCTGGGCGAACCTGTTGATGTCAGAAAGGCGCGTCGCAAAAACCTGCACGAACGGGTACTTCCCGTCTGCAGACGAAGAGACGGTGAGACCGTCAGGGAGGGGCGCCAGCAACTTCAGATAGTCGGGAGGCGCAGCGATGATCAACGCGTGCACGCCCGACTTCATACCCAGCTTTCTGGCAACCGGGGTCGTCATTTCTGCTTGCCCTTGCTGGAAAGCGCGAACTGATTCCCGTCGGGATCCTTGAGAATGGCAATCGATCCCCAGGGCTCATTTTTGGGTTCCTGCGTAAACGTCACGCCTTTGGACTTAAGCGCTTTGGCAGTTGCGAACACGTCGTCACACCAGAACGAGATCGACTGAAATTCGCCGATGCGCTTCTCGTGCCCTTCGGGCGTGAAGAGGGCAAGGCCGGTCTCCGCTCCCGGAATGAGGAGTTCAATCCATCGTTGTGCGTTTGTAAATGGCTGGTCGGTGACCACTTTCAGTCCCAATGCCTCAGTATAGAACTTCAGCGAAACGTCCTGATTGTGAACAGGTATGGCTACAAACTTTATTCCCCGAATCATAGGTGCTCCTCCACGAATGCCGGGAACATAGCGTACAGAATTCAAAGCTGCAATCGGCTATTCATTGCTATATTAGTGGTCGGTATAGCGATGCTCAATCTGGATGACTACGTCGTAGACGCATTGATGCGTGACTTGGTCGGGCATGATCGGAGACCCGCCAGCTTCCTCGTCTATCTATGGCTCACCGCCGAACAAGCCCGCAGGCCGGGGGCCGTTCAGGTGAGTTATCAGGAGTTGGCCGAGTCGGTTGGACTGTCGAAGAGTTCGGCGCAAGCTGCGGTGAGTTGGCTCGTCCGAAGGAAACTGCTCGCTACCAGCAAGGCAAATGCAACAGCTGTCCCGTGTTACACCGTGCGGAGCCCGTGGAGGGATGCCGCACGCCGCGCCACTCTCCGCCGCAGTCAGTGATGCTTCTCCCGGTAATAACCGGCAACTCGGAAATAATCCATTGGGCACGCAATTCCGGCTACGCCCACGTTAACTCCCGACAGTCCCCACAACAGAAACTGACCGCCATTTGTTTTCCCCTCGGACCCACGCGTTCCGACGTGTATATTTTAAAGTTTGGCTCCTGACCGAAAGAGGGAATCGTGGAACCCATCTCCCACTTCTTCTACTCCGACCGCCTCAAACTCCAATTCTGGGACTACGGCCAGGACCACAAGCCCTCGCTCGTTCTCGTCCACGGCGCGCTCGATCACGCCCGCAACTGGGACTGGGTCGCTCGCACTCTGTGCCAGCACTATCACGTTTACGCCCTCGACCTTCGCGGCCACGGCAACAGCGCCTGGGCTCCCGGCGCGGCCTACACCACGGGCGAATACGTCCTCGATCTCTCCGCTTTGCTCGACGTCATCAATGATTTTCCGATCCGCCTGATCGGCCATTCCCTGGGCGGCGGCATCGCCCTGCACTACGCCGGCGTCTACTCGGAACGCGTTCACAAAGCGGTCTCCATCGAAGGCCTGGGTTTCCCGCGGGAACACCCCATCCACGGCCCGGCGTCGGTACGCGTACGTAGGTGGATCGAAAATATCCGCAATCTCGAGAAGCGCCACCCGAAAAGTTATCCCAGCCTCGACGCCGCCATGGCCCGCATGCGCGAGGTAAACCCGCGCCTATCCGACGAAGTAGCCCGCCATCTCACCCTCCACGGCACTAACTGGGAATCCGACGGCTCGCTCCTCTGGAAGTTCGACAATTTCGCCCGCGTCTTCCCGCCCTACGGCCACAACATCGAAGACTCCGTCGAAATGCTGGCCCAAGTCACGTGTCCCACGCTGTTCTTCTGGGGCCTCGAAAGTTTCCTCCCGGTTCCCGAAACCGATCCCCGCTTCCAAGCCGTCCCCAACCGCCAACTCATCACCGTCCCCGGCGCAGGCCACTGGGTCCACCACGACCAACTCGCCCTCTTCCTCCGCGAAACCTCCGCCTTCCTCGCAGGCTAGAACTTCTGAGCCAAAAAAATACGGCCCCTCGCTGTTGGCGCGGGGCCGCGTCGTTCACGTCGTCGTACTCTTGAAGGTCAGCTCAGTCCGGATGGCTGTGCCGCCAGTTCCAATATTCGTTCTGCTCTTTTCGGCTTGCGCTCTTAAAATCGTGTTCCTTGCGGTGCTTTTCCTCCTGGAACCGTCGCCACGACTCCTGTTCGTGATCGTCCCACTGATGGTAATCCTTGTGTGCTCGATCATAAACGCGCTCATGGTTATCGCGGTCACGATTTTCGCGATCACGGTCGTCTTGAGCCCGACCGCCGGCGAAGGTCGCCGCTGGCGCCGCGAGCGCAACGGTCATTAAAAGCGAAGCCACGAACTTGGTGGTTCGATGTATTCTGTGTTTCCTCCAGTGTGCTAGGGAACCAGAGCTCAAATTGCGAATCCATACCTTAAATCACCTACTTCATCGGCGAATCTGGTACTTTTTTCGACGCCGGAAGCACCATGTTCTCGACTTCACTATGCGGTGCCAAGGGCGCTGTTGCCAAGCCGGAACTCGCGCATTTGGCCTAAACCGTCCGAACATCGGCGCAAAAAGTCAGCGGGCGATTTGTAAGATCGTGGTCTATGCGATTCGAGACCGCTACTTTGCTTGTTGTTTCGACCCTGCTGTTGAGCGGTGTCGCATTCCTCGCCGGGCCTGCGGACCACCGTACTCTCTCCCAAGCGCCGAGGCTGCGGATCCAGCGGACCTTCTCAGTCGCACCCGACAACTTGTTTCGCGCCTGGACCGATGCCGTCGATAAAACGTTGGTTCCCTATCAGGCAAAGGTGTACTGGAGCACTTCTCCCACCGTTGATGCCAACGTCGGAGGACATTTCAATTGGAGCGTAGTGAGCAAGGACGGCGAACAGGAAGTCTTCCACTTCCGTGGCACCTATCGCGAGTATCGCGCGCCTCGAAAGCTCTCGTTTACCTGGGAATGGGAATCCCTGCCAATCTCAGGAGTTGAGGGACCCGGGAATACGCTGGTGACCCTCAAGTTTGTCCCGGCGGGCAAAGGCACAATTGTGATTTTGACGCAAACCGGTTTTGGCAGCCAAGCCGCGCGGCAGGCACATGAGAAAGGCTGGAATCGGTGCTTCGATGGGATCGAACAACTGCTGCGGGCGAAATCATGAGACCCGTGAAGCCACTCATTTTGACCATTGGACTAGGGGTCCTTTTTCTGCCCGGACGGTTCGCTGGCCAAGATCGGCTCGTTGTACAAAATAATCGTACAAAGTCCGCAACCGTCAATTTCATCCGGTTTCGTTCGCCGATGATTGCCCTGGAACATGTTCGGGTCATCGATGGAACTGGCGCTCCGGTGATGCTTGATCAAACCATACTGATTTCAGATGGAAAAATCGCCGCAATGGGCAAGGCAGGCGCCATCAGGATACCAGGCTGCGCTCAGCGTCTGGATTTCACAGGATATTCGGTGATCCCCGGTTTGGTGGGCATGCACGATCACCTGTTTTATTCGCTGAATTACTTTGGGTCCCATGGAGTACGCGCGTATGACATGCCTTTCAGCTTCCCCCGTCTCTATCTCGCCGCCGGAGTCACCACCATACGTACGACTGGCTCCTTCGAGCCCTACACCGATCTGGAAATCAAGCGAACTATCGAAGCCCGGACCATGATCGGTCCGAAAATGAACGTGACCGGTCCGTACCTGGAGGGCGCTCCTTTCCCGCTTATCCAGATCCATAAATTGACGGGCCCGGAAGACGCCAGGCGCACCGTGGACTACTGGGCCGACGAGGGAGCCGAATCCTTCAAGGTCTACGCAGATATAACGCGCGCGGAGCTTGAGGCCGCGATCAGCGCAGCCCACAAACGTGGGCTCACCGTTACAGGGCATCTTTGCTCCATCGGCTTTCGCGAAGCCGCGGAGATGGGCATTGACGGGCTTGAACACGGGCTGTGGGTGGACACGGAATTCGCCGCCAATAAGCAGCCGGACATGTGTCCCGACCCTGGAAATGCTACTGCGGCGGACTTGGAAGTGAAGAGTGAACCCATTCAGGAAACAATTCGAACACTAGTAGATCATCACGTCGCCATCACCTCGACCCTGCCGGTGTGGGAAGAATTTATTCCAGGCCCGCAGGCCCCTGAACGAGTGCTACGCGCGCTCAGTACCGGAGCGCGCAAGGCGTACTTAGCGGAAAGGGCTCGCCTGACCCGGGAAAGCGAAGATCCTCACGGCAGTTCCTTCGTGAAAATCCGGCGATACACCGCGATGTTCCGCAAAGAGATGGAGTTCGAGCGGGCTTTCGTCCAGGCGGGCGGTCTGCTGATGGCCGGCCCAGACGGCGTTCTGGGCAGCGACATCGCCGGGTTCGGCGATCAGCGCGAACTGGAGTTGCTGGTGCAGTCGGGTTTTACTCCACTCGAAGCCATCAAGATTGCCACCTGGAACGGTGCGCAATTTCTCAAAAAATCCGATGGCATTGGCTCACTCGAGGCTGGCAAACAGGCAGATATCGTCCTGGTAAGAGGCGATCCCTCAACTAATATCCGGGACATCGAGCATGTCGACCTGGTCTTCAAAGATGGCGTGGCCTACGACTCAAAGAAGCTGATCGACTCCGTAACGGGCCAGGTCGGAATTCGCTGAGTCCATTTCGCGACCCTGCCATGCTGCCGCCAAATTGTGAGCCAGTTCCATGCCCCCTGCACAGTCAAGCTAAAGCCTGCGGAATCAACACTTACAAAAGTGCATGAAAACTCAACCTTCTTCAGAATGAACACTTGTGAAAAAACGGGGGTGGGAAGGGAACAATTCAGGCGCTCCCAAAACGGGAATTTTGCAACCAGATTCGCTTGCATTCTGGCAAATCTAAATGAAATCGGCCGGGTTTCGTCGTAGCATTCGTCCATGACAAATCGACCTGGGCTTTCACGTCGCGCCTTTGTTGCACTCTCCGCAGTGTTGCCGTTCGCACTCCGCACCCGCGCAGCTCCGGCCGTTCCTGTGGGTCTCGAACTCTACTCCGTGCGCAACGCCTTGAAGCAGGATCTTGAAGGCACGGTCCGCGCCGTCGCGGAAATGGGTTATCAGTGCGTCGAATTCTACGCGCCCTATTTCGACTGGACCGAAGCGCAAACCAAACAGATGCGCAAGCTCCTCGACGACCTGGGCATCCGCTGCTACTCCACTCACAACGACGCTAACTACCTCAACAAGGAAAACATCTCCCGCACCCGCGACAAGAACCTGATCCTCGGCTGCAAATATGTGGTCGTTGCCTCGGCCAAGGTCGATCCCACCATCGACGGCTGGAAGACCTTCGCGGGCACGCTAAACTCCGCCACCGAACAACTCGAACCCTCCGGCCTGAAACCCGGTTACCACAACCACAAGATCGAGTGGATTCCCGTCGACGGCGTGCGTCCGATGGAAGTGCTGGCCAAGAACACTAAGCCAACGGTGATGCTGCAACTCGACGTCGGCACTTGCCTCGAAGCCGGCTCCGACCCCGTTGCGTGGATCAAAGCCAACCCAGGGCGCATCCACTCCCTCCACTGTAAAGACTGGTCGCCCGATCCAGCGAAGGGATACTCAGTGCTGTTCGGTGAGGGTATTGCCGACTGGAAAGCCATCTTCAAGGCCGCCGAAGGCGGGGGTGGCGTCGAATACTACCTGATCGAGCAGGAAGGCAGCCGCCTCTCCGAACCCGACACCGCGAAAGCCTGCCTCGAGGGATACCGCAAAATCAGAAGTTAGAGATTAGAGGTTGGAAGAGGGAAGCCGAAACCGAAAGGCCAAACCAGAAGTTTGAAATTTAGACCTCCGAAGCTAGACGTCCTTGCGTAAACCGGTAGGCGAGGCCAGGAATCTCAGCTCACATAGGTGCGTTAAGTGTGTGGTGAGCGTGCCGCTTGGTGCGATCGAGCGGACGCAACTTGACAGCCCGCATTCAGCGCCATGGTCCGAGTTCTTCTAACCTCTCACCTTTAATTTCCAATCTCCGATTTTTCGGAGGAAAGAACTAAACGCAGCTGCTAGTGGATGGAACCGTGGTCGGTAGCGCGCGGATGGACCGGATGTAGCCGGAATTGCCGCTGGCCTTTTGGCGTGAGAGCGACGAACTCTGCCTCGTACGGAGTGGGTTGCTGTTGCTCGGCGCCGAGCGATGGCAACAGCCGCAGGAAAACCACCTCCCCGTCGAGCACGGCATTGCATAAAACGACTCGGTTTCCTGTCTCTTCGCTCCATTCCAGCTCTGATTTTTTCGACGAAGAACGCATCGTTTGTGTCCCAACCGGAAACCTCCACACGGTACAAACCAGCGAGCGGAACGCGGGCAGACAGCATCGCAGGCGACCTCCGGCAAAGTAGATAGCAGCTGGAACGGTTTGCAGTCGGCAAGTAAGAAGGAGTTGATTACATCCCGGTGGGCTCCGCGCCGTCTACGCGGAGAAGACGTGACGCTTGTTGCGCAGAACTGAACCACTTGTGGAAAGTTCGAGAGCCTAGAAGTGCGAGCGGAGCAGGAGATTGGTGGCAAAGCTTTCGACGGGACCGTAGAAATACCGGAACGCCAATAGTCCCACTAGCAGCCCGAGACGCGCGTAGCTGCTTTCGCGAAGCCACGCCAGGTAACGTCCCGCTGTGTGCTCATCCATAAGCAGCATAATGGCCGTGCTTCCATCCAAAGGCGGCACCGGGAGCAAATTAAAGGTGCCGAGCAGCAGGTTCAGCGAAAAGAGGACATACAACGTCACGATTGCAAAATCTGGGTGTTCTCCGGTATTCCAGTGCAGCCAGCCCATCGAACTTCCAATGCGCAGACCCGCAGCGGCGATGAGCATCAGCGTGAAATTGGCCGCCGGACCGGCCAGGGCCATTAACGCCGCTCGCCGCGGATGGCGCTGTTCCCACAGCGGATCGAACGGCGCGCTGGCCCAGCCGATCATCCCGCGTGTGAAAAGAAATGCCAGGATGGGGATCACCACCATGCCCCATGGTTCGCGGCGGATGTGAGGCACTGGATTGAGGGTTACCTGCCCGGCCAAGGCTGCAGTGTTGTCCCCGCCTAGCTTAGCGGCCAACGCGTGCGCAGCTTCGTGACACGTTGTGGAAAACAGAAAGACGATGTAAGAGATGAAGCCGTAGACCAGGATGGCGGGTGTGAGTTCAGGCATCGACGTACGAGCGTAGGGTCTTGCGCGCTTATTTGCAAGCGATCGGGCTTGAACGGACGACGCTACTTGGAACGGCGTCACGGAACGTCATGGAATTGCTGAACACTCCGAGCGTTTGTACTTTTCGAGATTGGCGGAGCTGGGGCTGTTCCCGCGGTTGAAGTCCTTCGGGGTAACAGTCGAGTGCCATGCGATGGTGCGTGATGGCTGCCGATTGGGCCGGCAGTGGATGCCGCACTTCAACTGCCCGATAAAGCCTGATCCAGCGCCGCTTTTTCGGCCGGGGTGAGAGGCCGCGACGCGCCCTTGGCCAGTTCGCCTAACGCCAGCGGGCCGATCGCCACGCGTACCAAGCGCAGCACTTCCACACCCAACGCTTCGAGCATCCGCCGGATCTGCCGGTTTTTTCCTTCGTCCAGCACAATTTCGAGCCAGGAGTTTTTTTCGCCGGAGCGGAGGAGATGCACGCGCTTGACGCGCAGCGTCTCGCCGCCGCTGACGATTCCTTTTTTCAACGCGTCCAGCAATTGCTCGTCCGCGACCTGGCTGATGCGCACGTGGTAGGTCTTGTCCAGATGGGTATCGGGCGAGAGAATGCGCGCGGCCCACTCGGAATCATTGGTCAGCAGCAGCAATCCCTCGCTGGCCTTGTCGAGCCTGCCAACAGGCGCGATCCAAGGCGAATCGTTTCCCGCGGATGGCGGCTCGCCCGGCGGTGACGACTCCGGCCGCAGGAAATCGTAGACGGTCCGCCGTCCCTTCTCATCTGACGCGGTGGTGACCGTGCCGCGCGGCTTGTTCAGCATCCGATAGATTTTCGGGGCGGCAACGCTTACCCGGCCATCCACCTCAACGTGGTCGGCGTCAAAATTCACCGGCGCTTCCGGGTTGCGCTTCACCACTCCATTGAGCCGCACGCGCCCGGCGTGAATCATGGCGGCTGCTTGCGACCGCGAACAGATGCCCATCTTGGACAGCGCTCTCGCCAGACCGATCTTTCGACGCCCATTCGCGTGTCCGTGCAGGGCAGCGTCAGAACCCAGCTTATCGGGCTTTCTAGGCACGTACCGATTATATAGAGTCAGAAGTTAGAAAGTCAGAAGGTAGAGGTTAGAAATTGGAAATTGGCATCGAGCCTGGAATTAAAATCAAGAATGGAGTGAGCCCGATCGATGAGATCGTGCGTTAGGAAAACAGATCGTTAGGAGCGTTAAGAAAACAAATCGTTAGAAGAAGGAGGAGCGTCGCGTCCCAGCCCTACCGCCTCGTTTTACGAAGCGTACCACGCCGCCCTCCTCCTCCAACTTAGCGAACTTGGTAGCCCGCAACGCGATACTCTCAGGCTCCGCAAATCATATCCATACACCGAATCTGGTAATGCCGCAGCAGGCGTCGTGTAGCGAAACCTAGTGAGTATTAGCGACAGGAAGAGTTTCCGTACGAAGGCGGAGACGTCCACACCGTCCTTTGTGCGTAAGATGTCTGCGCGGCAATCCTGGAGGTCAATTTTGCCGGAAGTCAGTTGCCGGCGGAGTTGGCCGACGGAGAGATCGGCAGACGCGCCACCCTCGTTCGGTCCTTCGCAAACCACCGCCGGATCGTTTTCCGAGCCGGCTCTTCCCAATAGCGAAAGACTAGAATACAGAACAAGATAAGGATCATCGGCACCAGCAGTTCGCCGAAAGGCACGAACCTCGCGGGCAGGCCGAACATGGCCAGCCGAGCCCACGTGGTGACCGGTAATCGCAACAGGTATATCGCGTAACTCGCGCCGCCGAGCAGAAACATGATCCGCATCGAAAGGAATTTTGCCAGCCAGCTTCCGCCGCGTGCCAGTTCATAGACGAGCACCGCGAACGGCAGGATCACTACCGAAACCCAATCGCCCAAGGACAGGCTCAGCGCGGCTACCGTGGCGAATACTGCGGGGTAGACGCGCAGTGGCCGGCTCGTCCAGTCCCGTGCGTTCTGGTCTTGCGCGTTCTGGTCCCTGAGGAATTGCAGGCCCATGGTCAGGCCGAGCAAGAACTCCGGGAGTCGTAAGACCGGCAACGGAATCACTCTCTCAAGGAAGACCGCATGATTCTTCCAGTCTCCCAGTCCCATCACTGGCGTGTGCCCGACGACGCAGACGGTAAGCAGCGCGCCCGTAAGCCAAAACAGGGCGCGGTCGCTTCTGCGGGAGATCCATGGGACGACAAAAGGGAAGCAGAGATAGAAGAAAGCTTCGGTGGACAGCGTCCATGCCGGATAGTTCCATGCGCCGGCCATATCCGGATTGAATGGGTTCCAGGCCTGCACCATGCCGAGAACCGCGAGCCGAGTGCTAAAGGGCAGGCTGGCTGCAAATGTGTAAGACAGCACCAGCGAAAGCAGATAGACGGGATAGATGCGGGCAAGCCGCGCTTCCCAGAAGCGCGTTCTTCCCGAAGCGCCGTCGATCTGACCCTCGTAGGTATAGGCCAGGATAAAACCCGAGAGCAGGAAGAACAGGCCGACCGCGAGATAGCCATTGTTTAGAAAGGTTTGCAACAGTTTAGGGACGGGATAACGATGCGCCAGGCCCGGCAGCGCGTGAAATAGGACCACGTACCACGCGGCCAAAAAACGGACTCCGGTAAGCGCGGGCAATTCTCGCCGGCGCGCGACAACCTCAGGGCAGAGAGGCGGAGACGCGGCTGGCGCTGGCAGGCTCACGAGAGACAAGCGACACCCCACTCGGAAAGTCGAACACGTACTTACCTTGCGAGGGATTTCACCGCAGGTCTGATCGCGGGCATCCCATTGGGGACATTGAACTTACCGGCATCAACGGTATCACTTGAGCGGCGGTGGCGTCGAGATAATTGTTGGGCAAAATATCGCAAGAGTTACGACAGCCCCGCTCGAACGGCCAGCTTAAACGCCGGAATAGCGTCGGAACTCGTGCGAACAAAACCTAGGGGAGCTGGCGCGCCCGGAGAGATTCGAACTCCCGACCCGCTGCTTCGAAGGCAGCTGCTCTATCCAGCTGAGCTACGGGCGCGCTGAGTGGATTATAACGCCTTTAAGGGAGTTTGCGTCTTGTCCCCGTGAGGCGTTGCGACCAGACCCGCCGAACGCGCACCCCAGTTGTTCATATTGGTACGGAGAAAAAGAAAACCCGACAAACGGAAAAAAAGCTTTAACGCAGAGGCACGGAGGTCGGAACGCAGAGGGTGCGGAGACTTGGTGCTCGACGGTTACGCGGTCTCTGGGGGCGCGGCGGCGATTTCGAATTGCAGCTTTTGCGCGCCTAGTTGCGGATGTTTGGCGGTTAACATGACCGTGCCTTGTTGTTCTTTTGCGCGAATCCAGATGGCGCCGGTGCCAGCGATCAGCGCGAAGGGATTGTCGCCGATGATTTCGGCTGGGCCTTCTAGTTCGAACTGGATGGCGTCGTTGGCAAATGGGCGGATAGCGCCGAAGTCATCAGTTACGCGCAGCACCACGCGAGTGGAATCGGCGCCATCAGCAATCAACTTGGTGTCGTCGGGGAGAATCGTGAATTTCTGGTCGACGCCGCGGCCCGACATCGTCTTGGAGATCACCTTGTTGCCCTGAATGTAGCCTTCGATGCGCAGGTCGCCCCATTGGAAAACAGCTTTCTCCAGATCTGCGACGAACGGTGGGTAACGCAGGTGGGCAAATTCGGTTTTGTTTGGGTTAACCTCGGCGACCAACTTCTCGGCGATGTAAATTTTCAAGTGGTCGCAATTCGAGCAGACCCAGGCTTTCGTGAAGCCGATCGATTCATCGCCGCGCGCCCAATGAAACGCCGGCTCGAGCACGATTTCCTCCGCCGGATCGCATTGCGATTTGTAAAATCCCGCGGCGGGCTTGGGTTCGCGAAAGATGTCGGTGACGCCGTGGTAGCAGATGCGATCGCCGGAACCAAAGTCGGCGTGGGTGTTGTAGTCGAAAGCGCACCAGCCGATGCCGCCCGCGTACTGCGGATTGGACGCCAGCTGATCGTGGATACGCGCGTGACGCAGCATGTGCTCCCGCAGGCGTTCCACCTGATCGATGGTCTTGGTCGGATACGTGTGACCGACAAACTCCGTGTTGAGATAGCGCGGGTGATTGGGCGGTTTGAGGGGAAAGCCAAAGTCATTCATGGTGAAGACGTCTTCGAGAAACTCTGACGACTGAAAGTAGCGGATGCCTCCGGTCTGGCGCGTGGGATCGAGCTGGTGAGCTAGAGCGTTGGTGCGCGTGTAAAAGTCGTGGTCGTCTTTCGATTCGTTGATGCGCACGCCCCACAGAATGATGCTGGGACGATTCCAGTCGCGGCGGATCATGCGGCCCACGTTGTCGACCGAGAGATCTTTCCAGGCTTGATCGCCGATGTGCTGCCAGCCCGGAATTTCCTCGAGTACCAGCAAACCCATTTCGTCGCAGGCGTCGAGAAAATGCCGCGATTGGGGGTAGTGCGAAGTGCGCACGATGTTGCAGTGCAATTTGTGGCGGAGAATGTTGGCGTCGCTGCGCTGCGCGCGTCCCGGCATGGCCTGGCCGACAAACGGAAATGTTTGATGCCGGTCGAGCCCGCGCAGCTTGATCACTTTCCCGTTCAGCGCAAAACCGTGGTCGGTGAATTCGGCATGGCGGAAGCCGATCGTGCGTGTATCGCGATCGAGTACTTGCGTTCCGCGCAGCAGCCGCACGTGCACGGAATAGAGACTGGGATGCTCGAGATCCCATAAATTGATCGCGCCGAGATTTTCTAAATGCACAGTGTGCGCCACGGGGGTAGCCGAGGCATCTGAGGCCGCCACGCGCTGGGTGGTCTTGGCCATGGTGCGATCGGCGTCGTGCAACTCGACTTCCAGCGTCATCGGCTCACGCGACGCTTCCAGGTGCTGAAGAAAACAGTCCACATCCAGAACAGGTTTCCCGCTCAACACGTCCTTGGGCTTCGCGAAAATATTCTCGATGAAGGTGCCCGGCACAATCCGGAGAGAAACCTCGCGGTAAATGCCGCCAAACGTCAGGTAATCGATCTGGTGGCCAAAAGGAGGGATGTCGGCGCGCTCGGTGGAATCGACATCCACCGCTAAAACGTTCTCGCCCGCGAAATCAATATGGGGCGTCAGGTCAAAAGAAAAAGGCGTGTAGCCGCCTTTGTATTCGCCGAGCTTCACACCGTTAATCCACACCGTGGATGCCGTCATTACCCCTTCGAAATCGACGAACACGTGCTTGCCGCGTGCCTCGGGCGGCAGCTTGAACCGCCGCCGATAGATGGACACAAATTCATAGGTCTTGTCGTCAAAGCTGTGCCAAGGCAAGCGCACATTCGTGTGGGGCACTACGACGCGCTCGAATCCGGAATCGTCAAACTCGTGTCCATGCGCGCCTTGCGCGAAGGTCTTGCTGTAGCGCCAATTTCGATTGATGGGAAGGACCATGCGCCCCTCGGCGCCCGAGGCGGCGACGTCGCCGGCTAGACTGCCCGGAGCAAGCGTCACGCCTGCAATTACCGCGCTAGTCGTCTTCAGAAAGTCGCGTCGGTCCATGGCGTCCTTAGTGCTGCGAATCCATCCAAAAAAGCGCACCGCTAAAATTCTGTCGCGAATCTTAGCAGGTTAAGCGCGTAACCTCCAGCGCCGCGGCACATATCGATGTGGCCGTGCCCAAGATCGGGCGATCGAAACCTTACATTGGGATCGGTTTCCGACTGTTGCGCTGCAGATACCAGCAAGGCGCGTCGCCCATGTGCGGAAATATCGCATGCACGCAAGGCGTCGTGACCTCGGGCTGTTGCGCGTCGAACTCGTAATCGGTCTTGCCGTTCTTCTGTGGGATCGCGTAGAGGCGCTCCATTTGGACGGTGCCAAACGCTTCGCCCGCCTTCGGATGCGCCATTTTCCAGCGCACCAAGACATAGTCTCCAGCATAGACCACCCCAAGAAGTACGATCACGGCGATGACGCCGCGCAGCACGATGAAGGGTACGCGAGATGCCGGAATCAAGCGTTCACTCTCTCCGGACCGACAGAACGCTACAGCCTGTTCGACGCACGCCGCGTCGCGGGCGCCATAGCACGCAGCAGCTTTTCCGCAGTTTCAATCGCGGGATCCCGCCTCCGCTGCAAATCGCGCAGCGTGGGCGCAACGGTTTCGTCGGGTAGAATTCCGGTGCCTTCCAACTTCCGCCCCTTCGGCGAAAACCACAGCACTTCGCTCATCTCCAGAACACCGCCTCCCTTCATCACACGGGGCCTGGCGATGCCCAAAACGCAGCCGCAACTTTGACTTCCGACGATCTTCGCGCGTTGCGAATCCTGCATCCCCGCGGCAAAGACCTCCGAAGAGCTCGCGGAGCGAGCATCCACCAAAATCACCACGGGACCAGAATAAATTTGGTCCCCGGGCCTGCCGACGTAAAGCTCCAGAGGCAGCCGGAAAATTCCCGCAAACTCCGAAAGCGGCTTTCCCGATCGGGTCTTGTCCTTCGCGAATAACGTTTTCTTGTCAAAGAAATATCCCGCGATGGGCAGTAGCACGCCCAGGTCGCCGCCGCCGTTTCTACGCAGATCGACCACCAGCCCAGGCGCATTTTTAAACCTTTCCAGCGCCTGCCGAAATTCCTTGGTAATGGCCGGCTGAAAACCGTCAAACCGGATGTAACCGTTTCCCGACGGCAGCACATCGGTCGCCACATCCGGCGCCGAAGAATAGATTTGTCGCTGCAGGATGGCATCGAAGCGCGAGCCGTCCGCTCGTTCCAACCCCAACTTCATTTCGGTCTCCGGCGGCCCGGCAAATAAGCGCCCGTAGCTGAAAATCCGCGTAGCGCGTTCGGAAGACGAAGAGGGTTTGCTTCTTTCGATTTCCGCGACGCGCTCGGCGACGGGCTTCCCATCGATCGTAAGAATCACCATTCCCGGTTCGATGCCCGCGTGAGCGGCGCTCGAATCCCGCCGCACTGCGGTGACCACGGTTTTTCCATCCACATCGTCCACACTGATACCCGAGCTCACCCCTTGTTGCTTTTTGTAGCTTCTCCACTGCTCCGGCGAGTTGAATCGCGTATGCGCGTCGTGAAGCTCGCCAGTCATCCGGCTCATCAGTGCGTAGAAATCCTGATCGTCGGCAGGTTCTTCGATCAGCAGCCGATAACGAGCGTGAATTTCGTCCCAGTTCACACCATTGAAGGATGGATCGTAGTAGTGATCGTGAATCTCCTTCCATACCTTCTCGAAGATTTCCATGCGCATTTTCGGAGACAGGCGCTGCGGCTTTTTCGAATCGGCTGGCTGGGATGGGGCAGGCGGCGGCTGTTGGGCCGACATGCCCTGTAACCATGGAGCGCCCGCCAAGGCAACCAACAGGAGGCTGCGCCGTATGTGATGCCCCAGGGAGCTATGCCGTCTGATAATTGTCATGCCTGTTACCGCGCGGTTATTGAGGTCTATTCCGCGTGAAGGGGATTATAAGGACTCGAACCCGTTCGCGCACCCGGAAGTTGCGATGGGCAGGGGGTGAGCCGAATGCCAGGCGCCACCTTGCGACGCCGAAGGGCTCAGTTGTTAAGCTTCGTGGCGACGCGACGCAGCGGCGCTCTGGTCAGCGTGATAGGATGGCTGGCGCCATGGCAAAACATCACTATTTCATGAGATTAATCCCGCCTCGATCGACATTCCCCGGGGACATGACCGGCGAGGAACGCGCTCTGATGATGGAGCACGTAAAGTATATGAATGAGATTTTCGCCTCCGGAAAACTCCTTATCTTTGGGCCGGTAATGGCACCCGAGGCTGCCTTTGGCATGGCGGTTTTTGAAGTGGGGGATGAAACGGAGCTTCGCGAGATTATGGAAAAGGATCCGACGGTTCGGGCCGGCTTGAACAAATTCGACTTTCATCCGATGAAAGTGGGAGCCGCCCAGGGCTCGCGCCCCGAGTGAATCGGTGCACAACTCAATCGGCGCAACTACGCTCCGGCCGGCTCGGTCGGCTCGTTCGCAAATAGCCGCGCGAGTTCCGCGTGTTCCATAACCACGGCGGGATCCATCTGGATGGCATTGAAGTAGCGCTTCTGGAAGCCGTCGCCCGCTTCCGACGGCGCGAACATTTTGCGCGCTAACATGATCGCGCTGCGCGTGTCGTCGGCTGTGACCGGCACCTCGCCGGCGAGGCTTTCGTCGAGCCGAACCACGAATTCCGAAATATTATGCAGCCAGGCGAATTGCTCGTGATCGATTACCAGGCGGAAAAGCTCGCCCGTATTCACTTTCCCATGCAAGCGCTCGTACTCGCGGCGTTCCATATCCAGCAGCGACTTGTGCAGGCGCAGCAGCGCCAGGCGCAGAGCGACGAGTTTCTCGCGTGCTGGGTTCGGGGGGCCGCCAGTGTCAGCTGAATACGGGTCGGAAGGGCTCATAGGCGCCGCGGCGCTTAGCGCGACAGTTTATTGTGCGACAGGATAGCGCCGATTGCCAAATGCCACCACTTCCGATCAAATCGGCAGCAACAAGATCACTCATGATAGCGCTGTTCGCCAACTGGCAGCGGAATGGGCAAGCGGTTCCCAGGAGGAGGCAGCGGGCAGGTCGCATAGGGCGTGTAGGCACACGGTGGATTCTCGAGATGATTGAAGTCCAATTCCAGCTCTCCCGGTCTATCGAGCCCGTTGGAGGGAAGACCCGTGTAAAGAAATCGGCACGCGGCGTAAGTTGTCGAGCCGCTGGTGGTGTCGCGCAGGATGAAAAAGAGTTTGACTGCGGGAGTATCTTCGACGACCGGCTCAAGTTTGTAGGCCTTTCCGCGCAGCGTGAACTCCGCAGCTCCGGGTACGGGTCGGTCGTAGCTGCTGCCGATCAATGTCGCCAACGTAATGCTTTTCGGCGGCGTGTACGGTACCCACTGCGCTTTGAGCCGAAAAGCCGCGTCGGCTGGATACCATTTGAGGCCGTGAAACTCGACGATGGCTGCTGATTTCGCGTCCTTGATGCGCAAGGCGAAGCGGTCACCGCGACGCACCACGTAGAGATTGAGTGGGCCCATGGTCATGCGCGGATTACCCTTGTCGCTGTTTGCACCGGCAGGTAGCTCCCGGGATTGTGCCGGTTTGCCGTCAATGAGTAGGCCTGGTGGGAATCCACTCGCCGGCGGATTCAACCTCACGACCATACCTTCGAGATGCAGAATTCCGGCGTTGGCCGGGCCGCTGGCCGGCAAACGGATTTTGTTGTCCGCAGCGGAACCGAAAGTGTTGTCTCCCTGACTCAGCCACTCGAGCCCCGCCAGTGCCAGCCAGCCGTCGGGCTTTCGAAGTTCCGCGGCGTGTCCCGTGCGCCAAGCGGCGAGGTCCTGCTGCCAGCCAGCGTCTTGCGCCCCCAAGGGCCAAACACCGACCACCAACGAAACGAAGAACAATGCGGTTGCTGCACGAAACTGATGGAAACGCACGCCGAAAGTATACTGGCAGACGCGGCTGCGGAGTACACCGACTTGCGGAAGCAAGCGGTTCTCATTCGTTTTCGTGCGACAAGGCCGCGGCAATATTCGCTGCAGAAATAAACGCTACCGGGGCATATCGGAAGGTAGATGTACGCGGCGCAGCGGGGGACGGTAGCATTTGGTGACGGGCTTGTCTACGCGCTTGGTTGCGGGGTGACCGTGACGATACGCCTAGTGCCTGGCGTGGCCCTTTTTTTTGCCGGGCGCACGGTGTGGCTGCTGCCGCATGCGATCTAACTGCCGGTCGAGAATGACTGAGGCAGTTCGAGGTGTGAAAAAGGTGCCGTTCGCGTGAATCGCTTCCACCGCGGCAATCAGGTCCTGCGCGGCATCCGACTTCAACACAAACCCGCGGGCGCCCGAATCCACGACTTGGCCGAGCACTTCCTTGGCATCGTGCATCGACAACATGAGAATTCTCGTTCGCGATCCGCCGGCCAGAATCTTCCGTGCAGCCTGCAGCCCGTCAACGATCGGCATGTTGATGTCCAACAGCGTGACGTCGGGATCGCATTCTAGAACGCCCTCAATAGCGGCTTTACCGTCGCCAGCTTCACCGACGACGGTCCACCCTGCCTGCGATTCCAGCAGCGAGCGAAGACCGTAACGCACGATTTCGTGATCGTCAGCTAAAAACAGGCGGAGAGGTGCCATTTGATCTCCCTCGCTTGGCCGCTCGGATGTCGCATACCAGGCGATCGTTTGCCTAGAACCTCGACAACATCCGTCGGTTCTCCGACGTACTCGATCCTCTCGGTTCGCTTCGGCCTAACCGGCATCACTTTGCAATTTGGTACCACGCTAGTGGTTTGCCTGGATATCAGGGGTTTACTGCATGTGGGCCACAGCTAAAGGGGAGGACGATGCACCATGATTTCTAACCAAGGCATGGCTATTTTGGAGTTCGCGCGTTGCAGGGCGGCGGCCTACCTCGCAAGCTTCAGGATCTGCGCGTTTAGTTCCATCAGGTCCGCTTCAAACCGGTAGTAGCCCCGACGCCATTCGGCAGTCGCCTCGTCCGCGCTGAAGCCCAAGACCGCGAAGTCAGCTTTCTGACCGTGCAGATCGCTGACCTTAGGAAAATCCTCGCCCACATACGTTGCCAAGCTCGGTTCGACCAAGTACTTGCAGTCGTCGTGGGAAATCACGGCGCGAAGCGTGCCCTGATTCTGGGTGTGAGGCTGGCAGAAATAGAGGTTTGGCATAGCACGGTAATCATCGGCCGATACGCCGAAAACTTTAATGGTACGTCGGGTCTACAAGTGCTTGACCGTTAACACCCAAAAACCTGCTCGGGATTCCAACCGCGTAGAGCAAAGGCCGCAACTGCTAAGGCGTCGCGGAGTCTCTTCTTTAGGAGCTCGGAGCTTCAGCTCCTACGTAAAGTGACCCATCTGCTTCAGCCTTGAGGAAAGCTTTCTCTTCTTTTGTTGCAATGTTCCGCAAGCTGTTTGCTAGTAGACCCTTTCGCCGACGAATCGAATCAAGTGTGCCGCAGCGCGGTCTTGACCGGTGCTGCACGAACGCAAGGCGGAACACGCCCCGGCCCACCGCATCGACATCACAGCCAATCCACCGCGCTCGCTGCTATTTCGACGATCCCGCCACAACCAGATTGTTCTTCACCGAAAAAACGTTAGGTACCCCGTTAGCACGCAACCCAGCCAAATTCTTGTCCGTCTCGTTGTCGACCACACCCTCCAACGTTACATGTCCATTCTTCACAATGATGTGGATCGAAGGCACCGCGGACTCCGCGTAGCGCGACAATTGCGGCTCACCGTAGATCGCGTGAAAAACCGCTCGACGTATCTGGTCATCCATCGGCGAAGGCGGCAGCACTTCAATGTCGTTTTCTACGCTGGTTACCCCTTCGACGCTTTTCACCGCCGCTTCCGCGTCAGACTTCAGCGTCGGGCGCACCACTTGGCCCAACAAAATAACTTTGCTCCCTTGCACCTTGAAAGCTAAGTTGTCGAACACCGAGTAATACGGCAAGAGCACCAGTTGGTGACGGATCTCCTTGATGAAATTTTGCTCGGCTTTAGGTTCCGTCTTTTGCGGTGCCGCGGCCGCGTGCGAAACGCAGGTCAATGGCAGGAAGAGGACGAGCAGGACCGTAGACACGAGACGTCGGTGGGCGACCATGGTTATCTCCTCGCTTTGGAATTTTTAGGCTGAGTGCACGTTTAGACTCACGGTGCAGGCCAAAGGACTGCATGGGCGACGCTACGGCGCGAATGTTAGCATGACAAGCAAGCATGGCTGTAAGTGGGCACGCTCGCATACCATGCCGCGCGTCTGGCAGAACGCGTCTGCCCTCTAAGACAGGTCAATGCAAATCTCGCGGACAGAAGAAAGGTTAAGACTGTGATAGTGATTGCGCATCGCGGAGCTTCCGGGTACGCACCCGAAAATACCCTGGCAGCGTTTAAGCGCGCTCTCGCGCTGGGCGCCACGTTCATCGAGACGGATTTGCAGCTTTCGCGCGACTCGCACTTCGTAGCCATCCACGACGATACCGTCAATCGCACCACCAACGGTCAAGGAAAAGTGCACGACCTCTCGCTTGTCGAATTGCGCCGATTGGACGCCGGATCGTGGTTTGGCAGTGAGTTTGCCGGCGAGCGCATTCCCACTCTGCCGGAAATTCTGGAGTTCGCGAAGAAACATGACGCAGTCTTCTACCTGGAGCTCAAGCCCAGCGGTTCCTGGGGTGGCGAGCACACCTTGATTGGCGCTTTGCGCAGTTCCGGAGAGATCGCCAGAACCATCGTCATTTCCTTTGACCCCAGCATTCTCGAAGCAGTGCGCAAGATCGAGCCAACGGTGATGACCGGCCTGCTCTTCGATGGGCAGATTGAGGTCCCTTTGCAGCGTGCTGTGGAGATCGGAGCGCGGCAGTTGGCGATGCGCGGCGATTTGGTCACCCCCGCGCTGCTGGCGGAAGCGCGGAAACACGACTTGCAGGTGGTGTGCTGGACGGTGAATCAGCCCGCGCACATGCGTTTGCTGATCGAGGCCGGAGTGGATGGAATTATGAGCGACTATCCGGATCGGTTAGTGGCCGCGCGGCCAAAGGAAAAGTCTACGCCATAGTGGGCGTTGGTGCCCGTCGACACACTCTTTCATCAGAACGCTCATACAATCTCCTCGCAAGCTCAACTCCGCGGCCGAGATTCAAGCTCCTTGTGAAGGGCCGCGAGCAACGCAGGACTAAGTTGCTCGGCACGCGCGTCGGGTCGAAGATTGAGCTCTTCCAATGCTGCGCGAGCGACACCAGGAGCAGCCATCGACCGCAGATTGTTCACCAGCGTCTTGCGCTTTTGTGCGAAGCACAATTTTACGAAATCGAGAAATTTCGATTCGTCCGCCTGCCCGAGCTTCGCGCGTTCTCCCGGGAATCGCAGCGTGACCAGCGCCGATCCCACTTCCGGTGGTGGGCTGAAGGCTTCGCGAGGTATCCGCAACACCAGCTCAGGGCGCGCGTAGAGCTGCGTCGCAACGGATAAGTAGCCATACGACTTGCTGCCCGGTTGCGCCGTCAGACGCTCGGCAACTTCCTCTTGAATGACGATATGCATCTCGTCGATCAAGTCCGCATACGTGAAAAGATGATGCAGGATTGGCGAAGTGATGTAGTAAGGCAAATTTCCGTAAACGCGCACGCGGCGCCCACCGGCGATCTCCGCAATATTCGCCCGCAGCACGTCGCCCGGCACCACGGACACATTGGGAAATTGTTGCGTCAGGTGCCGCAGCCGCCGGGCCAGTGACGCGTCCAATTCGATGGCATGCACGGGCGCCCCCGTCGCAGCCAGGTGCTCGGTCATCTCCCCGTGGCCCGCTCCAATTTCAATCCAGCAATAGGGTGTGACCGTTGCCGCCGCCGACGGCACCAGCGATTGTGCCGAAACACTTATCGCCCGCGCGATTTGTTCGCGCCAGCCCAGATCAGCGAGGAAGTGTTGCCCGAGGCGTTGGCGAGCCATCCGCCGACAGTGTAACAAGTCGCGGACTACGAAAGAATCGCGCCGCACGAAGCAGGGAAGCAACCGGCCCCCAAAGGTAGGACGACAAATAGCATCCCAGAAATACCAGCAGCCATAATGTGGGCGACAAAACGAATAGAGCGACAAGAAAGTTCTCCAGCTGAGCCAGGGAAGCTGTCGCGCCGCTCTTCTTCGTAGGGATGAAGTTTCTCTTCACTGTCACACAAACACGATGACCTCGCAAAAGTTGCGCGGAGCGTCGTTTCGCTTCAAAAAAGGTTGGTTTCGCTATTGAGCGCGTAGCATCGACAACAAGTACCAAGCTCGACGCGACCACCGCCGCCCTTGACGTGCTCCCCGGGGTCCGATAGCGTAAAACCATCCTCGAACGCCCTATGGCAACACTGTGAGAATTCTCTTCGTGGCATCGGAAGGCCTGCCGTTTTCCAAGACCGGCGGCTTAGCGGACGTAAT
>Ga0210409_10002170_pt1 | contig 23772 bp, 18 predicted proteins | sample IncBWH17MmetaG_FD_161649 | JGI IMG/M metagenome (GOLD analysis project Ga0210409, IMG submission 161649) | Forest soil microbial communities from Barre Woods Harvard Forest LTER site, Petersham, Massachusetts, United States - Inc-BW-H-17-M | ecosystem: Environmental > Terrestrial > Soil >...
GACCGAGACAGGCCTGCGCGAGACGGTACTCGCCCTCGCGGAGGATCTCGGCGGCGGCGCGGGCGTCCACCAGGCGATCACGCTCGAGCGCCCACCGCGCTCGGACTTCGGCGACTATTCGACCAACGCGGCGCTCTTGCTCGCCCCCGCCGCGGGCACTCCCCCGCGCGAGCTGGCCACGCGGCTCGGGGAGGCGCTCGTGGCGCGCATCGGCGAGCAGATCGATCGCTTCGAGGTCGCGGGCCCGGGGTTCCTGAACCTGTTCCTTGCGGACGGTTGGCACAGGGCGGCGCTCGCCGAGGTACTCGCAGCAGAGCACAGCTTCGGGCGCGGCGGCGCACAGGCGCCGGAGCGAATCATCGTCGAGTTCGTGTCGGCCAACCCCACCGGACCGATGCACGTCGGTCACGCCCGCAACGCCGCCTATGGGGATGCGCTCGCTCGGGTGCTCGCCTTTCATGGGCACCAGGTCGAGCGCGAGTTCTACGTCAACGACGCCGGCTCGCAGGTGCTCAAGCTCGGCGAGTCGATCAGGGCGCTCGCACGGGGGGAAGAGGTCCCCGAGGACGGCTATCGCGGTGACTACGTGCCGGCTCTCGTTGCCCGGCTGGCGAACGCGGCCTCAGTGGACCCATCGGAGCTGGGGCAGGCAGCCGTGAACATCATGGTTGGGCAGATGCAGGGCTCGCTTGCCGCGTTTCGGGTGGAGAGCTTTGACCATTGGGCCTTTGAGAGCAAGCTGCACGAAGGAGCCCCGAGCCCGGTCGAGCATGCGCTGGAGTTGCTCGAGCAGCGCGGCCACACATACAGGAGCGAGGGCGCCCTGTGGTTGCGCACCACCGAGTATGGGGACGACAAGGACCGTGTGCTCGTGCGCTCGAGCGGCGAGCACACCTACTTCGCCTCAGACATCGCCTACCACCAGGACAAGCGCGAGCGGGGCTTCGACCGGCAGATCGACGTGTGGGGGGCAGACCATCACGGCTACGTGGCACGCATGAAGGCCGCATATGAGGCCCTGGGCGGAGACCATGAGCACGTCGAGATGCTGATAATGCAGCTCGTGCACCTCGTGCGCCGGGGGGAGCGGGCACAGATGTCAAAGCGCGCGGGGGAGTTCGTCACGCTCGACGATCTCCTGCGCGAGATCGGCGTCGACGCGGCCCGCTGGTTCTTGCTGTCGCGCTCACATGACACGACAATCGACCTCGACCTCGACCTCGCGCGCGAGGAGTCCAGCGAGAATCCCGTCTACTACGTGCAGTACGCCCACGCGCGCATCGCCTCGATGCTCGCAAAGGCGGGTGCCGAGCGCGTCGAGCAGGCACTGCGAGGGGCAGGGATAGACGGCGAGCCGCTCGATCCCGCCGAGCGCACCTTGATCAAGAAGCTGCTCGCCTTTCCCGGTGAGGTGAGGGAGGCCGCGACACGCCGCGCCCCGCACCGGATTGCGGCCTATGCCCTGGAGTTGGCACAGCAGTTCACAGCCTTCTACCGCGATTGCCGCGTGCTCGGCGCCGAGCCGCCAGGGCTTGAATCGCAGCGGCTTGCACTGTGTGTGGCTTCGCTGCGAACGATCTCTCGTTCGCTGGAGTTGCTCGGAGTGGAGGCGCCTGAGGAGATGTAGGGCGGAGGAGCCCTTCGCCACGTTCTTAGTCGAAGCGCTCGAGGTCGGCGTCCAGGCGCGCCGCATCGCTTGCGCTGATCTCGTGGGCGGGCGGCGCGGTGAGGGCCTGCACGCGTGCATGGCGACGCCAGCTGGGGAGCAGGAGGGCGAGCAGGCCGAGCAGGCCGAGCACAACTGCCGCCGGCACGAGGTAGGCAGCCAGGTCGAAGCCTTTGGTGCTCGGCAGCGCCAGCACGGCAGGGCCGTATTGGGCGACAAGCGCGCTCTTGATCTGCGCTTCGGTTTGGCCTTGCGCGATGAGGTTGCGGATGAAGGCACGCTCACGGTCCGCCTGCGGAGATTCGGCAACGTTGAGGGGGATCTTGCACGTGGCGCACATCACCTGACGTTCGATGACGGGCAGGGCCGTGCGCGGTGTGAAGACTCCTGCCGGCGCTCCGGCGGCGTGCGCCCCCGCCGGCGCGCCGACCAAGTTCGACCCCGCCACGTTTGTCTCCGCTACGTTTGCCCATGCTGGCGCGCACGCGAGTGCCACGATCGCGGCCACAAGTGGGGCAGTGCGCCGGCCGAGCTTCACGAGCTCTCGGCAAGCGTCACGGCGCGGCTCAGGAACGCTTCGCTTGCTTCCTGGCGGGAGATTGCCACCACCCGGCCGTGGCGGTCGATCACGAAGCTCTCCGGTAGCTCGTTGGTTCCATAGGCGTGCGCGAATTCGCCGGTCGTGTCATCGAGATTGGGATAGGTGAGGTGGTAGCGCCTTATGAAGTCAAGCGAGTCGGTGGAGCTGTCGCGGAAGGTGACTCCGAGCACCGTCCCCCCGTGGCGCAACAGTTCGTGCTGAGCATGCTCCAGGCGGGGGGCCTCCTGCTGGCAGGGTTCGCACCAGGAGGCCCAAAAGTTGAGCACAACGACCTTGCCGTCGTATGTCGCTAGCGACTCGTGTCCCCCGCCGGAGAGGACCGGCAGCTGGGCTCCGGCCGAAGGCGCCGTCGGAGAGGAGTGGCGTGCGACCGCCTCATCGAGCGTGCGCGCGGGAGCCTGCGCCGAGACCCCGTACACGAGCAGGCCGAGGAGTGCGGCGCCCGCCAGGCCGACTGCGACGGGCGTGAGGAAGCGTTTGCGCATGGCTTTGGAAGCCTAGTGCGCAAGAGCAACCGCGCGGCGCACTGGTTGCACCGGGAGGGGAACCGTGCGGTGCGCCGCTTGGCACGGCGAGCCCTGCCGAGACTCGTCTGGCGGCGTAATATCTCTACCGATGCGGTGGTAGCTCAGTTGGTAGAGCGCAAGCTTCCCAAGCTTGAGGTCGCGGGTTCGAGGCCCGTCCGCCGCTTGAGGCTTCCAAGGACCCTAATGCCGGATTGATCGCTGGTGAAGCGTCGAAGTCCCGGCTGCCCCGGCACGGGGGTGCTGTGAGCGTACGCCCATATCTGGTTGTGGGGACAGTAGCGGCCCCCGTGACATGGATGCGATCCGACGAAGTAGAAGCGCACATGACCCTCGGCCACCTGAGCTTCGAGCTTCTTGGTTCGAGTGAGCGATCCGTCGACGCTGTTGAGGACGAGGACTGGGAGGTTGTCGCGTGCGATGAGCCCGATGATGTCGTTGATGTTGGCGCTCGCGACCTCATAGTGGGTCCCGTTGCGATGGGCGCGCAGGTATCGGCTGAGCGCAGGTGTGCTGAAGTCGCTCAGCAACGAATCGGTGCGCGCGCGGCGAATCAGGTAGGCGTCCTTGCTCAGCGAGGCCGTCAAGAGGCCGACCACCGTACACGCCAGTCCGAGCTGGATCATCGAGACCGCTGGGCGAGATCGGCGACTCGTGCCATATCGCCAGAGCATGCTCAGCGACATGCCAAGCACCGCGCAGGCAGCGGGTGCGAAAGCCTCCAGGTAGCGCGGCTGAAGGCGTTCCATCGCACTGAACGCGACCAGCCCGGTGAGGAACCAGAGGACGATCCCGAGGGCGAGCCGTCCAGATGGCTCCTCGAGGGCGCTCCTTCTCAGCCTCCTAGGATTCCGCGCGAGCAGCACGGCCAAGGCCAGCAGGCCGAGCAAAGAGAGGACGAGCAGGCATACTCCAATCAGGCTCCAGTACTGCATCGGGCCTGCGCTCAGCAAGCGCAGCGGGCCCGCTCCTCCTTCGGCCCTTCCCGTCGCCCCTTGGCCGGAGAGACGGGCGAGACCGTCATAGATGAGCGTCACATGCCAGATGCTCCCGTTGGATGAGCCGATCGGGAACGGTCGCTGGCCGGCGGGCGTGAGCGATGCAATCGCCGTCCAGGACAGCGCCACCGCGAGAAACGTCGCAGCGGTGGCGAGCACCGCGCGCACGCGGGTTCCAGGTGCGGCCGCCCACAGCCACATCAATGCAAGCGCGGGGAGCGCTATCAACATCTCCGTGAGCTTCACGTTGAATGCCAAGCCCAATACCGCGGCAGCCGCCAGCGACCAACGCAGCCGCCCGCTCTCGAGCGCTCGCCACGTCAGCCACAGCGCGGCGACCTCCAGGGCGGCGAGGACGGAGTCCATCGTGTCGCTGCGCGCGGTCAGCACCGATACGGGAAGGACGGCAAGTGCGAGTGCGGCGGAGAGCGCCGCCGCGCTCCCGAACGGCTTGCGCAACGCACCGAACAGCAAGCCACACGCGGCGGCGCCTGCGAGCGCCTCGGGGAGGTGCAGTCCGAAGAGGCCGAACCCCAACACCCGCGTGGCGGCCACCTGCAGCCAAAGATCAACTGGTGGCTTGTCGATCGAGACAGTACCGCTCGGCTCAAGGGCACCGAAGAAGAAGTTGTGCCAAGAGCCGCCCATGCTGCGCACCGCCGCATCGTAAAAGGCGTTGCCCGGCACGTCGTGGATCTTCCACAAGCGCAAAGCGCAAGCGAGGGCGAGGATCAGGCCGATCGCAAGCCACCGCCACCGCCACGGACGCCGGTAGCGGGGAAGGGTCAGCGTCGATAGAGGCTTGGCCGCCGCTGGCGCGTCGCTGTCGATCACGCTCGCGCGACTGCGCCGAATAAGGGCATCGCGGGAGAATCGAGCGCGTATCTAAATCATAGGTCAGCTTTTGGTTAGAAACCGCTTAACGATGAGCGCGGCTGCCCCGCATCGTGATACACACGTGCGCCATGCAAACCCGTCCCAAGAAACCGAACCGAGAAGAGTTCGCACGACGTAGCCTGCCGCGCGTCGGCCTACTGACTTTCATCGGGCTGGCGACGGCGGTTGTGCTGGCACTGAACACATCGAGGGTCAACCCTCGCGCGGATCCCCCGCCAGTCTTGTTGTCGGTCTCGATCGACGCTCGTCATCCCGGCCTGCGCGTTCCACGCGACTTTCTTGGGCTGTCATTCGAGATGTCAAGTTTGCGCCAGATCTCTCGCTACGGCGACCGCGGGAATATGGTCGCGTTGCTGCGCTCTCTGGGACCGGGGGTGCTTCGCTTCGGCGGAGTGTCGGCCGATACCGAGGTCGCGTGGACCGATGCCGCAACGCCCCTTCCGAGGTGGTCCTCAAAGGCGGTTGACGCAGGCGAGTTTCGAGATCTCCGCAAGCTCGCGGCGAGGAGCGGCTGGCACGTCATGCTCACGATCGGCCTCGCGCACTTTGAACCGCGGGCGGCGGCTCGCGAGGCGGCTGCGGCAAAGGGGGCTCTCGGACGGTGGCTCGTGGGCGTGGAGCTGGGCAACGAGCCGGACGCCTACGCTCGACACAGACTTCGCTCTGAACCATGGACGTTCGCTCGCTATAACGCACAGATAGGCGCCTATCGGCGCGCCATCGAGCGAGCGGCACCGGACCTGAAGATCGCCGGTCCAGACGTCTCCGGATCACTGATATTCGAGAGCTGGGGACGCGACGCAGCGCTTCACGACAAGCCTGTCTTGCTGACCGGGCATCACTACCCGCTGGGCTGCCGCACGGTACCGCCGCCGACGATCTCACGTCTGCTCAGTGCGCCGGTTCGTCAAGCAGAGGCTGTCTCGTTGCGCCGCTACATGACGGTCTCGCGCAGAGGCGCGATCCGCTTTCGCCTCGATGAGGCGAACAGCGTGTCCTGTGGTGGCACGCCGGGCATAAGCGACCGGTTCGCCTCGGCCCTGTGGGCGATCGACTACATGGCTCACGCGATGCTCGACGGGGTCGCCGGAATCAACCTGCAGGGCAATCCCGCCAAATGCTTGGGTTACACCCCGTTGTGTGCGTCTTCACCTTGGCGGCTAGATCACGGAGTCATGACTCCTCGTCCGGAGTGGTACGCGCTGTTGATGGCGAGGGCCCTCGTCGGCGATCGTCCGGTGCGCACCGTGGTCTCGCCGAGCAAAGAGAACATCGACATTCTCGCCCTGGTGAGCCGCGAGGGCAAGCTTCATGTGCTGATCGTCGACGACAATCCCCTTGGAACCAAGCATGTCGTCGTCGAGTTGCACGTGGGCCATCGCTACCAGGCTGCGACCGTTCGAGAGCTGATGGCACCTTCGCCAACTGCGAGGACGGACGTGCGCATAGGTAGTCAGGCCCTCGAATCCAATGGCCGATCGCGAATCCAACAGCCGCACAAGGCTCGGCCGGACCGCAGCGGAGCGATCACGCTGGAGCTGAAGCCCGCCAGCGCGATGCTCGTCACGAGCTCTCGAGCGTCGCGCGACGCATAACCGCGGAGGTTGCTATCGCGATTGCAAGCACTGCAGGGACGATGGCCAGCAGCACGGCGTCGCCCCCGGGCCAGTGCGCTCCCGCTCCCTCGGCGACCCAGAACACTCCGAACGAGGTGAGCATCACTCCGACAATCAGCTTCAGGGTGTTCTCTGGCACTCGCGCAAGCGGCGCTCGAGCCAGGAAGCCGGCCACCACGACGGCAGCTACGGCCATCCCGGCTGCTCCAGCCGCCAGGCCGACGCGGTGCTGGTTGGCTCCCAACGTGAGCACGATGAACACGACCTCGAGACCCTCCAGGAAGACACCCTTGAACGAGACGACGAACGAATAGGCGTCAAATCTTTCGTGTTGCTCGGCTGCTTCGCGCGCGGCCTCGGCCTCGTGTTCATAGGTCTGGAGCTCGTCGTGCTTTGCCTTCAGGCCCGCGGAACGCAGGATCGCCTTGCTGAGCCACCGCAGGCCAAAGATCAAAAGGAGACCCCCCACGAGGACCCGCAACACGTCGATCGGCAGCGACGCGATGGCCGGCCCTAGAGCGAGCACGATCGCACCAAGTGCGACCGTCGCCGCCCCTGCGCCGCTCAGGGCCGACGACCAGCTGCGTGTCACGCCTACGGCGAGCACGATCGTCAGCGCCTCGACGGCCTCAACCGTGCACGCCAAGAACACGGATAGCGCAAGCCCGATTTCAGCGCCGCTCATGATTTGATTCTTCCACGACGGGCACGCCGGTCACGTCGAGGGGATGTCGATGGGCAAACGCACCGCCTCGGCTCAGGCAATTCGGGCGTGCTGCACGCAAGACATACTCAGGCGGCGTTCAGGTTATTGGTGTCAGGCTTCTGCACCATGACCACCACAGACGCGCCGAGGTCACCACATGCATATGCAGGTCATCTGTCCGAGCAAGGGACGCCATGGCCGGGCGGGGCTTCAAAGAAGCCGGCGCCTGGCGCGGTGATCTGAGATCTCTTCCATGAGCGTCACGAGAATGATCTTGGTCGCGATGTCGGCGCTTGCGGTCTGTTCGATGACGCGGCAGCGGAGCCGGTGGACATAAAGCTAATTCGGCGACTGAAAGTAACGCTGCCGGCGGCGGCTCGGCTCCAGGCGGTGGGGCTTCCGTCCTGTCGGCCGAGGCTCAATCGCTTGCCACCGGGGACATCCCCGACAACCAGGTCTTCCTCACCTTTCGCGATCCGCGAGCCGGGTATGTCCTGCGCTACCCAGAGGGGTGGGCTCAACGAAGCGCGCCAGGCGATGTGACCTTCGTCGATAAGAACAACCTGATTCGCCTGACGTTGAGCCGCGGCGTGGCGCCCACGACGGCCGCGGTGCTCGCCGAGCTCTCCCGCGAGCGCGGAGAACGGCCCACGCTCCGCTATGGCTCGCCTTCGAGCGTCACGATCGCCGGCGCACCGGTTGTGAAGGTGAGCTACGCGACGCTCAGCGCTCCCAACCCGGTGACGGGCAAGCGGGTACGGCTACTTGTCGATCGCTACATCTTCGCCCACGCCGGTCGAGTGGCGACGCTCGATCTCGGCACACCGGCCGGTGTCGACAACGTGGACGCCTACCGCATGGTCGCCCACAGCTTCAACTGGCTCTGAGAAGCAAATGACGAGAAGCCTCTACGTCGAGCCTGAGCAGCACGAGAGCGAAGTAGCGCAGCCTGCACTGGAGCTGCGCGACGTGTTTCGCATCTACCGCTCAGGACCTGTCGAGACAGTGGCCCTGCGAGGGCTGGACCTCGAGATTGACCCTGCCAGCTTTGTGGCTATTCTCGGCCCGTCGGGTTGCGGCAAGAGCACGCTCCTGGGTATCGCCGCGGGGCTCGACCAGCCCTCTGCCGGCGAGGTGCGTCTGAGCGGACGCTCCCTGACTCGCATGAGCGACGACGCGCTTGCACGCATACGGGCGAATGAGATAGCGATTGTCCTTCAGAGCGGGAACATGTGGCCGATTCTCTCCGCGCAGGAGAACGTCGTCGTCTCGCTGCGACTCGCCGGCCTACCCGACGCAGAGGGTCGTGCGCGCGACGCGCTCGAGGAGTTCGGTCTCGGCGACCGCGCGCGACACCGCGCCCGGGAGCTCTCCGGTGGCGAGCAGCAACGCGTTGCGATTGCATCTGCCTCGGCTCGCAAAGCCTCGTTGGTTGTCGCGGACGAGCCGACGGGCGAGCTTGACGCTACCAACGAGCGGATCGTGCTTGACGCAATGAGACGCCTATGCGAACGCAGTCGCAGCACAGTTGTGACCGTCACCCACTCCAAGCAGGTTGCCTCAGCGGCCGACCGGGTGGTAGAGATGCGCGATGGGCGAGTCCTCTCATGAACGTCGCGTCGGGGACCGGGACGCTGCTGGCCTGCCGGGATGTTGGCGTGATTCACCGACGCGGCGCCACCGCGGTGCACGCGCTCACGGAGATCAACGTCGATCTCGCGGCCGGCGAGACACTCTCTCTACAGGGTCGCTCAGGGTCAGGCAAGACGACTCTTTTGCACGTGCTGGGAGGCCTGATCGAGCCCACCACCGGAACCGTCCGCTGGCATGACGGTCCACTGTCGACGCTCGACGGTGCTGCGCGTACGACGCTTCGCGCGCGGGGCATCGCATACATCTTCCAAGGCGCGAACCTGCTGGCTCACCTCAACGCCTATGAGAATGTGGCCTTCGCGGCGCTTGCGAGCCATCCCGAGGAGGACCGGAGGGGACTCCCCGACGAGCTGCTCGGCCTGGTAGGGCTGGCAGACAAGTCTGAGGCGCTCCCATCGGAGCTCTCCGGCGGCGAGGGGCAGCGTGTCGCGATTGCGCGCGCCCTGGCCCAGCGTCCGGACCTGCTGCTGTGCGACGAGCCCACCGGACACCTGGACTCGGACACAGGCGCTCGCGTGCTGGACCTGGTCGAGACGTTGCAGATGGAGATGGGTTTTGCCCTCGTCCTCGCAACCCACGACGCGGCCATGGCAGAGCGTTGCGAGCGCGTCGTCGAGCTCTCCGACGGGCGCGTGGTATGCGAACGGGCCACGTGAGCGTCTCACTCAAGCTCGCCCTCGCCGGCCTCTCACGGGCTCCGGTGGCGACGCTCGTGCGCATCCTCGTGCTCGGCATGGCCACCGCCTTGCTCGGCTCGATGATCCTGTTCGTGGGGCACTCTTTGAACACGATGACCGGGAGCGCGGTGCGCAGCGTGCCGCTCGACTGGCAGGGGCCCGTCGGTTCCTACGCGTCGGATCTGGGGGTGGCCGCCGGCGTGGCCCGGCAGCCCGGCGTTCTGCAGGCCAGCCCGGCCGCGACGGCACCGCTTGTGAGCGCTGCTCACCGAGGACCTGAAGGGCTGACGGCCACCGGCGCCGGCGCCGTTTTGGCGGTGCCGGTCGACTACCTGTCACACCTGAGCCCTTTCAGGCTGTTGCAGGGGTCTCTCTCCCCCGGAGGCGTCGTCTTGGACCAACAGATGGCGGCGACTTTGCAGGCTCAGATCGGCGATTATGTCTCGCTCACACCCCGTCGCGGCGTGCCTCCGCTGCGAATGCGTGTCAGCGGCGTCGCGCTGGTGAGCGCGCCCGACGTGCTGTTCGCTCCGCTGGATCCCCAGGCGGGGCCGGCTCCGGCACAGCCGCCGGCCAACGTCGCGGTGATGGAGCTCGGTACCTTCGCGGCCAAGTACGCCCCGGCCTTGACGACGATCACGCCCGCGAACGCGGGATCGAGCGCCGTGCCGGGCGCACAGGGCGGCGTTCAGTGGCAGGTGCACGCACAGCTCGACAGCGCTACCTTGGGCGGCAGCCCGTCGCACGCGCTTACGCTGGCCGAACGCGCTCGCAACCGCGTCGAACGCTCGCTTCCCGGCCAGGTTCGTTTCGTGGACAACCTCCACGAAACGCTCACCGCCGCGGCGGGCGATGCCCTGTATGCGATCGCGCTGTACATCATGCTTGCTGTCCCTGGAGCGTTGATCGCGCTTGGTTTGATGTACCTGGCGGCCCTGGGCACGGTCGAGCGCGATCGAGCGGAACTGGCGCTGCTACGCGCCCGCGGCGCGCGTCGTCGAGAGGTGCTCACACTGGCCGTCGTGGACAGTGCCGTCCTCGGCCTGCTCGGGGGCCTGTTGGGCGCGGGACTCTCAGTTCTTCTCACAAGCACGGCCGTCTCTGGCGGTGCGCATCTCAGCCCAACTCGCGCGGCTCTCGTTGTTGTGGTGTGCGTCGCGCTTGCGTTCCTGGGTGCCGTTTGCGCGCGCACTGCCGCCAGCGTGCGCGCGCTGCTCGCGACGGTAGCCGATGCGCGCCGCACGGTACGTCGAGAAGGGGTGCCCCTGTGGCGCCGGCTCGGACTCGATTTCATCGCGCTTGCGCTCAGCGGGCTCATCTACTGGCTTACGACACGCACGGGATTCTCCGCGGTCGTCAATCCCGACTCGAACCCCACACTGTCGCTCGCGGTGTACATGTTCTTCGCACCGGCCCTCTTGTGGATCGGCGTAACCCTGTTGCTTGTGCGAGCACGCGGGCGACTGTTCGGATGGGTCGTGGGGCGCCTTGCCGGCCGCAACGCGGCGGGGTGGGGGACGCTCCTGCTCGCAAGCGCCGGGCGTCGTGGCGAGGCGATCAACCGCGGCCTGATAGTGCTCGGGCTGTTGCTCGCGTTCGGCGTAAGCCTCGGCGTGTTCACAGCGACCTACGACCAGCAGAGCAATGTAGACGCCCAGTTGACGCTTGGCGGCGACGTCACCGTCATCGCTCCGTCGGGGGTCATCGCCCAACGCGCCCTTCAAAGCCGTGTGGCACGCGTCCCCGGCGTAGTTGCCACCACTGCGCTGGATCACTCCTATGCATATGTGGGCCCGGACCTGCAGGACACATATGGGATCGACACGCGCACGATCGCCAGGGCCACGTCGCTGCGCGACTCCTACTTCCTCGGCGCCGGTGCCTCTCAAACCCTGGCGCGTCTGCGTGCGCAGCCGAACGGCATCCTTGTCTCCAAGGAGACGATCGGCGACTACTCGCTGGCGCTCGGCGACCTGCTCAAGCTGCGGGTGCTCGACCACAGAACGGGTCGCTTCGCGGTTGTCCCGTTCCATGTCGCAGGCGTGGTGCAAGAGTTTCCCTCGGCACCGCGCGACTCGTTCATGGTCGCGAACCTCTCCTACCTACAGGCCGCCGACCACGGCGGCGGGCCGAATGTCATCTTCGCCGCGACCACAGCCGACCCGGCGTCGGTGGCGCGAGGCATAACCCGCGCCACCGCCGTCGCGGGCACGTCGGTCAAGGACATTCGCCAGCAGGCCGCGCAAACCGCCAGCTCGATCACCGCGGTGAATCTCGGCGGCATTCGTGACATCGAGGAGATCTTTGCGGTCGTGCTGGCGGCGGCAGCGATGGCACTGTTCGTCGGGCTCGCCCTCGCCGAGCGCCGCAAGGAACTTGCCGTGATGGCAGCCGTTGGAGCTCCACTGCGTCGTATCGCCGCGTTCCTGTGGTCGGAGGCAGCGCTCGTGCTTGTCTTGAGCCTGGCGCTCGCCGCCAGCCTCGGACTGCTGCTCTCGCTGATGCTCATAGCGATGCTTCAGCACGTCTTCGATCCGCCGCCAGATCACCTCGCGATCCCATGGGGATACCTTGGTGGACTCGTCGCAGCAACCTGCGGCGCGGCGATCCTTGCGGTGGCGCTCGCCGCCGGAGGGCTACGCCGACTGTCGCTCGGAACGGTGTTGCGCGAACCTTGACTGAGAAAGGATCGACCTGCTTGCCCTCATCGTGAAGGAGAGGCTAGGCGGCGGGCAGGCAAAGGATGAAGCGGCCCCCTTTTGCCGAGAGGTCGACTATCACCTCTCCGCCGCAGGAGCGCGCCAGCCGGCGTGCGAGGGCAAGCCCGAGACCCGCGCTTCCGACTGTGGTCTCTCCGGGCTCGAACAGCGAATCCGTGTCGAGCCGGCGCGGTCCGTCGCCGTCGTCCTGCACGACAAAGTGGATCTCACGCCGGTCGCGCGACACGTTCAAGCTGACGTTCTCGCGTGCGTGGCGCATGGCATTGTCCAACAGCGGCTGTAGCGCCTGCGCAACGATGTCCTGGTCGGTGCCGACTCGCAGCTCACCGGGGACGGGAGCCAGGCTAAGCCGCACGCCCGCACGCGTGCCGGCGGACTGCATGCCGTCGATCGCCAGCGCTGCCGCGTCCTGCGCAGACGCAGAGCCAGCAGCTACGCGCGTGTTCCCGGGTGCGACCTTCAGCAGCGTGTCGATCACACTCTGCATCCGCTCGGTGCCTCGCAGGATCTGCCGCAGGGAGCCTCGCACCTCGTGAGTTAGCTCGCCACTCAGGGCGAGCTCTGCCTCACCGCGTACACCGCTGAGCGGCGTACGCAGCTCATGTGCCATCTCCGCTGAGAAGCGCTGCTCGTGGCGCAGACTCGAGGCGATGCGGGCGAGCAGGCCATCGAGCGTCGCAGACAACGACGTGAGCTCGTCCCGTGGCGGACCGAGATCGAATCGCCGCTCGAGGTCGTGCTCGCTCCAGTCGGCGGCGCGCTGCGTCATCTCAGCGACGGGTCGAAGTGCCTTGCCCACCGCACGACGCGCCAGCAACACCCCGGCGGTGAGCAGGAAGCAGTCCAGCAGGATCGTCGCGACGAGCGCGAAATGCTCCGTGTGCTCGTAGGGGATGAGCGAAGCGCCGACGACGACGGTGCCGACGCGCCGCGCGTGGTTGTCGGTGAAGATTGGCTCGGCTCGCAGGCGCACCGTTCCGATGCTCACACTGATGGAGCGGGAGGCCGCGGCGATTGAATCGGCGGCGCGTTGCACGGCAAGCGGGGCAGCCGACCGGTGGACGTTGCGGACGCCTTGATAGATCCATGCCTGTTCGTCGAGCGTCTCGTCGTTGGGAGCCTCGCGCGAGACCAGCCGCCCTCGCTGGATGGTGATGGCGGCCAGCTGGACGTTCGCGCGTTCGCGAAGCACTGAAGCGAGATCCTTGTCGAGCTGATGGGAGAGCAACAAGTTGAGCGCCAGCGTGAGCAGGGCCAGTCCTATGGCAAGCACGAGAGCGGTCGCCACCGTGACGCGGTCGCGCAGCCCGAGACGACTCATCTCAGTGCGTAGCCCACACCGCGGACCGTGTCGATGTGCTGCTGACTACCGACCGCATCGAGCTTGCGGCGCAACCGGGCGATATAGGTATCGAGTGTGTTCGCGTGGACGATTGCGCCATCTGGCCACGCTGCCGCGGTCAAGGCTCCGCGACGCACGACATCACCCGGGTTCGAGCTGAGCGCGGCGAAGATACGAAACTCGGTCGGTGTCAGCGAGGCTATCTGCTGACCGTGGCGCACCGCATGGGCGGCTGGATCGAGCCGCAGTCCCAGCTCGACCGGAGCGACATCGCGGGGTGATCCGCGCCGAAGCAAAGCACGTACTCGCACCACCAACTCACTGAGCGCGAACGGCTTGGTGAGGTAGTCGTCGCCACCCGCATGAAAGCCGGCGAGCCGGTCGGTGAGAGCGTCGCGAGCGGTAAGGAACAGGACAGGTGCCATCACGCCGTGCGTACGCAGTGCCTGACAGACATCACGCCCATCGGCATCAGGCAAGCCGATATCGAGCACTAGCAGATCGGGCGGGTCAGAGGAGAATATCTCCACCGCCTCGTGTCCGGTCATGGTCGCGCGCACCTTGAAATCCTCGGCCCGCAGGGCGCGTATGAGAACCGAGCGTAGGTCGGCGTCGTCCTCACACAAGCCGATACGTATGCCGATCACAAACATGAATGATGGCGGCTGAACTGCTGTCGCATGCTCGAAGCGCGACAGGTGCTCAGATTGCGTACAGATTCCGCAACCCAAGCGACGAGCTCCTCAAGCCTGAGCGCGCGGGATCCAGATGGGGGCACGCGGTTCTGGAAAGAACGTGATGCTGAACGAGGCCGAAGACGGTGCGAGGATCTTGGCTGGGCTGCGATGAGCGACGCTGCCTCGGCGGTGACTGTCGATCGAATCGCGCGACAGTGGGGATGTCACCGCCGTCGATCGAGTACCAGCGAGGCGGCGCAGAATGCCAGCACCACCAGCGCAATGACGGCAACGACCGCCAAGCCCGGTGCGATCACAAGCGTAACTGTCGCGATCAGCACTCCGAGAGCGACATCCACCCGAAGCAGTCGGCGGCGTCTGCGCGCCTGGCGGCGACGGGCCAGCAGCTGGGGTAGGTCCTTCGGCGGTCTCGTGGTATTCATTGCTCGATGCGGCGGAAGAGGGGGCGGGGGAGTAGACGCATGGCGACCATCACCCAGCGCAGGGCCGGTGGCGCCCATACGGTGTGACGGTGGCGGTCCAGCCCGTTCACGGTGGCCCGTGCGACGTCCACCGGAGTGCTCGACAGCGGGGGCGGTTTCAATCCTCGTGTCATGCGGGTGTGGACGAAGCCGGGGCGCACCACGAGGACCCGCACACAGCTGTCGTGCAGTGCGTCGCCAAGTCCCTGCGCGAGGGCGTCGAGCCCGGCCTTGGACGCGCCGTAGACGACATTGGCGGCTCTCGCTCGTTCACCGGCGACCGAGGAGAGCACGACGAGTGTCCCGTGGCCTTGTTCACGCAGGCACCGTGCGCAGTGGATCAACAGCGAGCCGGCTCCCACGAGGTTCACGTCGAGCACCTCAAGCGCAGCTGAGGTGTCGTGGGGCAGCCCGCCGCGCTCGCCGAGGATGCCGACGGCCAACAGCGCGATGTCCGCGCCCCCCAACTCGTCGACGGCTTCGTCGATGACCTGCTTGTGACGGTCGAGGTCTCGAGCGTCCAGCTCGAAGGTTGGGGTGCGCGTGCAGCCGGCGCGCAGGAGATCCTCCGCAACGCCGGCCAGCGCATCGAGATCGCGACCCACAAGAGCTACCTCGCGCGGTTCTCGCTTGTTCAGCTCGCCCACAATCGCTCGGGCTATCTCCGAGGTGCCTCCGAGCACCAGGACACGCTTACCCGAGGACTCTGCATGGGCACGGGCGTGGCTCATCGGCCGTTGTCGCACAGCCTCAAGCGCCGGGCGAGGTCAGAGCGCAAGACACCGCCCGGGTCGACCTTGGCACGCTGGGCGTGAAAGCGGTCGAGCTCGGGGTACATGACGTCCATCGTCTCAGGTCGTAGCCTGGCGTCCTTGGTGAGGTAGACGCGACCGCCGCATCCAGCTACCAGCTCGTCCAACTCGTCCAGCGCAGCGGTCAACCCCGGTGCGGCCGCGGGCAGATCGGCTGCCAAGGTCCATCCCTCCAATGGGAAGGACAGCGGCCCGCCGAACCGCGGGCCGAGCCGCTTGAGCACGGCCAGGTAGACGGGCAACCGGCGCAGGCGCATCAGACGTACGCATTGCTCGAGCACCGCCTCTTGACCGGATGGGAGCACGAACTGGTATTGAATGAAGCCGCGTGGGCCGTACAGCCGATTCCAAGCGCCCAGTACGTCGAGTGGGAAGAAGTACGGTGCGAGTGCCAGTGGCCGTTCGCGCTCTCGGTGTGGCGCGGTGCGCCAGCGCAGCGCATTAAGGGCACGCATCCCCGACGGACGCAATAGGGCTGCGGGGCAGCCGTGTGGCACCTCCAGTGTTGGGCGCCGCGAGAGCGTTCTGGGATATGTCGCGCGAGTTCTTCGGCTAGGTGGTTTGACTCCATCTGGCCAAGGGTCGGCTCTGCTGAGGACCGCTCGTCCGAGCTGCCAGTCGTCGGCGAGCAGGTCCAGCCAGGCGACCGAGTAGCGATTGTGCTCCTCGCCGGACATGAGCGCGAGTGTCTGCTCGAGGTTGTCGGTGCGGTCGGTGTTTGCGAGCACCCATGGCGCTGGGAGCCGCTCGGCTCGCAGGGTGGCTTGAACGACGACGCCCGTCAGGCCCATGCCGCCGAGCGTGGCGTAAAACAGCTCGGGGTCACTCTCGGGGGAGATCTCAAGACACTCGCCCCGGGGGGTGCAGAGGGACAGCGCGCTTACGTGACGGGCCAATCCGCCGTCGCGGTGGTGATTCTTGCCGTGGATATCGCTTGCGATGGCGCCTGCGAGCGTTACGTGCCGAGTCCCGGGCACCACCGGCAGGGTCAGCTTGTCCGGAGCAAGGCTCGTCATCATCTGAGCGATCGTCGCTCCAGCTTGTGCCGTGATCGATTCTCGCTCAGGGTCGATCGCGATGACTCGATTCAGGGCGGTCATGTCGAGGACATCCCCGCCATCGTTCTGCGCGGCGTCGCCATAGCTGCGTCCGGCTCCGCGGGCTATCACTCCGGTGCTGGCCGTGAGGACGTCCACAACCTCCTCGGCTCGGCGGGGGCGGATCACACGCGCTTGACTGCGCGAGACGCGGCCCCATCCGCACAGAGAGCGTTGTGCTCCCTCCTGTCGCGCCTGTATCGACGGCCCAGACGGCTCAGCTACCGGCATAGACGCCGCCGAGGAACAGCAGGCTCCACGTGACGCCGAGCGCAAGCAGCATTCGATCGCCCAAGATCAACTCCTCCGGAGCTTGGCCGGCGCCTGCCTCGATCAGGTTCGCGTAACGCACGAGCCACAGCAGCAACGGAGCGATCGACAGTCCGTACCACAGGACGTGCGACGGTCGCGTAAACGCCCACCCCGTATAGCTCACGACCATTATGGTGGCTGCCGTCGCAAGCGTCAGGCGCAGACCGCCAAGCGAGTAGTGGCGCAGCGTTGCGCGCATCGAACCGGACACCGAACGCTCGCGAAGCTCGGCGTAGCGCTTGGCGGCAACCAGAAAGATGGCGCAGGATGCAGTCACCATGACAAACCAGCGGGATAGATAGATGTCCGTCGCGACGCCTCCGGCGAGGGCGCGCAGCACAAACCCAGCTGCGATCACGAGGATGTCGGCGACGACGACATGACGCAACCACAGCGAGTAGCTCGTGGTCAATGCCAGGTAGGCGCAGCCAACCGCTCCCAAGCCCGGAGAGATCGAGGTCCCCGCGGCAACGCCTGCGACCGCCAGTGTCGCGGCCAGCAGGAGGGCCGTGCGGGCGGAGAGCTCGCCGGCTGCCACCGGGCGCGAGCGCTTGCGTGGATCGCGGTGGTCCTGCTCACGGTCGCGCACGTCGTTGACCAGATAGGTCGCGCTCGAAAGCAAGCACATGACAAGGAACGCGCCCGCGGCCCGCGCGGCCACCTGCGGCTGGTCGATCACACCTGCAGCACACGGTGCCGCGAACACCAGCAGGTTCTTGCTCCATTGGCGAGGGCGGCACGCTCTCAGCAGCACACGGGGCGATGCCCGAGCCGAGGGCTGTAGCTGAATTGGCGCGATGTCGGTGTGCAATCCCGGTGCACCTAGATCGGCTTCCACCTGCTCGATGCTTGCTGTTATTCGGAGTGGGTTAATATTCAATCTCCAGTGACGCACAACGCTCGCATCGCTGACAGCTACGCGAAGATCATCGGCCGTTCCAGACGTGCGCGCATTTGATAGGTGCACTAAAGCATTCCTTATCATTACTGTGTTCCGGCCTGATTGCGCCACCACAAGGTGAGACTGTGCATATGTGAGGGTGCTCTAATTTTCGGGACGGGCTTCGACAAAGAAATATGACTACGCCTACAGTCTGAACATGGCGATCGGCACGACCTCCCGCCGCCGTCGGCCCGCCGAGGCGAATCGTCCCGAACAACGCATGCCCGGGATCCGCTGGCGGGCACGACGAATTGCCCTCGTGGCGGCCCTGCTGACGCTCGTTCCCGCCGCGTTCTCCTATCTGCACACCATCTTCGAGCCATCCAATTCCAGTCTTGGCATTCGCTCCGTGGAGTGGCTGCGCGATAATGGTGCGGCGGGTCTCGTCTCCCGGGTCGAGTCGATCTACTACTCCTTGACCGCACCTGGCAAGGGCGGTCCTGCGCTCCAAACGCTGCCGCAAGTCGGCTACAGCGCCGCTGGCAGGGCACGCGCGCAGCGGCTGCGCTCACAACGGCTTGCTGCGGCGAACTACCGGCCACATCGAGTGGCGGCCCTGCTGCATCCCGTGCTACCAGGGGAGGGGGTCTGGCGGAGCTCCCGACCGGGAGCACGCACAGGCGCTCCGCTTTTGCTCACCACCTTGCGCAACCAGCCCGAATACCCCAGAGTGGTTGCAGGCTTGGCGTGGATCGACACGAGGCGGACGATCTTGACCCTCAATCCAGGGCGCCTCGAGCCATCGGTTTCGATCCCACGTGGCTCGATGGACGTGCCGACGGCACGCCGGGGCAAGCTGCTGGCCACCTTCAACAGCGGTTTCAAGCTGAGCGACTCCCACGGTGGTTTCGTCCTCAATGGCCATACCTACGCCACGATGCACGACGGGCTGGCCACCTTGGTCGGCTACCGCGACGGCCGCGTGGGTGTCATCGACTGGCAATACGGTCCGAGTGCACCCGTCTCGGTCTCCTTCGCGCGCCAGAACCTGCCGCTCATCGTGTACAAAGGCCACACAAACCCGAACCTCAACGACGGTTCGGAATGGGGCGCGACGCTCGGCAACGCAATCCTCGTGTGGCGCTCGGGCATCGGCGTCGATCGTCACGGCAACCTGATCTACGCCGCCGGAGGAGACCAGACCGTCATGAGCATGGCCAACACACTCGCTCGCGCCGGCGCCGTGCGCGCGATGGAGCTGGACATCAACTCCTACTGGGTGAGCTTTATCGCCTACGGGGCCCCCTTTGCTCGAGCACCGCTGAACTTGCTCGCAGGCATGGAACGCCCCGCCACCAGGTACCTGACGCCTGATGACCGAGACTTCTTTGCTGTCTATTCGCGCTAGCACACGCGCGATGACACGCCCTTGGAGCGGCTCGGTCCGCGATACCGACCGTCCGCGCGTTTGGCGCAGTGGCGCAGGTCTTGGCAGCGTCGAGGGGCGCCGGATACTGAATCTTGGGACGAAGGGACACGGTCGGGCAAGAGCTCGATTATGGCTTGGTAAAGCTCAACTTAAGAGTCCTTTCCAGGACTCCATCACGCCCCTCGCTTGTGTCACTATGGTGCTCGATGGAGCCCCCCAACGACCCATACCGCTTTGAGGATGAGACCATATGGACAGCCACGGGCCACGAGCGGCCCGTCTTCCTTGACGAGAGCGGAAGGCGGCGACGCTGGGTGTTGGCCGGCGGCGTCTTTGCGAGCGGCGTCTCGGCCTTCTGGCTCACCGCCCTGATCGCCGGGGCAGTCGGCTTTTCTAGGCTGCCGCTGATACGTCCGCATCTCCCGTTCGTGGCGCTGCACGCAGAGGCGCACGAGGTCGCCGCGGTCAGGGAGGAGACCTCGACCGTCAGGCATCGCCCTGTTGCAGTGAGCACTCGGCGACCGTCGTCACTGGTGCGCGTGACCAAACTGGCCGTCAGTCGCAGCCTGGTGCCGGGCGGCTGATGGCTCATCTAGAGGGGTAAGCGTGGCAGGTCGCTCGTGGGGTCGTCGTGGGCTGCTTGGGTTCTGCCTGGGCATGCTCGTGTCGCTGCTGCTCGTGGACGGCTTCACGACAAAGACGGTTGGAGCAGCGGGGACGGGAGCCCGCAGTATCGTCCGCTCTTCGCTTGCCGGATCCGCGCCGATCCTGGTCGCGGACGGCCGCGGCGGCTTGATCTCCCACCAGCCGGCGCCCGGCAGGCGCATCGCGCTCACCTTCGACGACGGTCCCAACCCGACGTGGACGCCGAGGATCGCGGCGGTCTTGCTGGCCGAGCACGTGCCCGCCACGTTCTTCGAGGTAGGAAGCCAGGTGGTGCGCTTTCCGGGCATGACGCGGATGCTCCATCGGGATGGCTTCGAGCTCGGCAACCACACCTTCACGCATGCCGATCTCTCGAGCCTGCCTGGCTGGGAGGCGAAGCTCCAAATCTCCCTCGCTGAAAGCACGATCAGCGGACTCACTGGGATCAGGCCAAGACTCGTGCGCCCGCCCTACTCCTCCACCACCGAAGCCGTCACCCCTGCCGAGGAGCGCGCGTGGGGAGCGATCGCCGCAACCGGTCGCATCGTCGTGGTCGCCAACTACGACACGCAGGACTGGGAACGTCCGGGCGTTTCCACGATCGTCTCCAACGTGCTCGCCGAACCTGCCATCCGGCGGGGGATCGGTGGGATTGTGTTGATGCACGACGCAGGCGGCGATCGCTCTCAGACGGTCGCAGCGCTACCGGAGCTGATCGCCGCTCTACGTGCGCGAGGCTTTCACTTCGCGACGGTCTCGCAAATGGCAGGCCTATCTCGCTCGCAGGTCGAACTGCCGGCGAGCGCCGGACAACAGTTGCGGGGAAGGGCCTTCGACGCGATGCTCGCCCTCGCCGGCTTCGTCACCAACCTGCTGACGCGTGCCGTGATGCTCGTCACGATCCTCGTTGGCTTGCGCATGCTCGCCGCTCTGGTGCTCGCGCGCGTACAAATCCGGCGCGTCCGGCATCTTCGTATCGACCGGCATTTCACGCCGGCCGTCTCGATCCTCGTGCCTGCGCACAACGAGGAGGTCGGGATCGAGCGGGCCGTGCGCTCGCTCGCGGGCTCGATCTATGAGGGTGAGCTGGAGGTCATCGTCGTCGACGACGGCTCGACCGATGACACAGCTGCACTCGTCGAGGATCTCCTCGAGCAGGCGGCAACCTACTCCGCACTCAGCCGTGTCCGGCTGCTGCGTCAAGCCAACGCCGGCAAGGCCGCTGCGCTGAACCGCGCGCTCGCGGCCAGCAGTCACGAGATCGTCGTGACGGTGGACGCCGACACCGTGTTCGAGCCCGAGACACTTGGCGTGCTCGTGCAGCGCTTCCGCGAACCACGCGTGGGTGCGATCTCCGGCAATACCAAGGTCGGCAACCGCCACGGCCTGATCGGGCACTGGCAACATATTGAGTACGTCATGGGCTTCAACCTCGACCGACGCATGTACGAGGTACTCGGCTCCACCCCCACCGTACCCGGTGCGATCGGTGCGTTCAGGCGCGAGGCACTTGCGGACATAGGGGGCATATCGGGCGCGACACTCGCCGAGGACACCGATATAACGCTCGACATCGGGCGCGCCGGCTGGCGGGTGCTGTACGAGAACCGCGCACGTGCTTGGACGGAGGCGCCGAGCAGCATGCGCGGCCTGTTCCGTCAGCGCAGCCGCTGGGCCTATGGCACGATTCAATCGATGTGGAAGCATCGCCGTGCGCTGACGTTCGCGGGCGATGGGAGCGCGGCAGGAGGCAGGGCCGTCGTGGCCATCTTGATTTTCCAGGTCCTGCTTCCGCTCGCCGCGCCCCTGATAGACCTGTTCGCGATATACAGCATCGTGTTCCTCGACCCCATGCCGATCCTCGCGTTTTGGATCGCCTTCAACGTCTTCCAGTTCGTGCTTGCGTGGGAGGCGTTCGGCTTTGACGACGAGTCTCGAGGCTGCCTTTGGGCCTTGCCGTTGCAGCAGATCGGGCACCGTCAGATCTCCTACCTGGTCGTATACGACGCGATCGTCTCGGCACTGGTCGGCAGCCGTCTCGGCTGGCGTCACGCGCAGCGCACAGGCACGGTCACCATACCGGTGGAGGAGACGGCAGCGCTCACCAGCGAACGCGAGGCGATCGAAGCGACTCGCACATGACCCGAACACGAGGCGATCGAAGCGACTTGCACATGACCCGCACATGACGCGCTCGCTGCTTGCGCTTGTGGTGGGCGCGCTACTCGCCGCAAGCGCGGCCTCGATCCTAGCGGCGCGCCCCGCGACCGGCAGTGCGCCCTCCACACCTGTGGTCCCCCTGCAGGAGAGCGCCCCTGTCATGTTTCGCGTCAACCAGGTCGGCTACGCGCAGAACCTGCCCAAGCGAGCGCTTGCCATGACTCGCCGCGTGCCCACCTCGCGCCGCTACGCCGTGCTCGACAGGCGCGGGAAGGTCGTCGAGGGTGGCACAGCCACTGGGCCGGCACGCTGGAATGCCCACTACCTCGTCTACACGCTTGACTTTGGCCACGTTACCGCTCCCGGCCTCTACACGCTCCGTTTTGCCGCACACCGCTCGCCGCCGTTGCGGGTTGCGGTTGCGAGCACCCTTTACCGTCCACTTGCCGATGCGGCGCTCGCATTCCTGCAGTCCCAGCGCGACGGTCCCGAAACGATCCCCGGCGCCATGCACCGCCGGCCGTCGCACCTGGGGGATGGCTTTGCGAGCGTTTACCGCATGCCGAACTATCGCGGCACCAAGCTACTCGGGGGATTGGTGGCAACCGGCGAACGCGTCGACGTCTCAGGTGGCTGGTTCGACGCGGGGGACTACCTCAAGTTGGTCGAGACCGCCAGCTTCACAGACGTGGCGCTGCTCTACGGCGCCCGTGAATTCCCGACCGCCTTCTCGGACCCCGCGGCCCTGCTCGCCGAGGCTCGTCATGGCATCGACTGGCTTCTGAAGATGTGGGATCAAAACCGCCGCGTGCTCTACTTTCAGGTCGGCATCGGCGACGGCAACGGCGGGAGCATCCTCGGCGATCACGACCTCTGGCGCCTGCCCCAAGCCGACGATGGGAGTCGCGCAAAGCCGGGATCCTCGACTTGGTTTGCGGTCCACAGGCCGGTGTTCGCCGCGAACGCTCCAGGTGCACCGATTAGCCCGAATCTCGCCGGTCGCGTCGCCGCAGCGTTCGGCCTGTGCGCTCAGGTGTTTGCCGCCGCCGATCCCGCATACGCGGCGCGCTGCCTGCTTGCCGGCCAGACGATCTATGACCAGGCAAGCACGCACCCCGGCGCGACACTCTTGACGAGCGTTCCCCACGCCTACTACACCGAGCCGGAATGGCGCGATGACATGGCGCTCGGCGCCGCCGAGCTGTACCTCGCCACCCAGCAGCTGGCATCCAGTCCGGCCCTCCGGGTTCAAGCGTCGCTGCCACACACCGACCTCGGCTACTACCTCGCGCGGGCAGGACAGTGGATCAACGCATACATCGAAGGTGCGCAGTCCGGTCAGGATTCCCTGAACCTGTATGACGTCTCCACCCTCGCCGGTCACGACGTCGCAGAGATCCTGCGCACCTCCCTTGGTCAAGGCTTGGAGAAGACCAACCTCGTGCCAACTGACCCGTCCAGTCTCCTAAGGGACCGCGCCGACCAGCTGCAACTCGCTGAAGGACTCGCGCGGCGGGAACCGTTCGGGCTCGCCAACACCTCGACAAACCTCGACACCGTCGCGCACGCGCTCGGATACGCCGTCGAGGCCCACACATACGACGCACTCGCCGGCACAAGAGTCTTCGAGCCGTTCGCTCAGAGTCAGCTCGGATGGGTGCTCGGCGCAAACGCGTGGGGAACCTCCTTTGTCGTCGGCGCCGGCTCGGTGTTCCCGCACTGCCTCGCCTCACAGATCCCAAACCTGTCGGGATCGCTGAACGGTCACGGTACGATTCTCGCGGGCGCAACCGTCAACGGACCCACCGCTCCTGCGAATCTCCGCGAATTGGATGAGCCCGAAGGGGCTCGTCGGTGCCCCGCTCATTCCGCTCT
>Ga0210409_10002171_pt1 | contig 23770 bp, 17 predicted proteins | sample IncBWH17MmetaG_FD_161649 | JGI IMG/M metagenome (GOLD analysis project Ga0210409, IMG submission 161649) | Forest soil microbial communities from Barre Woods Harvard Forest LTER site, Petersham, Massachusetts, United States - Inc-BW-H-17-M | ecosystem: Environmental > Terrestrial > Soil >...
GGAGAAGGCCCGCAACATCAAGGGCCGTTGAAGGCATCACGACACGCAAGCCGGGGCAATGCGTGAAAATCGATTCGCCGCTTTGGCTGTGATAGATGGCGCCGCCGGTGAGATAGCCGCCAATCGGCACGCGCAGGATAGCAGGGCACTTAAAGACCCCGTTGGATCGCCAGCGCATGACGCATAACTCGTCGCGAATCTGCATCATCGCGGGCCAGATGTAGTCGAAGAATTGAATTTCTGCGACTGGCTTGAGCCCGCGCGTGGCCATGCCGATCGCTCGGCCGACGATGCTTGCTTCCGCGAGCGGCGTGTTGAAGACGCGATCGTGTCCGTACTTGCGCTGGAGGCCGGAAGTGGCTTTGAAGACGCCGCCCTTGCCCTTTACCTGCTTCAGGGCATCTTCGCGGCTGGCGTCGGCGACGTCTTCGCCAAAGACGGTGATGCGGTCATCGCGGGCCATTTCGTCGGAGAGCGTGGCGGCGACCATTTCGACCATGGTTTTCGGAGCGCCGTGGAGTTGCGGCTGGGCTTCGAACGCGGAAGACGTGGGATCGATATCTGGCGAATAGATGTTGACGCGAATTGAGTCGATTGTCGGCTCTTCAGCGGTTAGGGCTTCGTCGGCCGCGTTGCGAACTTCCTGATCGACCTCGGATTCCAGGGCTTCGATCTCTTTTTGGTCGAGGATGCCTTCGCGGACGAGGAACAGAGAGAACTTTGAGATTGGGTCGCGGTGCGCTTCGTCTTCGCGCTCTTCGGGCGTCTTGTACAGCTTCTCGTCGTCGGAAAGCGAGTGGGAATAGGGGCGGGTGACGTGCGCGTGAATGAGAGCGGGTCCGCGACGCTCGCGGCAATATTGAACGGCGGTTTTGCAAATTGCATAGCTTTCGAGAGGATCCGTGCCATCGCATTCCGCGATGTGCAGGCCCGGAAAGCCGCGCGTGAGTTTCGAGATACTGCCGCCGGCGGTCTGGACCTCGACAGGGACCGAAATGGCATAGCCGTTGTCTTCAATCAAGTACAGAAGGGGAAGCTTTTTGGCGCACGCGGCGTTCAGTGACTCCCAGAATTCGCCTTCGCTGGTGGCGCCATCGCCCGCGGAGACGTAAACGATTTCGTCGGATTCGTGGCGGACGTGCTGGCCGAGAGGAGCCTTCTTGGCCTGTGCCAGGGCCTTCGGATGATTCGCATAATAAAGCGTGGCTTCGGCAGCGCCTACGGCCTGCACAAACTGTGTGCCGGTGCAGGAGGATTTGTTGACGATGTTCAAGTGGGGGAGGCCCCAGTGCGAGGGCATCTGGCGGCCGCCGGAGCTGGGATCTTCCTTGGAGCCCACGGCTTGCAGGAGCATATCGAGTGGCGTGACGCCCAGCATCAAGCAGAGCGCGCGGTCACGGTAGTAGGAATAGAACCAATCCGTGCCGGGACGAAGAAGAAGCCCCATAGCTGCAGTCACGGCTTCGTGGCCTGCGCCGGAGATTTGAAAAAAAATTTTGTTTTGGCGTTTGAGCTGGATTTCGCGGTCGTCCAGCCTGCGGGAAAGATACATGGTGCGATAAATACGGATGAGGGTGTCGCGGTCGAGGCCGTGCAACTTGGGGGCGTCAAGCTTGGCAAGTTTGACGCGCGTTTGTAACGCCATTCGTTCTGCCCTCGCTGGGAAGCAGGATTTTGCCTTGCGGAACCCTATTATACCTGAACTCTGCCGCTGCCATGCGAAACTGGCGAAGCTATCCTAGAGAATCAAACTGTTTAACAACATCGTCAAACTGGTCCTCGCCCTGGCGCACCACACGCGGCGAAGCTTCCTTGAAGGGCTCCTCGGACGGAATGCGATCGAGCCAGCGCTGCTCGGTGAGCTTCTCGTGGCCCGAAAAATAGAGCCGGACGAGCAAATTCACTTTGCCATTCGCGGACGGGGCTTCTTCGGAGGCTTCCGTTTCCTTGGACTTGTGCTTTGCCTTGGACTTCGGCTTTGGTTTCTCGGTTTTCGGCGTCTCCGCGGGCTTGTGGGCCTGCTCAGGGGCGGTCCTCGCCTCGTCCTCGGCGCGCTCGAGCTTGTATTGCAGCTTCTTGTCCAGACGGAAGGCTTGCTTCCAGCCTTCGAGTTTGTGGCGGGCTAGCTGGGCTTTCTCTTCGTCGGTGCCGAAATCGAATAGGAGATACGTGTGAGCCATAAAATTAGTCTGCGACGCAGGCGCTGGCAAGTCAAGACGGGAGAGGCACGGCCGTTCGCACGTAATTAGTGGCTAACTGGGACAGACTTCTTGCCATTGATTCGGTTCGCAATATTTGGCTACCCCAGGGCTCCACGAGGCGTCTAAGTGGGGTATCATTGGGTGGTATCGGGTGTGGTATCGGGTTCTTGTGAGTACGAAAAGACAACATCGCGTTCGATCGGCGGCTGCATGGCTTTGTCTGCTGGCGGTAGCGGTTTTGTATGCGCCGATGGCAGGTGCTGCGCTGCTGGCGTATGGCGTGGACTGTTGCGCGGGAGGCTTTTGCAACATCCCCGAGCATCATCACAACAAGTCGCAGCCAGCTCCCGCGCAAGACACGGCTCCCATGGATTGCGGGCACGACATGAGCGGTATGAAATCGTGCTCGATGTCTTGTTGCAAAGACCCTGCGCGACCCGCCCTGATGCCCGGCACATTCGTTTTGCCTCCCGCGAGTTTTGTTATTGCGGTTAATGAAGTGTTGCGGCCAGGGCAACTGGCGAGCTCTTTCGAAATTTTGCGTTTCGTCAAGCCTCTCTCTCCTCCTCCTCGATCCGCTGCAACAGTCCTGTAAAGGACTGCTCGCTCTCCACGCACGCCTATTCGCCCGCACCGCGGCTTCGCAGCCGCAAGGGAACCATTCCACGGGGAGAGAAAAAAGTTTATGCAGAGAGTTTTGCAGGCATTTGCAGCATTTTTGCTGCTTGGAACAGCGGCTTTCGCCACGGTGTTTGGCACGGTGCGAGGGATTGTGCACGATCCACAGCACCGGCCCGTTCCAAGCAGCGAGGTCGTTTTGAAAGCGAAGTCCTCAGACTACACACAAAAGACACAAACTGACGCGAACGGAGAGTTTCATTTCGATGCCGTGCCGCTAGGTGAGTACACGGTCACCATGACGGACGCGTCTTTTGCTAGCCAAGAGCAAAGCGTGACTGTGCTGTCGGGAACGGCCCCGATTTTACATTTTGAGATGCACATTGCGGCGCAGAACCAGTCCGTCACGGTCTCGGCCGAAGCCGCCCCCGGGCAAACCGAATCTGTAACACCGACAACGCTTGTTGACCGGGAGGAAATTCAGCAGACCCCGGGCGCGGCGCGAACGAACAGCCTGTCGATGATTACCGACTACATGCCCGGTTCCTACTTTACGCACGATCAGCTCCACGTTCGAGGCGGACATCAGGTTAGCTGGTTGATTGACGGCGTGCCGATTCCGAACACGAATATCGCCAGCAATCTGGGCCCGCAGATCGATCCCAATGATATCGATACGCTGGAGATGCAGCGCGGGAGTTACTCGGCCGACTTTGGAGATCGCACCTATGGCGTCTTCGACGTCGCGCCGCGAACGGGGTTCGAACGCAACAACGAAGCCGAACTCGTTGTCAGCGCGGGGAATTTCTATCAGACGGACGATCAGCTCAACTTTGGCGGGCACACCAATCGCTTTGCGTACTACGCAAGCGTGAACGGTAACCGCACGAATCTCGGCTTACAAACGCCGACCTCCGCTGTTATTCACGATGCGGGAAACGGCTTCGGCGGATTTACCTCCCTGATGTACAACCTGGATTCGCAGAACCAACTGCGGCTCGTCGCGCAAGCGCGGCAGGATTATTACCAGGTTCCTTTCGATCCGAATAATCCAGAGACGCAAGGACAATTTTTGCTGGATGCGAACCGCGAGAACGATTCCTTTGTGACGCTAACGTGGGTGCGCACGTTCAGTCCAGGATTGGTTTTCACGGTTTCGCCGTTCTTTCACTTCAACAGCGCGAATTATCTAAGCAGCCCGCAGGATCTGCCTAGTTCCACGACGCAAAACCGATCTTCAAAATATGAAGGCGGGCAGGCCACGGTGGCGTGGGTAGAGAAGCGCAACAATTTACGAGCCGGGCTCTATGCTTTCGCGCAACAGGACAGTCAGCTCTTCAGCTTGATCTACAACTGTCCGACGCCGCCTACTGGCACTTGTACGGAAACGAGTGCGTCGAATCTGACGCCGACTCAGGTGAACCCGCTGGGCAGCTTGACCGCTTTGTACGCCGAGGACCAATTCAGAGTCACTTCGTGGCTTACTTTGAACGCTGGCGTGCGGCAGACACACTTTTCCGGAAGCGTCGTTGAAAACGCGACCAGCCCGCGTGTGGGCGCGTCCATGCGCATTCCAAAGCTCAACTGGGTTTTCCGGGCCTTTTACGGGCACTTTTATCAGGCGCCGCCTCTTTTAACTTTGTCCGGCCCGCTCCTGGATGCGGCCACCAACCAGAATCTAAGTTTTATCCCACTGCATGGGGAGCGCGACGAAGAACACCAATTCGGCGTGACAATTCCCTTCCGCGGCTGGACGATCGATGCGGACAACTTCTTGACACGCGCGACAAATTTTTTCGATCATAATAATTTCAACGACTCGGATTTGTTTTTCCCGATTACGATTCAGGGCGCGCGCATCAACGGCTGGGAGCTCACGTTGCGTTCGCCACGCATCCGCAATCGCGCGCAAGTTTATTTGACGTATTCGAACCAGCTGGCGCTCAGTTTCGGCTGTATAACCGGGGGTCTAGTCGCGAAGTGCAGCAATCCGCCACCGGGATTTGGCTTCCTCGATCACGACCAGCGAAACACGTTGCATGTGGGAGGGCAATATACGTTGCCTTGGAATTCTTACGCGTCGACGGACGTCTACTACGCTTCTGGCTTTACAAACGGCAATTCTCCGCCGGACCCGAACAGCCACCTCGAGCCGCACACAACATTTGACCTTGCCCTCGGCAAGAGTTTTGGCGAACGGTTTTCAGTCAATGTGCAAGGCATAAATGTCGCCAACCGCCGGGTGCTGCTGGATAACAGCTTCACGTTCGGTGGGACACACTACCTGAATCCGCGCGAGATCTTCGTGCAACTGCGCTTCCGCTTCCACTATTGAGGAATTGCAGGCGTCGCTGGCATAGGAGCCAGCTTAGAATCGCTGGCTTTCTGCACGGCCTGCGCATTCCCCTGAGCAATTTGACTTCGCCCCATTCGCGAATTACGCTGGCGCCGGTGAATTCATTGGCTGCGGCGTGGGTGGTCACTCGCAACGCCTAAAAGGAGTTTTTGATGCGCAAAATCTTGTCGGCCGCAATAGTGTGCTTGCTTGGCTCGCTTATGGTGTTCGCGGCGCCGCCTCCGAAAGTCGTCTATGTTCGCTGCGGCAAGTTGATCTTCGATGCGGAAAAACCGCCAATCTCACCGGCTGTTGTGGTGATCACCGATGGGAAGGTGACCGCCGTCGGCAAGGATGTCGCAGTGCCAACTGGAGCGGAACAAATCGATCTTTCGAGCTTCACCGTGCTGCCGGGATTTGTGGATGCGCACATTCACATCTGGGCCGGCGCATTCGGGCAGCCCGTCCCCGAACCGCTGGCCGCGCTACGCGGGAGCAAGGCCATGAGCTATGCGCTTTCTTCAGGAGTCGTCGGCGCGCGCGTGATGGCCACGCAAGGGTTCATCGATGTTGCTCTTAAGGATGCGATCGAGGAGGGCACCATTCCCGGGCCGCACCTGGTGCCAGCCGCGCATGCGATCTCCATCCCCGGCGGGCATGGCGATTTCAATGCGCAGCCGCCCTATCTGCCGATGGACGATTTCTACACGCCTTTGCACGGATTCATCAACTCGACGGCGGACGCGGAGAAAGCTGTTCACTTGCAGCTCAAGTATGGGGCGAGGGTGATTAAGGTTATGGCTTCGGGAGGAGTGCTCTCGCCGCTGGATTCGCCAACATCAGAGCAGCTTTCGCCGGAAGAATTGAAAGTGATTGTGCAGCAGGCGCACATGGCTCACGTCAAAGTGGGGTCACATGCGGAGAATATTCGCAGCATTCGCGCTTCCCTGGAGGCTGGCGTGGACTCGATCGAGCATGGGTCGGAAATGGATCAGGCTTCAGCGGACTTCATGAAGAGTCACGGCGTCGTGTTTGTCCCGACTGTTTTCGTCGTGGAGGAGAGTGTGGCGAACGGAGTGAGAATGCATTTTCCGGAGTACGTGATCACGAAGGTGAATGCGCTGGCGAAGACTCATTTTCCGAGTTTTCAGCTTGCGCTGCGCTCGGGCGTGACGATTGCGGCCGGATCGGACCATTCGTATGGGCTGGGAACTGGAACGGTGCGCGACGAGATGATCACGGAAGTGCAGTATGGGATGACTCCGCAGCAGGCGCTTGTTTCGGGGACGAAAACCAGCGCGGCTTTGCTTGGGCTCGAACAGCTGGGGACGATTGAAACTGGGAAGGAAGGGGATCTCGTGGCGGTCGAGGGCGATCCTTTGAGCGATATTCATGCGTTGGAAAAAGTGCGCGCGGTCGTTTTCCAGGGGAAGAGCGTGGCGCCTGCTAACCGGCAATAAGAGTTTAGACCGGCGTGGCGTGCCCCTACAGCGTCCTGTGCGCTTGTACACGACAGCGAATATGGCGTGTTGCTTCGGGGGGCGGGTGGAAGTAAAATTTTTGATGGAGAAAATATCGAAGGCGATGGAGTTCGCCTAAACCGGGCCGGCTCGGTAAGCTGGCTCTGATGACTCCTGGCAGCCACTGGGCTCCAGGAGTTTTTTTGTTGCGGAGCGCGGTTGCCGCCAGATTGGAGATATTTTGCGGATTTTATTGATTGCGATTTTTGGAGCAGTCGGAACGCTGGCTCGCTATGGACTGCAGGGCGTCGTACAAACACGCGCGGGAAGCACATTTCCGCACGGCACGCTCGTCGTCAATCTCACAGGCTGTTTTTTTCTTGGATTAATTGGGCAATTTACGCTGAACCGCATGGTTATTTCGCCGGATTGGCGCGTAGCCATCGCGGTCGGTTTTTTTGGAGGCTATACGACATTTTCGAGCTTCGGCTGGGAGACTGCGAAAATGTTGGAAGACGGAGAGTGGCTGCGCGCGACGACGTATGTCGCGGCTAGCGTGGTTGCGGGTTTGTTTTTGTCCGTTGCCGGGATTCGGCTGGCGAACCGGTTCTAGGAGCCGCGATGACACACGAAAAATTCGAAGGCGAGCGCACGTTGATGCGCATTCACATCGGTGAATCGGACAAATGGCACAGCAAACCGCTGCACGATGCCATCGTCGAGCTCCTGCGCCGAGAGGGCTTTTCGGGCGCGACTGTTTTGCGCGGAGTGGCAGGCTACGGTGGATCGAGCGTCTATCACACGGATAAGCTGCTTCGCATGTCGCAGGATCTGCCGATCATCGTCGAAGTGATCGAATCCACGGAGCGCATCGAGGCAATTCTTCCGCGTCTGGACGAGATGGTGGAAGGCGGATTGATTACCCTAGAAAAAGTGCGTGTAATTCTGTATCGCGCCGCGAAGAAATAATCGAAATCGACTGAATAGCCCTGATAGCAGGAACTCCCGCATCACTTCCATCAGCCGCAACACAATTATTTCTGAAATGGGGCGTACTCGACTGTAAACTGCTCTCCCATGGCTGACAGCCCAGAAAAACGATCTTGGTTGAATCGCACCGTTCTCGGTGTCGGCCTCACAAGCCTCTTTAGCGACTGGAGCCACGAAACCGCTACATCGGTTCTGCCTGCTTTTCTCGCAGCGATTGGAGCGGGACCTGCATGGCTTGGCGCCATCGAGGGGATCGCGGATGGGCTTTCTAGTTTCGCGAAGCTTGCCGCCGGCCACTACACGGACAACCTAAAACGTCGCAAGCCGCTTGCCGTATTTGGTTACGCTGTTACGGCGCTTGCGACCGCTTCTTTCGCGCTGGCTACGAACGCGTATCAGGTGCTCATTGGACGGTCGCTGGCTTGGCTCGGCCGCGGCGTTCGTTCGCCGGCTAAGAAGGCGCTGCTCGCGGCGGACGTTCCACCGGGTGCCTACGGCCGGGCTTTTGGCCTCGAGCGTCTAATGGACACGATCGGAGCGATTGCCGGGCCGCTCACGGCTCTCTGGCTGCTGGATAAAACGGGGCACAATTACCACAGAGTTTTTCTTTGGACTTTATTGCCGGGCCTCATTGCAGTCGCTTCGTTCTGGCTGCTGGTACGCGAACGTCCGATCGCGCCCAAGCCGAAGCGTTCATTCCTGATGGGCGTTCGCGATTTGCCCGCTCCGTTCCGACGTCTCCTCGTCGGAGTCGGCGTATTCGGCACAGGCGATTTTTCTCACTCGCTGCTCATTCTATATGCTTCGCGCATGCTCGCGCCTGAGTTTGGACTCGCGCGCGCGGCGAGCATAGCCGTCGTTCTTTACACAGTGCACAACCTGTTTTCCGCAGGCTCCGCATACGGCAGCGGCTGGCTGAGTGATCACGTTCCGCAGCGAAAGATCGTTCTTGCCTCGGGCTATTTTGTAGCCGGAATCACTGCAACTCTGCTCTGCACGAGCACGCATTCCGTCTGGGTGCTTGACGTAATTTTCGTTTTGGGTGGTCTGTACTTTGGAGTTGTGGATGCGCTCGAAGACACCGTTGCGGCCGAGCTTGTGCCCAAAGAGCAGCACGGGATGGCATTCGGGACGCTTGCGGCAGTCAACGCGGTCGGTGATTTCCTCTCTAGCCTTCTGGTGGGCTTTCTTTGGAGCGCTGTTTCTGTGCAAGCCGCGTTCGCCACTTCCGCTGTTTTGTTTTTTGCGGGCGCGATTCTCATTCTTCGGCTTCGGCGATAGCGGAATGGTTCGCGCGAAATGGACAACACACGCGAGTTATTCGTGCGGAGGCATGGCCTCCGGCCATTGTGTAACGATGATCTTTCCGTCCGGTCCCAGCTGAATCGCCGGAGCATAGAGTCCGAGCAATTCGCGACGCCACCACAAGCCATGCTCCCTCTTTTCCGCCATGGACGTGAACCAGTACTGCCAGAGGACAGCCCGCACCCGGCGTGGCGGCCCCTGCGGAAAAGGGTTCGCCGCAAACAGAGCGAGCACGTCAGGGTCGTTCGAAAGCAGGCGCCTTTGGGTGCGCAAGACCATTGGATTGTCCCGCCACTCGCCTAGCGACGCGAACCACAAGTTCCAATCCAAGCGCGGTTGATAGGGCGCGTAGATGCGCGGTGGTTTGTCTAGTTCCTGAGGTTTGTGACGGAAAGGATAGGCGATCCAGGTTTGTCCATCGTTGGAGCCTTGGAATTCGATTTCATAGCGGCCGCGCGTCATGACGGCGAAGAGGCCGTAGCGGTTGGCGATTCGAAAGGGATCCAGCAGGGCTACCGGCGAGGTTGGCAGTGGCGCGGGCGTGACCATCCATACCAATTGCGCTGTGGTCGCGTAGAAGATCCACGTTAACAATACGGCGGTTACGGCTACTCGTAGCGGAGCGACCCAGGAGCGGATGTTCTGCCACGGATCGCGCGGGACGTCTTTGCTTGCTGGACCTTCGCCTGTTGATGGAATCGCCGGCGGCGCCAGAATCGAGAGTTGATCGACAGCAAGTGGAGCTGGCTCAGTAGGAAGTGCGATTGGGCGTCCGAGCAGCAGCTGTTTCCATTTGGTCGGGAAAAACTGCATGAGGAAGCTGTCGTCGAGCAAGAGGAACGCAAGGATGAGAACGAGATAATTCAGAAAGGTGTAATTGGCCGTAAGAATGATGCCGATCTGCCAGGGTGTTACAACGAAGAAGAGCGCGATGCGAAACGAGCGCGGCAGAAAGGCTGCCCAAATCAAAACCAGTTCGAGCGCCAGAGTGAAGAATGTTGTTGCGGTGTGAAACCAGTGTGGAAAATGCTGCACGTACCAGCCGATCCAAGTTGGCAGTGGCCCGTTTTGATAATATTCGTCCAACGCTGTGAAGTTGCGCCACTCGGGATCGCCGCCCGCAATTTTCGCAACGCCGGATTCGAAGTAGATGCGGAACCATTCCCAAAGAAGCAAGTAGAGCGCAGCGCGGACGGGACGCTGCGTTTCTCCAAAACCCGGACGAAAACCGCCCGGCGCGAGAAAGAGCGAGAGGAATCCGGCTTCGAGCAGCATTCCATCGGACTGGTATCCGGAGAAATCTCCCGCGGCGCTTACGAAGGAAAGAAAACAAACAAAGCAAATGGCGAGCATACCGCGTGGCCAAATATTTATGACAAGCAGAACCGCGGCTGCCATGCCCACCCAGCAAAGCCCCGTCAGCATGTGCGAGCCACTTGAAAACCACAAAACGCTTGGCACATACCAATACCGGGCGTGGCCCACTTGCTCCGCTACGCTTTTCAGATACTCGCTCGCGGGGAGAATTCCTTGGGGACCGATGAGACCGCGAATCTGAAGAACGAGTGAGAAAAAAGCAGAGAAATAAATTGCGCCGAGCGCACGCAGGAAAATCCAGCGGGACAGGAAGCGGTCCGAGGGGCCGTCCCGCGAATCAAAAAGCCAGCGAACGACGGACGAAGGAGTCCATTCCATAGACGCGGACATTATACCGGGGTGGCCACGCTGGTAAATCGTGTCGAGTCCAGTGTCTATTGCTGGCGCTTTTCTTTCGGAGTGGAAGACTGGTCGACATGCAAAGCACAGGTGCCGTCTGCGCAGAGTTCGCGGTTCCAGCGATAACGATTGCGAGCGACCCAGGCGTAGAAATGTTGCGCGATAAAGTGAATCCCCGGCACGAGCAACAGCCACGCGGCCAGCTTCCAACCGGGCAACGCCAGCCCAATGCGCGCCCAGGCGTCAGCTCCAGAATAAACGCGGCCGCGTGGGTCGACCGCTTGCATCAAGCGCATGGCTTCGTCGAAATTTACTTGGGGAAAGCGCGCGACGACGCTCGCGTCGTGGAGATTGAGCAATTCGATGCGGGCGCCCGGATCCATGCGCCGCACGCGGGCCACGCTGGCGCGGCACAGGTTGCAGGCTCCATCGTAAAGCACGGTAAGCTCGGCCACGATTCTCCTTGCAGGCGCGCTGCGGCCATCGAATTCCAGAGCGGCATACCTAGCCCAACCGGCAACTACAGGCGACGGCCGTAAGTTTTATTCTAGCAAGCAATCGCGTGGGGACTATGGCTCGCCGTTCCGAGTGAAAGCTAATCTGTCGCAAGAGTCTTAACTCCGAGAAACAGCTTGCACTTCTCCGTTGCGGCTGCTCTCACCGCGTGTTAGCCTTGGCGAACAAAAGGCGAATTACAGAAGGAGCGTCTCATGTCCCATTCTCTCGCCGTTCGGGCAACGGCGTCTGGTTCGCTCGAGCCGACGGCTGGTTCATCGCTGACTCGCGTGCGTGAGGTGCTCGACACCTTAGCGATGCGCGACATCAATGGCGATGTGCTCACGGCGGTGCGCTACTTTCCCGCGCGCGAGGCGCAGTGGGCTGAGTTTCCCGTCTGGGTTCACGCGGATCTCGTCGCTGCTTACGCCGCCAAAGGTATTCGCCGGCTTTACACGCATCAGGCCATGGCAGCCGAAGCTGTCCACGCAGGTAAGAACGTGGTCGTGGTTACTCCAACCGCCTCCGGAAAAACTCTTTGCTACAACTTGCCGATCTTGAATTCCGTTCTTGAAAATCCGGACACTCGCGCTTTGTATCTCTTTCCCACCAAAGCTCTGGCGCAGGATCAGCTCGCAGAGCTTTACGACCTTAACCAGCGCCTCGATAACCGCTTCGGTGTTTTCACTTATGACGGCGACACGCCCGCGGATGCGCGCAGGGCCATCCGCGAAAAGGGCCACGTGGTGCTCACGAATCCGGATATGCTGCACACGGGCATTCTGCCGCTTCACACGCGATGGACGCGGCTCTTCGAAAATCTTCGCTGTATCGTTATCGATGAGCTTCACACCTATCGCGGAGTTTTCGGCAGCCATCTCTGCAACGTGTTACGGCGATTGCGACGCATCGCGAATTTTTACGGCAGCGATCCGCAATTCATTTGCTGCTCGGCAACCATCGCGAATCCCGGTGATCTGGCGGCCCGGTTACTCGAAAAAGAAGTGGAGGTGCTCGACGCCAACGGCGCTCCCGCAGGCGAGAAGACTTTTGTCTTCTACAATCCGCCTGTCGTGAATCGGGCGCTCGGGATTCGCCGCAGCTATATCAATGAAACTTCGCGCGTAGCGCAAGAGTTTTTGAAGCACGACCTGCAAACGATGGTTTTTGCAAATTCGCGGCTGCAGACGGAGATTCTGCTGACCTATCTTCAGCAGGCCAATCCTCGGCCGCCCGGCAAGCCGGAAACGATTCGCGGTTACCGCGGCGGCTATCTTCCGAATGAGCGACGCGAAATCGAGCGCGGTTTGCGCGACGGCCGCATCCGCGGCGTTGTAAGCACGAGCGCGCTGGAACTCGGTATCGACGTGGGCTCGCTCGACACCGTAGTGATGGCGGGTTACCCTGGCTCGATCGCCGGAACTTGGCAGCGCGCTGGACGCGCTGGGCGCCGCAGTGGAAGCTCCTGCGCCGTGATGGTGGCTTCTTCTTCGCCGCTCGATCAATATATTGTTCGGCATCCGGACTACTTTTTTGGGAACACGCCGGAGCATGCATTCATTCAGCCCGATAATCTCGAAATCCTGATCAATCATTTGAAGTGCGCCGCGTTCGAATTGCCCATCACCCCCGGCGAGCGCTTCGGCGAAGTGGACGTCCCGGACCTTTGCGCGCGGCTCGCTGAAGCCGCCTACCTGCACCTTGCCGGAGATCATTTTCATTGGACGCATGAAGCGTATCCTGCCGACACGATCAGTCTCCGCTCGATCAGCAGCGACAATTTCATAATTATCGATGTCACTGTCGCGGCAAATGTCATCGGCGAAGTCGATTTCCCAAGCGCGCTGATTTTTCTGCACGAAAAGGCCATCTACATTCACGGCGGGCAGCAGTACCACGTCGAGCATCTCGATTTCGAAGAGCGCAAGGCTTACGTCAAACAGGTGGACGTCGACTACTACACCGATGCCGTCCGCTATACGCAGGTGCGCGTTCTCGAGGCAACCCAATCGTCCGCAGCTTCCGCGTATTTGCATTCCCACGGGGATGTTCTCGTGCGCTCGCAAGTCGTGGGTTTCAAGAAGATAAAATTCTTCACTAACGAAAACATCGGCGACGGCAAGCTCGAGCTTCCCGAAAATGAAATGCACACGACGTCGTACTGGATAACGCTGGAGAGGCCGCTGCTCAAATCGCTGCCCTACAGCGTGAGCGAGCGGCAGTGCGGCATGTTCGGGCTGCTGCATGCGCTTGCGTCTGTCGCGACACTGTTGCTTATGTGCGACGGCCGCGACCTAGGCACGGCCATTGGCGAACGCCCGCCCGCCTCTGATTCTGGCAACGAGGTTTTAGGCACGGCGGATGATTCCACGCCATCGAGGAAAGACGCGTCCTCTTCCAAGTTGAAAGAATTCTTTGAGCCCAATCTTTATCTCTTTGACGCCTATCCTGGCGGCATCGGCTTTTCCGAACCGCTCTTCCGCGCGCACGATCTGCTCCTTCGCAAAACGCGCGAGCTGATCGCCGCGTGCGTGTGCGATGAAGGCTGCCCATCGTGCGTCGGTCCCGCAGGCGACCTTGCGCCGCGCGCCAAAGAAGCTGCTCTCGCCATCCTCGACAGGTTGTGTGGCTAGATGGCTGCTTCAGCAGACAAATTCTCTCATCTCGCCGCGTTGCGCCCCGCGCGTGTTGCGCCGTCGTGTGCAGCTGATCTTCGCGCGCCCGATCAGGAAGATGCCATTGCTCGTCTTATCGGCGCGGGTGTGGCTAGAAACCATTTTGGCGAACACCTCGTCCTTCGCAACTGGTTCTCCACGCCCGAATTCTCCGAGCCGTCCGCTGTGGCTCTCGAACTTCTCTCCCGCGCTCGTGACGCCGAGCTATCTCGCCGTACACGCGCCGCTCTGGAAGATCCATCCAAGTGGCTCTTTCTCGACACAGAAACTACCGGTCTGGCCGGCGGCACGGGAACGTATGCCTTTCTCATCGGACTCGCCTGGTGGGACGCCGGCGCGCTTCAGGTCGAACAACTCTTCATGCGCGACTTTACGGAAGAGTATTCGCTGCTTCACGAACTCGCCGCGCGCGTCGCGGAACGTCCGGTTCTCGTCACTTTCAACGGCAAGACTTTCGACTGGCCGCTCCTCGAGAGCCGTTTCACCATGACGCGTTGTATCCCCACACCGCGCTTGGCCGCGCATCTCGATTTGTTACATCCCGCGCGCGCTCTTTGGAAACTTCGTCTCGGGTCTGTGCGTCTTGTCGAGCTGGAACGGCACGTTCTGGATGCGCCTCGCCTCGGGTGGCACCGCGAAAAAGACGTCGCTTCGTCGCTTATTCCACAGTATTACTTTGACTATCTTCGCGGAGGGCCCGCGGATCCCCTTGTAGGCGTTTTGCGACACAACCAGATGGATTTGCGCGGCCTGGCCGCCCTTTTTGGCAAGATCAATACACTTCTCGCCTCTCAAAAAGCAGAGCGCGATGGAGTAGACAGCCTCGATCTCTTCGGTCTCTCGCGTTTTTTCGAACGCCGCGGCGATTCCGATCGGGCCCACGTCGCTTGTTCGCAGGCGCTCGATCTCGGCCTTCCCGCGGAATTCCGCCCGCGCGCCTGCCGCGAGCTTGCTCTGCTCGCCAAACGCCGGGGCGACCACGCCGCCGCAGCCGCACTCTGGCTTGAACTCGTCGCCGATCCACAGGATGGAATGCTGGCTTGTGAACAGCTGGCCATCCATTACGAACGCCGTGCCAAGGATCACACTCGCGCGACGGAATTTGCCCGCCTGGGCCTGGCCAAGCTTCAGCACATGCGTGCGCACACACGCGATCCTCACGCAGCAGCCCGCGTAGCGCGCCTCGCTGAAAAATTGATAATTCGAATTAACCGCCTGGAGGGTAAAAACAAAAGGAATTCTGCGAATCGTGCCGCAGCAAGTTTGTCTCTTTTAAACTCCTCCGCCAAATAGATTTCAGCGAGCGGCGGCTGTCGCCTTGGGAGCCTCCGGCGCTGCAGGCCAGCCAATCATCCCATTGATGCCGTCAAATACAGCGCGGTTCGTACCTTCCACGGAAATGCACTCCGTTCCCACGCAGCGCAAGAACACTCCGCCATCCGCCGTATTGAAGGAAAGGAAATTCGACAGGCGCGATTCGTTCTCGCGGGCATCATGTTTTTTCTCAAGCGCCTCCGAATACTGCCCAAAGAATTGCGCAGCATGTTCTTCACTGTCCAGGTGCAGACGCGCAACCAATACCAGCCGTTTGGTTTGTTTCTGCTCGTAGAGCGCGTAGCGATCCCCATCCCACGCCGCGGCAAGTGGCTTGGCTATCTTCTCGCCCAGAAACTGCTTCAGTATCTCCATCCACCCAAACTCGCCCATGACGTTTTCATCCATTTTCGTCCAGTCCGGGCCAAGCAACTTTTGGAAAGAAGGTATCGCGACCGCAGCAGGAGTTTTCCCCGATTTGTAAAGAGCCGGATGTATGATCTGCTGTGTGGAAATGGGGGGCTTCGCAAAAACTGCCGACAACCCATTCCACCCCGTCGATTTTAAGATCGCGGTGGAAAACGTTAGTCCTCCAAAATAGGGAAAGATCATGCCGTCCTTCAGAAACTGCGGCGCTTCCTGCAGCTTGGGCGATTTGGACATATCGCCGGCAAACAGCGAGGGATCGATCGCTGGCAAATCCTCGACCGAGTGTCCCGTTCCTTTCAGCAGGAAATCAATCATGGCGGCCATGGCGCTGCCTTCGAGTACTGATTCGCGCGCCAGTTCGGCGTCGTCATTCGGCCGCGCCGCTTTCACCCACACCTCGATCTGAAAGTGCTGATCTTGCAGAGCGTGGGTCAACTCATGGGCCATGACCATGCGCTGGTCATCGATCGGGATCCAATCAGCAATATAGAACTCGCGCGCTTTCGGATCGTAGAGACCCGCGATCTGTTCGGTGAGCAGATCAACCATAAAATCATCCAGAGCAAATCCCTTGGGGATCAGTCCAAAAGCCTCGGCGCTTCGTGCCTCTGCATAACGCTCTGTCGGGTTTTTCTCATCATCCATCTCCCGGAGGACATAGGCGCGTATCTCATCTCGCGACCGCAAGGTCTTCTTCACCGGCGTGAGCAGCCTGAGCCCAGTGATCTGGCTCACTTGCTGCAGCACTTCATCGGCGGTCGCTGCAAACTCCACGCTGTTTACTGCCGGCTGAGCCGCCGCAGGGGAAGCCGTCGTTGCTTGTTGCGCGCGGAGCGTGCCGCCGCCAACAAAGCACAAAGCCGTCATTAGGAGCGCACAGAGGCGGTTAACAACCCTTTTGATCGATAGGGGCATAATCTTTGCAGAATAACAGATAAGCGTTGGGGACGACCGCATCCTCAGGCACTCGATGACGCCTTATAGGAAACGCGCTTCATCCTCAATCTTAGGCCAGGTTCGGCCGGCATTTTAGCTCCCCTAGGATTCGCAGGAGCCGTTCATTGGGCGCAAGCGTCTAAAACGAATAAAGATAGCCGCGCGGCGGCACCTTAGAGTTTTGACAGGCAACGTTATTGCTGTCACTGATAAAAGTTTTCCAATGAAATTCACAGCCTACCGTTCTGAATCCTTAACAGAATGGTAATTCTGTTATACTCTGCAAACTGAATCACAGCTCTTTCCCGAGGAAAACATGCTCCCCGGACTTCGTCTGCGGCAATCCCGTGAACGACTTGGATTAACCTATCGCGATGTCGAACGTGCCAGTTTTGAATTAGCGGCGCGCCGTGGCCGCCCCGAGTTGATTCTTCATATCAGCCGTCTGGCGGATATTGAGAATCGAGGCGTTGTCCCGGGCCTGCATAAGCTTTATACGCTCGCGGTTGTCTACCACTTGAATCCGCTCGAGATATTCCGCTGGTACGACGTTCCTATCGAGGATTGTTTTCCTGACGGTGGCGCATTTCACGCCCCGCTCACACATCTTGCCGCTCCTCCCGTCTCGCTCAAGACTCCCTTGCGGTTCGATCCGGCCTTCGATCCAAAGCGAACGGAACTACTTTCCCGCATGATCGAAAAGTGGGGCAGTCTCGAAGGGGTGCTTACCAATGGCAATGCCCGCCACCGTTATGGTTACATTGGTCTCTCGGACCGGCGCATGGTGCCCCTGCTTCGCCCGGGCAGCGTTGTTCTTGTGGATGTGACTGTTAGCCGTATTCAGGACGACGATTGGGCCAATGAATATGACCGTCCCATGTATTTTGTGGAGCTGCGCGACGGTTACCGGTGTGGATGGTTCCACCAGGACGGCACGCGCCTGCTCATGCAACCCCATCCGCTATCCCGCTGTGTACCCGAGGTTTGGAGGCTACCGGAAGAAGCCGAAGTGGTCGGCCGTGTGGTGGGCGTCGTTACTAGGCTGAATGAACCCTGGAGCATTCTTCCTGAAGAAGCTCCAGCAATGCGCGGAGATTCGAACAGAAAAGCTCCTTGAGATAGCCGGGAGCGCGCTCCGGCATCAAAACGCGGTAGGCCTCAAGACGACGCCAATGTGCCAATGTCGAGCTTAGCCCACCCGGCATTCGCTCCAGACATTCCTTTAAATCCGCTTCCTGCTTCGCCAGCGCAGTTTCCAGAACTCGTTCGAAGATCTGCTCGTGGCACAATTCCAGGGCTTGTTGCACCGCCTCGTCCGGATACAACGCCGCAAGCCCGGCGTGCTCGTATTTTCCGCTTGAGAGATCGCGCAACGAGGCCATATAGGTAAGCCTGCCGAATTCCCCTGGAATTCCCGCCAGAGTGGTCAGGGTGAAATCCTGAATGATGCGCCGGTTCTGCTGGAGTTGCGTAGTCGTTTTCATCCAGTGCTCCGTTCCGCAGACGGAACGTTTTAAAGCATTACCCTCGGTAATTCCCATTCTTCTTCATGGTTGCACGCAGGAGGCCTTCAGCCATGATGAAAAACATTTCGATTCGCCTGTCATTGCTTGCCTTAGCGCTTTTGATCGTACTCCCTGTTAATAGCTCGGTCAAAAAGATATCCAGTAACCCGCAGACTGGGGTTTCTGTTGCTATTCTAAGCGGGTCCCCCCTCCAGACTCCCACGCCGCCCGGCTCAAGTGTCATCGGCAGAAGTGGTTCACCTCTTCCAACTCCTACTCCACCTCCACCCGGCAGCCTAGTCGACGTGAGTGGCTCACCTCTCCCAACGCCCACGCCGCCGGGCTTTAGCCTCTTCGCCACAAGTGGTTCGCCCCTTCCGACTCCTACTCCACCTCCACCTGGTCTTGGCGTGCTAACTGTTGAGGTCTAACCTCTTCGCCTATGAACTCTCCAGCGGCGGATGGGATGAACGCCGAGAGGCTATAGGGCTCCGCAACTCGCCTTTGTTGCAAAGGGAGAGTTGCGGATTTTCATTTCTAAGAAGTTTCTAATACGAGCTTTACGTCGTTCCCGTGTGCGACCCACCCCTTTGGCTGTCCCAGTTCCCACTATCCATCCCTTTGGAGGTAACTTGATTGTTTACCGGGCAGTTAAGGCATGCTAGCATTCAGCGGCTATGGGTATTTTTCCGCTCCCCGTACTATGGTTGTGGGCCTGCAGCGTCCTCGCACAACTGCTCGTGCTGACCCTTCTTTTCTTGAAGGGGAATTCCAGGAAACTGCCATATTTTACTGCCTACGTCACACTGAATATTTGCCAGGCTGGTTTCCTCGTATTTGTGTATACGCATGTGTGGAGTGATCCCGACACTCCTAAAACCCTCGCGTGGACGTCGGAGTGCGTCACTCTGATCGTACAGGCGCTGGCCACAACCGAAATTCTTGAGATTACGCTTAGGCCGTACCAGGGCATTTGGGGGCTTGGATGGCGCGCGCTGACAGTCACGTCGGGGATCGCCGTCCTACTCGTCGCGCTGGCAGCTCGCAGCTATTGGGCTTTGGCTCGCTGGTTCGAACTCGATCGCGGCTATCATCTCACGTTCGCTTCGGCGCTCATTGCCTGCCTGCTCCTTGTTCGTTACTACTCCATTCCCGTCCCGTCCGCCTACAAATTGCTACTCGGCGGATTTTGTTTTTATTCCTGCACCGAAATTATGGTCAATACGCTGCTTCAAGCCTACTTCCAAAATGATTTTTTCCGCCACGCAGCGGTGTGGCAACTTTCGACCATGTCTTCTTTTGTAGTCGCACTAGTCGTTTGGGCGGCCGCCCTCCGGAAGCCCTTGCCCGTCGAAGACCGCCGACTTGCTTCTACCTCGGACGCCGATTATCAGCGGCTTTCCCCAGAGATTAATGAAGACTTGCGCCGGCTCAATGAAAAGCTCCTCCGACTCTGGAAACTGGAGGCGCGTGAACAGTGAATTCCACTCTATTACTCCTGATTGGCTTCGCAGTTCTCATGCTGCTTCTGCTTGTATGGGTCCTGCGTGATCCTCGGAAGCACGCAAAACCCGATGGAGATCTCGGCTCCACCGATGAATTGTGCCAGCGTCATGTAAGCTATTTCCCGCAGCTACGGCAGGCCCTGGCCGCGGAAGACTTCGTCTTTCTTTCCTCGCGAGGATCACCTCAGCTCGCCCGCAGAATGCGCACGGAGCGCCGAAAGATTGCGTTGGCCTATCTGTCCTGCCTTCGCGGAGATTTCCTGAAGTTATGGCGGCTGGCCCGGGTCATTGCTTCGATGTCGCCGCAAGTAGGCGTCGCGCAAGAACTTGCCCGCCTCCGCTTGGGTATGGCTTTTTCTTTGCGCTATGAAATGATCCGCATCGAGTTCCTCTTCGGATTCGCGCCTCTTCCCGAACTTGGGTCTCTGAGCGACGTGGTTAGCAGGCTCTCGATCCGGTTGGAAACCGCCATGAACAACCTTGGGGAGCGCGCGGCCCTGGCGGCTAAGCTGGCATCATCGCTGGATGACGGGCACGGTCTGGACACTCGCTAATGCCCCATCCACTGCGGCTAACAACTCCGCTGCTTTGAACGGCTTTTGTAGAATGCAGTTCCCGTTCCGCGGCGTTTCGTCTGGAGGGCGCCCGAGCGGAGCGACTCCGCGCATCCACAGACAACGTTTCGCCATGCCTGGCTTTCGTGCCATGATCCAGTCATGAAGTATGTTGCGTCCGGCAGTGCCGGAAAGGTCAAGATCGGCCACAATTAAATCGAACTGTCGACTCTCGAGGAGGGCCATCGCATCCGCGGCGGTCTTAGCCGTCTCTACTTCATGCTCTCGCTCGAGCAAAATGGCTCTAACAGCTTCCAGCACAGAGTCATCCTGATCTATCAACAGGATGCGGCCTTCCCTCACCTGTTCGATTGTCTGGCCAGCTTCGGGAACCTTCACCGGCCGTATCGGCTGATATGGCACCTCAATCGTAAAGGACGCGCCGCGCGGAGGATCATTGCGAACCCTGATCGATCCACCGTGTTCCGTGATGATTCCATAACAGATGCTGAGACCTAGTCCGGTGCCTTTGCCAACAGGCTTCGTCGTGTAAAAGGGGTCAAAGACCCTCGAGGCATCTTTTACGCCCGGTCCGCTATCCGTAAATTCGATGAAGAGCCGGTCTCCGTTGGCACCCGTCCGCACCCAGAGATCTCCTTCATTGGTGTGTTCCAGCATGGCGTCCACGGCATTGTTGACCATGTTCAGGAATACCTGCTGCAGTTGGTGAGGATCCGCAGAGGTATAAGGCAGGTCCGGAGAAAGTTCCAGATGCACGCGAATGTGATTCATCCTCAAATCGTAGTCGCGCAGCGCCAGCGTCTCTTCCAGAATCAGATTCAGCTGCACCGGCACACGTTCAGGTTTGTGCTGCCGCGCGAAGCTCAGCAGATTCTGTACGATGCGGTGGGTGCGCTGGGCCTGTTTGTAGAGTTTTTCAGAATATTCGATTCCTTGCGGGCCCATTTGGCCGCTGGAGGTGAGCAATTGGCTGTAGCCGAGGATGGCCGTAAGCGGGTTGTTCAGCTCGTGCGCCACGCCGGAAATCAATTGCCCCACGGCGGCCATCTTCTCGCTGTGCAGAAGCTGCTCCTGCGTACGGCGCAAGTTGTCGTACGCTTGCCGTGCCTCCTCGTAGAGCGTGGTGCGTTCGATGGCGCTGGAGAGCTGGCTGCCCACTGCGATCAGCAGGTTCACATCGGCTGGGGAGAATTCCTTCGGCGTGCGGCTCCCAACCGTCAGGCCGCCGATGACGCGGTCCTTCGACCAAAGCACCACGATATACGCGGAGAGAAGCTCTTCCTTCCTCTGCGCTTCGCGAAAGATAGCGGGCAGCGGAAGGCCCTGCACCGAAAGAAACGTCGCGTGCACTGCCTTAATGTGCTGGAGCAACTCCGGCTTCAGCGTGACCGGCGGGAAATTCCTGGCGTACTCGGAGCGGTGCCCCACCGCCGCCACGCGCCGGATCTTTGTCCCCTCCTCGTCAAACAGGTATAGCGCGCAGGCATCCAGACTGAACAGCTCGGCCATCTGCCGCAGTGTTCGATGCAGCGAATCGCTCAAGTCCATCGACTCCATTAGCGTCTGTCCGATCGAGTTCAAGACCAGCAGCTCCCGGTTGCGCCGCCGAATTTCTTGCTCTGCCCTCTTTCTTTCGGTGATATCCAGCAGAAAGCCCTGATAGGCCGTAACATTCCCAGCAGCGTCTTTGACTGCAATGGACGACTCAAGCACCGTACGAATTTCGCCGTCTTTGCGCCTCATCTCGAATTCGAAGTCCGCCACCGTGCCGTGTTCCTGAAGCAGCTTCTTCAGTCGGTCGCGGTCGACCGGATTCGCGTACATCGCGCCCGGAATATCGGCTCCTAACAACTCCTCGCGCGTCTCAAATCCCGTCATGCGCATCATGGCTTCGTTGAAATCCAGGAATCGTCCCTGCGGGGTCGAAATAAAAACGCCTTCCTGCACGCTGGAAACCAGCGTCCGGTATTTTTCTTCCGCGCGCTTTCTTTCCGTGATGTCTTTCAGCACGTGCACTGTTCCAAGCATATTTCCCGCCGGATCAGTGAACGTGGAATTCGACGCGAGAAAATAGCCTTGCAGCCACGGGTCGGTATCATCTCCTTCTCCCGCGACACCCTCGCAATAGGGGCACACTTCGTAAGACAAATTCTTCCGCGCGAGCAAGTCCGTCACCCCGCGCCCAACCAGTGCCTGCGAATCCCTCCCCAGCAGATGCCCCAGACGCAAGTTACAGCGCAGAATCCGTCCCTGCCGATCGTGCACCAGAATCGGGTCCCCAATCGAATCGAACGTATACGCCCACTGCTGCTGTACGGTAGCCACTTGCTCGAATAGCCGCACATTTTGCAGCGTCAATCCCAGCAAGTTGCTGATATTCAGCAGGTACGAAATTTCGTCTGCCTGAAACTGCTCGTCTCGGGTCGAACCGATTGCGATAATCCCGAGCGGCCCATCTTTCCCCGGAAGCGCCATCGTGATGATATTTCCGATGCCGCTTTCCGCCATTCTCTGGCGTACACTCTGATCCGGTTCATCTTCTAGACGCAGGAACTCGCACTCTTTGTGTAAGACCTGCTGGGACCAGGGCGCTTTGGCGGCCAATTTTCCGTGCTTTTTCAGGTAATCCGCATCAAAACCCACCGAAGCATGCACCACCAGCTGGGCCTTGTCTCCCTCGCCCTCCAACAGCCGCACAAGTCCGTGAGTCGCTCCCAGGCTTTCGACCAAATGAGCCAGCACCCGGTCGAGCACCTCCTGCACAGACAGTGTCTGCGTGCTGGCGGTCGTCAGCAGCGTGAGCCGGCGCAGTTTCTCGTTCAGTTCCACCGTGCGCGACCGGGCGCCTTCCAATACCACGACCACCATGGCGATTCCCAGAGCCACGCCCAACAAATGATCAAACGCCACTCGCAACAGAAAATACGGATGCTGCGGCCACAACGGACGATCCATTCCATGCAGGCCGGTCAGTAAAAACACGCCCTCGAGCAATCGCACCCCGTGCCCACGCTTCAACAGCGGCGATCTCCACAACACCATCCCCGCCCACAGACACACCGCGCTCGCCAGCAGCGCCGTTCCCCATGAGACGCTTGCATAGTCCTGCGCCACACTGCGCTGAAAATAATAAACTCCGAATAACACCACTCCCGCAAGCGGCAAGATGGGCCAGCTTCGCTTTCCCGGACCAGTCGTAAATTGCACCACGGCGGCGGAGAACAGCAGCATTGCCACCACTCTTCCCATCACTACCGCCAGCCACAATTGCGGCAAATTGCGGCTCAGCATCGCTACTTCGCAGAGCGAGGCGAGGGTGAACACAATCCACCCGCCAACCCACACTCGGAAATATCGATTGATATGATCGCGCTGAAAAATAAAGAAGAGGACCAGCAGAATGATGAACGCCGTCGCTTCGAAGAAAGCGATGCCGAGCAGGCCTTGGTTCACCAACACGATGCGCTGCCTCCCGGTCTGAATGGCCCTCGCCGCGAGACAAAGCCTTTGCTTCTCTCGCGGGGGACGCCACAGAGCCCTCTCTGAAGGTTCCTTTGACGCTAACATGCTATTTTCTTAATGGGCAAGGCCACCGCAATCGCGCTGTGCTGTCCCGTATAATGGCATCGGGGGCAAACACTCGTGGAGCTAGAACAGATACTGGTCGTCGACGATGAAGAGGCGATTCGAGAGGTCGTTTCCACCATGCTC
>Ga0210409_10002172_pt1 | contig 23755 bp, 15 predicted proteins | sample IncBWH17MmetaG_FD_161649 | JGI IMG/M metagenome (GOLD analysis project Ga0210409, IMG submission 161649) | Forest soil microbial communities from Barre Woods Harvard Forest LTER site, Petersham, Massachusetts, United States - Inc-BW-H-17-M | ecosystem: Environmental > Terrestrial > Soil >...
CACCGGCGGCATTGCTGACGATACGGAATACAAGCCGGCACTGGCTGGAGAAACGTTGCTGAGCGTGAGAGTTGGGGTGGCGGCGCCGGCGACACCGGGGCCGTCGGCCAGGCTGGCTTTCGTTATGCCGTTATCAAACTGCCATTGATAGAAGAGCAGGGCGTTCGGGGCGGTGGAGACGGCAAACGACGCGGCGGCGCCCTCGAGGACCTGCCGGGCGGCGGGCTGGGAGGTGATTGAGGGCGATGTGACAATCGCGAGAGTCACCTGCCGGCTCTGCACGGATTGGTCATTCAGGTTCGTAAACCACACGGTGGCTGTTTGCGCGCCGGCCGGCAGGAAAAAGACAAACGAAGACAGCGCAAGGTTGACCACTGTTGCGGGACCGCCTGGGACAAGGGTGCCGGAAGCGGGCGAGACCATGAGCCAGATTGCGGCGGATGACGCTGACCAGTTCAGAGGCGCCGAATCGTCATTGGTCAAGGAGAGGCTGAGTGCGGCCGGCGTGAATGGACCGTGAACCGGGCCGCTAAACGTGAGCGGAGTTGCCGGTGTGATACGCAGCGGAACGGGAGGGGAGAGCAAGGCGGCAACGAGATTGCTGCCGGCGGGGGAGCCCCAGCCGGTGCACAGGTCGAAACCGGGGACGGCGAAGAACCTGGCGGGGCTGGCGGCGTTGGTATTATTGCCGACATTGATATCGTGGAAGGCGGACGGATAGGCGGAGCTTTGACCGATGGTGTAAAGGGCGGGGTTGATGAAGCCGAGGCTGGGCTGGCCGGCGGCGGCGGCTTGCTGGTTGGCAAGGGCTGCAAAGCCGGCCCAAAGCGGGGCGGAGGCGCTAGTGCCCCCGATGGTTCCCTGTTCGCCGTTGTCGGCAGCGAGCCAGATGACGCCATCGGCCAGACACGCGACATCGGGGAAATTTCGCATGGTTGCGGAGGCTTGATTGGAAGAAGTTGGCAGGCCTTGCTGCCAGGCTGGGATGGAGTACGCCGGGCTGACGCCGCCGCCGCTGGGGCTCCAGGCGGTTTCGGAGGCCCAGGCGCCGCCCGGAGCGGTGGTCGTTAAGGAGGTGCCGCCGACGACGGTAATGAAAGGGTTGTCGGACGGCGGGGAAACAGTGTTGGCGTAGGCGCCTTCGTCGCCGGCAGCCTGGAACATCGACTGGCCCTGGGCGGCAAACTGCTGGAAGATCTGGTCGCGGGTGGGGTCCACCGGTTTACCGAACCCCCAAGAGGAGCTGAGCTGTCTGGCGAGATTATCGGTGGCCATCCGGTTGAGGACGTCGTTCGGCACGGCGCCCTCATAGATGAGCACGCGGTCGAGACCCGGAGCCATGGCAATTGCCATGTCGATGTCCAGGGCCACCTCGACGTTGTTGAACCCGGGGTTGCCGTTCACTGCATTGACCAGGACGTTGACCAGGGGCACTTCGGGCAGGCCCGCGAGATGCTCGTAGGCGGCGATATCGTCCGTGTAATAGCCATCGAGTTCGAACAAGCCGACCGCCTGGCCCGAGCCGTCGAGGGAAAGTGCGGGAGCGTATGCCGCGCGAAAATCGCGACCGATGAAGGCGTTTCGCGGTCCGGAGCCGGTCGCGGCAAACGGCGTTCCGAGCCGCGGGTTTTCTGCGGTGGTTTTGCCGAGCGGCGCCGGGCCCGGCCGAGCGCTTCGGGCAGGAGCGGAGAAATCGGAGCGAAAATTCATTGGGCGCGACGGGTAGAAATCATCGAGACCGCCGATGGTGAGCAACGGGAGGTGGAAATCCAGTGACGGTTCGGCATCCGGGGCAAAGAAGAGGTGGGGCTCAGCCGGGTGTCGGTAGCGGCGCAGCGTGACATGAAAGGCTTTCTCGATGTCAGCCGCCGAGCCGGCAATGTCGAGCAGAGTGCGGTTGGGGTGGACGCCGACGATTTCGAGCCGGTGAGCCGCGGCGAACTGTTTGAGCGCCTGGTAGTCAGGTTCGGTGGGTCCAAAGCGGTCCGCGAATTGTTCCGGGGTGAGATAGCGGCGAAAGCCGGGACTCGCGTGGTTGTAAAGTTGGCCGAGGAAATTGGTGAGCGCCTCGCGGTTGCGCAGCGGGAGGCCGAGCACGAGGGTGAGGCGGTTCGTAGGGGAAAGCGGCCCGACCGCCTGGAGCCGGGCCAGACCCGACGGGACGTGACCGGAGAGCACCTGGATTTGAGCTGAGCGCGTGCTCGTGGTTGAAAGGAAGCTTAGAAAAAGCCAAACGGCGGCAGGCCACCGATGCCCACGACTGGGGTTTCTCATCGCGGTCCTCATTGGTGCCCCGGTTGGAGGAGAGAGGTGCAATCCTTTTTACGCAAAATCACGGAGATTCAATCGAACTATGTCAATACTAGCCGGGTTTGGGAGGGGAGTCGAGTGTTTGCGAATTTTGATTTTGCTCATCAGAGGGACCAGCGCTGGCAGAGGGCGAAGAAGTGCGGAGTGCGGAGTGCCGAATGGGGCTAGCGGACACGGGTAATGGTGGCTTGGGTTTAAGGGACCAGCGCTGGTAACGACTGAGAACCGCCTGAACCTAAGGCAGGAGGTCCTCGGCGGCGAACTGCTGGTAGGTGCCGCCGGAAGGCCGGAAGATTCTGAGTGCGATGTTGCACTTGTTCTGAAACCAGAATCTTCCATCCTGCATGTTCAATCTTCTCCTGCCGTTCGTGGGAAACTTAGGACACCCTGGCACGCTGCTACTCCGTCCCGCTCCTTTTGACCCTGTGATCGCCACTCGACCAGTCTGGGACGGCTCCGTTGCCGCCCTGGGACGCCACCTGGGACAGCCCAAGAATCGCAATAAAATCTGGGTAAACGCAAGCTTGGGACGCTGGGACACCTCAAAAGCACTCCCCTTGCGCATACAATCCAATCGCCTTCCTACACCCCTCACCCTTCCGCCTTTCCGCCTTCCCCGGTCCACCGCCGCCGGCACTTCAGCCATTAGCCTTGGCACCTGAGACTTTGTAGCGCTCTTGTAACACTTTGTAGCACCTTTGTAGCACGCCAATGGTGCAAAATCACTCGGTTTAATGCGGCTTGTAGCACTGTGGCACCCTGGAGACCCCAAACACACCCCCTCCCTGTCTCCCCCTTCGACATCCCTGCCACGTCCCGGCTCCGCTCCCTACCCCACACGCGACTTCGACTAACCCCCATCCTTATCGCCCTCCTTCTCCGCCTCCCCCTCGTAATCGACCTGCCCAGTCGCCGAGATAGCGAGGCACGCTGCCGGCCTTGTCCGCCGTCAGACAACATTCGTCGCGCCATACATAGTAGAGGCCACCGTCGCCAACCGAGACCCGCCCGGATAACAGACAGCCTTACACGCAAACATGAAAACCCCGTTCCTCGCCGCCGACCCCGGCCACATTATAGCCGCTATCGCGGCCTTAACAATGCTTAACACTCCTTAACACTGCTTAACACTAATTTTTTTTCGCAGGCCATGTCACTGCTTCCAGAACACGCCGCTTGAGCGCTCATAGCTGGAGAAGCCGGCCGGCCTCGCCCTCGCGTATCGGGCGGGATTAGACGTCGCAGATTTGAATGCCCTGGCGGAGGGAGGCGAGGGCGTCGGGGCCTTTGGGGACGAATTCCTGGGCGACGAAGCCTTTGTAGCCGCTTGCGACGATCGCTTTCATAACCGCCGGGTAATTGATTTCTTGAGTGTCATCAATTTCGCCGCGGCCCGGAACGCCGCCGGTGTGGTAATGGCCAATGTATTGGTGGTTTTCTCGAATGGTGGCAACCATGTCCCCTTCCATGATTTGCATGTGGTAGATGTCGTAGAGGAGTTTGAAGTGGTCGGACCCGACGCGTTTGCAGAGTTCGACGCCCCAGGCGGTGTGGTCGCACATGTAATCGTGATGGTCGCGTTTGCTGTTGAGGAGCTCCATGACGATGGTGACGTTGTGTTTTTCGGCGATGGGGACGAGGCGTTTGACCCCGGTGAGGCAATTTTCGAGTCCCTGGTCGTCGTTCATGCCTTTGCGGTTGCCGGAAAAGCAGATGATGTTCGGGTAGCCGTATTCGGCGACGACCGGGGCCGTCTTCTCGAAGAACTGTACGATTTTGTCGTGGTTCTCGACGCGGTTCAGGCCGCTGCCGATGCCGCCGGGCACGCCGGAGACCATGGCGCAGACGAGTCCGTGTTTTTTCAGAGTTGGGAAATCGGGGATCTCCATCAAATCGATGGATTTGATGCCCATCTCCCTGGCGGCCTCGCAGAGGTCGTCGAGGGAGATTTTGCCGTAACACCAGCGGCAGACCGAGTGGTTGATGCGGCCTTTGAGTTTGGGGGCGGCGGTCTCATCGGCCGCCTGGAGGCGATGGGCCAGTGACGTGGCGGCGAGGGCGACGGTGGTGCCGGTGAATTTGCGGAGAGCGGAGCGGCGCGACATAGGCTGGTTCATGGGGGGATTTTAACCACGGATGACACGGATGGCACGGATTTTTTTTGAAACAATGGGGACCACCTCGGAACAAAAGCGAGCAGAATTGCCGCAAAAAGGCGCGAAGAGACACAAAAGAACAGCCCTACGGGCGCACAACAGATTTCTCCAAATGCATTCGCCTGCCGCATAAACGCGGCGTTCCGGCCGGTTGTGGAACGCTGCATTTATGCGGCAGAGAGGAATTTTGTCCTGCGCCCCAGCCCTACCTGCCCGAGGGGCAGCGGTTTGGGACAAACAGCCCTACCGGCGCAGGACGGAACTCAGGATGCGTTTGTGGGCGCTGGCGAAGGGGAGGCGGCGGAGGGAGGACTCGTCCAACCAGGAGCCACGGGGACGGGAGGGCAGGCGGGCGGGGTTCAGGGCGACGCGAAAGACTTCCAGGGTGATGCGATAGCGAGTAATGGAATGCCGGATGGAACAAAGCGGTTGGATGGTCTGCGGGGAGAACCCCAGCGCATCGCGGGCGGCGCTTTTGAGGTCAGTGCGGTGCGGTGTGAGTTCGGTATTAGGAAACTCCCACAGGTGGGCGTTGACGACATCAGCCGGCCGTTGGCGAACGAGGAATCGGCCCGCGTGTTGAACGACGAAGGCCGCCACCCGGCGCTGCGTAGGTTGGGGGCGCCGGCTGAGGTTGGGGAGTTGCTCCACCCGCTTCTCCCGGCGAGCGCGGCAGGATTTATTCACGGGGCAAACCGCGCACCGAGGCTGGCGGGGCGTGCAGACGAGCGCACCGAGTTCCATGAGGGATTGGTTGAAGGCTGAGACGGGGTGGGGGAGGGGGGGCGGGGAGTGGGGAGCGCGGAGCGTGGGGCGGGGAGCGTGGGTTTGGAGAGTTGCGGCTTGCTGGACCAGTTCTTGGGCCAGGCGCCACAGTTTTGCGTTGGTTTTGGACTCACGCGGGTTGCCGGCGATGCCGAAAAGGCGGGTCAGTACGCGGATGACATTGCCGTCGAGGATGGGCCTGGGCTGGTCGAAGGCGATGCTCGAGACGGCGCCGGCCGTATAGCGCCCGATGCCGGGCAATTCGAGGATATCTTCAAATCGGTTTGGGAATTCTCCGTTATGGCGCTCGACGATAGCCTGCGCCGCTTTGTGCATGTTCCGGACTCGAGTGTAATAACCAAGCCCCTCCCATAATTTGTGCAGTTTTTCGGGCCTGGCTTTAGCCAGGGCGCGGACGTTGGGCAAGGCTCGCATCCAGCGTTTCCAGTACGGCACGACGGTTTTGACCTGGGTTTGTTGAAGCATGATCTCTGAAACCCAGATCGCGTAGGGGTCGTGCGTCTCGCGCCAGGGAAGGTCGCGGGCGTTTGCTGCGAACCAGGCCAACAGATTTCGGACCAGGTTTTCTGGATTCATTTGGGCGCGAGGAGACTAGTTCAGGAACTCGAACGCCGAAACCCGAAAGGTGAAGAACCACGAAAATATGAAAGGGCGCGGAGGGAGAGAATTGCCACAAAAAGCCACGAGAAGCCGCGAAAAAGCGTGGTGTGAGGTTTTTGGGAGGATTCTAGGCGCTTGCCATGCCATTCTCCAGGGGTACACTGGGCGGGCATGAAAACGAGTCTTCTCTCCGGGCTGATCTTGGTTTTGCTGGCGGGCGGATGCGCCAGACATACTTCGCCAGAGCCGGTTCCTGCTCGCACTGCCGACCGCTCTTATCCATATCGTAAACCGCTGACGTCGCTGGGCGCTAAGTTCGGCGCTTTGCCAACGGCGGTGCAAAATACCGTTCGGGCGGAGGCCGGCATGACGGAGATTACCGAGGTGTTCAAGGCCGCCACGGCGGAACGCGTGTACTACAAGATTTCGTTCAAGGACGTGCTTAACTATCCCCCGCTGTACATCGCTTCGGATGGCAGCGTTCTCAATCCCGATCTGACCGTGGCTGTTCCGGCGCCGCACGATGCGAGCGGCGGGCTGGCGGGCGGACCGGCAAAGGTTGTGACGGCATCAGAGCTACCGGCAAACGTGCTGGCCGTGATTCACGAACGAGCCTCCGGCGCGGAAATCGCCACTATCTCGAAAGAGATCTGGGGCGACCATGTCGTTTACCTCGTTTCGTTTACGGACGAGGAGAATCACCCGAAGCTGGCGGTGTCCGCGGAGGGGACTGCGATCCACCCGGCCCGCTAGCGAGGAATGGCCCGGAGCGCGATGGTATGAGCTGCAGCGGCCCCGGCGGTCGTTGCATCCCCTCCCGGGGGAAGCCAGCGTGCGGCCGGCCTCTTGCACCTCTGCTTGTATGTTGAAGCCTCTGACCTCCTACACCTGCAAGTTGTCCGCGGCAGAAGCGGCGGCGCTTCGAGCCTGGCTGGCTGCGCACGGGTTTCAATTCCGCGACGTGCCGTATGCCCAGTTCGCCGCCGAGAAGGAGAAAACCAACCTGGTGTACTATGAGAGCGGCAAGCTGGTGGTGCAGGGAAAAGGCACGCAGGAGTTTGTTGAATTCGTCCTCGAACCCGAGATCCTGAAGGAGGCCCGGCTGGGTTATGAAGCGGTTCTGAATCCGGATTTGCTCCTGCCGCGGTTGGGCGTGGACGAGAGCGGGAAGGGCGATTTCTTCGGTCCGCTTTGCGTTGCGGGGGTTTATGTGAACGAAGCGGTCGTCAGGTCGTGGAAAGATTCCGGCATCCGCGATTCCAAGAACATCTCCGGCGACAAACGGATTAAGGAATTGGCGGAAGTGATCCGGCGAACCCCTGGTTGTGTGAGCGCAGTCGTGCCGATCGGCAACGAGGCCTACAACCGACTGTTTGCGAAAATGCTGAGTGTGAACCAAATGCTCGCCTGGGGTCATGCCCGGGTGATCGAGAATCTGATGGGGCTCAAATACCAAATGAACCCAGCTCCGGTGCGCGCCATTAGCGACCAGTTCGCCGCCAACAAAGAGACCGTCGGCAGGGCGCTGATGAGCCTGGGTCGGAGTATCGAGCTCGTACAGAAACATCGAGCGGAGGAAGACCTGGCGGTGGCGGCGGCTTCGATCCTGGCCCGCCACGAGTTTGTCACCCGATTGGGGGCTTTAGGAAAGCCATATGGGATGGAATTCCCGAAGGGCGCATCGGCGGCGGTGGATGCGGCGGCGAAAGAGTTTATTTCGAAGCATGGCGTCGAGGCCCTCGCTAAAGTGGCGAAAATGCACTTCCGCACAGCGCTCCGGGCCCAGGGCCTGCCGGAACCACCTAGAGTGAAGTGGCGAAAACGAATTTAGCGCAGATAATCGGCTTTTTTTGACCCCAAAAAAACTCAAAAAAATATTCAAAAACCGTTGACACGGTTGGCGGCGTCCCGTATTTTTCGGCTGCATTCGGGCCGTAAAAAGTCGAAAATCATTAGCTCCTGAGCTTTTTGAAGTTACGAGCGGGGGCGATGGTTTTTTGTCGTTTGCAGGCATCAGGATAGAGACAATCTGGCCACGCCCATGTAGCTCAGCTGGCAGAGCGCGTCCTTGGTAAGGACGAGGTCATCAGTTCAATCCTGATCATGGGCTCCAGAACACGATATTGAACAGCACAGAAACAGACATAACAACACCAGGAGACAGCAATGGCTAAAGAGCAATTTCAACGAACGAAACCGCACGTCAACGTCGGCACCATCGGCCACATCGACCATGGCAAATCGACGCTGACCGCCGCCATCGTCCATACCCAGTCCCGCAAGGGGCTGGCGACGCCGATCTCCTATGCCGATATCACCAAGGGCGGCACCGTGCGTGATGAAACCAAGACGGTGACTATCGCCGTTTCCCACGTCGAATACCAGAGCGACAAGCGCCATTATGCGCACATCGACTGTCCCGGCCATGCGGACTTCATCAAGAACATGATCACCGGCGCGGCGCAGATGGACGGCGCTATCCTGGTCGTGGATGCTTCGGAAGGCCCCATGCCTCAAACCAAGGAGCACGTGCTGCTGGCCCGCCAGGTCGGCGTGCCCGCGATCGTCGTTTTTCTCAACAAAGTGGATCTTGTCGATGACCCGGAGTTGCTCGACCTGGTCGAGATGGAAGTGCGCGACCTGCTCACCAAATACGAATTTCCAGGCGACAAGACCCCGGTCGTCCGCGGCAGCTCGAAAAAGGCGCTGGCTGGCGACCCCGAAGGCGAAGCCGCCATCCAGAAGCTGATGGAGGCGATCGACGCCTTCATCCCGTTGCCGACGCGTGAAGTCGATAAGCCTTTCCTGATGTGCATCGAGGACGTGTTCAACATTGAAGGTCGCGGGACGGTCGTGACCGGCCGTGTCGAGCGCGGTTTGCTCAAGCGCATGGACAACGTCGAGATCGTCGGGTTGAGGGAAACCCGCCAGACGGTTGCGACGGACATCGAAATGTTCCGCAAGCTGCTGGACTCGGCGAACGCGGGCGACAACGTCGGCGTGTTGCTGCGCGGCACCAAGAAAGAGGAAGTCGAGCGTGGCATGGTGCTTGCCAAGCCCGGCAGCATTACCCCGCACACTAATTTTAAAGCCGAAGTCTATGTGCTGTCGAAGGAAGAAGGCGGACGGCACACGCCGTTTTTCACCAACTACCGGCCGCAGTTCTATTTCCGGACGACCGACGTCACCGGCACGGTGACCCTGCCCCAGGGCGTCGAGATGGTTATGCCGGGCGACAACGTTTCGGTGGAAGTCAAGGTAATCGCGCCTGTGGCCATGGAGAGAGGCCAGCGCTTCGCGATTCGCGAAGGTGGCCGGACCATCGGCGCCGGGCGAGTGACTGAAGTCATCGCATAATTTGGGTTTGGAGCATGCGGGAGAGCGGGGGACACCACCCCCGCCTCCTTTTTTGTCTGAAAGCAAAACAGCACTCGCCGGCAGTAGGGCGGTAGCTCAATTGGTAGAGTAGCGGTCTCCAAAACCGTCGGTTGGGGGTTCGAGTCCCTCCCGCCCTGCCATACCGGAACGGATGGATGGATTGATGGAAAAATGGATGAATGGTTTGACGGACAATAGGGTGAATGAGGAGGAATCCTCGTTGCGCCAGCCGGTGAACCGTGCATCCGCGCGTTTATCCATTAATCCACCGATCCATCATCCTCCCCCATTTCCTGGGGCCGGAGAGGTGGCAGAGTGGTCTATTGCGGCGGTCTTGAAAACCGCTTCGGCTTTACCGCCGACGGGGGTTCGAATCCCTCCCTCTCCGCCAGCGCTAGAACGGGTTGTTGGATATTTGGATCAATGGATGAATAGATTATTGGATATGGCGGCGGCCGGCCTGGGTCGTTCGGGTTATAAATCAAATAATCCATCAGTCCATCAATCCGGTTTTTGAACATGCAGAATTCATATGTTTGGATTATTGTTTGGGCGGCCATTGTTGGCGGCGTGTTCGCTTGGCTGTGGCGGGCAGGCCATTTGGCTCGCTTTGCCGCGTATGTCGAGCAAACACGCGAGGAGTTGAGGAAGTGCACCTGGCCGAGTTGGGACGAGCTAAAAGGCTCGACGGTGGTTGTGAGCATTTCGATTTTGATTTTAGGGGGCTTCACCATGTTTGTGGACTTCATCCTCTCGGTGGTGGTCCGCTGGATAACTTAAATTGCGGGAAATTAGATCATGCGAAGCCAGTGGTTTGTCATCCATACTCTCTCCGGCCAGGAGCAGAAGGTCAAAGAGAGCATCGAAAAGCGCATCAAATCCGAGGAAATGGGCGACTTCATCAAAGAGGTCCTCGTGCCGATGGAAAAGGTGGTCGAGGTGCGCAACCAGAAAAAGACCGTTTCCACGCGCAAGTTGTGGCCCGGGTATGTGTTTGTGGACATGGTACTACTGGACGAGAACAACCGGATCATCGAGAAGCCCTGGTATTTTATAAAGGAAACACAGGGCGTGATCGGCTTCGTCGGCGGCGAACCTCCCACGCCGACGCCAGCTGAAGAGGTCGAGTCGATCAAGAACCAGATTTCGGCCTCCGAAGAGCACGAAAAACCGAAGGTCAGCTTCGAGGTCGGCGAAACCGTCAAGATTAACAACGGCCCCTTCCTGAACTTCAGCGGGGTGATCGAGGAAGTTGAGCCGGAGCGCGGTAAGCTCAAGGTGACCGTGAATATTTTCGGCCGTAACACCCCGGTCGAACTGGAATACTGGCAGGTGGAAAAAGGCTAAACACATGTGACGGAGTCGTTGAGTATTGAGCGACCGACGATTGCTCACCACCCCAATTTAGAGATTTAGAGATTTAGAGATTTAGAGATATGGCAAAAAAGATTACCGGAATCATTAAACTGCAGATCGCTGCGGGCGCGGCTAACCCCGCCCCGCCGGTAGGACCAGCGCTGGGCCAGCACGGCGTTAATATCATGGCCTTCTGCAAGGAATTCAACGCCAAGACCAAGGACCAGCCCGGTATGATTATCCCGGTGGTCATCACGGTTTATCAGGATAAATCCTTTACTTTTATCACCAAGTCGCCGCCGGCTTCGGTGCTGCTCAAGAAAGCCGCCGGCATCACTGCTGGCTCCAAAGAGCCCAACAAGGAAAAGGTGGGCAAAGTCACCCGCAAGCAGGTCCTCGAAATTGTAAAACTCAAAATGAAAGATTTGAACGCGACCTCGGAGGAAGCCGCGTTCCGTGTAATCGCCGGCACGGCCCGCAGTATGGGCATTGAAGTGGCGGAATAAAAGAATATCGGCCGGATAAACATCCGCGGGAGAGTCTCGATGGTTCGGGATTCGCTGGCACCGCACAACCAAATAACATGCCTAGCAAACGATACCGAAAAGCACTCGAACAGGTGGACTGCAAAAAGGCCTACCCGCTGAAGTCAGCGGTGGAGGTGTTAACAAAATTTCCCAAAGCCAAGTTCAACGAAACCGTTGACTTGGCCTTCCGACTCGGGGTTGACCCGAAACAGTCGGACCAGATGGTGCGCGGCACCGTTCCGCTCCCGCACGGCAGCGGTAAAACCGTCCGGGTGCTCGTGTTCGCCAAGAGCGGCCCGGCGGCGGAAGCTGCCAAGTCGGCCGGAGCTGAATATGTTGGCTTTGACGACATGATCAAGAAGTGCCAGGAGGGCTGGTCGGATTTCGATGTGGCGATTGCCACTCCGGAAGCGATGGGTGAAGTGCGCAAGCTGGGCAAAGTCCTTGGCCCGCGCGGACTCATGCCCAATCCCAAGACCGGCACCGTCACCGACGATACTGCCCGGGCCGTAAAAGAGGTCAAAGCCGGACGTGTCGAGTTCAAGATCGACAAGGCCGGCAATGTCCATGTGCCCGTCGGCAAAGCGTCATTTAGCGCCACTCAAATCGAGGAGAACGCGCGTGCGGTGATCGATGCCGTGGTCAAGGCCAGGCCAAACAGCCTTAAAGGCAGCTTCATTCATACCTGCACGTTGTCGGCGACCATGAGCCCACCGGTGAGGCTGGACCTGAAGGAATTCAGCGCCTGAACACGACGCGATTAACCCCCTGACTCTCCAATCAATTTAACCAGGTAAAACCATGCGCCCCGAAAAGCAAATCCTGACGAAAGAATACCTCGCGCGCCTGAACGCTTCGCCCTTCTTCATTGTAGTGGACTACAAGGGCCTGAAGGTTGGGCATCTGACCGAGTTGCGTAAACGGCTGAACAAAGCCGGTGCGGAAATTCACGTGGTCAAAAATTCGATTTTCCGCCTGGCAGCCAAAGAAGCCGGAGTGCCGGACTTGAATGGCGCATTGACCGGCCAATTGGCGGTCGTCACCGGCAAACGTGATATTTCCACCGCCGCCAAGGTCGTAAAGAGCTTCGGCGCTGAGTTTGACAAGCTGAAAGTCCATTTCGGTTACCTGAACAATACGCGGTTGGAGCAGCAGACGATCATGACCCTGGCGGACCTTCCGTCAATTGAAGTGCTTCGAGGTCAATTACTTGGCGTGCTTAATACTCCGGCTTCAAAGCTGGTTCGGTTGCTGAATACTCCCGCGAGCCAAATGGCGCGCATTTTGAAGGCGCGGCAGGAAAAGATTGGCGAAGCTGTTCCCGCATAGCCAGTTACATGGTTCATAGATTTACATCGTTACAGACAGGCCGGCCTTGACTGCTGTGGCACAATGTAGCGCTGCAATGTTTTAAAACAGATTTCTCCCCGGCTCTATGCCGGCTGGGGTGGAAGCAAACAAACAACAACGTAAATCGTCGGTCTGCAGGCAGCAGGCTCAAACCGTTCGTGGCCACGGACGACGACGAGACGCAATGAAAGGTAACAATGGCTCTAGATAAAGCAAAGATCGTAGACGAACTCAGTAATGCCACGGTGATCGAAATCGCCGATCTGGTGAAGGAACTCGAGGGTAAATGGGGTGTTAGCGCCGCCGCGCCGGTCGCGGTTGCCGCTGCCGGAGCTGGAGCGGGCGCTGCCGCTGCCCCTGCCGCCGAGGCTAAGACCACGTTCGACGTCATCCTGACAGCAGTTCAGGCGGACAAGAAGATTGCCGTTATTAAGGCTGTGCGCGAAGTTAAGGCTGGGCTGGGCCTGGCGGAAGCCAAGGCTCTGGTTGAGGGCGCGCCCAAGCCGGTGTTGGAGGGGGCTCCCAAGGCCGAGGCCGACGCCGCTAAAAAGAAACTTGAAGAAGCAGGCGGCAAGGTCGAAGTAAAATAAGAGGCGAACTTTCCGGGGCGGCGGCCGGGAGTCGCCTTTCGCCGGTCTGGTGCCAGCAGGAAATCGAAGGTCTTAGATTAGCAACGGGAAACCAACGCAACCACCCCTGGTGGTTCCGGTTGTGGCAAGTCCGCTATTGAACGCGGCGGACTTGCCTTCTGTCGTTTAGCAGTAACTTAAAGGGCCGGCATGATTTGCCGCCCTATGATAAAAGGTCCAAATGCCATCGCGAGCCACTGAACGGATTAACTTCGGAAAAATCAAAGAGATCATCGCTCCGCCCAACTTGATCGAGTTGCAGACGAATTCCTACAAGGAATTCCTCCAGGCGGACCAGCCTCCCTCCAAACGGAAGAATCTGGGGTTGCAAGCGGTCTTCACCGAGGTATTTCCCATCGAAAGCTATGACGGGAAATGCGTTTTGGATTTCCATTCCTACGAGATTGGAGAACCGAAAGTGGACTGGCTGGAGTGCCTCCGCGAAGGGCTCACCTTCGGAGCGCCGCTCTACGTCACTTTCCTGCTGAAGGAGGAAAAAGGGACGAAGGAGGAGAAAGTGTTCATGGGCGAACTGCCGCTGATGACACCGCAGGGAACGTTTGTGATTAACGGCGCGGAGCGCGTAATTGTCAGCCAGTTGCACCGCTCTCCCGGCCTTGCATTTGAAGCGACCCAGCACCCGAATGGCAAGACCCTCCACTCGTTCCGCATCATCCCGGACCGCGGGTCCTGGTATGAGGCGCAATTCGACACGAGCGACCTCCTTTACGTTTACTTGGACCGGAAGAAACGCCGGCGCAAGTTTCTAACGACGACCTTCTTCCGCGCCCTGGCTTTTCTGGACTCAGAAACCAAGGGTGAGAGCAAAAAAGACAGCCCGCTCAAGGGCACGGATGAAGAGATTCTGAAGCTCTTCTACGATGTGGAAGACTTGAGCGTAAAAGAGGCGGAGAAGCGCGACGATCTCCCTAACAAAGTCCTGATCGAGGACGTGGTGGACCAGGAAAAGAGCCTGGTGGTCGCCCGCGCTTTCGAGCCGCTTTCAAAGGCCGTGGTCAAGCAGATCGCAGAACTCGGCACCTCAAAGATTAAAGTGGTCGATACGACCGCCGACGACGGGATCGTCATCAAATGCATGAAAAAGGATCCCGCCAAGAATGAGGAAGAGGCCCTCAAGGATATTTATCGTCGCCTGCGCCCCGGCGATCCACCCACCGCTGCGAATGCCCGGGCTTTGATCAAGCGCCTGTTTTTTGATCCTAAGCGCTACGACCTGGGGCGTGTCGGTCGTTACAAGATTAACCAGAAACTCGGCATTAAAGGTGGCGACTCGCGCATTCTTACCAAGGCAGACCTCGTCGCCGCGACAAAGTACCTCCTTCGCCTTAAGAAGGGCGAAGGCACGCTGGACGACATCGACCACCTCGGCAGCCGCCGCGTCCGCACGGTTGGCGAGTTGCTTGCGAACCAGTGTCGCGTGGGCCTTGCGCGCACGGAGCGTCTCGTCAAGGAGCGCATGACCCTCTTCGACCAGGGCGTCGAAGCCATGTCGCCCCAAAAACTGATCAACCCGAAGGCCCTCTCGGCGGTCATCCGCGATTTCTTTGGTCGCAGCCAGCTTTCGCAATTCATGGACCAGATTAACCCCCTGGCCGAACTGACCCATAAACGGCGCCTGTCCGCCCTCGGGCCGGGCGGCCTCTCCCGCGATCGTGCGGGGTTTGAGGTCCGCGACGTCCATCCGTCCCACTATGGCCGCATCTGCCCGGTGGAGACGCCCGAAGGCCCCAACATCGGCCTGATCGCGTCGCTGGCGACTTTCGCCCGTATCAACGACTTCGGCTTCCTGGAAACCCCTTATCGGAAAGTCGAGTCCGGAAAGGTCGGCGGCCACCTGGATTATCTCACCGCCGACCGCGAGGAGGCCTTTGTCATCGCGCAGGCCAACTCGCCGCTCAGCGATAAAGGTGCGTTTACCACCGATCGCGTTGTGTGCCGGGGACGCGGCGACTTTATCGACGTCGAGCCCGCGCGCGTGGATTACATGGACGTGTCGCCCAAGCAGTTGGTCTCCGTGGCCGCCAGCTTGATTCCGTTCCTCGAACACGATGACGCGAACCGTGCGTTGATGGGCTCGAACATGCAACGCCAGGCTGTGCCGTTGTTGGTTACTGAGGCGCCGCTCGTGGCCACTGGCCTGGAAGAGCGAGTCGCCCGCGACTCTCGCGCAGTGATCGTTGCCGAAGAGGCCGGGAAGGTCGCGTCGGTCAACGGCGACCAGATTATCATCACCGAAGACGGCAAACTGCCGGAAGGCAAAAAGAAACTCAAGAACGACCCGGAAAAGGGCGTCTGGGTGTACCCGGTGCGCAAGTTCATGCGCTCCAATGCCGCGACGTGCATCAACCAGAAAAGCGTGGTTCACAAGGGCGAGACGGTCAAGAAGGGCCAGGTCATCGCCGATGGTCCGTGCACCCGGGGCGGGGAACTGGCCCTGGGCCGCAACGTGCTCGTCGCCTTCATGCCCTGGAATGGGTACAACTTCGAGGACGCCATCCTCATCAGCGAGCGCATCGTCAAAGACGACGTTTTCACTTCCATCCATATCGATGAGTTCGAGGTCGGTGCCCGCGACACCAAACTCGGACCCGAGGAAATCACGCGTGATATCCCGAACCTCGGTGACGAAGCGCTCAAGAATCTCGGCCCTGACGGCGTCATCCGCGTCGGCGCGGAAGTAAAGCCGGGCGACATTCTCGTCGGCAAAATCACTCCCAAGAGCGAGACCGAACTGGCGCCCGAAGAGCGACTGCTTCGCGCCATCTTCGGCGAAAAGGCGGCTGATGTGAAGGACACTTCGCTGAAGGTCCCCTCCGGCACCTATGGCATCGTGATGGACGTGAAGGTCTCCGCCAAGAAGGAATCCGACCGCGACGCTCGCGCGAACGTCACCGAAGAGAAGCGCCATGCCAAGGAGGTCGAAGAGGAATATAAGAAGAAGATCGACGAGTTGCGCGAGCAGCTCACTGAAGCGTTGAGCAACATTCTGCTTGGCGAGAAGATCCCCTTGGATGTCGTTAACAGCGAGACCGGCGAAATCATTATCCCGGCCAATCGCAAAATCACCAAGACCCTGCTGCGCAAGCTGGCCATGGTGTACGACCGGATCGAGATCGACCCGTCCCCCATCCGCAACAAGATCAACGAAATCATCGGCAGCTTTAAAAAGAAGTTCGACGATCTGCAGATGCAGTACGACGAAGAACTCGAGCGCGCCGAATCCGGCGAGGGCGTCGATAGTGGCGTCATCAAATCGGTCAAAGTCTATATCGCCTCCAAGCGCAAGCTGTCCGTAGGTGACAAGATGGCCGGAAGGCACGGCAATAAAGGCGTCGTCGCCAAGATCGTTGCCGAGGAAGATATGCCGTTCCTGGCGAACGGCACTCCGGTGGACATCGTGTTGAATCCGCTGGGCGTGCCTTCGCGCATGAACGTCGGTCAGGTGTTGGAAACTCACCTCGGCTGGGCGGCCCGCTTATTGGGGCTGAAGTTCGCCACGCCGGTATTTGATGGCATCAAAGAAAAAGAGATCCGCAATTACCTCAAACAGGCCGAATTGCCTGAACACGGCAAGACGCGGCTCTTCGACGGCCGCACCGGGGAGGCGTTCGACCAGGAAATTGTGGTCGGCTACATCTACATGATGAAGCTGGGCCACCTCGTGGCGGATAAGATTCACGCCCGCGCGGTGGGCCCGTACTCGCTCGTAACCCAGCAGCCGCTGGGCGGTAAGGCCCAATACGGCGGCCAACGCTTCGGCGAAATGGAAGTCTGGGCCATGGAAGCCTATGGCGCTGCGTACACCTTGCAGGAGTTGCTCACCGTCAAATCCGATGACGTCCAGGGCCGCACCCGCATCTACGAGAGCATCGTCAAGGGCGACAATAGCCTCGAGGCCGGAATTCCGGAATCGTTTAACGTCCTTGTCAAAGAAATGCAATCGCTCGGCCTCGACGTCAAGGTCGGCTACTCCAACCCCGTGGACCAGCCCACCGAACCGGCCACCGTCCTGACCGCAGTATAAACCCCAGTTCTCCATCACCCTATTTTCCATCATATGATCAGCAGCAAAGAAAGCGCCCGAGAATTACTCGGTCTGGACAAGGTCAACCAGGTGGAGTACGTCGCGATTGCCGTCGCGTCGCCCGATGCCATCCGGTCCTGGTCCAAAGGGGAAGTCAAAAACCCTGAAACCATCAATTACCGCACTTTCAAACCCGAGAAGGGTGGCTTGTTCTGCGAACGCATCTTCGGCCCGGTCAAAGACTGGGAGTGTTCCTGCGGCAAGTATAAGCGCATTAAACACCGTGGCGTCGTTTGTGACCGGTGCGGCGTCGAAGTGACTCTTGCCCGCGTCCGTCGCGAGCGTATGGGCCACATCGAACTGGCCGTGCCCGTGTGCCATATCTGGTTCTTCAAGTGCATGCCTTCCCGCATCGGCCTCGTTCTTGACATGACTGCTCGCAACCTGGAGCGCGTCATCTACTACGAGGATTACATGGTCATTGACGCCGGCTCGACGCCCCTCAAGCAGAACCAGTTGCTCAGCGAGCACGAATACCGCGAAGCCCGTGAAACCTACGGGCCGGAGGCTTTTCTCGCCAAGATGGGCGCTGAAGCCGTGCGCGACGCGCTCGCCAAGGTGGATCTCGGCAAGCAAATCGATCATCTCCAGCAGGCGATGACGGAGACCAAAAGCAAGCAGATCCGCAAAAAAGTTGCCAAACGCATCAAGTTGCTCCAGGGCCTCCAGTCCTCCAAGAGCCGCCCGGAGTGGATGATCCTTACGGTCCTGCCCGTCATTCCGCCGGACCTGCGCCCGCTCGTTCCGTTGGAAGGCGGCCGTTTTGCCACTTCCGACCTCAACGATTTATACCGCCGCGTCATCAACCGGAACAACCGGCTGAAAAACCTCCTGCAGCTAAAGACTCCGGAAGTCATCATCCGGAACGAGAAACGCATGTTGCAGGAGGCCGTCGATGCCTTGTTCGACAACGGCCGCCATGGCCGTGCGGTCACCGGCGCCGGCAACCGCGCCCTCAAGTCGCTCAGTGACATGCTCAAGGGCAAGAGCGGCCGTTTCCGCCAGAACCTCCTCGGCAAGCGCGTCGATTATTCCGGCCGCTCCGTCATTGTCATTGGTCCGGAGCTCAAGCTTCACCAGTGCGGCCTGCCCAAGAAGATGGCGCTCGTGCTGTTCGAGCCGTTCATTATCCGCCGGCTCAAGGAACTCGGCTACGTTCACACGGTGCGGTCCGCCAAGAAGATGATCGAGCGCCAAACCACCGAGGTGTGGGACATCCTCGAGGAGGTCACCCGCGGCCATCCGGTGCTGCTTAACCGCGCCCCGACGCTTCACCGCCTCTCGGTTCAGGCCTTCGAGCCTCAACTCATCGAAGGCGAGGCCATCCGCATTCATCCCCTCGTCTGCACGGCGTACAATGCTGACTTCGATGGCGACCAGATGGCGGTCCACGTGCCGCTGTCAGTCGAGGCGCAGTTGGAAGCCCGCCTGCTGATGATGGCGCCCAACAATATCTTCAGCCCTTCCAGCGGCCGGCCGATCATCACGCCGACGCAGGATATCACCCTCGGCTGCTTTTACCTCACCGCCGAGCCCCGCACCCCCAAGCCCCAGGACGTGAACCAGATGAGGCTCTTGGGCTCCAAGACGGAAGCGATCTTCGCATATAGCGACGGCGCCGTGCGCACCCACGAATGGGTCCGCCTGGCCAACCCCGACTTCGGCAAGAAAACCGAATTGGGCTCTGCCGACAAAAAGGTCATCGAGACCACGGTTGGCCGCATCATCTTCAGCGAGATCTGGCCCCCGGAAATGGGATTCGGAAACAAATCCGTCAAGAAGAGCGAGCTGGGCGATCTCATCTGGAAGTGCTACAAAATCTGCGGCCACGAGAAGACCGTCATCATGCTGGACAAGCTCAAGGAGCTTGGCTTCCGCGAAGCGACCAAAGCCGGCGTTTCGATCGGCATCGACGACATGATCATTCCGAAGGAAAAGGATCAGGAAATCGACGCGGCGCAAAAGCAAATCCGCGAGGTCGAGAAACAGTATCGCAAAGGTGTCATCACGCCGGGCGAGCGCTATAACAAGATCATCGACATCTGGACGCATTGCACCGACCAGATTGCCAACGTCATGTTGCGGACGCTGGAGACCAACCAGGGCAAGCAGGAATACAACCCGGTTTCGCTCATGGTCGATTCCGGCGCGCGCGGTAACCGCCAGCAGGTCCGCCAGCTCGCCGGCGTGCGTGGCCTCATGGCTAAACCGTCCGGCGATATCATCGAGAAGCCGATTCTCTCGAATTTCCGTGAGGGCCTGACCGTGCTCGAGTACTTCATTTCCACGCACGGTGCCCGCAAAGGCCTCGCCGATACCGCCCTCAAGACCGCCGACTCGGGTTACATGACCCGCAAGCTCGTCGATGTCGCTCAGGATGTCATTATCCGCGAGGAGGACTGTGGCACCACCAACGGCATTTGGGTGCAGGCCATCTACGAGGGTGAAGACGAAGTCGTGCGCCTGAGCGAACGCCTCATTGGCCGTTGTTCGTGCGACGACGTTTCCAATCCGCTCAATCCCAAGGAACTGCTCGTCCGCGCAAATGACGAAATCGACGAAATCAAGGCCCGCTTGATCGAGACTTCCGGCGTCGAGCGGGTCAAGATCCGCTCCGTGCTGACCTGCGAAAGCAAACATGGCGTCTGCATGAATTGCTACGGCCGGAACCTGGCCACAGGCGCCCGCGTCAAACTGGGTGAAGCGGTTGGGATCATTGCGGCCCAATCCATCGGCGAGCCGGGAACCCAGCTCACCATGCGCACCTTCCACATCGGCGGTGTCATGCAGGGCCAGTTCAAACAGCCCCAGATTAAGTCCAAGTTCGAAGGCGTCGTCCGCTACAACGAGCTGCGCCTGGTCGAACTCGAAGACGGCAACAACATCGTGCTCAACAAGAACGGCTCGGTCTCCATCCTCGCCGACGATGGTCGTGAGCTGGAACAGCACAACGTCGTTATCGGTTCCGTCATCTCCGTCAAGGACGGGGCAAGGGTCAAGAAGGGCGAGACGTTCGTCCAATGGGACCCTTACAACGTTCCGATTCTCTCCGAGAAAGCGGGTCGTGTGAAGTTCGCCGACATCATCGAGGGCGTCACGATGAAGCAGGAAGTCGATGAGCAGACCCAGCAGGAAGCGATGGTCATCATCGAGCATAAAGAAGATTTGCACCCGCAGATCATCATCCTCGACGACCAGGATGAGCCCATCGCGAATTATCCGATTCCGTCCGCTGCCCACATCGTTGTCGCTGAAGGGGACAAGATTGTCGCCGGCACCCTGATGGCCAAGACCCCGCGCAAGAGCGCCAAGACCAAGGACATCACCGGCGGTCTGCCGCGCGTCGCCGAGCTCTTCGAAGCCCGCCGGCCCAAGGATGCTGCCGAGATTTCCAAGATCGATGGGATCGTCGATTTCGGGGCCAGCGTTCGCGGCAAACGCTGCATTCTCATCAAGGACCAGCAGACCCAGGTGGAAGAGGAACATCTCATTCCCATCGGCAAACACGTCATCGTCTTCAAGGGCGATTACGTCAAGAAAGGTCAGCAGTTGACCGAAGGCCCGATCGACCCGCACGAAATCCTCGATATTTGCGGCCCGCAGGAACTTCAGGAGCACCTCGTTAACGAGGTGCAGGAAGTCTATCGCCTCCAGGGCGTGACGATTAACGACAAGCACATCGAAATCATCGTCCGCCAGATGCTCCGCAAGGTCCGCATCACCGAGCCGGGCGACACCACCTTCCTTTGGGGCGAGCAGGTGGACAAACTTGAGTTCGAAGAAGAGAATTCGCGGGTCGAGAAGATGGGCGGCAAGCCGGCGGAAGCTCAGCCAGTCCTGCTCGGCATCACCAAAGCCTCCCTGGAGACGGAGAGCTTTCTCAGCGCTGCGTCCTTCCAGGACACCACCCGTGTTCTCACCGAAGCCGCCACGCGCGCCCGGGTTGATTACCTGCGCGGGTTTAAGGAAAACGTCATCATGGGTCACATCATCCCTGCCGGCACCGGCTTCGATCATCACCGCAAGGTGCGCCTCAAGCCGCTGGTCGAGTTGGAGGACGAGCCCGAGCCGGAAGAAGCGCCGCCGATTTCGCTGACCGCGGACAATCCGCTGGTAGGCTAGGTTCGCTTCACAGTTTGCAAGAGGAGCATCCGGAAAACCGGATGCTCTTTTTGTTGTTGGCAATCGGGTTCTTGCCTCTGCGCTGGCCAGGCGCGCGTCAGACGAAATCACAAAGTCTTTGACCCGCCGCTCCTGCTCTCATTAATGTCCAAACATGGCCATCACCAGAACGCTGCTCCTGCTCGTGGTTGCACTTGCCCAGGTTTCGCTTCATGGCGCCACTTCTCCTCCCGACGCCACGTCGGTAACTCACTCACCGGCGCCGCGAGACCTCGACACCCCGCGTGACTTTCCCGAGATTTCTTCCCGGCAGGAATGGCAGGCGCGTGCGAAGGAAATTCGCCAGCAAATCCTCGTAAGCTGCGGCCTCTGGCCGATGCCGCAGAAAACCCCGCTCAACGCCTGCATCTTTGGCAAGCTCGAACGCGACGGTTACAGCCTCGAAAAGGTCTATTTTCAGACCTTTCCAGGCTTTTATCTCGCGGGCAATCTTTACCGTCCGCTCGGGCGCGGCAAGGGGCCCTTTCCGGCGATTCTTAACCCGCACGGCCACTGGAACGACGGCCGGTTTGCCGACACAAAGGACGGCAGCATCCCGGCCCGATGCATCAGTTTCGCGCGCCAGGGGATGATCGCGTTTTCCTACGATATGGTGGGCTACAATGACACGCATTTTGCGGACACGCCGACAAACAGGCCGTTCTACGAAGTCCACCGCCAATTCGCCACGAACCGCGCGGACTTGCTTTGGAACATCAGCCTGATGGGATTGCAGACCTGGAACAGCATTCGGGCGCTCGATTTCCTCGAATCCCTGCCCGATGCGGATCGGAAGCGACTGGCCTGCACAGGGGAGTCGGGCGGCGGCACACAAACGTATATGCTGGGGGCGGTTGATAACCGACTGGCGGCCCAGGCTCCCGTGGTGATGGTTTCGCATATCATGCAAGGAGGGTGTCTCTGTGAGAACGCGCCCGGCCTGCGTGTCGAGTATTCCAACATGGAGATCGCTGCGGCCGCCGCGCCGCGCCCGCAGATTCTGGTCGCCGCCACAGGTGACTGGACCAGGGACACACCTCGGGTGGAAGGCCCGGCGCTCGCGCACATTTATGAGCTTTTGGGCGCGCCTGAGAGGCTTCGCTACGTCCAGTTCGATTTCGGTCATAATTACAATCAAACCAGCCGCGAAGCCGTGTACGAGTGGTTTGGCAAGTGGTTGCTGAAGCGTGCCGCGCCCGCGTCGCTTAAGGAAACCCCTTATCGAAAGGAACCAAATGCCGATTTGCTGGTCTTCGCCGAAAGCCGGCCGCCCGCGGATGCGCTGACTCAGGGTCAGTGCCTGGAGTTTTTCCGGACGCTGCATCGCAGCGAGTGGCAGGCACTGGTGCCGCGCGACAAAAGCGGCCTGAAGCGCTTCAAAGACACAGTTTTGCCTGCCTGGCAGCATACACTCCAGGTGGAATGGCCCCGTGCGCGCACGCAGGTTCAGACGGATGGGGTGCAGCAAATTGGCGGACTCGCAACTGCCTCCGTCGTGCTCCAGCGTCTGGGCGAGACCTCTCAGATTCGGGCGACCTACAGCGCGCCGGCGAGCATTCTGACGAACCCGGCGCCGAAACTCGTTGTGATGTGCGAAGACGACTCAACGGGGAACGACCGTCCTCAAATTGGGGGATTGATTCGGCAGTTGCTCGAGCATGGTTTCGCGGTCCTCAGGGTGGACAGGTTTAGCGGCGATGTGACGCCGGACCAGTTCGCGAACTTTTATTCGACTTACAACCGGACGAAACTTCAGCAACGAGTGCGGGACCTGCTCACTGTTTGCTCGGCGGCGGGGTCGATGGAGCCGCGCAAACCAGTGTCGTTCCACGTGGTCTTGTGCGGTGGCGGCCATGCAGGCCTTTGGGCGTTGCTTGCGGCCCCGGCCGTCGATGCTGTGATCGCTGATTGCGCAGGCCTGGAAGGCGATGAGGAACAGAGTTGGTTGGCGTCTGACCTCTTCTGCCCGGGTATTCTGAACCTGGGCGGAGTCGAGGGCGCGGCGATGCTGGCGGCGCCGCACCCGCTGTTGCTGCATGACACCGGGAAGGGCTTTACGGCCAATGGGATTCGTGCGGCGTACTCGGCGGCTCGAAGCGAGCAAATGCTGGTCATTGACTCGCAACTACTCTCGGAGGAAAGGATTTTGGCGTGGGTGGCGGGCCTCTAACGGGTGTGGCCTGCCGGTATTCAAATGCGGGGATACTCGAGCCAGTCCGGTAGGTTCGGCCGACACATGGCGATTGGCGGCTGGTTGGGAACAACCAGCTCTGGAGTTTGGCTCTAGTGGAATCAGTCCAAGCTTAAAAACAGGGCTGAGCGCAGAGGTACGGCGGGTTTTTGGCACTTCTGGTCGGGGGCCCTGTCGGAGCTGAAGTGTGAAAAATCGGCCGGACC
>Ga0210409_10002173_pt1 | contig 23745 bp, 18 predicted proteins | sample IncBWH17MmetaG_FD_161649 | JGI IMG/M metagenome (GOLD analysis project Ga0210409, IMG submission 161649) | Forest soil microbial communities from Barre Woods Harvard Forest LTER site, Petersham, Massachusetts, United States - Inc-BW-H-17-M | ecosystem: Environmental > Terrestrial > Soil >...
AAGGCCGAAACATTCGCGTCAACGTCGTCAGCCCCGGCACGGTGGTCACGCCCGCCTACAAGAGCGAGCTTGGCCTGACCGACGAGCAGATCGAAGGATTCGCAGCGCAAGCTGCCGCAGTAACGCCTTTGGGTCGCACCGGCACGCCCGATGAAATCGCGAAAGTCGTCGTGTTTCTCGCGTCGGATGACAGCAGCTTTGTCAACGGCATTGAACTCTTCGTGGATGGCGGCGCAGCGCAAATTTGACTAACGACAAGGAGATTCGGAGTGGAAAATTACGTACTGAGACAGGATTAGATTCCGCGGGCCGGGTATCCGCCGACCATCCCAGTCGCACCGACAATGACAAGCCGCATCTGTTTCTCGCTAAGAATATTCATTAATTCATTACTGTTCGTCATAATCTCTTTTGAAAGCGTCATAAGTTATGATCGTCTTGCTTCGCGAATGGCTTGCGCGAGGTCGCGACTGAACTGGGCCGCCAGATCGCTCAGGGTTTGCGCAATCGCTTCGGGTTTGCGTCGCGGTGAAGCGCCGACCCGGTCCAACCGCGTGCGGCCACTTTTCAACGGAACATCGTTACCGGGAGCGGTAATTCGCCATTGTGCCATTAATGTGCCGTGGCCGTTTATATCGACATCGAATTGTTGCACGTTGATATACACGGCGACCGTCACCTGGCCGTGAGGCCAATCGGTGAGATAAATCCTGTCAGAAGCCAGAAGATCGGCCAGGTTGGCCGCCAAATCGCGCTGAAAAGATTCATCAAGGCGTTCACTCCAAATCGCGTTCTCCAAGTATTCGATTTCGTTGGAACCGTTGCGGACTGCTATTGAGTTACGGAGAAGGTAGGAAGGCATTTTGACAAAGCCAATTCCAACCGATAGATTCTCGGTGCCGGAAGACTCGACTCGTTTTGCTTCGCTCGTTGAAATCGAGGCGAGAGTAAAGTGACGGGTTGAAACTGCTACGGGCTTAAACATGCAGCCGGGGAGGAGCACGCAAACAATGGCGAGCGCGATATACCAACGTGAGATCATGGTAATTCCTTTGATTTTTTCCCAACTAACAACGCGTTTGGATCGTGCTTTAGGAGCTCGGCCAAATCAGCGACCGAACGGCTTGCGTTCCCCAACTCCTCCAGCGCCCGCGCCAGACTGGAGCGGACGGAAGAGTCCGGTCCCAGAACGTCAGAAATGTTTTGCAAGCTGACCCTCAAGTCAGCCAGCGTCTTTCGCGCGTCGCTGAGGGTGTTGGTGGCACTGTCAATAAGCGGGTCAATGCGGCCGTCCACATGTCGCACCAACAACTCCGCCTGGTCCAAAGTTCTTTTAAGGGAGGCTAACGAATTTGTAAGGTCAGGCGCGGTGACCACGTGATTTGCCGACCCGATAAGATTCGTTAGCCCGGAATTTATTGCGGGCATGTCCAATTGACCAAGAATCACATCAACGCGTGTCAGAATTCGGCCAAGCTTTTCTGAAAGACCTTGAAGATTGAGATGAGCGACGCTTGCCATCAATTGCTGCAAATCGCTGGGGACTGTTGGGATCTCCTCGTACTCCGGAGTTATTTGGTGAAAGGTGGGAGGTGGAGCTTCAGGGATTATGTCCAAGGCGATGTAAAGGACCCCGGTGACGAGGCTCTCGCTATCCAACCTCGCACGAAGGCCATGCCCGATGACTTGGTCGAGATTGCCCTTATCGCCTATTCGAAGCTGCTCGTCCGATTTGGTTTGAGCGAGTTTTTTGTCGATTGCGATAACCACGGGCATTGAAAAATCACTGGCGGCCTGATTGTGCCGAATGAGGACGTCTACGACTGAACCGACGGTTACACCGCGAAATTTGACTGGGGCTGCGGGATTTAGTCCTTTCAGCGAGGCGTTAAAGTAAAGAATGGTCTTGTATTGTGGATGAAAAAGACCTCGCGAACTGAAAACAAGGAGTCCCCCAAGGCCCAACACGAGACCCACGGCAAAGAACAGACCGATTATTGTGGGATTCGCCTTTTTGCTCATATTTTCCTTTTGCTTTCCGAAGTCGAGCCGCGGGTGAGGAAGGCTCTCAGCTTCGAGTCCGTAGAATGATTGAGGAGCTCGTTCGGGTTGCCCTGCACCCGCATCGACTTCGTATCCGCATCGAGGAAGATCGCGTCGTCGGCGATCATAAAGATGCTCGCCAATTCATGCGTTACCACAACGATGGTCGCGCCCAAGCTGTCCCGAAGCTCAAGGATTAGTTCGTCCAAGTTTCGTGAACTGATTGGGTCCAATCCAGCGGATGGCTCATCGAAAAAGAGGATTTCAGGGTCCAAAGCCATCGCACGAGCCAAACCCGCGCGCTTCCGCATACCGCCGGAAATCTCAGCCGGATAATAGTCTTCAAATCCGCTCAAGCCGACCAAAGCCAGCTTAAGGCGGACAATGTCGTCGCGGTCGGCCGGAGACCAATCTGTATATTCGATGAGGGGAAGGGCCACATTCTCAGCAAGAGTCATTGAGCTCCAAAGCGCGCCGCTTTGAAAAAGGACACCATATTTACGAAGTTGGACTTTTCGCGAGTCGTCGTCCATGTCCCAAAAGCTTTTACCGTCGTAAATGACATCTCCCTGCGCCGGGCGTTGCAGGCCGATGAGATGCCTGAGAAGCGTGCTTTTGCCACAGCCGCTATTTCCCATGATGACGAATACCGAACTCCGGTTGACCTTCGCGGAAATGTCGCGCATCACGACACGAGAGCCGTAAGCCATCGTCAAATTCTGAATTTCAATTTTGACGTGATTCGAACTCATACGTTCCCTAGATATGCAAAGCCTGGCAAAGGACGGCGAAGATGCCGTCCGAAGCAATGATTGCAGTTATTCCCGTCACCACGGCCCTCGTTGTGGCCTGACCCACGTCTGCGGCGCTGTATCCTGACTGTATGCCTCGAAGGCATCCGGAGTAAGCGACCAGGAATCCAAAGAAAGATCCTTTGCCGATACCGAGCAGGAAGCTCTTGAGTTGAATGGCGTGGACTGTGCGAGTGAGATATTCGGTCGCGGAAACGTCCAGCATGGATACGGAGACAACAAAACCGCCTGCAATGCTGATAAGGTCTGCAAAGGCACAAAGAAACGGCATAACGAGAATCAGAGCCACCATGCGCGGAAGAACAAGAAATTCGACAGGGGATATGCCGAAGGTTTCAAGCGCAGCAATTTCCTCGTTAACTTTCATCGTTCCAAGTTGAGCGGCGAAGGCAGCGCCCGTCCGACCGCAGAGGATAATGCCTGTCATGATGCAGGCCATTTCCCGAACAGTTGCGATTCCCACTAGATCGGCCACGTAAATGGAAGCGCCAAATCTAGTAAGTTCGGTCGCTCCAACGAACGCGAGAATAAGTCCCACGAGAAAATTGATCATAGCAACAATTCCCAACGCTTGAGGCCCACATTCCTGCATCACCAATAGAGCGTCCGACCACCGAAATTGCGTCCGACCGAGAAGCAGATTCGCCAGGGCCGCGAGGTTTTCTCCCAAGAAAGTAAACAATTCCTTTGCCCCTTGCGTGCCTTGGATGACTCCTTCACCGAGTGTTTGAAAAAAGTGCTCTTTCACCACCTTCGAGAGTGCATCAGTGCGTTCGGGAACTGCTTGCGCCAAACGCAGCAACCTGCGAACACCTTCGGGCAGGCCATCATCCCGAAGCTCAACATTTCGCTCTTTGCATAACTGCGCACACTTGCGGATGAATGCAACGAAACGCGAATCCCAAGCGGTCAAGTCTGCTGTTTCAAATGAGAGCAGTCTTACCTCTGAAGCCTTATCAAGGGCATCGCGGACGAAACGGATGCTGAGGGGTTTGCTACTTCTGCCTGCATTGCCGGACAGCTTAACGAGCAGACACCAAGGCGGCTGCATATCCAGCAACAGGCTTAGTGGCTGATCAGTTCCGTTCACAATTGTGCTTCCAAATTCTCGCGTCACGATAATGCTCTCTCATCGACCCAATCGAGGTAGAGCAGACGTTCAGCGAATAGCCACTCGCCATTTATTTTAGCGAAGGTGTCGGCGTAACGAAGCGACGCAATCATCAAGCGCTTCTTTTCCCCGGCAACCGTGACGTGATGGGCAAGGCAATATGCTTCCCCCGTGGCTCGGTCGTCCGTCAGTGTGAATATGGTGCTCTGTCCGACGAAATGCGTCGTGGCGGCGTATTTATTCAGGTCTGCAAATACGGGTGCCAGTGCTTCGCGTGAGTGCAGTTCCATGGAAGGCTTTGAATCTTTCGCATCCATGTAAACGACGAAGTGGGTGTCCGTCGTAAAGAGAGACATCTGACCCTTCGCATCCCGGCGATCTGCGCAGTGAGCGTAAGCTTCAACAAGCTCGCGAATGGAGAGGCGATCGGCAGCTTCACTTGGAGAGACGGCGGTATGTTTGCTCATAAATTCCTTCTTCAGGTGGTTATTTTTAGAACGCGATAATCGTGGTAACGATAGTGCTCATGGGTGACTCACTACTGGGGACGTTCCGTTCACATCGGTTGCGATTGGATTTTGCGGCTTCGCGATGTTTGGCCCCGCGACGTGATTCACAATCAGGCGTGAGCCTCGCTGGTCCGTTAGAAATGTCCACACCCACTGGCCGAAAACGCTAACTCGCAGATTCGTTGTGGCGAGAAACTGAATGTGGATTCCTGCCCAAGCAAGATATGCGAAGATTCCGCTCATATGAATCTTCCCGCTTTGCAACACGGCAAAACCCTTGCCGACAACCGCCATATTTCCCTTGTCGAAGTAGCGGAAGGAGCGTGGTGAAGATTTTCCGGAGAGCCGACGATCAATCAGTTTTCCAACGTAATGTCCTTGTTGCATCGCAACCTGGGCAACACCTGGGAGCGGTTTTCCATCTTGTTGGAAAAATGCAGTGTCGCCCAAAACGAAAATCTCCGAATGTCCCGGCACGCTGCAATCCTCTTTTACTTTGACTCGTCCCGCCCGATCAGTCTCTACCGCCAGCCATTTCCCGGCAGGAGACGGAGCAACTCCCGCTGTCCAAATCACAGTCTTGCTGGCGATGCGTTCGCCGGCTACGGTGATGCCGTCCTCGTCGATCTTTTCGACGGCCTTTCCCAAAAGAACTTCCACACCCAATCGTTCGAGTCGTTGCTTAGCAGCAACCGAAATAGTTTCTGCAAAGGTGCCGAGAACACGATTCGCCATGTCCACGAGAACAATGCGGGCCGAGAGCGGGTCGATGCGCCTAAACTGCGAACGAAGTGTGGTTTGCACCATTACGGCGAGAGCCGCGGCCATCTCAACCCCGGTGGGGCCCGCGCCTACGAGAACAAAAGTCAGGAGATTTCGGTGCTGAGGGGGATCCTCTTCGGCTTCCGCCTGTTCGAAGGTTTGGAGAACGCGGTTCCGAATGGCGACAGCATCCACCAGCGTCTTCATGCCGGGCGCGAATTGCTCGAAGTCATCACGCCCGAAGTAGCTGTGACGCGCGCCCGTAGCCAAAATCAGATAATCGTAGGGGATGCGCACGTCAGCGCGGTTCGCTGAGTTTGCGACGATGCAGCGTTCCTCTTTGTTTACATTGGTCACTTCGCCAAGAATTACCGTCGTATTTCTTTGTCTGCTTAAAATGTCGCGGATTGGACTGGCAATCTGGCCGGGAGCCAACACAGAAGTCGCCACTTGGTAAAGGAGGGGCTGAAAAAGGTGATGATTGGTCCGGTCAATTAGGATTACGTCGACTGGGGACCAGCGAAGACCTTTGGCGGCTGCCAAGCCGCCGAAACCTCCACCCACAATAACAACACGTGGTCGATGCTCATTCATAGTATTTGTTGGTTTTCCAAGATCGTAGGAACCTTGGTTGGCTTGTTTAGCGCTTGCTCTTCCAGTGTAGCGTCGCGAGATGAAAACGAAGTAAATGAGCGACAGGACGAATCCGATGGGCCACCAAATGCTTGCGTAGAGGAACGCGCTCGCGTTGGATGCGACTGTGTATGCGGTGAGGGCATTTTCAGGCGCGAGGGTTGAGTGGAGCATTACCGGAAAAAGCGCCGCCGCTCCAGTGGCCAAGACCGCTATTATGATTCCAGTCGATCCGGCGAAAGCTCGAGCTTCGCGGCGGCTTACAAGACCCGAAATTAGTGTGATGGCTGAGGCGATGATTGAGATCAATCCAATCCAGCAGAAAGGCTTGCAAATCGCCTGCTCGAAGAGATCCCGCCTAACGACCCACGACTCGGCGGAGATGGCGATGAAGAAGGGGACGACCGCCGCCCAGAGCCGGCTCGCACACGTAGCGCTCCGGTCATGGACCGCTCCTTCTGTTTTCAATGTCAGATATGTCGCGCCGTGCGCGGCGAGCAAAACAGCCACAAAGATTGCCACCGATCCCGTATACCAATCTAGCAGCCCCACGTGCCCGGTAGTTCTAAAGTGCGTAAAGAAGGCCATTGAGAAATTCCCCTCGGGATCGAGCGGAACTCCTCGCTCTAAATTACCAGCCGCAGTTCCAAAGAGGATGGCCAGGAGAAAATTGGCGAATACGAAGACGAAATCCCAAAATCCTTGCCAGAGCGGATCATTAATGTGGCCTGCAAGTTCGAGGGAAAGCCCGCGCAAAATCAATCCCCACAATATAAGCATTAGGGCCAGGTAATACCCTGAGAACGCCGAGGCCATGAGCCTAGGAAACACAGCGACCAATGTGCCGCCGAACGCAACAAGCCAAACTTCATGCCATGACCAAAGAGGCCCGATTGCAGAAAACACCTGCCGCCGCTCCTGTGGAGTCTTGGCGACAACCCAATGAAGCATTCCTGCGCCAAAATTTCGCCCATCGAGGACCACGTAACCGATGAGAAGAAAGCTTACGACGGCGAACCAAGCGGCAATCATACATGCCGCCTTTCTTCTTGGACCACACGCTCCGCAGCCGGAATCGGTTGTTTTCCGTTGCGGGCAATTAGTTCCTCGTGGCGAGAGAGGCTAATCCTCCGTGCGGAAATAATTTCTCTTTGAGGGCCGTTGCTAATCTCCTGCCCAACTAAAAAAAGAAAGAGCAAACCAAGCACAAAATACAGACCGACGAAACCAATCAACGTGAAGATGGTGTCGCCGTTACTCACAACCTTGCTGAAGCCTTCGCTTGTTCGAAAGAGACCGTGAATGAGCCACGGCTGCCGGCCCAGCTCGGCAGCCATCCATCCAAGAGTGTTCGCGATGTAAGGAAATGGAAAAGCCAGCATCAAGACCCAAAGAAGTGCCGTGCTGGATTCGAGCCTGCCGCGGAAATTCTGGAGAGTGGCTAGGCCCGTGAGGACAATGAAAATTGTCCCCAGCGTGATCATCAGATGAAACGAATAGTATAAGAGTTCAATATTATCCGGCCACTCATCCTTCGGGTATTCCTCAAGCCCGTGCACATAACTCCCAAAGTTGCCGTAGGCTAAGAAACTGAGTGCGCCTGGAATCTCGATCGGATTGTCGAGTCGTCCCTTAGCAACATTCGGCTGACCGATGAGAGCGACGCCCGCCGTGGTGCCGCCTTGGAATTTGCCTTCCATCGCCGCAAGGGTTGTCGGCTGATAATTGCCAACCATCTTTGCCTGCCTGTCGCCGGTCGGGAAGGCCACGAGAAGGGAGGCTAAAAGTCCAACGAATGTTCCAGACCGTAGATAAAGACGAGCTTGAGTCGAATGGGTGCCTCGCAATGCGTAAAATGCTCCGACGGCTGCAACCACAAAGGAGCCCGTAACGAGCGCTGCCATTTGATTGTGGGTGAATTGAATCCAAGCCCAAGGGTTCAGCAGATATGCGCTAAGACTTGCAATGCCGAGCGTGCCATCAGCCTCGAAACGGTGACCCACCGGATGCTGCATGAAGGCATTCGTCACCAAAATAAAATATCCGGAAAGCCAGCTTCCGAGTGCGACCGCCACGACCGCCAAGAAATGACACCGCGGACCGATTCTCTTTTCTCCCCAGATCAATGCGCCGACAAAAGCGCTCTCCAGAAAGAACGCAAACATTCCTTCCATTGCCAGAGTTTGTCCGATCACGCCCCCCGCATGCTTTGAAAATCCAGCCCAGTTTGTTCCGAACTGGAACTCCATCGGAATGCCGGTGATAACCCCGACCGCAAAATTGAGCCCAAAAATCTTGGCCCAAAACCGGGCCGCAATGTTGTAGCTTTCCTCACCGGTTCGGAGCGCGCGCCATTTCCAATAAACCAAAAACCAAGCGAGCCCCATCGTGAGCTGCGGGAATAGGTAGTGGTAGGTAATCGTGAAGCCGAACTGCAAGCGACTCCACGCACCAGGATCTGAAAGAAACGAACTCATGATTGTCCAATCATCGCGTCAATCATGGGTGTTTTCGTTTTGGTCCATGAGGTTTCTTGATTTTACTACGTGGCCGTTGCAGCTTTGCTCCCGCCGGCCTTTGCACGAAGCGCAAGGTAACCAGTGATCAATTTGTTCTCTTCTTGTGCAAGCTCGTCGACGGAACGATTCGCCGCTTCTTTCATAACGCCATCAATGATGGTCTGCTTGAGTTGCGGAGTGACTTGAGGAGTGCCGAGTGACTTCATCATTCCGGCCAGCGGGTCCATCAGATGTTCCATGAAATGATTGATGCCTCCGGCACCACCCCCCACATGCCACTGCAAGCTTTGTCCCATCACACCCCAGCGGAGCCCCGGCCCATAACAAACGGCCGCGTCGGTTTCCTCAACACTCAAAACACCTTGTTCGATGAGGTAAAGCATCTCCCGATAAAGCGCCGCTTGAAGTCGATTGGCCACGTGCCCCGGAAGCTCCTTCCGCACATGAATGGCTTTCTTGCCAATCGAAGTATAGAAATCCATCGCTCGTTTGATTGCCTCGGGCGATGTCCTGGCACCCCCAACCACTTCCACGAGTGGAACGATGTGCGGAGGGTTGAACGGATGCCCAACCACAACTCGCTCTGGATGCCGGCATTTTGATTGCATGACGCTCGGAGTAATTCCTGATGAGCTAGACGCTATGAGGGAATCCTCCGGGGTGGCCTCATCCATGTCGGCGTAGAGCTTGATTTTGAAGTCAGGACGCTCTGGCCCGTTCTCCTGAACCAAGTCGGCATTCGCGAGCGCCTGTTTCAGGTCGGAAGTGAAGCTGAGCCTTTCACGGCTTCCGCCAGGTGAAAGTCCAATCGTAGACAGCAGCTCCCACGCTTCATTCACGTATTTGCGCAAGTTTGCTTCCGCGTTTGGGGCAGGATCGGTTGCAATGACATCGAATCCGCGCGCGAGATACTGGGCAGCCCAACTGGCGCCAATGACTCCGGTGCCAACGATTGCAATTCGGCGAATGGGTTTGTCGTAAGGCATAAATGTTTTCCTTTGAGTTGAGATTTGCGGTGATTACGGAATTTCGGCGTAGGCGATCCCAGTGATGTTTCCTTGGGCGGCGAGGAGAGGCTTCTTTTCGCTTCCATCCAGCCTCGCCGTGTAAACAGTTCCGGCCAAATCGGTGATAAACATCCGATTGCGCTTAAGATCGAGTGCGATTCCGATGCCCTCCATCAGATGGTTTATTAAGATCTCGGGCGCAGGACGCTTCTGAAAGTCCGCATCCATTGATGCACGATTGACTGTGTTACCGAGAGGTGGGTCGCCGCGGTCGGTCCAGTAAATCACGCGATTTCCAAGATCGAGTTCCAAATCAATTGGCTCTGGAAGCCCCTCGAACAACACTTCGATGTCGCTTCGATTAGCTGCGTTTTCGCCATGGGGGATTTCGATACTCGCACGAAAAATTCGGCCTTGCTCAGCGTCGTCCGCCCCTTTTTGGGTCCAGTAAATCTGTCCGCGATCTGCATCAACCGCAATTCCAACGCACCACTTCCGAGCGTCTTTTCCAGGACGTCCATCCCCTTGGCTTGAATCTACGAGCGTTTCAAGTCTTGAGCCGTCAACGTTCGAGCGCATTACACGCATGCCCTCTCGGTCCGACCAGTAGAGCTTTCCGTGCTCCTTATCCAAATGGATCTGTTTGGGCGTAAAAGTTTGGCCTTCGGGAACAATTCTCTTTCGATTCTGACCATCTAAATCGGAGCGTTCGACCGAGCCATCATTCCGGTTTGGAATTCCCATGTTGGTCCAATAGATGTGTCCGGCTTTCGCGTCCACAGCCACGCCGTCAGGCCAGTGACAATCGGTCACGATGATCCTTTTATCAGTGCCATCCGGTTTCACCGTGAAGATTCGGCCACCGCTTAGTTCCAGGACTACGAGACGACTGGTTGCGCGTTCCGATTTCATTGTGTGAGGCTTGCTAGAATTTTCGGTCATGATTTGCCTTTCAACTTTTCATTCTTATTTCGGTTTCAGATCGCCAGACTAGCGAGACCACAAACACGGAGCCGCCCAGCTTCAGACAGGGTTTCACCATTTACGCGGTCGCTGAAGGGGGTTTTGCTTTCACGGCGCCCTGAGCAGGTGAGGGAATGGGCTTTCCAACAGTGCCGCTTGAGCGAAAATCAGCAATTTCAGTCGCGCTAAACCCAAGCTCCTGGAGCACCTCTTCATTGTGTTGGCCGAGATCCGGTGCTCGTTTCGCGGCTACCTTGCTGACACCGTGCACTTGAATCGGACTGCTGATTGTGGAAGTTAATTTCCCACCTGCACCTTCAAGCGGAACGACGATCTCATTCATCTGCAACTGAGGGTCGTTGATGACTTCCAGTGGACCGCGGACCTCGCCAAATGTGATATGGATGGCGCTAAGCACGTCGTGCCAATACGCCATTGGCTTCCCGCCAAAAACCTCGTCCAAAATCGCGGTAAGCTGCGGCATGTTTGCCATGAGCTTCGCCGGATCGGAAAATCGCCGATCGGTGAGAAGGTCGGCACGGCCGATAACTTTTGCAACACTTGCCAGCTTGTCCGAAGTGATGACGAGCACGAACCAAATGTCATCAGAAGCCCGGTACACGTTCAGAGCCGCGTTCGCTGGGTTCTTGCGATTATGGAGTCCGTAGAATTTTGCGCCGCTGAGCGCTGCTTGGATTGAAACACTTGCGGACCAAATGCCCTGAGCAAGTAGTGAAGTCGTGACGTGCGACCCACTGCCAGTGCGCTCGCGACGATAGAGTGCGGTGACGATTGCGGAATAAAGACCGACGGCTGTTGCGTTGTCACCGCTGCCGGCAACTGGCCAAGTAGGAGGGGCGTCCTCATCGCGAGTCATCGACAGCAACCCACTTCGCGCCCAGTAGGAAGTGATATCAAAGCCAGGGAGCTCGGCGTCTGGGCCTTTATCGCCAAAACCTGTGATATCCGCATAAATTATGCGGGGATTCCACTCCACGACGTCTTCGTATTCGAGCTTCAGACGCTTACGAGCGGGATGAGGAGTGTTGACGATTAGCACGTCGGCCCATTTGACGAGCCTCTCCAAGACTTTCTGAGCGTTTGGAGATTTCAAATCAACCGAGATGCCGCGCTTGTTTCGATTTGCCAAATGCCAAGGATACGCTTCGCTCGCCTGCGGCTGCGGTGGAATCTGGTGACCGCGTCTCCAAAGGTCGCCAGTTGGTGGCTCGACTTTGATGACGTCAGCACCAAAATCTGACAAGATGACTGCAGCGCTTGGTCCGGCAATAAAGCTTGCAAGGTCAACGACCTTCAGGCCTGAAAAGATTCTTTCATTTGTCATAATGTTCTCCGTTCGTTGATTTCTTTGGGTGAGCAATTTTTCAGCGGCCTTGAAACTTAGCTGAACGCTTTTCGAAGAAGGCGGACGTGCCTTCCTTTTTGTCTTCCGTTCCGGAGCAGAGGCCGAAAAATGACGCCTCAAGCGACAAGCCATCTGTTTGACTGCTTTCCAATCCTTTGTTTACCGCTTCGAGTGAATACTTAACCGCAAGTGGAGCGTTGGAAAATATCTGTTTAAGAATTGCTTCGGCGCGCGGGATTACATCAGCGGCGGGGACAACTTCGTTGACGAGCCCGATGCGATAGGCCTCTTGCGCGCTGATCATTTCTCCAGTGAGAATGAGCTGTAGTGCGCGGCCTTTGCCGACCAGCCTGGGAAGCCGCTGCGTTCCGCCACCACCCGGAAGGACTCCCAATTTGACCTCCGGTTGCGCAAACTTCGAGGTATCAGAGGCGATTCTAATCGTGCAGGCCATGGCCGCTTCGCAGCCACCGCCGAGCGCGAACCCGTTAATGGCCGCGATTACAGGCTTGCCCAAGTTTTCGACTTGGTTCAGGACCGATTGGCCAAAGCTGCTCGACTCCTCGCCCTCAATGGCGGTGAGATGCGCCAATTCGTTTATGTCCGCACCAGCTATGAACGCCTTGTCGCCTGCTCCGGTTAGAATCACGCCGCGCACCTCATCATCTTTCCGTGCCATCTCGAACGCCTTCCGCAAATCCTCCCAGGTTTTCGTGTTCAAGGCATTTAGCACTTTGGGGCGATTGAGCGTGACATAGGCAACGGCATCCTTTTTCTCATACAAAACATTTTCGAGCGTTAGCCCGGTCGCCGATTCAGTTAATGTCGCTGTGGTCATAAGATCATTTTGCTTTCTCGGAATTGTTGGTTGTGGTTGCTTTCGTTTGCGTCAAGTAAACGAGTGTGTTACACGAATGCGCTAAGCCCCGTGATCGCTTTCCCGACGATGAGATTTTGCATCTGGTAAGTTCCTTCGTACGAATACAGAGCTTCCGCATCTGCGAAAAAGCGCCCAACGTTATAGTCGGCTGCGATGCCGTTACCGCCCAACAACTCCCGAGCCCAGCCAACTGTTTCGCGGCATTTGGAGGTAGTGAACGCTTTGGAAAGCGCCGCGTGAGCGTCTGTAAGTTTCCCTTCGGCCTCTAACTGAGCCGATCGGACCACCATGCACTGCGAAGCCGTGATGTTCGCTAGCATTTTGGCGAGTAGATCCTGAACAAGCTGAAACGAGGCAATTGGCTTTCCGAATTGCAACCGCTCCTGACAATATTTGAGCGCATTCTCGTATGCGCCCATCGCGCACCCCGTCGCCTCCCAAGCCACGAGGTAGCGCGTCATTTTCAAAACTCTGGCTGTGTCACGGAACGAACTGTCGCCTTGAAGGCGATTCTCCTCTGGAACCCGGCAGTTTTCCATTGTGATGAGACCGTTCTGTACAATTTTGAGAGCGATTTTGTTTTGAATCTTGTCCACCTTGAAGCCAGGTGTCGTTTTGTTTTCAATCACAAACGCCTTCACCTGATTGTCCGCTAGATCGCGCGCCCAGATGATTGAGATGTCACACCAAGGCGAATTCCCAATCCATTTCTTCTGGCCGTTAAGAACCCAAGTGTCACCTTCTCGCTTCGCTGTTGTTGTGAGACCGCCGGATGCACCGGAACCGACCAGGGGTTCCGTCAACCCGAAGCAGCCGATTTTCTCGAAACGGGCCATCGGCGGGAGCCATCTCTTTCTTTGATCCTCCGAGCCGCCAAGGTAGATGGAACCCATTGCCAAACCGTTGTGGACGCCAAAAAACGTCGCAATCGACGAATCGAAACGGGACATCTCCATCGCAACCAATCCAAACAGCAGTGAACTTCCGCCCCGGCAGCCGTAACCCTGCATACTGATGCCGCCAATGTTTAGCTCTTTGAAAGCAGGCAAGAGTTCGAACGGAAACGCGTCTTCCACCCAATACTTTGTGAGGAGAGGCGACACCTTTGCTTCCATGAAAAGGCGTACCTGTTTCATCACCTCCCGTTCTTCCGCCGGCAAGGTCTCAGCGAGCTCGTAAAAGTCGCTATTGGGCACCGGCAGGGGTTTAGGCTGTCTGGGAGGGGATTGCTTCATTTCATTTCTTACGGTCGGTGCTTCGGCTGCTGCGGTGCTCATAGACTTTTCCTTTCGTCGTTTTGTTCGGTGGAGGTTTTTGATTCGTGTATGAAGGGAACATTCTTCTCCGCTCGCGCTTCGCTGCGGGGAATGTGAAAATGTTATCCCTCAAGGATTGCTTTCGGTTCGAGGAACGCCTCGATACCGTAGGTGCCAAATTCGCGGCCCACGCCTGAAAGTTTAAATCCGCCCCAGGGTGCTTGCGGATCATCAAACATCCCATTGATTGCAACACGCCCGGCTTGGATTCGGGAGGCTACTCGGCGCGCGCGTTTCACATCTGCCCCGCTCACGAAAGCGTGAAGTCCATAATTTGTTTCGTTCGCAATCTTGATAGCATCTTCTTCGTCTTGATAAGCGATGACCGAGAGGACAGGCCCGAAAATCTCTTCACGGGCGATCGTCATATCGTTCTTTACATTCAGAAACACAGTGGGCCTAACGAAATGACCTCTCTCAAGGCCTTTCGGATGCCCTTCACCGCCGGCAAGCAATTCCGCGCCTTCTTCGATGCCTTTTCGAATGTACGATTGCACCCGTTCGAATTGTTTCGCACTGACCATTGGACCCACAGCGTTTTTCGGGTCGGCCGGATCGCCGACTTGTATCGAAGGCATAGCCGCCGTGATGGCGCGTTTGACCTCGTCGAGTCGGCTCGCGGGAACGAGGAGCCGTGTCCCAGCAGCACACGCTTGTCCGCTGTTTAGAAATCCGATGGCGAGGGCAGTCGGAATCGCCTTTGAGAGATCGACATCATCAAGCAACACGTTTGGGGATTTGCCTCCCAGTTCCAGCGTGACGCGCTTCATAGTCGCAGCACCATCTCGCATAATTTGCTGGCCGACTCCAACTGAGCCGGTGAATGAGATTTTGGCCACATCTGGATTTCGCACCAGCTCGGCACCGACTGTTTGTCCAAGCCCAATCACAACATTGAGAACACCTTTCGGGAGCGTTGCCTCATGAAAACACTCAAGCAGAACCTGCGTCTGGAGTGCGCTCATTTCGCTTGGCTTCACGACAACCGTGCAACCAGCGGCCAGGGCGGAGGCAGTCTTCAAGCAAATGAAAAGCGCATTTGAGTTCCACGCTGTGATGAGGCCCGCAACACCAACGGGCACAAATGTTACGGATGTTTTACCCCAAGCCTTTTCCAGTGGGATTTCTTGGAGCGCCTTCTCCGCGTGCAGGAAGGCATCAGCAGCCATCTTCACAATCAACGCGGAGAATTGTGTGGTGCCGCCATACTCCTCGACCATTACACGCGTCAGATCGTCGGTCCGTGCAGCCACGACCTCGTGGAGCCGGCGCAGGATCTTTGAACGCTCTTCCTTGGTCGAACGCGCGAAAGTCAAGAACGCTCGCTTTGCTGCGGCGATCGCATGACGTGCGTCTTCTTCATCGCCCAAAAGTGTGCGGCCAATTACAGCTTTATTGTTTGGATTGATGCTTTCAACGACCTCGCGACCGTGCGACTCAACAAATGCTCCATCGATGTAGTGTGTGGTTATATTTTTCACGGTAATGCTCCATTTATGTGTGTTTAGAATTTGTTTATTTGTCCGGTGTTTCCTTCCAACCGCCGCCCAGGCTTTTGTAAAGGTTTACAACGACCAGCAACTCATCGCGGTGGGTTCGGGTGAGGCTCAGTTGAGCAGGAAAAAGTTGTTGTTGCGCTTCCAGCACCTCGTAGTAATTGGCCTTCCCCGCGACATAACGCTCGGTTGCAAGTTTTACGGCTTTTTCTAATGCAGAAACCTCGGTCGCTTGCTCAATGCGAATTTCCCCTAAGCGCTGGCGTGAGATAAGCGCGTCGGAAACCTCGCGGAGAGAAACCAAGATCGTCTGGCGATACCGTAATTTTGCCTCCTCTTTTGCAGCCTTCGTCTGATGATACTGGCCAACAAGCTTTCCACCTTCAAAGAGGGGACCTGCTGTTTGGGCGGCCATGCCCCAGCCATTGGCCGAGCCAAGCGAGAAAGCCGAAAGCTCAGGGCTGACACGGCCCAAAAGCGCAGTTAAACCGATTTTCGGGAAGAACTCCGCCACCGATTCGCCGACGTCCGCATTTGCAGCCCGGAGCGACTGCTCAGCCGCTAAAATATCGGGACGACGTTCAAGGAGTTGAGAAGGCAATCCGGACGGAATAGTGGGAGTCAGCTGCCCGGCAAAGTCTGGTTTCGAACGGTCGATTGGTCCCGGATTTCGACCCAGTAGTATGCAAAGCCTATTTTCAGTAAGTGCAATTTCCTGCAATACGAAAGGTGTCGCCGATCTTGCATCGGCCAAAGCAGCTTCGGCGCGTGATGTCTCAAGTGCCGAACCAGTTCCGCCTTCCATGCGCTGCTTAAAAATTCGGAGGCTGTCACCGAAGGAATTTGCTGTCTGGGCGTCGATTTCCAATTCACGATCCAGTTCGAGTAGCCGAAAGTATTCCGAAGCAACGTCACTTAAGAGCGTGAGCATGACTCCGTTTCGCGCCTCTTCGCTTGCTAACGCCCGAGCGCGAGCCGCCTCGTTAAGGCGGCGAATGCGCCCCCAAAGGTCGAATTCCCAAAATGTATTTAGTGATATTAACGCGCTGCTTGCAGTTACACCGTTATTGGGCGTGAGCGATCCAAAAAGGTCATTTTTGCCCCGGCTTATCGTGCCGTTATACTCCAAGTTCGGGAAAAACTGTGACCTCGCTTGCACTGCTAAAGCCCGCTCCTGTTGCACTCTTGCTGTGGCAATCAGCAGGTCGTAATTGTTGGTGGTGGCTTCGCGAATGAGCGACTGAAGAATCGGGTCTTGATAAACTGACCACCAATTCAAATCGCCATATGAAGTCTCACTGGCCTCGTTTTCGCCTCGGAAAGCGGAAGGAGAGTTGATGACTGGACGTTTGTAGTCGGGGCCGACCGCACAGCCGGAAAACAAAATGTTGGCACAGAGCAACGCCGCTGCGTTCAGACGCCACAACAATTTTGATGAATCACTGCTCATACAGCGCCTTCTCGGGATGGTTCAACAGCCGGAGCCGCGGAGGAGTCTTTCTTGCGACGTGAACTTGCCAATCGCTCGACAGCGTAAAAGGTCACAGGGATAATGCAGACCGCGATGCAGGTTGCTGCCAACATCCCGCCGATAACAACCGTTCCCAATATCCGGCGGGCAATTGCCCCAGAGCCGCTCGCGATGGCTAAAGGCATCGTGCCCAGGATAAAGGCGAAGGAAGTCATAAGAATAGGCCGCAGCCTGGCGCGAGCTCCCGCCAAAGCCGCATCAATGATTGGCTTTCCTTTTTCCGCTTCCACTCGCGCAAACTCGACGATAAGAATCGCGTTCTTTGCTGCCAATCCAATCAGCATCACTAAACCGATCTGCGCGTAAACATTGTTAACCATCTCCCGCATCCACAAAGCCACAAACGCTCCGCAGACTGCGATAGGGGTGCCAAGCAGCACGCTAAAAGGAAGGCTCCAGCTTTCATACAAGGCTGCGAGAATCAGAAAGACGAACAGGAACGAGAGGGCGAAGATTGCTCCGGGTGAAACACCTTGCTGCGCTTTCTTTTCTTGAAACGACATGCCTAAGTAATCAAATCCCATTTCACGGGGCATCGTTTGTTTAAAAACCTCTTCCAACGCGTGTGTCGCTTGCGTTGAGGAATATCCCGGGGCCGCTGAGCCGTTAATCTGCGCGCATCGGTATTGGTTGCATCTCAACGTGAACTCAGGTCCTGAAATGGATTTCGTGGAGACTAGAGTTTTAAGAGGAACCGATTCTCCGTCGTGATTACGGACGTAAAATAGGGCAAGATTGTGCGCGTCCGTACGGTATTGGCCTTCCGCTTCCACGTAAACTTGCCACTGCCTTCCGAATCGATTGAAGTAATTGATGAAGTAACCTCCGAGGAACGCCTGCACAGTTTTGTAAGCATCCGAGAGTTCCACGCCTTGCTTGAGGGCTTTGTCCGGATCCACGTCGATGAAGCGCTGCGGCACGATGGGCAGAAAAGTCGTGTTAATGCTTCCGATTTCGGGCCGCTTTTTGGCCGTTTCGAGAAACTTGGTTACGTTTTCGGACAGGAAACCGAGATCGTTTCCGGCGCGGTCCTCAAGCATGAAGGTGAAACCACCGGAAGTCCCCACACCTTGAATGGCGGGAGGAGGGAAGGAAAACGAGATTGCACCGGGAAGAGCCCCAAGTTTTCGGTTCAAACTCGCTTTGATGACTTCATAACTTTCTTCCGGTTTGGTTCGCTCACTCCACTCCTTCAGGGTTACCCAAATAAAAGCACTGTAAGAATTGTAAGATTGGCTCAAGAGGCTATATCCAGCGGCAGTCGTGCAACTTTGAACACCCGGCGTTGAGAGAGCAAGTTGCTCGGCCTGACTCGTTATTTCCGCCGTGCGCTCCATTGAAGCTGCGAAGGGGAGTTGAATCGCGATATACACGTAGCCTTGATCCTCGTCCGGCAAAAAGCCTGTTGGAAGTTTGGCTCCGAACAACCCTGCTACGAGTGCCACGACCCCCAGCATCACAAGGCTCACTCCGGATTTTCGAATCAGCGCTCGGCAAACTCCTACATAACTGTCAGCGAAACGATCGTAACTCCTATTAAACCAACCAAAGAAACGGCTTAATGCTCGCCCGGATTTTTCCTTTGGCCGTAGCAATAACGCTGAAAGTGCCGGGCTAAGCGTCAGCGCATTGAAAGCCGAGATCAGAACTGAAATGGCGATTGTCACAGAAAACTGCTGATAAAGCCGTCCAGTGATTCCTGGAATAAAAACCGTTGGGAGAAATACAGCAGACAGAATAATTGCAATCGCGATGACCGGACCTGCCACCTCAGACATCGCTTTTAGTGTGGCCTCTTTCGGCGAAAGGCCTTCTTCGATGTGATGTTCAACCGCCTCCACGACGACGATGGCGTCATCGACCACCAAACCGATTGCGAGAACAAGCCCGAAGAGCGACAGCGTGTTGATTGAAAAACCGAGGAGCGGGAAAATAGCAAAAGTACCAACAAGTGATACAGGAACCGCAAGTAACGGAATGAGCGCCGCACGCCATCCCTGGAGAAACACGTAGACAACAATCATGACAAGGGCGAGGGCTTCCCAAAATGTCATGCTGATTTCTCTGATGCCTTCCGTTACCGCTTTCGTTGAATCGAGGGTGATTTGATAATCAAGGTCAGTTGGAAATGCCTCTTTAAGCCGCGCCATCAGATCACGAACACCTTTAGCTGCCTCAATAGCGTTTGATCCGGGCAATTGATACACGCCAAGAATTGCCGAAGGTTTTCCGTTAAAGCGGCCCTCAATGTCATAGTCGGCTTCGCCCAATGTGATTCGCGCCACATCCTTTAACCGAACGACCGAGCCATCCGGCATTGCGCGGACAACGATTTTCCCAAACTCTTCTTCTGAGGTAAGGCGGCCGCGTGCGCGAACCGTGTAACTGAAATCCTCTCCGGCAGGGCTCGGCCGCCCCGCGAGCTTGCCTGCCGGGTTAACATTATTTTGGCTGCTTACTGCGTTGATTATTTCCGGAACGGTGATATTGAGCTTCGCGAGCTGATCGGGCCTTACCCAAATCCGCATCGCGTATTGGCCGGCTCCAAACACCTGCACGCGCGAAATGCCAGCCACGCGGGTGAGCGCATCCGAGAGGTTGATGTATGAATAATTGGCAAGAAATGCTGCGTCTCGTGTTCCTTTGGGGGAATTTAGCGCAACGAGCATTAGCGGTGCAGAAAGGGACTTTTGGACGGTAACACCAAAGTTTCTCACCTCTGGTGGAAGCTGCGATTCGGCCTGAGCATACCGAAGCTGGCTTAACACGTGGTCGATGTTGGGATCAGTCTTGAGGTCAAAATTTACATAAAGCGACATCAACCCGTTATTGGCGTTGACCGAATACATGTAATTCATGTTGTCGACGCCGCTCATTTGCTGCTCGATCGGGGTCGCTACGGATTGCTCGATGGTTTGAGCGTCGGCGCCCACATAATGCGCCTGAACAAATATCTCTGGGGGCACCACATTCGGGAATTGCGCCACCGGAAGGCCAAAAAGCGTCACGAGGCCAACAATCACCATGATGATGGAAATCACTATCGCTACTATTGGTCGATTGATGAAAAACTTTGACATGGCCTGCTTTGTTAGTGGGTTGAAGCTGGCTGCGAAGATGCTTCCACAAAATGTGTAGCGGTGACCGTTACGCCATCGCGGACCTTTTGCAGCCCCTCGACCACCACTCGCTGTCCGGGCTGCAAGCCGCTTTCGACAATGAAATTATTGCCGCTCCGCTCTCCGATCTGGACCGGCTGGATATGAACCTTATTGTCCGCATCCACAACCGCCACCTGATAACTGCCCTGCAGTTCCGAGACCGCCCGACAGGGGGCCAAAACGGTGTCTGGTTTGGAATCGGCTTTCACGCGGACACGCACAAACTGTCCGGGACGGAGAGCGTTGTTCGGATTTGGGAAAAGTGCCTGCACTCGAAGGGCACCGGTTGTTAAGCCAACCGAGCGGTCAATGGCGACGACTTTTCCCTTGAGGGGATATGCCATGCCGTCCGGCAATATAAGCTCAGCCTCGATGTGTTTGAGTTGCTCGCTTCTGGCAGTGTCGGTGGTGAAAAGTCTCGTGAAATTGATGTATTCTTGCTCTGTGACGCTAAAATACGCCCTGATCGGATCAATCGTTGAAACGGTTGTGAGTTCGCCGCCGCCTTGCCCCACCAAGTCGCCAATTTGCGCTTTAGCAAAGTTCGGGACCCCATCAATCGGCGAAACTATTTTCGTGAATCCGAAATTTAACTGCGCTTGTTCAACATCGGCTTTGGCCGAAGCCACAGCAGCTTCGGCCTCCAAATTGGCTTGAACCGCGTTATCATATTCTTCTTGGCTGATGGCTTTGTCATTCACCAACGGCGCATACCGCTTGACATCGAGCTGCGTCTTTCCAAGCCTCGCCTCGGCTTGCTTCAGCGTGCCGTTTGCGTGATCTAAAGCTGCCTGAAAAGGGCGTGCATCGATTTCAAAAAGGAGGTCCCCTTTACTGACCCGATCACCTTCCCGATAGGCCTGTGAAAGCAGGTAGCCAGTGACCTGAGCCCTGATTTGAGCGTTCACCAGTCCGTCAAGGGTTCCAATCCATTCTTGGTAAATCGTCGGATCGCCGCGTGTCACATCGGCCACCTTAACTGCTGGTGCCAGGGGAGCCTCCTTCGACGCGGGCTTACAACCCACAAGACACACGAAGGTGAGGAGCGTCAACGTGCCGCGACCGCAGATTCGAGGTCTAATCTTTTTGAGCAGTTTCATACGCCTTTTGATTTACGAAACAACCTGGAAAACTTCACGTAGCGACATTGACAGATTCCCACCAATGCGTCTAAAACCTCTTTACTATCGAACCGATGCCGATACGCTATTGAGGATGGAATTGCGCCAGCTTCGCTACTTTTTGGTTGTCGGCGAGGAGCAGCACTACGGACGAGCGGCAAAACGCTTGCGTGTCGCGCAGCCTGCGCTCTCTCGTCAGATCCAAAGTTTGGAGCAGGAAATTGGCTTTAAATTGTTCGAACGGCTGCCTCGGGGTGTGAGGATAAGTGCGGCTGGGAAATTATTTCTTCACGACGCCCGTCTCATTCTGAACGATCTCAATGACGCGACCGTGAGCGCGAAACGCATTTCATCCGGGCTGTCAGGCATCTTGAGGGTCGGGTTCGTCGAGAGCTTTTCTTGGCATGGAATCGTGCCGGATTCACTTAAGCGTTTTCGCGAACAGGTTCCTGACGCGGAACTTCGTCTCAAACCGCTAGGCTCGGTTGATCAAGTTGCAGCCATCAAATCATCTTCCTTGGATGTGGGCTTCGCTGTTGAAAGTGCTAACGCCAGCGATCAGTTGGCACAGATCGGAGTGGGCGTAGTCCGTTTGATGCTGGCAGTGCCGAATGGGCATCATTTTACGAAGGTGAAGAAGCTTCGATTGAAACACCTGATTGATGCTCCGTTCATCTGGTATCCTAGACGCTTATTTCCAGTGCTGATGGACGGCCTGATGGCTGAATGTGTTCGGGGCGGCCTTACCAAGCCACGCATTGTTCAGGAGGCCGAAAATGAGAGCCTGCTCCTGGGGCTCGTTGCTTGCGGCCTTGGTATCGCCTTCGTCGGCAGCATTTCGAGGTGGCGCTGTCCCCCAGGCGTCGTCCTCCTGCCAGTTAGTGATCTAAATTTTCAAATACCGTTCGCGCTGATGTGGCGAAGCGATAATAAATCCCTGTTGCTTGCTAAATTCATTGCAAACGTGGGGGCGACTGTGCAACAACGCGGCGGAAAAGACAGTCGCGATTAAATTATGCGCTCTCGATTCGAATGCAGATTAATTGGCAAGGATGCACCCCGAAAGCATGGTCAATAATGCGGTTGCTGCGCTTTTGAATTCGGCTTGCGCTCGTTTCACCTGAGCCGCCATAGCAATGAGCGTCTGGTGATATTCTTCCGCTTCCATTTGAACTGACTGCTCTCGCGTTTTAAGAAATGTGCTTTGGAGATAATGAAAGCGTTCTAAATACAATCGATTCATCTTCAAGGTGTCCAAGAGCCATTTCGCACGAGTATACGTTTGAATGATGTTTCTTCGAAGGGACGCATCATTAATTTGCATCACCAACGCTGCATTCGCATGATAAACCGTAAAATAGTCCTGGCTCGCGGTGAAAAGTCCTTCATAAGGTTTTCCTTCGGGCGCCGCTTCGATTTGATGCACCGAACTGACCTTGGCAAATTCCAGGAGCCCGTTGACTTCATCCTGAAGTCCTTGCATCAAGGCTTTGATCAGTTTTCTGTGCGCCCGTTTTTGCCTTTGAAGATTCAGGACGTGCGTGAACAGAATGCCGCTAAATGTAAACAGCGCCCCGAGAATCGTGGACGCAAATGTTTGCCAATTCATACTCAGCGCGGATTTATCGCAGATGGCGACCGATTCGTCCAAAAGCTCTTTACTATCGAACCGATAGCGATATGGTATCGACATGGAAATGCGCCAGCTGCGCTATTTTGTGGCTGTCGGAGAGGAAGAGCACTTCGGTCGGGCCGCACGACGCCTGCGAATTGTTCAGCCAGCGATCTCACGTCAGATACAGAATTTGGAGAGCGAGATAGGCTTTCAGTTATTCGAGCGTCTTCCTCGCAGAGTGATCATTACGGAGGCAGGAAGGGTTTTTCTGGATGCTTCGCGCCGCGCCATCGAAGAAATTGGCCACGCGACGGAACGCGCAAAGCGCGTTGCCAATGGGCAATCCGGCATCTTGAGGATCGGTTTTGTTGAGAGCATATCCTGGCAAGGCATTATTCCGGATTCGCTTAGGGATTTTCGTTTGCACCATCCTGATGCGGAATTGCAATTACGGTCGATGAAAACCATCGAGCAGATTCCCGCCCTGCATGCAGGCTCTCTTGATGCTGGCTTTGGCCTTCCCATTGCTGACCGAGAACACGGACTGGCCTCTTTACAAATGGGTCTCATCGGACAGATATTGGCCGTCCCCAATGGACATCCGCTCACGAAAAAGAAGCAAATCCGGCTGAAAGATTTGGTTGATATACCTTTCGTGCTATTCCCACGGTGGGCAATTCCAACTGCGTACGACCAATTAATTGCGGCGTGCGCCCGTGGCGGCCTTAAAACGATCCATGTGGTGCAGCATACTGCTGTCGAAACCATGATGCTCAGTCTTGTCCAATGTGGGGTGGGTGTCTCATTCATCAGTAGCGCAGCGCGGTGGCGTTGCCCACCAGGTGTCACGCTCTTACCAGTTGTCGACTTGAAAATCACCTTTCCTTACGCATTGATGTG
>Ga0210409_10002174_pt1 | contig 23741 bp, 22 predicted proteins | sample IncBWH17MmetaG_FD_161649 | JGI IMG/M metagenome (GOLD analysis project Ga0210409, IMG submission 161649) | Forest soil microbial communities from Barre Woods Harvard Forest LTER site, Petersham, Massachusetts, United States - Inc-BW-H-17-M | ecosystem: Environmental > Terrestrial > Soil >...
AAGTAATCGGACGTGACTCCGAGAATCTAGGTTCGAATCCTAGTTCCCCAGCCAATTGATCCGATTAACCTTTTCCTCCTTTTGCTGCAGGACTCGGTCGACTGTTTTGTCGGTCATTTTGTAGAATCCGTTCCGGCTTTCACCCCGGCGAGCCGCTGCGCATAACCCATCTCCAGCTTGCGGATCGCGCTCTCGGCGAGCGCTCAGTCGCGGTGCAAATAGTGCGCGTCGAGGATCGAGCGCACGTCGCGCAAGCTGTGCCCGATGATGGTCGCGATCTCTTGGCCAGAATTGCGCCGTCCATCCGGACGCCGGGTGACAGTTCAACCAGCGGGACGAGATAGGCTTGATTGAGCCAATGTGCGTTGAGGACGCGGGCCGGGCGCTCGACCTCACCGGCCATCTCGTCGACCGTCATGGTCGAGGTGGTGAGGCGATGATCGGCTTGGGGCCCGCAAGCATCGATGCCCGAGCCGACACATCTCGTTGAAGTCGAGCACTTCCGGCACGGCCTCAAAGATCACCGCCACCGAGGCCAAGGCGGGCCCGGCGTCCGAAAGGGGGACAACCGCGATCCGCCTTGCCATCGTCCCGGCATGGGTTTCCGCGAACAGGCCGACGCCAGCAAGGCTCGCCACCGGCGTCGCATCGTGCGCAGTCGCAACTCGACGTGGCCGAGACTGAGCGCCTGAGGACTCGCGATTGAGCCGCGACGCCGTTGCGCGTGCTTGTTCGGCCCCACGTTCGGACCTATGCTCGATCGGTATCGTGCATCGCAGGCCGCAGCATGCCGCGCCGGGCAGCCGCATACGGCCGTGCCGCGCATCGGCGCTCGCGCCGCACCACAGGGGATTCGACATGAACTCGCTGTCGATATGGACACGACGTGACTTCGTCAGGATTGGGCTTGCTTCTGCCGGCGCAGCCAGCGCCTGGGCTGCGATCCCTGGAACGGCGCGCGCGGCGGGCGGTACGGTCAATTTCGCCGACATCGGCGTCGGCGATCCGGGCGGCGATTGGTCGTTGTTCACCAAGGCAGCGAACGGCTGGAACGTCAATCTGGTCGCGATCGGCAATGCGCCGTCGGCTATTCTCAACGTCCTGGTCGCCGGCGGTGGCACCGCAAGCTACGACGTGATCAACATCGTTGGCGGTATGCAAAAGCCGCTGGTCGACAACGACCTGATCGAGCCCCTCGACACCACGCGCCTTCCGGCCTGGAGCCGCGACCGCAACATTGCGGAGTTTCTCGGCAAGGGTACGCCCGGGTTCAACTTCATCGGCTATCAGGACAAGCTGTACGGCGTTCCGACCGTGCTGCAGGGAGATTCCTTCGCCTTTCTGCCGGAGAAGACCGGTCCGCTCGACTCCTACGCCGCGTTGTTCGATCCGAAATTCAAGGGCTACGTCGCGCTCGAGGACAATTACACCACCGCTGGCCAGAAGACCGCGCTTTATCTGAAACACGCCAATCTCGCCAAGATCGAAAACCCCGCCGACATGACCCCCGAGGAACTCAAGACGGTCGTCGATTTCCTCGTCGAGCAGAAGCGTAAGGGGCAATTCCGCGTCATCTGGTCGTCGTTCCAGCAGGCGGTCGATCTGATCGTCAACAAGGAAGTCTATGTGATCGACTGCTGGGAGCCGATGGTGTTCGTCGCCAAGAGCAAGGGCGTGAATGCCGTCTATGCCGACCCGAAGGAGGGATACCTCCTATGGGCCATGGCCGCCTATCTCACCAAGAACCCGAAGCGCAGCGCCGAGGCGACCCAGGCCGCGTATGCGCTCCTCGATTTCATGCTCGGCGGCTGGTACGGCGCCAAGATCACTCTCCTGCGCGGCTATATGACGAACACCGATGCGCCGGATTACGCCAAGGCCCATCCCGATCAATTTCCCGCCGAAGGCGCCGAGAAGGTGGCCGCCATCACCGCGAACGTGCATCGGAAATTCGCCCAGGGCGGCACGTGGCAGAATCGCTGGCCGAAGCACGTCGACGTCTACGAGACGGAATGGGCGCGCTTTAAGGCCGCCTGAGCCTGGACGCGGGAAACCGTGCTCAGGCGTCTGCTCGCGCGCTGGGCATTCCCCGCTCTGCCTATCGGGTTCGCCGTCGTCTTCGTAGTGCTGCCGCTCGCCCTGACCATTGCGGTAAGCTTCTGGACCCGCGTGGGCCTCGTCGTGCGGCCAGCCTTCACGTTCACGTCCTACGAGGCCTTCTTCGCCGGGGCCCGGCTGCTGGTGTTCGAGCGCAGCTTTCTTGCCTCGATCGAGGCGACCGTGCTCGGCCTGCTGCTCGCCTATCCGATCGCGTATTTCCTTGCCTTCAAGGTCTCGCCGCGCGCGGCGCGCACCGTCCTGTTGCTGTTCACCGTGCCCTTTCTGGTCAACTACATCATCCGCGCCTTCGCCTGGACCTGGCTGCTCGGCCGCACCGGTTTGATCAATACGCTGCTCATGGCCTCCGGGCTAACGAACGAGCCGCTCGACTGGCTGCTCTATAGCGACGTCGCGGTGCTGATCGGGCTGGTCACCTCATACATGCCGTTCATGATCTTCCCGCTGTGGCTGTCGCTTTCCGGGATCGACCGGCGCCTCATCCAGGCAAGCTGGATGCTGGGTGCGCCGCCCGCTCGCACGTTCCTGCGCGTGACTCTTCCCTTGTCGTTGCCCGGAGTGTTCGCGGCATCGATCTTCGCGTTCGTCGGTTGCTTCGGCGAAAGTGCCATCCCGGTCATCATGGGAGGTGTCGGGTACCAGATGATGGGCAACAGCATCGCCAGCGCCATGGACGTGCTGAACTATCCGCTGGCCGCCGCGATATCGACCGTCGTGCTGGCGGCGATGATGAGCCTGCTGCTGGTTTGGTATCTGGCCTTCGACGCGCGGGCGTTCCTCGGCATGATCCTGCGGCCAGGAAAGTGACTCGACGATGCCTCGCAGGCGATCAGCGACCTGGTTCGTGAGCTGGTGCGGTTTGATCGCGGTTCTCTTTGTGATCTATCTGCCGCTCGTTCCGCCGATCCTGTTTTCCGTCACGCCCGCCGAGCCGGGCGGTATGCTGACGCTGCAATGGTATCTCGCACTGTGGCGCGATCCCGTGCTCGTCTCCGCCATCGGCACCTCGCTCGAAGTCGGCATCGTCGTCGCGGCCGCGGCCACCATTCTCGGCCTCGGCGCCGCGATGGCAATCCGCAGCTTGCGCGTGCCCCGCTTCGTCCTCGCGCTCATGCTGCTGCCGCTGTTCGTTCCCGGGGTGAGCATGGGACTCGCGACCGCGTTGTTCTTTCGTCTTGCCGGATTTGAGGTGTCGTTTGCCAAGATCGCGATCGTGCAGACCGCGTGGGCGCTTCCGTTCGCGACCCTCATTGTCGTAACCGCGATGTCGACTTTCGATCCGGTGTATCTCGAAGCCGCTTATGTGAGCGGGGCCGGACGCTGGCGCGCCTTTGTTGATGTCGAACTTCCGTTGATCCGCTCGGGCATCAGCGGCGCCGCGACATTCTCGCTGATCCTGTCGTTCAATGAGACGATCCGTACGGCCGTCGTCCAGGGACCGCTCAACACGGTTCAAACCTACATCTGGTCGACCTACAAGCAGGTGGGCCTGTCGCCTGCGCTCTATGCGCTCATGAGCCTGCTCATCTTGCTCACGGTGGCGCTGGTCGCCGCGTTTGTTGTCGGGGGCGCGAGGACGTCGCCCGCGGCATCGGGCGTCAATCCTCGAGGGCGATAACGGACTGCGGCGAGAACCCCAGTTCGACGATGCTCCCGGGCGCGGCCTCCAGGTGTTGTGTCATGGTGGCGGTGAGCGTCTGCCCGTCTGGCAGCGCCAGCCGGTAGTCGAGCACTGTGCCGCGGAACGTCGTCTCGACGAGGGTCGCCGACAGACGGCACGGTTGCCGCGGCGCGAAGGTGCCGAGGTGCACGTTTTCGGCGCGCAGCGCCACGTGCCGGCCCGGCGTCTCGATGTCGCCAAGCGGCACGTCGATCGCGATCCCCGCCAGCCGGTAGGTTGCCGCGCCGTCGCCTTGCCCGGCCAACTCCGCCTCGAGCACGTTGCAGCCGCGAAAGAACTCCGCCACGAACCGCCGCCGCGGCCGCTTGTACAGGCGCTCGGGCGCGTCGCACTGGACGCATCGCCCGCGATTGATCACGGCAATACGGTCGCTGAGCGTGAGCGCCTCCTCCTGGTCGTGAGTGACGTAGAGAAAAGTCGTGCCTGTTCTTCGATGCACGTGCTTCAGCTCGTCTTGCATGGCACGGCGGATTTTCTCGTCGAGCGCTGACAGCGGCTCGTCGAGCAGCAGCATTCTCGGTTCGGGCGCCAACGCGCGCGCCAGCGCCACCCGCTGCTGCTCGCCGCCCGAGAGCAACGTCACGTTCTTGTCGCCGAGGCTGGCGAGACCCACCAGCTCGAGCATCGCGTCGACACGCTTCTTGACTTCGCTTGGCGGCAGCCGCCGTGCCTTGAGGCCGTAGCCGACGTTCATCCGCACATTCATGTGCGGAAACACTGCGTAGTTCTGGAACATCATGCCGAGATTGCGATGCCACGGCGCGACCGCGGCAACGTCCTGTCCGTCGATGCGGATCGTCCCGCCGTCCGGCTCCTCGAGCCCGGCGATCATGCGCAGGACCGTCGATTTCCCCGAACCGCTCGGTCCGAGAAAGGTGAAGAACTCGCCCTTCTGCACGGCAAGCGACAGCGCGTCGGCCGCGACCGTCCCTCCAAACCGCTTGCTGATACGGTCAAGCTCCAGAATGGTTGCGGACATGGGAAATCCGGACTCGCCGCGGCTCAGGGCGCCTCACGCAGAGCGGTCTCGAGCGCAATGGCCACAGCTCTGGTGCCGGTCGCCAAATCCATCGAGGCGAAGTCGGCACGCTGATGCGCTTCAAGCTTTGCCTCTTCCTTCAGCTGCCGGAGCAGGCCGGCCACCTGCTCCGGCAGGTACGGCACATGAACGAAACCGCAGCGTGTGCCGGGCGTCTTTTCCGACGCGCTCAGGAAACTGTAAAGACAGGCATTGCACAGAAAGCTTCCCGCCGAATTCGAAATCCGGCTTGGAATCCCGGCGGCGAGCATCGCCGCTTCGATCTTCCTCACCGGCAGGGTCGTGAACTTGGCGGCCGGTCCATTGCCCGACAGCGACTCGTCGCGTGCGAGCCGCCCGTGATTGTCGGGGATTTCGAAATCCGCCAGGTTGAGGCCGACGCGCTCGATGCGCACCATCGTCTCGCCGGGCCACAGCCCAATGCTGATCACAACGCGGGGCTTGAGTTCGTTGAGAAGGCTTTCGGCTTTATCGGCAATCTCGTCGAGCGCTACCGGCAGCAGCCGTCCGACGACCGGCACTTCCGCGATGCTGCGGCCGTCGAGTGCTTTGGCGATGTCGGCTGCCGGATTGCGGCCGCGGCCGGCGTAGGGTGCGAACCCAGTCACCAGGGCTGGATGCTCGCTCATCGTTCACCTCGCATTGAAATCGTTGGATTTTTGGCGAAATCGCCGATTTGCCCCCAAACCGTACCCATGCCAGCGGCCGAACAGCGGACCTGAAACGATCTGCGACCGCCTCGTCAACGGTGAAAGCCTCAGGGCCGTCTGCGCCGGCCCCCGGATGCCGGGCAAGCCGCGGTGTTCCGCTTGCTCGCCAGCAATCAGGAATTTCGCCGGCCCTACGCTTTCGCGCGCTCGGGTCAGGGAGAAGATCCTCAAGATCGCCGACGACAGCAGTCGCAACTACGTAAGAAAGACCAGGGTCGATGGCAACGTGACCTGGGTCTTCGACAAGGAGAACATCGCCCGCCAACGCCTCAGGATTGCGATCCCCAAAAGAGGATCTGGATGGCGCCCGGAAAAGTAGGGAACCAAGAAGGCCCTTCGGTTCGTCTCCCGATCATCTTGATCTGCGCCACAACCGTCGCGCCGCTCACCACCGACAGCGTCCCGCTGCCGGCCGCCAAGGTGTAGTTGAGATGAATCTGTCCGCTGGTGAAGGACACCGAGCTCACGTCGATGAACTGCCAGTGGTTCGTATGATTGGCGCCACCGAAGCCGGACACGGCGCCGGTGAAGGCGCTGACGTTGTTCGCCAAGTCCTCGATCACCAGCCCGCCGCCGCCGTTCGACAGGACTTGATGTTGGCGGCGCTTGCAATCCCGGTAAGCTGACTTTTAAATACCCGGCATGTTCACGGTAACCGCCGACACCGTTCTCCCCTGCACTACGACCGGCTCATGGCCGCGGCCGCACTGGTTCGATGTGAGCATGTGGGGCCGGCCGCTCGACACCTGCATGATGGACGTGCGCTTCCGCGAGAAGTTCCAGGACGTGCTCGCGACAGTCATCAGTGATCAGGATCGCGCCGGCATCGACATCCTCACCAACGGCGACATGCACTGCGACGACGACATGGCGGGCCGTTCGTGGCATCATTATCCTTTGCAGCGCTGGGCTGGCTTCGGAGGCGACTACCTTCAGTCCGAGGAGACCCGCTCGCCCTGGCTGCGCTACCCGCCCGGCACGCTGCTCAACGAAATCTACACGGGCTGGCGCTGGCCGCACGTCGTGGACAAGATCGAACATCGCCCGCTCGACTATCCGAAACTGTGGCGGCTTGCCCAGGCCAAGACCTCCAAGCCCGTCCGCTTCGGCACGTGCTGCTCGCAGGTAATGGGGCTGTTCCTCGATCTCCATACGCGAAAATACAAGGACAACCGCGAGGTGATCTGGGACATGGCGGTTGCCATGAACACCGAGCTTCTTGCGCTGCGGGACGCCGGCTGCAAGTGCATTCAGATCGAGGAACCCACGCTCCACTTCTGGGCCAACACCTACGGCCGCGACCACGACAATGTGAAGTTCATGGTCGAATGCTACAATCGCGAGGTGCAAGGTTTGGATGACGTGGAAATCTGGATCCACACCTGCTGGGGCAACCCGAACATGCAGCGTGTCATTGAAAATGACAGCTACAAGGAATCATTCCAGCTCTACCTCGAGGCCTGCCGCGGCGACGTGTGGACGCTGGAAATGAAAGATCGAGGCCTGCGGGAGATCGAGCTGTTCGCACCGCTCAACAATCAGCTGAAGAAAAAGATTTGCATCGGTGTTGTGAGTCACCGCAAGCTTCAGGTCGAAAGCGCCGAGGAAGTCGCCGACACGATTCGCACCGCTTTGAAGTACATTCCGCCGGAACAGTTGATCATTTCGAGCGACTGCGGCTTTGGCCGGCAAGGCTGCAATCGCGATATCGCCTTCTTCAAGACCGTCGCCATCGCGCAGGGAACGAACATTGTTCGCCGCGAGCTGGGGCTGCCGGAAAGCAAAGGACGCGCATCGGATCCCGCGCTGCAGACCGACATCGTGCCCAAGACCGCCACCGCGCACTGAAGCCGCTGCCTCCGACACCGAAGGTCTGCATCATCAATCCGTCAATCGAGTATAGGCGGCGGCAAGGATCAGGATGATCGCGCCGTAAAGAATCTGCCTGATCGGTTCGGGCGCATCGAGAAGCGTCAGCAAGCTGTTGAGCACCGTGAGAATGAGTGCACCCACGATGCTGCCGGCATAGCCGCCGCGACCGCCGAAGATCGAAGTCCCGCCGATGATGACCGCCGCCACCGACGGCAACAGGTAGACATCGGCCAAGCTCATGTCGGCCGCGTTGGTCCCCCCGACGATCACGAGCCCAGCGACGGCCGCGAGCAGACCGCACAAGACGTAGTCGGTCAGCAGCACTTGCCAGACCCGCACGCCGGACAGTTGGCAAGCCTCGCGATTGTCGCCGACCGCATAGAACAGGCGGCCCAGGCCAGTGCGGCGGAGCCCGATCAGCACCACGAGCGCGATGGGCGCCCACAGGATGAGGTCGATGGGAATGCCGCCCAACACTTTGCCGCTGCCAAGAGACTGGATGAACGATGGCACGCGCGGCGCGTTTGCCAGCATCTTCTGGCTGTAGACGATCAATGTTCCCTGGGTCATCAACCCGGTGCCAAGCGTCATGACCAGCGGCTGTACCTGCAGGACTGCGACCCCGACGCCGTTGATCAATCCGACGGCAAGACCAACTGAAAGGCCCCAAAGAACGCAGGCGACGCTTCCCAGAGAGGAGTGGGTCGCCATCAGGTACGCGGAAGCGGTCGCCACGCTGGCCACGGAGAGGTCGATGCCGCCGGACAGCATGACCAGCGTCTGCCCGGCGGCGAGAATGCCTAGCGGTGCAGCAAAGAGCACGATGTTGGAGATCCACGTCGGCGTGACGGTGCCTGGGACGATCATTTCGATGCCGCCGACGAAGCACACGAGCAGCACAAGCAGCGCCGCAGTCGTGTGCCTGCGCAGCAGGTTTAGCGCGCGCCCCGCGCTCGCCTGCCAGGCGCTGCCCTTGGCAGGTGCGGGATCAGCTGCCGCACTCATCTCTTGCGGCCCTGCAAGAGCCCGACGAGGCCGCCGCCCATGACAACCAGCACGATCAGCGAGCCCTGGATCACCTGGCCGAAATTGGGATCGATGTTCAGGAAGATCAGGTCCGCCGGGATCAAGGTAAGAACATAGGCGGCAAGCACAGGCCCCACGATGCCGCCGCGGCCGCCGGTCAGGCTGACACCGCCGAGGACAGCCGCCGCCAGACCGCTGAGCGTGTAGTAGACCCCGGCCAACGGCGAGCCGATCCCGGTGGTCATGACGAGGCCGATGCCGCCCACGGCGCTGAGCAGTCCGCCGAGCACGTAGGCGAGGAAGCGGGTAAGCTCGACATTCACCCCGCTACGGAAAGCGGCGGCTTTGTCGCTGCCTACCGCATAGAGCAGCAGCCCAAGCCGGCTGCGTTGCACCGGGATCCAAATGATCGCCACTGCGGCAGCGACCAGTACAAGCGAGCCGGAAATCCATGGCGTTACCAGAAAGCCAGCGCCCAATTGAAGGAATTCTTCCGGAGCGCCACCGCCCGGCCTCTCGAGTATGAGCAGGGCCACCCCACCCCAGATGAAGCCGGTCGTCAGCGTCACAACGACGTCGGGCACGCGCGAAAAGACAACGATCAGGCCGTTGACGGCGCCAAGGAGCGCTCCCGCGACGCAGATCGCTGCGGCAAGCAGCAGCGACTCGCCGAACGTCGCGTGCTCCATCGTGGCGGCGGCGAGCACGTTGCAGACGGCTATCATCGAGCCGACGGAAAGGTCGATGCCGCCCGAAATCAGGACCACCGCCTGCGCCGCGGCGGCGAGGGCCAACGGCATGGCACCCATCGCGAGGGATTGCGCATCGAATGAATCGTACTCGGGGTGGATTGCCACCGTGACTGCCAGAGATATGGCCAGCAGCGCCGGCATGGTCACCAAGCTTGGGTGGTGGTGCATGAAGCGCCGCAATCCGCCGAGCCGCGGTCCGGTGTCGAGGGGTGACTGCGTTTGATCGGTTGCGGTCATGCCGACGCCTCGCGCCGCGGTACGAGCCCGTGCGAGGCGCGCAGCAGCGTCACTTCGTCAGCGTGAGCGGCCGCCATCTCGTGGACGACGCGGCCCGCGAACAATACGATCGCGCGGTCGCATACAAGCGGAATCTCCGGCAGTTCCGAGCTGAACAGCAGAATCGCCGCACCCGCCGCGGCAAGTTCACGAACCAAAGCGTAGATCTGCCGCTTGGTGCCGATGTCGATGCCGCGAGTCGGGTCGAAGCACAGCAGCGTCTTGAATTCGCTGGCCAGCCAGCGCGCGATCATCACCTTCTGCTGATTGCCACCGCTCAGGCGTTGCAGCGCCGACTCGGCACGGGTGTCGATCTGCAGTCGGCGAATCGCCTGCTGGACGCGCTCTCGCTCGGCGCTCATGTCAATCAAACCCCAATGGCGCAGGCCACGATAGGCCGGCAGCGCCACATTCTCGCGGATCGAGCGCTGCGGCAGCATCGCCTGCTGCCGGTTGGCGGGCACCAGAACCAGGCCTGCGCCGATCGCGTCGGCGGGATGTCGGAAATTTTGCGGACGGCCACACACGACGATCTCGCCGCCATCACGCTCGCGAACGCCGGCGATGCAATCGAACAATTCCTCCTGGCCCTGCCCTTCCAAGGCCGCGATGCCGAGTACCTCGCCGGCGTACAAGGCGAACGAGACGTCGTTGAGCAGACGGCCGCAGCGCAGGCCTCGCACCTCGAGCGCCGGCGCCACGCTGCCTGCCGTCTCGGCAGCGAGGCGAGTGCTGCCGGCGGCAGCGGCGTGAGCCACTTCGTAGCCAAGCATGAGCTCGACGATACGCTCTTCGCTGCCGCGGGCGGTGTCGGTGACGCCGACGGTGAGCCCGTCGCGCAGCACGGTGGCGCGATCACACAGTGCCGATACCTCGGCCATGCGATGGGAAATGAAGATCACGCTGCGACCACGCTCGCGCCAGCGCCGTATTATGCCGAAGATGCGCTCCGAGAGATCGGCCGGCAGCGCCGCAGTTATCTCGTCGATCAGCAGGATGGTCGGATCGGACGCCAACGCCCGCGCGAGATCGATCAGACGCAGGACGGGATAAGGCAAATCGCGCACGAACGCGCCAAGGTCGAGTTCAGGGATGCCCAAGTCGACCAGCCATTCGCGCACGGTATTGGCGCGGACGCGAGCGAGGCGCAGGTTTTGCGCGACGGTCAGGTCCGGCACCAAAGCGGGATCCTGATAGACCGACACGACGCCCGCCTGGCGCGCCTCGGCAGGAGAGCGAAATCGGCGTTCTCGACCCCGGATCACCATCCCGCCGCCATCGGCGGAAAACACCCCGGTCAGAATTTTGACCAAGGTGCTCTTGCCGGCGCCGTTGGCGCCCATCAGCGCATGAACCTCGCCGGCGCGCACTTCCAGAGAAGCGGCCTTGAGGGCGACCACCGAGTTAAAGCGTTTCGCGACATTCGATGCCGCGAGCAGGATTTCCGTCGAAGTCATTCAACAGTCAACGGCTGAATGGCACTCGGCTTCCGAGGGAATCCGAAGAGCCATTCGTTCCACCTGAACGTGCCGGTCCCGCGTCGCCGAAGCGATGCGGGACCAAGCACGCGCAATAGCTGGCTACCGCGACTGAAGATTCCCCAGCCGCGGAACAGACATCAGCTTTCGCCCGGACCCTTGCAGGCCTTTTCCCGGTCCGGGGTGTAGCTGGTATAGGGCGGGATACCGCCATACACCGGGTATGAGGGATCCACCTTCGGATCATACACCGACTTCGCCCAGTCCAGGCCCGCCGCGGTCGTGTTGTTGTGCACTTTCGGCGTCAGGTGGACGAGGTGCGGCTCCTGCTTGCCGCCGGCGATGGACAGCGCAAGGCCGAGGCCGGCTCCGCCCACCGCAGGAGGATTGGTCACTGCGATGCCGACCAAGCCGGCATCCTTGTGCTCAATCATCTGACCAGCAAAGCCGTTGTTGTCAGCGCCAACCACCGGCACGAACTTCACGTTTGCCGACTTGTAGGCATCGACGATCACGTTGTCGATGCCGGAGGTCCACACACCGTCGATCTTCTTGCCGGAGCCGAGGAGTTCCTTGATCTGTTGCGAGCCTTTGTCCTGCGACCACCCGGTGAATACCGAGGCCACGACTTTGATGCCCGGATTCTTTTTGAGCGCCTCCTGGAAGCCCTCATGGCGGTCCGAGTCGGCCGGCACACCGTCGATGCCGCGCATCTCGACAACATTGCCTTTGCCGCCAAGGGCCTTGAACAGCGCCTCAGCGCCTTCGCGGCCATAAGCAACCTGATCGTTCTCAAGGACATAGGCGCCGGAGGCGGATACCGCCTGATCGACCGCGACCACGGTGATGTGCTTGGCGAGTGCCTGTTCGATGACCGGGTTCAGCGCCTTCCGGTCCGACGGATTTACAATGATGATGTTGACGCCGGCTGAAATCAGGTTGCGCAGATCGGCAATCTGCTCGGGCGGGCCGCCATTGCGGTTCGCCAACACCAGCTTCGAAACCTTGCCCGAGGCCAGCGCCTCGGCCTTGATCGAGCAGACCATCTCCTCGCGCCAGCCGTTGCCGATCAGCGTGTTTGAAACGCCGACGACGTACTGGCCCTCCGCGGCGACGGCGTGGCCCGACGGAGCGGCCAGAATTGCGCCAAACGCGAGGCAAGTGTAAGCGGGTAGCTTCCTCATCTTCTTCCTCCCTTGGCTGATCGCCTTTGCTTGGGCGATTCACGCGTTGGACAAGCGCCACCAGACACGTAAAAAAAGGCTTATTTGACAATCCGGCATATTGTCAACGGACATCATCCGCGCGGGCCGCCCGCACTTCACCGTCAAGCTGCGGCACCAACCTCCTCGCCGTCGATCCACACACCTTCGACCTTTAGTTTCACGTCGAGTTGCACCATCGAGGCGCGAGCCCCTGGAACGATGCGGCCGAGATCGGTAAGGCCGAGATACTCGGCCGGCCGCGTCGAGGCCATCGCCACAGCTTCGGCTAGTGGTACACCGATCGAAACGAGATTGCGCACCGCATCGGCCAAGTTGATTGCGCTGCTGGCTAAGGTCTCGTTGTCCTCGAGTGTTACTCTTAGCCCGCGCTTGAACACCTTATGGGCGCCAAGCGAGTATTCGCCGTCGGGCATTCCCGCGGCGGCGGAAGCATCGGTCACCGTATAAAGCTTGGGGATCGAACGGCGCGCGGCGAGGATCATCGATGGATGGACGTGATTGAAGTCGCAAATGATTTCAGCATATTCGGCGCGGGCTAGCGCCCAGGCGGCGGCCCCCGGCTCGCGATGATGGGCTCCCGTCATCGCATTGAATAGATGCGTAAAGCCGGTGCAGCCACAAGCGAAGGCGGTGCCGATCTGGTCGAACGACGCCAAGGTGTGTCCGACCTGCGGGCGGCAGCCATGCTCGGCGAAAACCCGGAACACGTCCAACCCGCCGGCAATTTCCGGCGCGACGGTCGCAACGACGATCGGAAAGCGTTCAGCCCACTTCAACGCCAGCGACGCATCGCCGGGCTGCGCGAAAGGCGGCTGAGCGCCCAGACGACCGGGATTTATGAACGGCCCTTCGAGATGCGCGCCCAGCACCGCGGCTTCGCCCGAGCGAGGTTTGGCCTGCGTGGCGGCGATATCGGCCAAGACGGCTTCGATCAGGGGAACCGGCGCGGTGACTGTCGTAGGCGCCAGGGCCACGGTCCCATGTGCAGCGTGATATTTCAGCGTCTGACGCACGCCGGCTTCGCCCGACATGCATTCGCCGCCCAGGCCACCGTGCACGTGGAGATCGATGAAGCCCGGCACGATGAACGGACTCTCGGGCGTCATATCTGGACGCAGCAAATCACCGTCGATCCCGGCGATCCGGCGGTCCTTGATGCGCACCCGACCGCGCATCCAGCCCGCGGGAGTGAGAATGGAACCTTTCGGCTCTGCCGGCACGCTCATGATGAGAACTCGCCTATCAGGCGACGCCCCCCCGAAATCGCGCTGCTCCTCATGCCACAACCTCGCCTTTCCGCCGGCGCGGGGCCGGCCGCAAGCAGATAGCAGCCGTGCATCGCGTCGCCCTCAGGCAAAGCAAAGGCATGGCTGAGCCGCTTGCCGACGCACGGCGCGAACACGTCGGCGAGGCCGCCGACGGCATAAAGCGTATCGCCATCGCCGATGTCGAGCACGCGCACCAAGTCCGTCAGGTGCTCGATGCCGCGGCGGCGAATCTCCATGGCGCGCGGCACGCCTTCGTCAGCCGCCGCAAGCACGAACGGCGCCAGCGCCGCGAGCCCATCGGGGGTCATGCCCGCGAGCATCTCGGTGAGCCGCACGCGGCCGCCTGCGCTCGCCAGCACGCGCTCGCTCAGGCCGTCCGGCGGACGAATGCCGTCGATCACTGAGAGAGTATGACGCAGCGCCTTTCTGCCGAGCCAGGCACCGCTGCCGCGGTCGCCGCCGAGCCAGCCCCAAGCGTCGCGTTGCACGGACACGCCGCTGGGCCACAGCCGGTGGCCGGCAACACCGGTGCCGATGTTGATCAGACCGCACGGCTTGCCGCTGCCGGCTCCGATCAGCGCCGCATAGCCGTCGCTCGAAGCCGCGGTTTTGGCGAACTGCGGGATGGCCGCCAAGAACCTGCTGCGCGCCGCCGGGACGTAGAAACCGGCTGCGCCGATCGACAGCTCGATGCCGCCCAATTCCTCGGCGTCGAGTCCGGCCGCGGCAGCGCACTGCCGCCATAGCGCGTTGAATGTCGCGACCGCACGGTCGAAACCTGTGCTTGGATTGCAAGGCCCACCCTCGCTCTCTGCCAAGCTTGTACCCGCAGCATCGACCAGCCGCGCGCGGCTCTTCGTGCCGCCACCATCGACGCAGTAGATCAGACCACCGGCCATGGTCCTCATGATACCGGTCGAAACCCTCGACATAAGCGTGCCAGATTCTCGCAGCTTCTCACGCACAACGACTGCACGTGGTGAATCATTTGCGTTCGGCCGAGACGCCCGATCAGCGCCCGCGCGCGCCGGCGGCTGCACCTTCGGCACGCCAATCTTCAACTCGGTGCTAGGGGACAGCGCGGGAGTATGCAGCGCGGCACTCCTCGCCATCAATCCGGTGCAACGCGCCTTCAGCGCACCGCTTGATGACTTGACTCCGGAGGCCTGACGGCATGAATTTCTCCGCCCACGCGAAGAAACTCACACACAGGCGTGCGGCTGGCCTGAGGAATTCTCGCTCATGGAAACCGGCGAGGCGCTCAAGGTCTGCATGCTGCCTGACGAAACTTGCGCATGAATTCCGTCCCGTCCGAAATCGCAAACGTCGACCTGATTGTCAGGGGAAAATTGCGGCCGTCTTCCAGCGGCCAACGCTGGCGCATCACATCGCCGGCGACGGGTGATGTCGTCGGTTCGGTTGCGTCCGCCACCCGCGAGGATCTGCTCGAGGCGATCGAAAGTGCGCATGAAGCCTTTCTCACCTGGTCCAGGCTGACCCCCTATCAGCGTGAAAAGGTCATCCGACAGGCTGCAGCGCATGTGCGGAGCAAGGCCGAGGAAATTGGCCGGCTGATGGCGATCGAGCAAGGCAAGCCATTCAACCAGTCGAAGAGCGAGATCACCGCCTCCTGCGACACGCTCGACTACTACGCTGCCGAGGGCGTGCGCCTTGAGGGCAGCGTGCTTGCGACTGAAGACAAGAGCTACCGCTCCAGCGTGATCTATCAACCGCTCGGCGTCTGCGCATTGATTACGCCGTGGAATTACCCCGTCTCGCTGCTGAGCTGGAAGCTTGGGCCAGCGCTGGCCACCGGCTGCACCGTGGTGGTCAAACCAACGCCGGTCACGCCCATGTCGCCAACAGCGTTTTGCGCCGCGCTCATCGAGGGGGGCATACCTGCGGGCGTCATCTCGGTGCTCAACAGCGAATCGATCGCGATCGCCGAGGAGCTGGTGACGCATCCACTGGTGGCGAAGGTGGCCATGACCGGTTCGACCCGCACCGGCAAACGACTGATGGAGCTGGTCGCGCCGTTGCTCAAGCGCGTTTCGCTCGAGCTCGGCGGTCAATGTCCCGCCATCGTGTGTGCCGATGCCGATCTCGACCTCGCCGCGAAGGTAATTTCATACAAGGGCTTTCGCAACATGGGCCAATCGTGCAGCTCGGTGAACCGCGTCTATGCTGATGCGTCCATACACGATGCGTTCGTGCGCAAACTGGAAGAACTTGCCGAGAAGCATACGATCGGCGACGGCGTCACCGATGGCGCGGTCGATCTCGGCCCCATGACCACAGCCTCGTGCTTGGCCACGGTCAAGGAGCACGTCGCCGACGCGTTGACAAAAGGCGCGACGCTGATTTGCGGCGGTGCGGCGCCGAACGGCGACCGCTTTGCGCGCGGCAACTTCTATCTTCCCACGATCCTCACCGGTGTAACCCCTGACATGCTGGTCACGCGCGAAGAGACATTCGGCCCGGTTTTACCGGTCGCTTCCTTTGCCCGGATTGAAGAGGCAGTACACCGGGCCAACGACACAGCCTGGGGCCTTGTCGCCTATCTTTTCGCCCGCGACTACGCAACGATAACGCGTATCTCCGAGGCGCTGGAAGCAGGCACCATTTGCGTCAACAACGGCGCAGTGAACACCAACTACGCGCCCTATTCCGGATGGAAGGACAGCGGCTTCGGCTTTGAACTCTCACGCGATGCCGTTTTCGAATATCTCAAAACCAAGCACATCAAGGTCGGGCTGAGTTGAACGCCATGCCTCTTTCCTCCGATCAGGCGCGCATTCCGTTTGCGGATGTGTTGGAAATGGACTGCGCCGCATGAGACCACTTCACGAGATCTCTGCGGCCGTCGTCGGTACCGGCTTCATCGGTCCGGTCCACGTCGAGGCGCTGCGCCGGCTCGGCATTCGCGTATCGGGGATTCTCGGTTCCTCTGCGGAAAAATCGCAAAGGGCGGCGGCAAGTCTCGGCCTGTCCCGCGGCTACGCCAGCTTGAAGGAGTTGCTGGAAGACCACGATGTGGACGTGGTCCATATCGCCTCGCCGAACCGCTATCATCACGAGCAGGTGCTGGCGTGCCTCGACGCCGGCAAGCATGTCGTCTGCGAGAAACCGCTGGCAATGACCTCTGCGGAAGCAGCCGAGCTGGTGAAGGCAGCTAAGGCGCATGCGGATCTCGTCACCGCGGTTAACTACAATATTCGCTTCTATCCGCTCTGCCTCCAGGCGCGCGCGATGATCCGGGCCGGAGAGATCGGGGACGTTCTTCACGTCACCGGCAGCTATCTGCAGGATTGGTTGCTGCTTCCCACGGACTACAACTGGCGTGTCGAAGCCGGCGAAGGCGGCGCCCTGCGTGCCGTCGGGGATATCGGCACGCACTGGCTCGATCTCATCGGCTTCATCACCGGCCTGCATGTCGACTCGCTATTGGCCGATCTGTGGACCCTCCACTCCGTCCGACGGCGTCCGGTCAACGCGGCCACGGAAGCATTCACCGGCAAGCTGCAATCCGGCGAACGCGCAGTGCGTGAAATTCCGGTTGAAACCGAGGACTACGGCTCGATCCTGCTGAAATTCCCCGGCGGCGAGCGAGGCGCGCTGACTGTTTCCCAGATCGCCGCCGGCCGCAAGAACTGCATCCGTTTCGAAATTTCCGGAACGAAGAAGTCTCTGGCGTGGAACAGTGAATCGCCGCAGGAACTCTGGATCGGCGACCGCACCGCGCCGAATGCGCTGCTCATGACCGATCCGTCGCTCATGCACGAGGAAGTGCGGCCCTTTGCAAACTATCCGGGCGGCCACCAGGAGGGCTTTCCCGATACATTCAAGCAGCTTTATCGCGCGATCTATCAAGACGTGCAGTCGGCCAGCCCCTCGGCGGCTCCGTTGTACGCCACGTTCGAGGATGGTCATCGCGAAGTCGTCCTTTGCGAAGCCATCCTGAAGAGCTACCGCACAAACAGCTGGATATCCGGCCTGAAGGGAGCTTGAGATGCAACTGGGCTTTGTCAGCGCCATTCTGCCCGATTTGAATTTCGAGGAGATGCTCGCGTTCGCGGCCGAGGAGGGGTTCGCCACAGTCGAGGCGATGTGCTGGCCGGTCGGCGCGCCTGAGCGCCGATATGCCGGCGTCACGCATATCAACGTGACCGACTTCGGTGAGAAGGAGGCGAAAAAGGTAAAGGGCCTCCTCAAAAAGTACGGCGTCTCACTTTCGGCCCTCGGTTACTACCCCAACCCGCTGTGCAGCGACGAGAAGGAAGCAACTGTCTACATCGAGCACATCAAAAAGGTCATCCGGGCGTCAGACGTGCTCGGCGTAAAGCTGGTCAACACTTTCGTCGGCCGGGACCACACGCGTTCCATCGCCGACAACTGGAGCGTCTTCGACGAACGCTGGCCGGACATCGTTCGGTTTGCAGAGAGGTACGGCGTGAAGATCGCTATCGAAAATTGTCCCATGCTTTTTTCTAAGGACGAGTGGCCCGGCGGCAAGAACCTCGCGATCTCACCAAAAATTTGGCGTGAGATGTTCCGGCGCATCCCCTCGCCCAGCTTCGGGCTCAACTACGATCCCTCGCACCTCGTCTGGCAGTTCATGGACCACATCAGGCCGATCGAGGAATTCAGCGAGCGTATCTTTCATGTCCACGCCAAGGACTTGAAGATCTGGCATTCGCACCTCGACGAGGCCGGCATCATGGATTTCGGCTGGAACAGCCCGAAGCTGCCCGGCCTGGGTGACGTTGACTGGCCGAGCTTTTTCGCCATGCTGACGCATATCCGCTACACTGGGCCTGTTTGCATCGAAGTGGAAGACGCCGCCTACGAAGCCACACTCGCCGACCGCAAGCGGGCGTTGATTCAATCGAAGCGTTTCCTGCACAACTACGTTTAGCCGACCTGGCGCGCCTACCCCCGGCGGGCTGTTAGCCTTGCGCGCGCATCAAGTTCGAAGAGAACTCGAGTGAACCTTAGCCGCGCTCGATGATAATGGCCGGCGCTGGTTCGCGCACCAGGCCCAGTTTTGCGAGAACAGCGCCGCCGCTGGCGCCAACACCAGCATGACTGCCGCGCTCGCAAGCGCCGGCCCGACAAGTCCCCTCATATCGAGTCGTAACCGCCGAGGCGACATCGAGATAGGCGCCGACGAGGTCGCGCCGCTCCTCGGCATCGAGCGCGCTGCGATGCCGGTCGAATCTCGGATCGTATTACGCATATCGCGACTGATCTGGAGATTGCCAAGGTGAGAGCCAAATCACTTTTCGCTACGTTGAACCCGCCCCAGGACCCCGACGGCTTGCGAGTCTTGGACCAGGGCGGAAACGAGGTGTTCTTTCGGACTCCGACGACAGGTGATCGCTAGTGGTCGAAAGGTGATAATCAACGCAACAAACGACACTCTTCTCTTGTGATCAATTTAGAGCTACAAGCATCTGCTCTCATACATGGAGATTCTCATGAAGAATGGGTCAAAGAGAAAAGCATGGACATCAGTACAGGTCCGCGAACTGAAGACGCTGGCCCGCAAGAAAACCCCCGCCGGCCGAATTGCCAAGAAGTTGAAGAGGACTGAGGGAGCAACGCGCCAAAAAGCATTCAGTCTCGGACTATCGCTCGACAGCCGGGCGTAACCGGTTTTTCCAAATGTTTGGGAGAAGCTCCGCGCCAGCGCGGGGCTTTTTCCTTTTGTGATATTATTGGCTTGTGAGCCGGCTAACAAACATCGGCATTGGCATCGCGATATTCGTCAGTATCATCTCCGGCGGCACCGGATTGTTCACTCGGTCGCACAGCTCTCCTGCGCTACACGCGCCGTCCGTTGCGACCTCAGTGCAACAGAGGGCACACGCCCTCGTCGAACGGAGCACAAAGTTCGAGCGAAAGCGTTTCTCTTGCAACAAGCACGGTTCCCCACCTGGACCGTAGGTGATTGTGGCCATTCCGCTGCTTACTTGTTGGCCGAAATGTTTGAGCAGCTCTGACCTTCGGCGAAGCGGGTTAGCACTACGCTGCTCCGCAACACAAACCTTCAGGGGGTTTTGGCCCCGCCCACAGCCCGAATCTCCCGCAATCGGCGGTTGGCGAGTCAATCGCCTTTCAACCGCCTTGTCGCCTCACGCCCGCGCTCGATAACAGACCCGACCTCCCGGCCTCGCCTCCACCTCAATCAGCACAGAATCCGTGAGGCGAATTAAATTGGGAAGCCGCATCTTCTCAGAATGTCCTTTGTTCTTTGCCACATTCCTTACACGTGTACGGCACCCGAACCTGCCCTTCGCCCGCCGAGACGCGATTTAGCGCGCCGCACTTTGCGCATTTGCTCTCTATGCGCGTCTTGCCCTGCTTAATGGTGATGGCCTTGCGCTCCAATGCCTCTTTCACCAGACGTTCCGTCTCCTCGCGCATTACTTGTTTTGACATTGCCCCGCTTTCTTGATTTCTGCGCGATAGGTCATACAGCCAGTCGCGACCCATGGCAAAGAACTTGTCCCGTCACCGTCGTGCATGAGCACGTCCGCAACCAGCCTTCTCCGCGGCCCAGCCAAGCCCCATTGTCAGGCGGAGTCCGCAACGGTATCATAAAACGTCAACAGTGGAGATCAACAGTGGCGCTCGGCACCGTGAAGTGGTTCAACTCGCAAAAAGGGTACGGGTTTATCCAGCCGCAGGACGGCGGCAAGGATGTCTTTGTCCATATCTCGGCCGTCGAGAAAGCTGGCCTCAGCGGCCTCAATGAGGGGCAGGTAGTCGAATACGAGGAAGTCCCGAACAAAGGGAAAACGTCGGCGGAACATCTCAAGCTTCAACGCTGATCTTGCTGAAAGCGATTGCAAGCATCTCGGGCTCAAGCATATCCGCACCAAGCCGTATACGCCCAAGACCAGCGGCAAAGCCGAGCGCTTCATCCAAAACTACCCTACGCGAGTGGGCTTACGCGCACGCCTATCCAAACTGACGCGAGCCCGAGGCAGAGCTGCCGATCTGGCTCCGCCGCTACAACCGGCACAGGCCTCATATTGGCACCGATGATAAAATACCCATCAGCAGGCTCGGCGTGACCGGCTATGACGTCCTGAGGCTCGACACCTAGAGAAACATTTGCCCTCCGGCGGTCACACATCACGGGAGGCCGAGGGTCACGAGCCGAGACGCACGAAATCGGACACCACGGCTGGGTCCACGAGAACCCAACCATGCTGACGCCGCGGCGCTTACCCGCGTTCGACATCACTTGGCCACAAGCAAGATAGAAAGCGGCCAGGCAAGCAGGTCTTAGCGTGAGCCTTGCCGGCCCCCGGAAGCCATTGGCACCGTCAGGGCAGCGCGTGCAAGTCATCATGCCGTAGTTCCCTTCAGGTATTGCCGCAGCAATTGGGCAGTGCGACGATGACGAAGGAAGAGGCTAGAGCTGCCATCGAGGCCGAACTCTTTGCACTGAAGCTAAGAAAGCGCATGGCGCTGCCGGAAAAGATCGCATTTTGCGAAAGCGCTCATCGTCGTTTGGTTTTCCAATCCGAGACGGATCGCCTCAGAGATATCCTCCAGTGGGTGGAGATTTGGCAATCACTGTGGCTGCCAGACAAACTCGCGTCCGGTGAACAGATCAATGTCGCCGTCGGGGCGACCCCGCAATCCCCGAGCAACGCGTGGCCAAGTTTGGCGCAGATCGTATCGCGCATCGTCAACGCCTGGCGCGCAGCCGCGGGGCGCGCATTCGTCAAGCAGTCTGGCGCTGCGCCGCAGGCTGAGAACCGATTTGGCGAAGTGATGGGGCCGACTGCCGCCGCGCCGCAGCCTGAGAGCCGACCAAGTGAGGTGATTAGGCCGAGCGTTGGCAGGCCCCGTGGCTCGAGGTGAATAACTGCGCTCGTCCGTTTTGAGGATGGTCTGCGGTTCGCGCTTGCTCATGGTCCCCCTGCGGGGCCTCAAAATTCATCGACCCGGAGGGTGGAAGAAGGTGGAAACAGGCTGCAGCAGCAAGTGACCCACTTCATCGCAAATGCAAGCGCGCTTCATTGCAACTCCTCGCACGCTCGTATACCTTGTCAAAAGACGGATGATCCCAAGTCGAGGCAGTAAGAAGGGGCGCCGGCCGTGCCGCTGACGCAGGACACCGAGGTCTGGCAGAGAAGGCTCGCCGCGTTTCCGCTTGCAAGCTACGGCGCGGGTGAGACCGTGTTCTCTGAAGGCACGAAAACCGGGCGACTGCTAATTCTCAAAACCGGCCTAGTAAGCATCGTCAAGGGTGGCACTGAGATCGCCCAGGTGGCGGAACCTGGCGTGATCTTCGGCGAGATTTCCGCACTGCTCGATCAACCGCATACCGCGGACGTGCGCACCTTGGAGCCCTCGCAGTTTCACGTCGCCGACGCTGCCGCATTTCTTGTGCAAGACCCAGCCGCGCTTCTTTATGTCGCGACAACCCTGGCCCGGCGTCTTGATCACACCAACCAAGCCTTCCTTGAACTAAAGGCCCAGCTTCAGGCCGGCGAGCCGTCTGGTCTGATCGATAAAACAGTCGAGAGGATCGAAGGATTGCTAAGTCTCGATTGGAGAAAATATTACGACAAGCAGACTCAGGAGAAGCTGCTAGCGGGATATGAAATATAGCTGCTGCAAGCGGGGTCTGGCGGCCCCCCCTCCGAGAAGGGAGGCGCCCATGAAAAGGTTTCTCATTCTCCCGGCCCTGTGCCTGTTCCTCGCCGCCCACCGCGCAGTGGCCGCGCTGACCTTCGCCCCAATCTCGGCCACGGCGGACTGCACCGGCGTCAACTGCTAAAATCGCTTGGCACTCGAGATTTGCGCCGCGATCCGGCGCCGCTGCTCCGCCGATACTTCAGCGCCTTGCACGGCCGCTGATTACACGCTCCCTGGCGGCGGTCTCATTGGCGCGCTATCGGTAGCCCGCTCCGCAGTGACGTACCGTGTTTACTTGCCGCATCGTTGTCCGCAAAACTACAATCGAGCCATGCAGCCCGCGATCAAGCCAGCGACTATCCTTCGCCACGCTTACGGTATCTATCCACCGCTGGCTATGCTCGCCGGCATGCAACTTGACCTCTTCACCCCGCTCAAGGACGGGCCGATGACGGCGGCCGCGTTAGCAAAGGCGCTTTCGTTGCCGACCGATAAGCTCAGGCCGCTGCTCTACGCACTAGTCCATGCAGAGCTACTCACGCTTGTCGAAGGCCATCGTTTTGCCAATACACCCGAGGCCGACGTCTACCTTGTGCGCGACCGCGAAGCGTATCTGGGAAGCGCGCATGAACTCTATTCCGATCTCTGGGGAGCCGCGCTCACTGCCGGACTGTCCATTCGCGCCAACCGGCCTCAGGTCAAGCACGACTTTAGCGAAATGTCGGAGGAGAAACTCGGGGCCTTCTTTCGCGGGCTCCATTCCGGTGCTCTTGCGACCGGGCGATACCTGACGACGACCTACAACTTTGCGCCGCTGCGCAATTTGCTCGATGTCGGCGGCGGATCAGGCGGTGTGTGCATTGCGGCTTGCCAGAACTGTCGCGACCTCAGGGGGACGATCATCGAACTGCCAAAAGTTGCACCGATCGCGCACGCCATGGTGCGCGAGGCGAAGCTCGCAAACCGCGTGGAGGTCCTTGCCGCCGATATTGTCGAACGCGCGCCGGACGGGCAGTTCGACGTAACCGTGCTCCGTAATCTTATTCAGGTGTTGGGACCTGACGCGGCGTGCCGTGCGCTGCGGAACGTGGGACAGGTGATCGAGCGCGGCGGCTACCTGTTCATTGTCGGCCATGTCCTCCAGGACAGCCGCCTAGCGCCGGCGGAGGCCGTGTATCTAAACCTCGCGTTTCTGAGCGTGTACGAGGACGGACAGGCCCACACCGAGCGAGAGCATCGCACCTGGCTGGCGGAAGCCGGCTTCGCCGACATCGACGTGCGCTACAGCGCCGGCCCCGGCGGAGCAAGCATTGTTAGTGCGCGCAAGGGCTAGAGCATGAACGTCCCAAAGCAATTACCATTTGGAACTCTCCCAACCGAACGCAGCCCTGCGCGCAGGCGGCAAGCCCGTGCCGGACGCCCGCTGCCCAAGTCGCTCGTGCCGCAGACCAGCAACGCCGCTGAGCGGCGACTGCGCACGGCGCAGCCCTCGTTGAGTAGGCAAATTCGCGATCTCGAATCGGAGGTTGGTGTAAAGCTGCTTGAGCGTAAGGCGCGCGGCATTACGCTGACCAAGGCCGGCCGAGTGTTTCTCGATCACGCGCGGCTGGTTTTTCATTGGCCCAGCGAGTTCTAAA
>Ga0210409_10002176_pt1 | contig 23706 bp, 24 predicted proteins | sample IncBWH17MmetaG_FD_161649 | JGI IMG/M metagenome (GOLD analysis project Ga0210409, IMG submission 161649) | Forest soil microbial communities from Barre Woods Harvard Forest LTER site, Petersham, Massachusetts, United States - Inc-BW-H-17-M | ecosystem: Environmental > Terrestrial > Soil >...
ACCAGCGGCGTAGGAGGCTGTTGGATTTCGAGCCCAAGGTCCGGCACAGGAACTTCGTCAACTTCCGCTGGGGAAGGACGTTGAGGTGCGATTGGCCGTACAAGCACAGCCGTGTTCCAGGGAATGGTTGGATTTTTTCGCGCGGCGCACCCGCTTGTCAAGATCGCCGCGGAACCTAGCAGGCCAAATAAAATCCGGGCACGATCTCGCATCAGGGCAAGCTGGGGTTGGGCCGAGGTTTCCGTCATATGCAATGGGGACTGCAAAGCAATTCGCATCATGCCGCGAGCGGCAGTTCGATTCGAAACGTCGTTCCTTTGCCAACCTCTGTCGTAAAGTCTATCGAACCGTTGAGAAGCTGCACAATGCGAAACGTGCTGGCCAGCCCGATGCCGCTTCCTCCCGGGCGCGTCGTAAAGAAGAGCTGGAAAATTTTCTGCCGGTGTTCGGGTGGGATGCCTTTGCCCGTGTCGCCCACGCTGATCTCCGCCATTTCGCCGCGTCGGCTCAGCACCAGCCGCAATTGTCCGCCGCCGGGCATTGATTCCCCGGCGTTCAGCACCAGATTCAGCACGGCCTGTTTCAATAAATCGCGATCCACATAAACTTCCGGCACGTCAATTGGCAGTAATTGCGCCACATGGATGTTGGCTTTTTGCATTTGAGGCTGCGCTATCTCGAGAACCTCTCCGAGTAATTCCGCAAGCTGGGTAGGTTCGAGCCGTACATCCATCGGCCGTGTGAAATCGAGGAACCGTTTCACGACGGCGTCCAGGCGATCGATCTCCTTGTCGAGCACTTGCACGGCCTGCTTGGCGCCACTGTCGGAATCTTCCGGCAAGGACTCCTTCAAATTCTCGAGCCACAGCCGCATCGAGTTGAGCGGATTTTTGACTTCGTGCGCGACTCCCGCGGTGATGCGCCCCAGCGCGGCCAGCCGCTCGCTCACCTGCAGTTGCGTGTTGATGCTTTCGATAGAATCGAGATCGCGGAGAGTCAGCAGCGCGCCCATCCGTTCGCCATCCTCTTGAATCCCTTGCACTGTGACGCTAACGCGCTTTTCTCCTTCTGTTGTCTTCAATTCTATTTCCGCGGCAACCTCCCTCAATTCATCACCATCGAGGTGCAGCGCATCCCGTAGCGGATGCCCGATCGGAAATATATCGGTCACTCGCCTGCCGAGGAATTGGCCCGCGGGCGCGCCGAGAAATTTCTCCGCGGCCGGGCTGACCATGACCGCGCGCGCGTCGCGGGTAAACAGGAGTAAACCGTCTTCCAGACCAGCCATGACAGAGTTCATGTTTTCGCGCATGGTGCTGAAAATCTCATGCACTCCGCGCAGTTGCTGGCCAACCTGCGTAATCTTTCGGCTGACTTGGCCGAGTTCGTCGCCGCTTCCCGCGAAGCCTTTCACTTCCGGTACGAGCGCGTCGTACTGGCCGGCGGAAATGCGGTCTAATTGAGCGGAAATCCGCGCCAAGGGCGCCAGCGTCGCTCCGCTGACAACCGCCGCGAGAACCGTGGAAATCACCAAAGCCAGCAGGACAATCGTCCCAAGTTTCCTAACGATCGGCAGAATTTCTCTGTTGAGCAAAAGCGACGAAGAAATTGCCACGCGCACTTCCCCGAAGGGCTCATCGCGATTGTTAAACGGGAAATCGTATTCGTAGATGCCGCCCGGTCCGGCGAGGACCTTCAGCTGATGCAAAAAACCGCGCTGTGTGAGTTGGGAGAGCGGAGGCCGCCGCTGCGTGAATTTACCCACTGAGGACTTGTCAGGGGCTGACGCCAGCACCCTGCCCTCGTGATCTGTGATGGAAACTTCATAAATCCCAGACAAGGCGATGGCTGCCTGCAGCTGTGCCTGCAAACCTTGGCTTGAACCAAGCGCGTAGCTCACATAGTCGCGGATATCTTCCGGTGAATTGGACTCGGGCAGCCATCCTTGAGATTCGGCATCGCGTAGCGCACCCTTTACCTGGAAAAGAGTACTGCTGGCAATATCCTGCGCTCTCTTATCACTTTGATCCAGAACCTGTTGAAGGAGCAATGCGAAGTACACACCGGACACAGCCGCCACCACCAGCAGCACGAGTCCCGTCATCACCAGCGTGAGTTTTGTTCGCAGCCGTAGCTGCATCGCGGGTTCCTACTCTGCCTCGGCGCGTTCGCCGCCGTATTCTTTCAGCTTATTGTGGAGCGTCTTGAGGCTGATGGCTAGCAGTTCGGCTGCACGAGTCTTGTTGTTTCCTGTAGCGTTCAGCGTCTGCAAGATGAGTTCGCGCTCCATAGCGTCAACCGTTGTCCCAACAGGGAACTTGATCGACGACAGATCACCGGGGCTCTTCGGTGACGTTTTGCCAAACTCTCCGGGCAGGCACGCCCGTGTGATCAGCTCTTTCTCGCACATGATCGAAGCGCGCTCAAGAATGTTGCGCAGTTCGCGTATATTGCCAGGCCAGGTGTGGCTCATGAAAATATCCAGCACTTCCGCGCCTATGCCACGGACGTGCTTCCCATGTTTGGCGTTAACGTCGCGCAAAATGTGTTCCACCAGAAGAGGAATATCATCCTTATGGTCGCGCAGCGGAGGCAGATTGATGTGAAAGACGTTTAACCGAAAATATAGGTCTTGGCGCAGCTCCCCGCCGGACACGGCTTTTTCCGGGTCTTTGTTTGTCGCCGCGAGCACGCGCACATCCACCGGTGTTTCGCTTTTGCTTCCAAGCCGACGTACTTTGCGGTCTTCCAGCACGCGGAGCAGTTTTGCCTGCGTTGGCGCGGGCATTTCGCCGATCTCGTCGAGCAGCAGCGTGCCGGCATCAGCAAGTTCGAAGCAGCCGATGCGGCGCTCCGCCGCGCCGGTGAACGCCCCCCGTTCGTGGCCGAAGATTTCGCTTTCCATGAGTGATTCTGGAATCGCCGAGCAGTTTATGGGTACGAAAGGACCGTTCGCTCGCGGAGATAGTTTGTGGATTGTCCGCGCAACAATCTCTTTTCCAGAACCGGTCTCTCCGGTGATCAGCACGGATGCCGAACTCGGCGCAGCCATCTCCACGATGCGCATCACTTCCTGCATCGGCTTTGACGCGCCCACCAGTTCTCCTAGCCGCCCGGCCTCGCGCAACTGGCGCTGTAGCACGACAAGCTGGCGTGCGTCGCGTGCCTTGCTCAAAGCACGGTCAAGCAAAGCTCTAAGCACTGGCCCCTTTAGCGGCTTTTCGATGTACCAGAACGCCCCGGACTCGATGGCCGCCACGGCGCGCTCTTCGCTGCCCTTCCCTGTGATGATCACGGCGGGAACGTCCAGCAACTCGGGCCCAAGCTGTTTGAGCAAATCCAGACCGTTCATTCCGGGTAGTTCGACGTCCGCGATTAACGTATCTGGCTGATAGCTGGCGAATTTCGCCAGCGCCTCTTCCGCGGTCGCCACGCCAAGCACATCGAAGCCCCAGCGTTGCAGCAGCTGCTCGTAACCTTTGCGCGCGTTATCTTCGTCCTCGACAATCAGCACGCGGTCCTTGCGCTCGAGTGGCTCCATCGCGCGCACCACGCTTCTCGACTCATCCCCCATGCAGTCACGCCTCTCTCACGCGGAACGTCTTACTTTCGCAGATTCTGGTGCAGGCTGGACACTTCGACTGTAACAAGCTCACGCCACGCTTGCCAAGCCTATGCTGTTGACACGCCGGAGCCGGAGGGCATCAAATCTTTAGGAAGATCGCGAAAACGTAGAGCCGGCGCAGCCTCCGCGCTGCGCCGGCTCATCCACGGTGTCAACAAATCCATGATTTAGTTCTAGCTCGAATTTCAGCCTTATCCCCTGTCACCCCGCGCCTAGGTATTCACCATCGGCGGCCGCCTGGCTCTACTCTTTAACCAAGTACAGCGCCCGTTCCAATTCCAATTCCAGCTTCACGCCCTTTGGCAGTTCCAACTCGCGACCTCGCCCTGACTCTACGAGATACGCTGTGATTGCGCCCAGCGCCGCGCCCTCTGCGGCTTCCTTTTTGTCCTTGTCTTTGACGCCCTTCACTGCGCCGAGCGCCGCGCCTGCCGCTGCTGCTTGCCCTGCATCTACCTGCGTGCTGCTTCTTCCCTCGATCAAGCCTTCCTGGCCGGGCTTGTTCTTCACGCTATGCTCACCGGGAACGCTCACGACTTCTGCCACGATAGGCAAACGCCCGAACTTCGTGTGAATCTCATCAAAGGTCAGCCATATTCTCGCGCGCCCCGTCGTGCCCGCCGATTCCACATGGCTCACGTGGCCCTCGATTTCTGCGCCGGATGGCAAGTAAATCCCGCTGCCCGCTTCGAGAGGTTCCAGCGTTTTCACTTTGAATCTTGCTCTTTCCGGAGTGCCTTTGGTGCCCAGATCATCTTCCAGCGACACCAGAAATTTTGTCCCAGGCGCAACGCCATAAGTCTCGAGCGGCAGTCCGTGACGCTTGCCGTCCGCAGCTTTCGCCCCCTGATCCTCGGGCGCTCCGATCTTGTCAGCAGAAACTATCGGCCTTTCTTGTGACGGTTGCGGAACTTGATCCCGCGAAGTTTCCTGTGCCGGGCACGCCGTGCCGAACTCTAGAGCCACGGTAAGCGCGGCCGCTGCAGATAGAAATCGTCCCCAATTTATTGCCCGCATGATTGCCTCCCGGACTTGCTCTCGGCCAATCCAATATGCAGGCCATTCGCCATTGCCGTATTCCGCTGCGCCGGTAAGTTGCTGACAAAACAGCCAGTTGAAAGTCAGGCAGGGCAGCCATCGCAAGGGAATCGGAAGGCTGTCAGGAATATGCGTCACCGCACTGCATGCTAACGCCGACAGTGCAGGAATAGTCTTCAGATCGCCTGAAGTGTCCTTTGGAGATGTATTTAAAGATCTATTCGGAGAGGAACCGGCGAATCCGCCGCAACACTTGCGAGTACATGGCAGGTGTCACTCGCCCGGTCTGCGTGTTCTGCTGGCTCGGGTGATATACGCCGAAAAGCCGCGGGCCTCCGCCCGGAAGCTCCATTTCAGCGCCATGTGCGAAGTGAAATGCTGCTCTTGATGTAATCAGGCGGCGCTGCTTCGAAATTTCGAGGTAGGTGTCCCATGCGATTTTCCCGAGGGCCAGCACGACGCGGGGTTGCAAAATTTCCAGCTCACGCACCAAATAGCTTCGGCAATTTATAATTTCCGATGGAAGAGGCTTGTTTGCTGGAGGTGCGCAACGTATTGTCGCCGCAATGTAAGCATTTTTCAGGCGCAACCCGTCGTCGCGCCGCAGCGAAGCGGGCTGATTGGCAAATCCAGCTTTGTAGAGGGCCGCGTAAAGAAAATCTCCCGAGCGGTCTCCGGTAAAGACACGCCCCGTTCGATTTGCCCCGTGCGCGGCAGGTGCTAGCCCCAGAATCAGAAGCTGTGCGCCTGAATCGCCGAATCCCGGGACGGGCTTGCCCCAGTACGTCCATTCGCGAAACGCCCGCCGCTTTTCGCTCGCCACTTTTTCGCGGTATTCGACGAGGCGCGGGCACTTACTGCACGAGATGATCTCTTGGTTGAGGACGCTCAGGAGTAGTTTTTTCTCAGCCATGGTGGAAGTAAACCTATCAAGACAGCCGCCGCGCCATCATCTGATTCAGTTCCGCGTAGGGCACAGTCACTTGGTGCAGCGAATCATAGGACCCGTGCGCCAGCCAATCCTTTGCGACTCGTTGAAACGCACCCATTGCCGCACGCATCGCTGACGATCCCGCACTCACACGCGCCACACCCATCTTTTCGAGGTCCTCGAGCGAAGGGCAACCCGCCGAGGCCAGGATGTTTAGCGGTGCGTCGAGCGCCTTCACCAGTTTTGCAATGATCTCGCGATCGCACAGACCTGGCACGAACAGGCAGTCCGCTCCCGCGTCGCGATACGCGTGCAGCCGCTCAACAGTACGCTCAAACCGCGTGGTCTCTGGCCCAATCGGCATTAGATAAACATCTGTTCGCGCGTTGATCACCACAGGCACGCCCAACGCCGCTGCCGTCTCTCGTATCGCGCGAATTTTCTGAACCTGCAGCCCCAGCTCCACATGCGTGCTCTCGTCATCTCCCGTCACATCTTCAAAGTTCAGTCCCACCGCTCCCGACGCCACCATGGCTCTCGTGAAATCAGCAATTTCTTCCGGTGTTTTTCCGTATCCGGACTCCAGATCTGCAGTGACCGGCACGCGCACCGCTCGCGTAATCTTCGCAACAGCGTCCAACATTTCGCGACGAGAAATGCGCTGCCCATCGGGATACCCGAGCGAAAACGCCATCGCCGCGCTGCTCGTCGCGATGGCCGGATGACCAACTTCCTCGAGGATTCTAGCGCTGACCACATCCCAAGCATTCGGCAAAGCCAAAATTCGCGGCCCATGATGCAGCTTCCTGAGTTTCTCTGCCTTTTCAGCTTGTACTTTAATTTCCATTAGAATTCCCTCGCTTAACACTTCGCAAAACAATGTATGGTCTTTCTTCCGCAGCCAAGATTAGGTACTCGCCGCTTAGGACACCCGGTAACACTATCTGGCCCTCGGCTCACTGCAAGAGTGCGAGCACGTCGTCATGGATCTTTCCGTTCGTGCTCACCATATTCCCGCTGTAGATCGACCGTTTTCCATCCATGTCCGTTGCCCGGCCGCCTGCCTCTTCCACGATCAGTCCAAGCGGAGCCAAGTCCCACGCCTTGGAATGCAAATCCAGCGCCGCCTCGATCGCGCCTTCGGCCACCAGCATGTGCTGCCAGAATCCGCCGAGTGAGCGGCCATGCCGCGCTGCGTCCAGAAGACGCCTCATTTTTTCAATCTTCTCCCGATTTTTGTTCGGGCCGGTGCCGCCCGTGAACGCCATTCCCGCATTCAATCGTTCGACTTTCGAAACGTGAATTCTTTTTCCGTTCCGGTAAGCCCCTTCGCCGCGATATGCCCACCAGCGCACGCCCAGCGCCGGGGCGCTCGCCATTCCCGCAACGATCTCACCATCGCGCTCGATTCCCAGTAGCGTTCCAAAGGTCGCAATCCCACGCGAAAATTCCTCGGTTCCGTCGATGGGATCGATGATCAATCGAGCCCGCCCTGTCGTGGACGGGCCCTTGGCATTATCGCCGCCCATCTCTTCGCCTAAAACATCCATTGCTAACCCGCTCGCGGCTACTTTGGCTCGTGCCATCTCTTCCACACGGCGGTCTGCTTGCGTCACGGCCGTGCCGTCGTCCTTTCTGTCGATGCGAATCTCGTCTGCCCGGAAATATCGGATCGCGATCGCATCAGCCTCTCTCGCAAGATCTTCCAGCAGCAACCCATATTCTTCTCGGTATCCCATTCCTTCTCCCGTAGACCGCGATCCTCAATCACGCCGCTTTCTCTTGGTTTTCAGCCCTCGGCCTTCCATTTTTGACTTCTTCCGCTCCCCCAATTGACACTACTACCTTCCGCCTCTAGCATACAAAGCAATGGCTATGAGCGCCCAAGCTGACAGCGGCACCGTCCTCGACCGCATCCTTCACGCGCGCCGTCTTGAGGTCGATCACCGCAAACGTGTCCTCCCCGAAGCGGCTCTGCGGTATGGTGTGAACGCTGCTACACCGCTCCGCGATTTTCCCGCTGCCCTCACGCGGAATTCCTTAAATATTATCGCCGAATTGAAACCCGCTTCACCCTCAAAAGGAATTCTGCGCGATCCTTTTCATCCGGTCGAGTTAGCCCAATCCCTGGAAGCGGCGGGCGCCGCAGTGCTATCGGTGCTTACCGAAGGTGAATTCTTCCGCGGCTCATTAAAGAATCTCCGCGATGCGCGCAAAGCAGTGAAGCTTCCCGCCTTCCGCAAGGACTTCATCTTCGATACCTGGCAAGTGTGGGAAACGCGGGCTAATGACGCGGACAGTTTCTTGCTGATTGTCGCCGCTCTCGGCGACGAACTTCTTCGCGACCTCATCGCTCTCGGCCGCGAGATCGGCATGGAGCCCCTCGTCGAGGTTCACACCGCCGCTGAACTCGACCGCGCCCTCACCGCCGAAGCCCGCATCATCGGCGTCAACAATCGCGATCTGAAAACTCTCGATCTCCGCGTCGAGACCTCTTTCGAGCTGATCGAGCGCATCCCCGACGCCTGCATCGCCGTCAGCGAATCCGGCCTACGCACTCACGACGATCTCACCAAACTCCGAAGCGCCGGCTTCGACGCTTTTCTCATCGGCGAAAGTCTCATGCTCTCGCCGGAGCCGGCGGCCGCCCTGGGAACTCTTCTGGGCCGATCGGCGCTGCCGGTCTAATTGCGCCATGATCCTGGTCAAAATCTGCGGCATCACCAATTGGCCCGACGCCAAAGCCGCCTGCGATGCTGGCGCAGACATGCTCGGTTTCAATTTCTACGAGAAGAGCCTTCGCCGCGTTTCCACGGTTGAAGCCGCCACCATGCGCGGGAAGCTTCCTTCGGGTGTACAGGCCGTCGGGCTTTTCGTGAACGCCAAGCCCTCGGAAATCAATTCGCTCTACGCTTTCGTACGCTTCAACGCCGCCCAGCTCCACGGCGACGAGACCCCCTCCATCGTCTCCGAAGTTTCGCGCACCGTTCCCGTCATCAAAGCCTTTCGCGTGGCCGCGGATTTTCCGCTCTCGACTCTCGACAGATATCACGACGCGTTTGCTTTCTTGATTGATGGCTCTCGCACCGGCCAATTTGGCGGCACAGGTGCCAGCGCCGATTGGAATGTCGCCCGGCGCGCTGTTGCGGCTCACCGTATCATGTTGGCTGGTGGTCTCACTCCGGAAAACGTCGGCGCGGCGATTCGCACCGTGCGCCCGTACGCGGTTGACGTCGCGAGCGGCGTCGAATCCAAGCCCGGCAAAAAAGATCACGCGCGGATTAAGGAATTTATTGATGAAGTCCGCCGCACGGAAGCACAGCTGAACGCGCCAGAAACTGGACAACCTGCGCCATGAGCTCGACGATTCACTCAGCAACATTCGCTCCCGGACGTTTCGGCCCCTACGGCGGACGCTACGTTCCCGAAACGCTGATGGTTCCGCTCTTCGAGCTCGAGCGGGCCTATGAAGCCGCGAAAACCGACGCGCGTTTCCAAGCTGAGTTCGCCGATCTCCTGAAAAATTTCGCAGGCCGCCCCACGCCTCTGCAATTTGCTTCGCGTCTAACTTCGCATCTCGGCGGGCCGCGCATCTACCTCAAGCGCGAAGATTTGCTCCACACTGGCGCGCACAAAATCAACAACGCTATCGGTCAGGGCTTGCTTGCCGTAAAAATGGGCAAACCGCGCATCATTGCGGAAACCGGCGCCGGTCAGCATGGCGTTGCGTCCGCCACCGTCGCAGCGCATCTTGGCCTCGAATGCCTCGTCTATATGGGCACGGAAGACATGGCACGCCAGGCGCTCAACGTCTCGCGCATGCGCATGCTTGGCGCGAAAGTGGTCGGCGTCGATTCCGGCAGCCGCACTTTGAAAGACGCGATCAACGAAGCCATGCGCGATTGGGTCACCAACGTCCGCAACACACACTACCTTCTTGGCTCTGTTCTCGGCGCGCATCCGTATCCTACGATGGTGCGCGATTTTCAGTCTGTCATCGGCCGCGAAGCTCGCGAACAAATTCTCGCCGTTGAAAAACGCCTTCCCACGCATCTTTTCGCGTGCGTCGGCGGCGGCTCGAACGCCATTGGCCTCTTCCACCAATTCCTGCGCGATACTTCCGTAAAAATGGTCGGCATTGAAGCCGGCGGACGCGGCAGCCAACTTGGCGAACACGCCGCGCGCCTGGCGGCGCATCAGGGCTTCACCGGAGCGCGCCCCGGCGTCTTGCAAGGCACCTTCACCTACATTCTGCAAACCGAAGACGGCCAGATCGCCACGACGCATTCCATCTCCGCCGGCCTCGACTATCCGGCCATCGGCCCCGAACACGCCTGGCTCGCCGACGAAGGCCGCGCCGAATACGCTGCCGTCTCCGATACCGCCGCGCTCGAAGCTGCGCGCCTTCTATCGCGCACCGAAGGCATCATCCCCGCGCTGGAATCCGCCCACGCCATTGCCGGCCTCATCGAACGCCTGCCGCGCCTCTCCGCCGACGACGTAGTCATCCTCAACCTTTCCGGCCGCGGCGACAAAGACATGGACACCTATTCCCGCCTGCTCTAATCTTTCTTGAAAAACAATGGCTTCGGCAACTTCCAACTCGACCCGCATCTCCAAAAAATTCGCCGAACTACGCGAATCCGGCGAACTCGGCATTGTCGCCTACATCACCGCAGGCGATCCCACGCTGGACGCCACGCGCAAATTCGTGGTGGCCTTAGCAGAGGCTGGCGCCGACGTCATCGAACTTGGCATCCCCTTCAGCGATCCTCTCGCCGACGGCCCCACGATTCAGCACGCCTCTGAGCGCGCACTCAAAGCACACACGACGCTCGCCCAGGTCGTCGATCTCGTTCATGAAGTCCGCAAGTCTAGTGAAGTTCCTATCGTTCTGTTTAGCTATTACAATCCCGTCCTCCAAATGGGCCTGGAAAAATTCGCAAGCGCTGCAGCAACCGCTGGCGCCGACGGCGTCCTCATCACCGATCTCACTCCGGAAGAATCGGACGACTACCGCCAAATCCTAGCCGCGCATTATCTCGACACGATTTTCCTCGGCGCTCCCACGTCCACCGACGAGCGCCTCGGCAAAATCGCCGCCGTGTCTTCAGGCTTTCTCTATCTAATCTCGCGCACTGGCGTAACCGGCGCGAAAGATGCTCTCCCCGACGATCTCCCAGCCTTTCTGCGCCGCGCGCGCAAAGTCACGCAACTTCCCATCGCCGTCGGCTTTGGCATCTCCCTTCCCGGGCACGTCTCCCTTCTCGGCGGTCTAGCCGATGCCGCCGTAGTCGGCTCTGCGCTTGTCTCCGAAATTGAAAACGCTACCGCTGCGAATCCAACTCCTGCCTCTATCGATGAGGCCGCCAGGGCACTCGCCGTCCGCATTCGTTCTCTAAAAGAAGCCGCGCGCCACGGACTCTCCCGCCGCGAGGTCGCCCCATGATTCTTGACCACCGATGGCGACTCTCTCCAAGTTTGTCATTCCGAGCGAAGCGAGGAATCTGCTTTTTCCTCTTGGGCGAGGCGACGTCATGAGTCTCTCCGACTGGCGCCGCCGCATCGACGAAATCGACAAAAAGCTTGTCGAACTCTTGAACGAGCGCTCGCACTGCGCCCTCGAAATCGGCAAACTGAAACAGGCGGCCAACATCCCGCTCTATCAACCGGATCGTGAGAACGAAGTCCTGGCGAACGCCGAACGCGCCAATCCCGGCCCGCTGACGGACGCCGCGATCCGCCGCCTCTTCGAGCGCATCATCGACGAAGCCCGCGCCGCCGAACGCAATGCCATGCACCCCGGCAGCAAGCAAAACAAAGGCGGGAATGAATGAGAAGTTGGCCCGGTCTTATAAGGAATGCATTTCGTAGCGCCGGGCTTCAGCCCGGCATCTCTGCCGCGTAGAATCAGCTGCAATCGAAAGGGAATCACTAACCATGGTCATCGTCATGCAAGAAGGCGCCAGCGACGCGCAAATCCAGCACGTCATCGATCGCCTAGTCGCCTCAGGCTTTAACGTTCACCGCTCGACGGGCGAATCGCACACCGTTCTCGGCGCCGTCGGCGTCCATCGCGATTTCGATCACCGCGATTTCGAGCTTCTCGAAGGCGTGCGCGAAGTCATGCGCATCACGCAGCCTTTCAAGCTCGCCAGCCGCCAGTTCAAGCCCGAAGGCACGATCGTTGATCTTGGTCGAGGCGTCAAAATCGGCGGCAATGAAGTCGTCGTCGCCGCCGGTCCCTGCTCCGTCGAGTCACGTGAACAAATTTACTCCATCGCCGAAAGCGTCGCCAAAGCTGGCGCAAAAATTCTCCGCGCTGGCGCTTTCAAGCCGCGAACATCGCCCTACGCATTTCAAGGACTCGGTGAAGAAGGTCTCAAGCTCATGCGCGAAGCCGCCGACAAATTCGGCCTCTTCACCGTCAGCGAAGTTATGGACGCTTCGCAAATCCAGATGATGCTCGGCTACGTCGACATTTTTCAAGTCGGCGCGCGGAACATGCAGAATTACTTTCTGCTGCGCGCCCTCGGCGAAGTCCGCAAACCAGTTCTTCTCAAGCGTGGCATGTCCGCCACCATGGAAGAGCTCCTCATGAGCGCCGAATACATTCTCGCTGGCGGCAATTACAACGTCATTCTCTGCGAGCGCGGTATCCGCACCTTTGAAACTTACACGCGCAACACGCTCGATATAGCCGCCATCCCGGTCATCAAAAAACTTTCACATCTGCCCATGCTCGCCGATCCTTCTCACGGAACTGGCCGCCGAGACAAAGTTCCGCCAATGGCCCGCGCCGCGGTGGCTGCGGGCGCAGATGGCCTGTTAATCGAAGTCCACAACGACCCTGATCACGCCCTCTCCGACGGCGCGCAATCCCTGCATCCCGACAGCTTCACTCAGCTCATGGCGGAGCTCCGCATCATCGCCCCAGCCATCGGCCGCCGCATAGCCTGATTCATGCCCTCAACCCACATCATCAACCGCGTCGCTATACTCGGCACCGGCTTAATCGGCGGCTCGTTCGCCCTCGCTCTGCGCAAATACACGACCGACATCCACATCACGGGCTGGGACCGCCCCGAAGTCGTCCGCGAAGCGCAGTCTCGCAGCGCCATAGATTCCCCCTTTTCCGGCGGACTCGGTCCGGCCTTGGAAAATGCCGATCTCGTTTACATCGCACTGCCCATCAGCGCCACTCTCGATCTCCTCCCAGAAATCGCAAGCCTCGCCTCCGGGCATGCGCTCATCACCGACGCCTGCAGCACCAAAGTGCGCATCACGGAAGACGCCGCAGACCATTTCCCCGATGACTCCACAAATCTCTTCCTCGGCGGCCACCCCATGGCTGGCAGGGAACAATCCGGCATTGCCCACGCCGACGCCGACCTCTTCCGCAACAACACGTACGCCCTCATCGGCGCTTCTTCCGACCAAAGCGATCCTCGCGTCTCCGCCTTCGTAAAAATCTTGGAAAAAATCGGCGCCCACCCCCTGTGGCTCGGCGCCCAGCAACACGACTACGCCGTCGGCCTCGCCTCTCATCTCCCGCAACTGGCCGCCGTAGCCCTCGGCTCTTTCCTCTACGATCATCTAGACGAAAACGGCCTTCCCATCACGCTTGCCGGCCCCGGCCTCCGCGACTCCCTCCGCCTAGCGGGCAGTCCCTACTCCACCTGGCGCGACATCGTCCTGACCAATAAAGAAGTCCTCTCCGCCGCCCTCGATCTCTTCGCCCGCCGCCTCGACGACCTCCGCGAGCGCCTAGCCTCCCGCGACCTGGAAGCCGACTTCGACGCCGCCAACGAACTCTACAAACTTCTCCGCTCCTTGTAGGGGCACGGCACGCCGTGCCCGCCGCGCCGTGACGCTACGCTTCGAATGCGTTCGTCGCAACCCGTCTACCAAGCCCCTTCCTTCCGCCCCACCCACCAAACAATCCCGACGCCAAGAGTCTGCTGTTCCTTGCTCAACACACCCGTCTTATCCGTAAAAAACGATGGCTGGTTCGAAAAATCCCGCCGCCACTCATACCGCATCAAGAATCCATCGGAAAGTTTGTAATCGAAGCTCACGGTAGTTTCCTTCAAAGCCTGCGTGATCCCGCTGAATAACCCGCCACGATCCGACAGGTACTCGGTCCGCCCCGCAACAGCAAACTTTGGCGAGAACTGATACTTCGCGTAGCCCGCTCCGCCAATAACGTGCGAAGGCGACGACGACTGTCCCAGGGCTGTATTCGTATTCTGCCACTCACGTTCAATCACGTAATCGCCTTCCAATGCAAACGTCAGCTTCGGCGTGGCCTGCCAATTCACGTAGCTATCGAAAATGTGCAGCTTCCCGTTTGGCGCCGGTGTAATCGCTTGAAATGTCAGTCCCGGCTGCACGGGTATCGGCCCGCTCGACGACACCTCAACACGGTCGGGATGTTCCTGCCCGATGTAGTAGTTCACATTCCAGGTGATATTTTTATTCGGCGTGGCCGTGAACCCAAACAACTCATCCTTATAGCCGTTGGTGGCTTCCGCCTGGTTCGTGCCATTGACCAGCCAATAGTTCAATGTCAGCTTATCGTTTACTTTGAAGGCGGCCCGCAAGCCCATGTGGTAGAACGGCAGATAATCGAACCAGTAAGATCGCGAATAATTCATTTGGTCTTTGGTGTAGTTTCCTTCGATTCCGATCGAGCTTCCAAATTTGCCGACATCCACGGTCAGCCCATTGCCGATCGGCAGCACGTACGTTCCATAAGCCTGATATATATTTTGATAGATCGGCGGCCGTGGCTCGTTCGTGGGATTTCCTTGCAAAGTGTCGGTGGCTTGGCCGTATTGCAAGTCCAGGCGGAGTCCAAACGGCCGTCCTGCGTCAACATCGGGAGCTCGCTCGAACACCAAATCCGCCTGATTCAAACTGATGTTGTTGCTAAGAACGTCGTAGGCTCGCAGCGCGTTCACGCGTCCGACAGGGTCGTTGAAGTTGTACTCATAATACTCATCCACAGCGAAATTCAGGGTTGCGCCATGCAGGTAGTCAAGAATTCCGCGATCCGCGGCGTTTATCTGTTCCTTGGGTGCTTCCAGAGCGTTTTGCGCAGGCGCGATTGCCATTGAAGTTGTCGCTGCCCCCGCGCTGATGGACGATGCGGTTGTGGGCGAAGTGGTCGTTGAGCCCGTAACCAGCGGGGGGCCGGCAACCGACGCGCTGCTCGCGATTCTCTCGCTCGACGCAGGTTGCCGCTGTTTCAACTCGCTCTCCAATTCCGTCACGCGTGTCAGCAAACTCTGCACGACCTCGCGCAATTGCTTCACCTCCTCCGCCGATGCAGGCGTCGCGCTGTTCGTCTGCGCGCGGCCGGCTGGACACCACGCAAGCAACGCGATGCACACTCCTATCGCATAACGCAGCCAAGCGTTGCGAATCGAAATGCTGGAAATCGTAGCGTGACAAATCAGCGGCTGGCCGCTGTGTAAGCGGTAGTTGATCATGGGGAAGCTTCTTTCCCGGTTGGTGAAGACCAGTTCCAACCGCGTTGTTGCCCCCAGGTTTTAGCATGGATTGCCTTAGTTTTTCGTTAATGCCAGAATCATCTTCAGACGCAAAAAAATCTTCGGTAACTTTTCAACATCAGACTGCGTAACCATCTGCAAGCCGCCACTTCCTATCCGGGGTGCTGGCCAGATGGAGCGTAACCATGCCCGAGCTTCAAGGCGCCCGCCCAGCCCCTTTAACAAATCTCCGCGCTGCACAGCTTGCAACCAACCCGTTCCCCTTGTGGCTACAAACGATCGTGTTCGTCGGCGCTTTCCTCATGGCCGCAGGCGGGCTTATAGCTCTGCTAAATCCCGCGATGCTCGTCTCTCCCCACGACGAGATCAATGCGGCCGTTCACATCTATGGGGCTACCTTTTCTCGCGAAACACAGCGCTCGCCATTTTGCTGATAGCCTCGATCCTCTTTCGATCCAAAGGCACTCTCAATACTCTGATCTTGCTAACAGCATTCATTCAATTGTTGGATGCTGCCGTGGATTGCATGGAAGGCCGATGGATCATCGTGCCCGGTGTCCTGATCTTTGGATTGCTGTTCTTTTTTGCTTCCGCCCGCCTCTCCGGGCATCCGTTTTGGCGAAAGGAGGCTTGGATCTAGGCTCAATAGTGCGCCGCACACCGCACTGTGCGCGCACACCAGTACCCGGCGCATACTTACAGCTCAGTTCTGCTTTTCTATTTCAAATCTATTTTCGCGCTTAGCGGCAATTCCTGCGACGATCCGCCCACCATAAACGTGTAGCCGCCAGGCACCAATTTCCACCCGCCGGCGGACTCATCGTAAATCGACAAGTATTTCGCATCGACGCTCACACTCACGTCCTTACTCTCGCCCGCCTTCAACCACACCTTGCTCCATCCCACCAATCGCTTCGGCGGTTCGTCCGCACTGGCAGGCAGTGCCGCATACACTTGGGCGATCTCCGCCCCGTCACGCTTTCCTGTGTTCTTCACCGTGAAGCTCACAGCCGTTTCTTTCCCCGGCGTAACTTTCAGCCCGGAATAAGCAAACGTTGTGTACGACAACCCATGCCCGAACGGAAAGAGCACCGCCTTTTTCTCCGCGTCATACCACTTATAACCAACCTTCAATCCCTCGTCATAGTGCATCGTAAACGTTGGCTTCGGTTCGCCGGTTTTCATCACCGCTGCTTCGCCCGTCTGTCCCGGCCCAGGCTGCGTCAGCTGTGGATGCGGCAAATCGGCCTCGCTCTTCGGAAAGGTCATCGGCAGCTTCCCGTTCGGATTCACGTCGCCGCTCAAAATGTTTACGACGGCTTCCGCGCCTCTGCTCCCCGCATACCACGCTTCCAAAACTGCTCCCACTTTATCAATCCACGGCATCGTCACAGCCGTTCCCGTCTCCAGCACCACGATCGTTTTCGGATTCGCCGCTGCCACGGCTTCGATGATTTCGTCTTGCTTCACTGGCAGCGACAGATCCGGCAAATCCATTCCTTCGCTTTCCCACTGATACGCGAACACGATCGCGACATCCGAATTCTTCGCCAAGGCTGCCGCACTCGCTGGATCCGCGCCCGAATCAAACTGCACCTTCGCCCCAGGGAATTTCGCTTGCAGCACTTTTATGGGCGATGGCGGAAACCACACCTGCGCCTGCCATCCTGCCGATGGCCTCCCCGGCGCATCCACCTGCGCCGACCCGCCACCCGACATCATGCCCTCATTCGCGTGAGGCCCAATCACCGCAATCGAGCGCACTCCCGCACTGAGCGGCAACAACCCTTTGTTCTTCAGGAGCACAGCGCTCTGTTCCTCAACCCTTTGCGCTGCCGCTAAATTCCCTTCGATATCCGGCACGCCCTTCTGCATCGGGAAATCCACAATCCCGGTCGCAAACTCGGACCGCAGCACGCGCCTCACGTGCTCATCGAGCTCTGCCATCGAAACTTTCCCCGCCTCCACCGCGGCTTTCAGCTTCGCTCCAAAAAACTCATCGAGCGGTTCTTCATTGTCTAAACCCGCTGCCGACGCCTTCACCGTGCTGTGCGTACCGCCCCAATCCGAAACCACGAATCCCTTGAATCCCCACTCTTTCTTCAGAACATCCGTCAGCAAATATTTATTCTCGCAACCAAAAACTCCGTTCACGGCGTTGTACGAGCACATCACCGCGCCAGGGTCGGCAATCCCCACGCCAATCTCAAACGCCAGCAAATCGCTCTCCCGCATCGCGCGCTTGCTGATGATCGAGTCCACTTCATTCCGCCCGCTTTCCTGATCGTTCACCGCGTAGTGCTTGATGTCGCCAATCACGTGCTGCGCTTGCTCGCACTTCATCAAATTTCCGACTAGCGTTCCTGCTAGGATGGGATCCTCGCCCAAATATTCAAACGTTCTGCCGTTTCTCGGCTCGCGCGTGATGTTTACGCCGCCGCCCAGCGTCATGTTATATCCCTGAGCGCGCAGATCCTTGCCGATCACTGTGCCGAACGCGCATGCCGCCTCTGGGTCCCAGCTGGCAGCTGCGCCGAGGTTGGAAGGCATCGCCGTCGAATATCGACCATTCTCCGCGCTGCTCCGCACGCCGTACGCTGCGTCGCTCATTTGAATAAACGGAATCCCCAGCCGCGGCACCCCCAGCACAAATCCCGCGCCGCCGTTTCCCAGTTCAGGCTCGGGGTGTTGGACTTCCCGCGGCCAGCCGGGCATCCCCATTCCGTGCAACAAATCAATCTTTTCGTCGAGCGTCAATTCCTTCAAAACCATGGCCGCGCGCTCATCGGGCGAAAGGCTCGCGTTCATCCATGGATGGTTCCGATCTTCCTTTACCGGCTGCCCAGGCATTCGGTGCTGGGCATAAAGATTTGTAGCCAGCCCCAAAATCGCCGCTACGCAAGCCGCGAGCACACCAAATCCAATCGTCGCGGAAGCTCTGCTCCGCAAACGCCACAACTCATTCATTTTCATCAGGACCATCCCTCGACCATGAATTAAATCCCACTATAATATCGATATTTCTGATTAAAGCCACAACCAAACCAACGTCTTGGCAGTTCCTCTCCCGTGCCTACCTTCCGCGGATGGTCTCTTTGTCTATACGACCGTCGTTCTGGGCCCCCAAAAAATCCTCGTGCGCCCATTGCCAAACTCTGATTTCTGTTGTACACTTCCATTAGGTCGTTTCTTAGACGGCCTACCGAACGGCAGCTTGTCTGCCGTTTTTTCATTTCTCGACGCTTCGATCGACTTGCACAAAGCCTAAGTACTTTAGAATCCGCATTTACGGAAAAACGGGGAGGGGGAGGAGTAGCTCCCGAGCTTCGCAGCATCTCTTTCGATCCTTGGCGCGTTACTTCCTTGCGCCCCCGTTCCCATCTTGCAGTACACTGCCGAGTTCGCCCCAGGAGCTCTCTTGGACAAGCGCATCTCGTCCGCCGACGCCGCGATTGCCACTCTTGCCGATGGCGCCACTATCCTGATGGGCGGCTTCGGCCTCTGCGGCATTCCGGAAAACCTGATCGCCGCCGTCCGACGCAAAGGCACAAAGAGTCTGACCATCGTCAGCAACAACGCCGGCATCGACGACTTCGGCATCGGCGTCCTCCTGCAAAATCGCCAAGTCAAAAAAATGATCTCCACCTACGTCGGCGAAAATAAACTCTTCGAGCAACTCGTCCTCAGCGGAGAACTGCAAGTCGAGCTGAATCCGCAAGGGACGCTAGCCGAGCGCCTGCGCGCAGGCGGAGCAGGCGTCCCAGCCTTTTACACGCCTACTGGCGTCGGCACCATGGTCGCCGAAGGCAAAGAAACCCGCGATTTCGACGGCCGCCAGTACGTCCTCGAACGCGCCATCCGCGGCAACTTCGCCTTCGTCAAAGCCTGGAAGGGTGATCGCTGGGGCAATCTCATCTATCGCAAGGCCGCCCGCAACTTCAATCCCATGATGGCCACCGCCGCCGACTACGTGATCGCTGAAGTCGAAGAACTGGCAGACCTTGGCCAGCTCCCCCCGGACCAGATCCACACACCGGGCATTTTTGTTGATGCCATCTTGCAGGGCCCGAAATACGAAAAGCGCATCGAGCGCCGCACCACGAGGAAATGAATTTTTGGTATCGATACAAATTCCCGGAATCCAATGAAACTTAAATTTCTAGACATGCAAGAAGAGAAAAATCCGCTAAATGGCGCGTTGATTGACAGCGATGACGAACTAGTGAGAATTATGGATAAGCTCCGAGATCGCGAGCCATTCGGCCTACAGCCCAAAGGTGAAAATGGATTCACGCTGGATATCTGCCTATCGCGTGAGTGTGGTTCGATTCAGCAGTCGGCCAGTTCGGGAGATACCCCCTACCTCCTGGCGGTTACGCCCGGAAGCCCCCCAATTTCGTCGGCGGGTGAAATTAGCCACTATGCCTCAGCGTTCATGGCGGATGAGGTGAACGGCGTGGAACCTCTTGAGTTTCTGGTAGGCGGTACTCCTACTCCGATTCCAACACGATACTGTTTGCCGTACGAACTTGTGAGGGATATTGCTGTTTATTTTTTAAAGAACGGCGAGCGGGATTCGCGTGTGATATGGGAATCGATTTAGAGTGGTCAAAACATTCCTAGGAACGACTAATGTCTCTTACTGACGACCAAAAACGGGAACGGATTGCACGGCGGATTGCATTGGAATTGCGTGATGGCTACTATGTCAATCTCGGTATCGGCATGCCTACCGCTATTGCCAATTACGTGCCGCAAGGCATGGACGTGATTTTGCAATCGGAAAATGGCATGCTCGGTGTCGGCCCGTATCCGCTCGATTCCGAAGTCGATCCCGACCTCATCAACGCCGGCAAAGAAACCGTCACCGAGCTACTCGGAACATCGTATTTTTCGTCCGCCGACTCCTTCGCCATGATTCGTGGCGGCCACGTGGATCTAACGGTCCTCGGCGCGCTGCAGGTGGATGAAAAAGGAACTCTCGCCAATTGGGCTATTCCCGGCAAAATGCTCAAAGGCATGGGCGGCGCGATGGATCTAGTCGCGGGCGCCAAGCGCGTCTTTATCGCCATGGAGCACGCCACGCGCGACAACAAGCCGAAAATCCTGAAAAAATGCACGCTCCCGCTCACCGGCGTGGAAGTCGTCGATCATATCGTCACCGAGCTTGCCTTCATCGACGTCACTCCCGAAGGCCTGGTCCTCCGCGAGCTAGCCCCAGACGCCACCCTAGAACAGGTTCAATCTCTGACCGAGCCTAAATTGTGGATTCCTGTAGCCGGTCCCAAGCCAATGCCGGTCTGAGCCGAAGAACTCCGTCTTCTCCGTGCCCTCTGTGTTCTCTGCGAACTCCGTGTAAATGATTTTTCCTACGAAGAAGAACTGCTGAGGTGCCGCGCCGTACTGAACGAATAGTGAAGCGCGGAAAAGATGCTGAAAAAAGTCACGCCGTAAATAAGCAGATGAATAATCTTCCTGAGATGAAAGTCAGGATAAGCCGCCGAAAAAACAACTGTGAACACGAGAATGATCTGAAAAGCCGTGGTCATTTTGCCGTAGATGCTGGGCGGAAACGGCCGATAACCCGAAATGAGCAGAATCACCACGGCCACGACAAGAATCAAAATGTCGCGGCTGAAAACGATAATCGTGAGCCACCACGCGATCTGCTTCTTGAACGCCAGAATGATGAATGAAGAAGAAAGCAGCAGCTTATCGGCGATCGGATCGAGATAAGCGCCAAGGGACGACCGCTGATTCAGGCTGCGCGCGAGCAGGCCGTCGATTCCGTCCGAAAGCCCCGCGATGACAAGCACCAGCAAGGCCCATTTATACCGCTCGTAAGAAATAAGAATGAGAAAGAACGGCAGGAAGCCGAGTCGAAGCAAAGTAATTTGATTGGGAACCGTCCAGATGCGACCTTTCATTGCAATTCAGGATAGCGCAGTTCCGGCGGCCCTTGTCATGCAAATTATGTCATACAAATGTTGTCGCCGGAATTGAGTCACGCGAATTGCGAGAGATATTCGGTAAGCGAGCGGCCGATCTTGCGCGCGAAAAGCTCATTCATCGAAGGAATGGAGCCGCTCGGCTCATCCAAAGACACGCGTTCGACACGGTTCATGGGAAAGAAAATTGTCGGAAACCCAATGCGTTCGCCATCGGGCTCATTAATCTGGCGGATAAAATGATCGAACGAATTCAGATCGATGCCCCGGAGCGTGACGCCGGAAGGATTAATGTCCAAGAGCTCGCCCCAGACCTTCTCTTTGGGCGTGTGCAAACTCACAACGACGATGGAATGTGGATCCACGGCTGGCGCCTCGATCTCACAGTAGGGTAACGCACTTTCCTGGGCGTCGGGGAGGGTTGTGCGGAAGACCCCTACAAAGGGTCACGGTAGTGCAGAATCATAAGCACGAAACACGCGATGATCACGAGCCCCGATAACCAACCGAGCAGAGCGGCGTTGCGGCGTTCACTCGGGTTCGTCGGCTGCCGGTCCGCTAGAATCTTTCCAAGAAGGAATCCGGATAGCAATCCCCCGCCGTGAGCATAGTTGTCGATGCCCATGCCCATGAAGCCGATGACAAACAGAATGACGACGGAACTGATCAATCTCGAGCGCAACTCCTGCATGTACGAGCCGCCGCGTTTCGTTGTGACGGCCAACATGACGCCCACGAGCCCCAAAAGAGCACCGCTGGCTCCGAGAGAAAAATGATTCCCAAAACTGGCGCTGACTAGAAATCCAAACGCGCCCGTGAAAAGGTAGATAAACAGATATCGCGCGGAACCGTATAGTTCTTCGATTGCCGGGCCGAGCTGCATCAGCGCCATCATATTGAATCCGATGTGAATCAGCCCGCCGTGGAGAAACATCGCTGTCACGAGCCTCCACCACTCGTGAGTCGCGACAAGATACGGCAAAGGGATGCTCATGCCCAACCGGATCTGCGATAGGCCGCTCAGCCCCCACAGAATGCTCAGCCCGCCACCTCCTCCCGCAGCTGCAATTGCCATCCAGCTCACGCCCAGCATCAAGACATTTGCAATCAAGAGAACGGTAGTCACCGGGGCCTCGTGCTCGCCGAAGACTCCGGAAAATTTCTTGCTGAGAGCCGCGAGAGAAAAACGCAAGTTCGTGCCGCACACATGGCACTTCGTGGCGCTGATGCCGACGAGCGCTCCGCACGCGGGGCAAATCTGCGGACGCGGCTGGTTGTTTCCGCTCCCGCCAAAAAGTCCCCGCAAACTGCTCTTCCAGCGCTCCAAACGCCGCTGCCACTCATAGGAAAGCGCCAATTCTCCTCCTTGCGAGCCACGCACCGCGTTCCTATAATACAGAATTCACAGCTTTTTACCGTTAACGAGGAACCGTGAGCGCCACCATGGACAAATTCGAGGAATTCGGCCGCCGCATCGACGAAGAGCTGACGCGGCTCCGCAGCTATATCGACAAAGAAATTGCACCCGAAACGGAAAAGCGCACAGCTACGTTTCTGCGCGAAGTGTCGGAAAAGTTCACGCAATTCGCGGATAAGCTCGAATCGCGTACGGCGGCCCGCGCCGAACGCGATACACAGAAGCCGCCATCGCAGCCATGATGCGAGCCAGCTTGTGACCAACTGCAAGGCCACGTGCCGCCGCGTGAGCTTTTTCTGTCCGTCGAACTCTCCGCTGAATTGTCTACTGAACTTCACCTGCTTCTTCCTGCTCGCCATGATTGCTGGATGCGCTTCGCGTCATGTCACTGCAGGCGGCCAACCTGCTCCTTCGCAACCGTCGGCCGCATCGCCGGACACGATCGAATCCACCAAGCGTGCGACCGATGCTGGACCAGCGTCAGCACCTGCGACCCCTTGGCCAAAGCGCAGCAAACCGTCGCAGAGCCCCGCTCCTGCAGGCTACGTCGAAGAGGGCAATGCTTCCTGGTACGGCGTGCCTTTCAACGGGCGGCGCGCCTCGAATGGCGAGATCTACGATATGTACAAGCTGACGGCGGCGCACCGCACGCTGCCGTTTGAAACCATGGTGCGCGTGACGAATCTTCACAACGGCAAATCCACGACAGTGCGCATCACCGATCGCGGGCCCTTTGTCGACAATCGCATCATCGATCTTTCGCTCGCGGCGGCGCGCGAGATTGAATCGATCGGCCCGGGCGTCGTGCCCGTGCGCGTGGAGGTTCTCACGGAGGGCATCGACCCCACGGGCGGATTCTTTACAGTGCAAGTCGGCGCGTTTCGCGATCAGGGCAACGCGCAGAGATTGCGCGATCGTTTGAATCCCTCGTATTCCCCTATTTTCATTCAACAGTACGATTCGCCTGACGGCACTTTCTACCGCGTGCGCGTCGGCAAAGTGTCTGGCGAGGACGCCGCGCGCCAGTTTGGCGAACAACTACGCAACCGCGAAGGAGTTACTCCAATCGTTGTCCGTCTCGATGAAGCGACAACTTCGGGAGGGGACTGATGAGCGCTGACTGCTTGTTCTGTAGAATCGCCGCGAAGCAAATTCCGTCCAAGATTGTTTACGAAGATTCCGATATCTTTGCGTTCGAGGACATCAGCCCGCAGGCTCCCACGCACATCCTG